>Ga0255338_1000349_pt1 | contig 165049 bp, 166 predicted proteins | sample MeOH1_35cm_T4_19_FD_203715 | JGI IMG/M metagenome (GOLD analysis project Ga0255338, IMG submission 203715) | Sandy soil microbial communities from University of British Columbia, Vancouver, Canada - MeOH1_35cm_T4_195 | ecosystem: Engineered > Artificial ecosystem > Sand microcosm >...
CTCTTCGGTCGTCAGCATCAATTGCGGCAGTCGCCTTGCATCCATTTCCGTCTCCCGAACAAGCAACTTACTATGAGACAGACGGAATGCAAATTGGTTGTACGATTTAACGAATCAGGATACTAGCCCGACGTCACGCTTGTCGGTTCCTGCCCTCCAGCTCCTCCCACCTCGCCAGACACGCCATCAATTCCTCCTCGATCGCCGCATAGCGCTGCTGCAGCGCCTGCACGCGCTCGGGCTGGTCGCGATAGACCGATCCATCGGCGAGTGCGTCCGTAATCTCCGCCTGCTCGCGTTCGAGCGATGCGATGCGTTCGGGCATGGCGTCGAGCTCGCGCGTCTCTCTGAACGAAAGCTTCCGGCCCGACGCGGTACGTCTGGGCCGCGGTGCCGCTGCCTGCGGTTTCGCAGGTGCAGGCGCAGGCGCTGCGGTCGCTCGCTGCTGCTGCCAGTCGCTGTAGCCTCCGACGTATTCGCGCAGCACGCCTTCGCTTTCGAACGCGATCACCTGGGTCACCACGTTGTCGAGAAACTCGCGGTCGTGGCTGACGAGGAACAGCGTGCCGTCGTAGTCCTGCAGCAGCGATTCCAGCAGCTCCAGCGTCTCGATGTCGAGGTCGTTGGTCGGCTCGTCGAGCACCAGCACGTTTGCCGGTCGCGAGAAGAGCCGCGCGAGCAGCAGGCGGTTGCGCTCGCCGCCCGACAGCGCCGCAACGGGAGATCGCGCGCGCTCGGGCGGGAACAGGAAGTCGCCGAGATAGCCGATCACGTGCTTGCGCACGCCGCCGATGTCGATGAAGTCGGCGCCGGGTGAGATGGTGTCCGCGAGCGTCGCCGTATCGTCGAGCTGGGCGCGCAGCTGATCGAAGTAGGCGATGGCGAGCTTGGTCCCGCGGCGCACCGTGCCGCTGTCGGGCTCTATCTCTCCGAGGATCAGCTTGAGCAGCGTCGTCTTGCCGGCGCCGTTCGGGCCGATGAGGCCGATGCGGTCGCCGCGCTGGATGCGGGTCGAGAATCCGCGGATGATCGTGCGCTCGCCGTAGCGCTTGGTGACGTCCTTCAACTCGGCGACGAGATGGCCCGAGCGCTCGCCCTGGTCCACGGCAAGCTGCACGCGACCGAGGCGCTCGCGGCGCGCGGCGCGCTCGCGCCGCAACTGCTCCAGCCGGCGCACCCGGCCCTCGTTGCGCGTGCGGCGCGCTTCTATGCCTTTGCGTATCCACACTTCTTCCTGCGCGAGCAGCTTGTCGAAGCGCGCGCTTGCCGCCGCTTCCGCGTCCAGCATGTCTTCCTTGCGCTTCACATACTCGGCGTAGCGTCCGGGAAACGAGGAGAGTCTTCCGCGATCGAGCTCGATGATGCGGGTCGCGACGTGGTCGAGGAAGCGCCGGTCGTGGGTGACGAACAGCACGCAGCCGCCGTAGTCCAGCAGCAGCGATTCGAGCCATTCGATCGCCGCGATGTCGAGGTGGTTGGTCGGCTCGTCGAGCAGGAGCAGCTCCGGCTCGGCGGCGAGCGCCTGCGCCAGCGCCACGCGCTTGCGCAATCCGCCGGACAGCTGCCCGACCGTGGCGTCCGCGTCCAGGGTGAAACGCTGCAGCAAAGCTTCCACGCGCGAATTGAGTCGCCAGCCGTCGGCGTGCTCCAGCTCGTGCTGCACCTGTTGCAGCCGCTCGAGATCGGCGGCGTCCGGCGTGTGGCCCAGCCCATGCGCGAGTCGATGGTATTCGGTGAGGACGTCGCGTACCGCACCCAGCCCCGCAGCGACGGCGGCGTACACCGTGGCCTCGGGATCGAGCTGCGGCTCCTGCTCCACCAGCGCGATACGCAGCCCCGGCTGCCGCCATGCCACGCCGTCGTCGAGCGCCTGGCGTTCGGCGAGCACCTTGAGCAGGCTGCTCTTGCCCGTGCCGTTGCGGCCGATCAACGCCACGCGCTCGCCGGCGTCGAGCGTCAGGTCGGCGCTATCCAGGAGAGGCACATGGCCGTAAGCGAGCGAGGCGCTATCGAGGGTGACGAGAGGCATGGCGTTCAGCGAGCGGCTGCGGGCGCAGCCAGGGTCGCATGATACGCGATCCCCCCAATCACCGTGTCGTTCTCACCCGACATGCGGGGGTGCATAAGCACGGTGCGCGGCGGCGTCTCCTGAGCGGCGTGACGCAAAATTTGCAGCATCGCAAGGTGTTATTCCCGCAGAGGCATGCACGCGCGCCGCCGTCCCGGGCAAGTGCCGCTGGTCTGGTTCTTGCGTGAAGAACGGAGACGCCGAAACAGCGGTACACGTTCTCGACGAATAACTAGAGGGGTTGACATGAAACGCGACAAACAGTGGAAACGTAGACCGACCGAAGTCTTCCTCATCGTGCGCGCCAGCGCGCACACCTGGGCGGTCGCATTCTCCCGCCGGCTGATTCCCGGCGCGATCTTTACGACCAAGGTCGCAGCGATGAAGTATGCGGCGGCCCTTGCCAATGCCGCGGGACTCAACTGCGTCCAGCTGGTCGTCGGCGAAGTATAATAACCCCGTTGTGCGGGAAATCCTGCGCACGCCCGTCCGGGCGCGCGACGTGTCGTCCACAGTCTCGAGGTCATGCATGATCTGTCAAATCTTTGCGATCCCCATCCGGGGCGGCGAGTTTCAATGGAAGTGGCGCTCGGAAAGCGGTGAACGCGAATCCGCGCGCGCTTTCGAGCTGTACTACGAGTGCGTCGAAGACGCCCGCGCCCACGGCGCGGAGATCGATCTCGCCGCCGGCCACCGTGGCGCGCGCGGCTCTACCTTGAAGTAATCCTGTGCGGCGGGCGCCTGCGCGCGCAGCCGTTCGCCGCATCATCCAACGACGATAAACGCAACTTCGCTTTCCCGGCTGTCTCGCCCCCGCTGTTGCGCGCGGAGCCTCATTTTCGTTTCGCGGCTTCCGCGCTCGCGTCCACGACGCCGGGAATGTCGGTCGTTTCCACCGCGAACTTGCCTTGCAGCGCGTCCACGCCCGCTTGCGGCTTTGCGAGCGGCATGAGATCCGTGCGCGCACGGCGCTTGTCTATCGTGGTCGTCCTGAGCCGGAGGTCCCGGTCTTCGACGAGCTTCGGTCGTATCTCGCCGTCGCGGTTGAACGACCATGCAAGCATCGGATCGCCCATGGGCAGCTTGTCGCCGCGGTCGGTCATCCACACCTGCCAGGTCTTGCCGTAAGAGTTCATCTTGCCGCGCATCAGCTCCTTCTCCGCCGTCTCCGGCAGGCCGGGCGCGATGAGCTGCCCGGACAGGATCTCGCCGTTGTGGGGATGCCAGTAGCGCTTTTCCTTGTCCGGCAGCGTTGCAAACACTTTTTCGGAAATGATGTACTCGACGCCGGTGAGATTGGCCTGCGCTGCGTTGCTGTCGAAGATCGCGCACTGCGCGAAGTCTTCGCTCATCTGCCTGCAGTAGTGGTGCGCTTCGACCTGCAGCCTGGGATCGTCCTTCATGGGATGGAAGGCGGCGATGTACATGTCCATGCCGCTGACCGGGCTCGGCTGCTGCGCTGCTGCGCCGGCTTTCGCCGCGGCGGTCTTGCCGCTCGCCGGGTCTCCCGGCGGTGACACTTTCGGCTTGTCGCCGTTGCCGCAGCCCGCGAGCGCGGCGGCGACCAGCAATGCGGCAGGAAAGAAGAAACCGGCGTGTGGCATGGAATAGGCCTCCAGCACACCGGTGGAGCAAGCGATGTACCCCGGCGAGCGCGGGGCAGCCCTTCAGTGACCGCGAGCGGTCCGTTCTTCGGCGAGCAATGCGCTGCGGATGGTCTTCAGCTCGGCACGCCGTTTCGCGTCCGGCTCGGGGTACGCAAGCGGCAACGCGCTGAGCGTGTCCAGTATCACCTGGGACACGATGAGGCGCGCGTTCTTCTTGTCGTCGGCGGGGACCACATACCACGGTGCGTGCTTCGTGCTGGTTGCCGACAGGCATGCCGCGTAGGCCTGCATGTAATCGTCCCAGTATTTGCGCTCCTCGAGGTCGGCTGCCGACAGCTTCCAGTTCTTGTCGGGCTCTTCCAGCCGCGCGAGAAAGCGCCGGCACTGCTCTTCCTTCGAGATGTGAAGGAAAAACTTGAGCACGCGCGTGCCGTTGTCGTGCAGGTGGCGTTCGAGCTCGCGTATCGAGCGGTAGCGGTCGCGCCACAGCGAGCCGTCGCGCCGCGTCTCGTCGGGCAGGAGCTCGGCGTCGAGTATGTTCCTGTGCACCCGCACGATGAGCACTTCCTCGTAGTACGAGCGGTTGAAGATGCCGATGCGGCCGCGCTCGGGGAAATGCCGGGATGCGTTCCACAGGAAATCGTGCTCCAGCACTTCCTCGCTCGGGTGCTTGAAGCTGTGCACTTCGCATCCCTGCGGATTGACGCCCGACATCACGTGCTTGATGACGCCATCCTTGCCGGCCGCGTCCATCGCCTGCAGGATGATGAGCAGCGCGTAACGGTTGTGCGCGTACAACTTGGGCTGCAGCTTTCTGAGGAGCTCCATGTGCTCTGTCAGCCGTTGCTCGTAATCGCCCTCCGACTGGTAATACGGGCGCACCTTGGTTTTCTGCCTGTCGAGCTTCACCTTCGCGCCGTGGCGCACGCGAAACTCTTTTGTGTCTATCCGCATCGCCCGCTCCGTTCCGTCAGGAGTGCTCCATGGTGCTCGCCACCGCAACGCCCGGCACTGGCGCAGCACTACGCCATCACCGCTTCGACCAGATAAGGCCCGCGTCGCGAGTACGCCTGCTGCAACTGCTGCGCCAGGTGCTCCAGCGTGGCGGCGCGTCCGGCTTCGACGCCCATGCCCCGCGCCAGCGAGCACCAGTCGAGATCGGGCCGATCGAGCATCAGCATGTCGGTCGCATTCCGGCCCGGCGCGCCGGCGCCGACGTTCTTGAGCTCTCCGCGCAGGATCTGGTACGAGCGGTTCGCGAGAACGACGACCGTGACGTCGAGGTCTTCGCGCGCCATGGTCCACAGCGCCTGAAGCGTGTACATGCCGCTGCCGTCGCCTTCGAGCGCGATCACCTTGCGGTCCGGCGCGCCGATCGCCGCGCCGGTTGCGCCGGGCAGCGCCCAGCCGATCGAGCCGCCCATGAGGTTGAGCCAGTCGTGCGGCGCGGCGTGCGCCATGACGGCGCTGAAATTACGGCCCGTGGACACCGACTCGTCGCACACGAGGGCATTTTCCGGCATCGTGGCGGCGAGCACCGTTGCAATGCCTTCGACGGTTATGGGACCGGTCGGCATTGCCGCCTCGCGCCGTTCATTGACGTGCGCAGGAGGCGTCACTGTTGCGCCGAGCTCCGCAGCGAGCGCTGCGAGCGCGTGCTCGATATCGTGAGCGACCGTCGCGACGCCGGTGACGTTGCAGCCTTCGTGCACCAGCACGCTGGGCTTGCCCGGGTAGGCGAAGAACGAGACGGGCGACTTTGCGCCGACCAGCACCAGCTCGCGCACGCCGCGCGTGGCGGCAAGCGCGTTGTCGACGACGTACGGCAGGCGTGGCACATGGACGCGTCCGGCGCCTGCTTCCATGCGCGCGTTGTTGTATTCGGCCATGAGCCGGCAGCCCGTTTTCGCCGCGATGCGGCCCGCCCATTCGAGCGCCTTGCCGCGCAATGCAGCGCCGCCGAGCATCAGCATGGCGCCCGCTCCCTGTTTGAGGGCCTGCGCACCGGCGCGCACGGCATCGGCGTCGACCGCCCTGCGCGCGGGCGCTGCCTTCGCGCGCATCGGTCCCGGCGCCTCTCCCCACGCGCTGTCGGCCGGCGCGATCAGTGTCGCCACGCGGCCGGGCGGGGTGCGCGCCTGCTCGATCGCGAGCGCGGCGTCGGCGGCGAGCGTCTCGGCACCCGCGGAGGTGTGCACCCAGTCGGACATCGGGCGCGCGACGCCTTCGATATCGGACGTGAGCGGCGCGTCGTGCTTGATGTGATACGTCGCGTGCTGGCCGACGATGTTGACGATGCCGGAGCGCGCTTTCTTGGCGTTGTGCAGATTCGCAAGTCCGTTGCCCAGGCCCGGGCCCAGATGCAGCAGGGTCGCGGCCGGCTTGCCGGTCATGCGGTAATAGGCGTCGGCGGCGCCGGTCGCCACGCCTTCGAACAGGCCGAGCACGCAGCGCATGCCGTCCACCTTGTCGAGCGCGGCGACGAAATGCATTTCCGACGTGCCCGGATTGCTGAAGCAGACGTTGACGCCGCTGCCGACCAGCGTGCGGACGAGGCTTTCGGCGCCGTTCATGGGCGGCACCGCATAAAAGGAAATTGGCGCATACGAATCCTGTTCGGGTGTTGCGGGATTATGGCGATATGCGCGCGCCAAGTCATTACGCGATCGAGCGCGCGCAGTAATGCTACGATGCGCCGTCGCGCGTGCCCGATCACATATTCCGACGTCAGCGCCGTGGCGCAGCTTTTCAACGAGTACGTCGTGTGATTGGTGCGGCCCGACAGCGGCATCGCGGACATGAAAGCCGTCGTCGAGCGGCTGCGCAAGGATCCGGGCTGCGGAAAGCGCGCTTCTTGACCTGGATCACCGCGTTGCGACGACGTCGAATCCTTTCATCGCCATCGGGTTATATTAAGGGCGACGGCCAATCCGACGCGGAGGTCACATGAGCAAGGACTACAGGGCGATCACGGCGAACATTTCGGCAGGCATGGCGCAGTTGAGGGCCGACATACCGGACACCATGAAGGGTTTCAGCGCGCTTGCGCTGAGCGCCTCGAAACCCGGCGCGCTCGACGCCAAGACCAAGGAGCTGATCGCGCTCGCGATCGGCGTCGCCGTGCACTGCGACGGCTGCATCGGCTTTCACATGAAGAGCCTGGTCAGGCTCGGCGCGACGCGCGCCGAGGTCGAAGAAGCGCTGGGCATGACGATCTACATGGGCGGCGGGCCTTCGCTCATGTATGCGGCCGAGGCGCTGGCGGCGTACGACCAGTTCAGCGAGCAGGGCGCGCCGAAAGCCTGAAACGGCGATGCATTCCGGCGCTCATATACGAGGGAATTGAGCGTCAACGATCAACTGATTGCTCAATGAGTGTCACTCGATCGCCGACGCGTATCGCGCCACCGCCGCCGGTGGTCTGCAGTCCGATCGCAAACGTCGGTCTCGCCTGGCCGGGAAACGCTGTCATCAGCTCTCGCATCACCGGCAGATCGCGCTCGCCGGTGAGGGGGTTTGCGTGCGTAGCGAGGCAGCGCGGCTTCGGTATTGCGGCTTCGAACTCGACGTCGCCTATGCGCAGCCGCCGTCCGAGCCAGCGCTGCTCTTCCCACGCGGCTATGCCTTGGATGGCCACATTCGAGCGGAAGCGCACTTCGTTCAAGTCCGGCGCCGCCATGTGCGCCGCGAGCGCGGCGAGGCGCTCACAAGGCCCCATCGCGTCGCGACAGGGTGAGTTCGTGATCATGCTTTCGAGACGAATGGATGGCAAACCGTGTGGTTATCTGGAGGGTTCTCGAACAAGCGCAATAAGCTTGCCCGCGATCGCGGTGAAATACATAGAGCCGCCGTCAAATCCGGTCTCTGGCGGCGTCAATAAGCCTAACGAGAGTAGCCCGGTAACGTTCAGCGAGTCGGCGGACGTCGGATCCACTTGAAGTACGTCCTCGTAAACGTCTGACTCTTTAGTCCGTCCGTCTAGCAAGATTCCTTTGTAGGAGAAAGAGCGCAGCAGAAAGTCGATTTCTTCAGACGAGATATCGCGAACAATGCGTGATAATAGAATCGATTCCTGTGGGGGGGAGCTTTGCATACTGAACGAGTTCGCAATGGCGCGGCGGAGGTACATTAACTTTTCTGCTTGTGTAGTATGCAAAACTGCGAGCACGATCTCATTTATCAGTTTGTATTGCTGATCCGTGAGATTCTTTATTTGCGCTTCATGGTGTTCCAAGATGCTATCAATATCAGAAAGCGCGTCCTGTACGCGCTGCTGCTGACGTCGCGCGGCCAGAGACGTCGACAGCACGGGGAGCAGCGCTGCGAGTGGACCGCCAGTGATCGCTGCGACTACCGTTAGCGCAGCTTCCGTGGCCAGACTACTGGCGACCCGCTCGACTCCAGACGGCGTCGATCTATCTTTCATTTAATACCAGCATAGCTTGGCCGTAGTTCTCAGGAAAGCGTCCCATGCGGTTTGTCGCCCATATGAATTCATTCAAGCGCTACTCTAGCAGCTCTCCTTTTCGTAGCCGTTCTTGGCGTTTTTGATGGAACTCGTCCAGTTTAGCAAGCAGACTTCGAATAATCGGTGCTCGGAGCATTTCAAGGCAAGCGAGGGCTACGGCAACTAGACCGGCATGCATTACAGCTTGCTTGTCCCAATCATATGCTTGTGCGAGTACATTAAATGCCGCTTTGTCTCGATTATTACGGGGAAGCCGTGACGAATCAAAATGCACGCCCCCGAGCTTGTTTGCCACGTAGCAGATAATATTTCGCCGCCGAATAGCTATATTCCTTAAATACCCGACGCGGACATCGCCCCACTCGTCGAGCGGCACAATTTTTCTGGTTATGGTACACAACTGCGCCGGCCCACCAAGATTACTGTAGCCAAGATAGGAGTTGATCTTCTTGTCTTCATCGTCCGATAGCCCCCACACATCGGGTCTTTTTGCGGCGTCGTCATAGGTCGGGCAACGTTCAGTTGCCAAGAAAACCTGCTTCTCATGCCCTGGTTCAAATTGTTTTTGTAGGTCGGAATCGTATAGTAGCTGGGCAAAATAGTCGGAGACATGGCTATCACCTGACGGTGCTACTTGCGCAAGCAACAGCATTGAGAGGTTTGTTTCGAAAGTCTCGACTTCCACTTTGATGTCATGCTGCTTAGTGAAGTCGAGAAGGATGGGCGACGGAGAGTCATCAAACAGCAACGCGCGAAATGATGCAGAGCTTAAAAGAAGCAAGCCGTGATCAATTTCTACCGGTCGGAGCAGTGATCCGGTCGGAGTCAACGGCGTTGAAACTATCTGGCGAAGGTGTGCCATTATGGCTGCCACCCGCTTGCTCTCTGCTTGCGTGATGCTGATGTGCCTAACTGAAGAGTTCACGCCACGTCCTCTTGCTCTGAACGATGCGAAATCCATCCGCACTGATGGCGAGTGTGCCGAGCGTCACAAGAAGCCGTAGTAGCAGAATGGCGGAGGTTTGTCCTCACGGGTTATGCACACCCAGTTAATCTTCATTCCGACTGGAATCTCTTCTCGTGATTGAACTTCTGGGGACCAATGATGTTTGTCTGGATTGACCCGAGGGCATTCCAAAACACCAAGGGCATAGCGCCAATAGAGTCCGGGAAATCCAAAATACTTCACGATGTAGAAGTGATAGAACTTAGATGAATAGTCGAAGACCACTTCGTCGGTTAACTCTATGATTGACGCGAAAGTTGTCTTTCCTAGGACGATATGTGGCATAGGCCAGATAAGAAAACGATTCCGGCGAGTGACTTTTGTAAGGCCTACAGAAACTGAATCAATAGTGATTTTGTCGTTGGAATCCACCTGCACGCAAGCTTCAGCGAAGACGTAGCGATACTGCCCTTCATCTTCTTGCTGCGGGTGGCCAAGGATTTCTTTCATACGCGATACCGACACGCCGGGTTTGATGTGCTCAAACAAATTTGCGGGAGCACGCTTGTACTCCACGGACGGGCGGCGAAATCTTTCGTACACGAATCCCAGCAACTTTATGACTGGTGACGCTATTGTTTTTGCAAACGACAGAATTAGTGGATCAGCCATCGCTTTGCACCACCATCTCAATCCGCCTTCGCCCCTGACGCCTTTACCACCTTCTCCCATTTCGCGATCTCGTTCTTGAGGAACGCAGTGAACGCTTCCGGCGTGCTGCCCACGCCGTCCGCGCCGAGCTGCGCGAAGCGGTCCTTCACGTCCGGCGTCTTGAGCAGTTTCACGACATCTCCGTGGACGCGGCTCGCGCGATCGCGAGGCATTTTCGCAGGCGCGAACAGAGCGAACCACAAGTCGGCGTCGTAGCCCGGTATGCCGGCGTCCGCGATCGTCGGCACGTCGGGCAGCACGGGCGTGCGCGTCCTGCCCGATACGCCGAGCGCGCGGATGCGGCCCGCCTTGATGAACGGCAACGCGACGGGCGGCACGTCGAACAGGATCTGAATCTGGCCGGAGAACATGTCGGGATACACCAGCGCCGTGCCTTTGTAAGGCACGTGCACGATGTCGATGTGCGCGAGCAGCTTCAGCAGCTCGCCGGAGAGATGAAACTGCGTCCCTATGCCGGAGGAGCCGTAGTTGAGCTTGCCCGGTTGCGCCTTCGCGAGCGCGATCAGCTCCTTTACCGATTTTGCGGGAACCTGGGATGCGACCAGCAGGACGTTCGGCGAGGTTGCGACTTCCGTGATCGGCGTGAAGTCCGTGAGCGCGTCGTACGGGCGCTTCGTATAGAGGCTGGGGCCGATGGCATGCGTGCTCGTCGTTGCCATGATGAGCGTGTAGCCGTCGGCCGGAGCATCGGCCGCGATGCGCGAGCCTATCGTGCCGCCGGCGCCTGGCCTGTTGTCGACGACCACCTGCTGTCCGAACGCTTCGGACAGCTTCTGGCTTACCACGCGCGCCAAAATGTCGGTCGCGCCTCCGGGCGGGAACGGCACGATCATGCGCACGGGGCGTTCGGGATATTTTTCGGCGGCGGCGACGTGAGCCGATGCAAGCACGGCGAGTGCAGCGATGGCGGCGCAGATGAAGCGCATGGCATGATCCCCGATTCCAAGTTGGCGGCGGCTATTATGGCTTAAAGCCGCGACTCGTGACTCGTGCCGTGAACCGTGACCCGGCGGGCGGCGGTTCTTGTTTTTTATCGCACCAGCCGGTCCGGCGGCGCGCCCTGATCGCATTTCCTGCAATCGAGCTTGACGCCGATGTGCTCGTCGCGGCCTTCGTGCGTCACGACCCACGGCCTGTTGATCCACGGCGGATTGTGCCGCACGTGCTGGTTGTGGCCGCACTTGAGCTTGGCCACCCAGTCTTCGTTCTCGTCCTGGAAATACCCTACGATCGCCTGCTTCACGAGTCACCAGTCACGAGTCACGCTTTTTCAGAATCCGCGGCATCGCATCCTGGGCCTTCGTGCCCTTGACGTTCTCCCACCGCGGCCGCTGCACGTTGATGAGATCGCCGAGCGTCGCGTACCACGCACCCGACAGCCGGCACACCGGGTCGAGCAGCTTCGGATCGACGCGGCCGTCCTTCCACACCGAAGCGCTGACGTGCGCGTGCACGACTTTCGCGAGCACGATATGCGTGTTGCCCTCGCTGTGGACGTGCTGCACTTCGCATTCGAGGTGCGCTTTCGCCTCGCGCACGCGAAACGGCTTCACCTTCGCCGCGGGGACGGGCGTCAGTCCCGCCCATCCGAACTCGTCCTCCTCCGCGGGGAAATCGCCGGAGGTGAAATTCATCCTTTCGATGAGATCGACGGTGACGATGTTTGCGACGAACTGCGGCACCTGCCTCAAGTTGGTGAGGCTGTCCTTCACGCCGGTCGATCCGAACGCGACGTAGAACGGATCGCTGCCCATGAGGTTGAAGTACGAGTACGGCGCGAGATTGCGGATGCCGCTCGCCGAGATCGTCGATATCCAGCCTATGGGGCGAGGAATGACGAGCGCGGTCATCAGGTGGTAGAACTCTCTGGCGTCCCAGTCGGCAGGACTCACTTCCAGCTCGCCTCGCGGCATGATCGTGTCGGCCATTCCCGTCCCCATATGTTTTTGTGCAAGCGTCGTTTTTGTGTAAGCGTCGAAAAATGCTACCACAGCAGGGATGACCGCGGAGGTCACGGAGCGACACCACACGGACGAGGAGCGCGATGTGATCGGGTCGCGCGGCGTCGCGCCGCAGGGTCAGTCGCCGTTGGGGGAGTGGGCTTTGAGCCCGCGGCGGACCAGGGTGTCCCAGATCGCTTCGGGCGTGTCGGCGTAATCGAACAGGGCGAGATCCTCGCGTCGGATCATGCCTTCCTCGATCATCACGTCGAAATTGAGGATGCGCCGCCAGTACTGCTTGTGGAACAGCACGATCGGCAGCGCGGGCGCCTTGCCGGTCTGGGCGAGAGTAAGGATTTCAAACAGCTCGTCGAACGTGCCGAAGCCGCCGGGGAAGACCACCAGGGCATTGGCGCGCATGGCGAGGTGCATCTTGCGCATGGCGAAGTAATGAAAGCGAAGCGTGAGCTCCGGCGTGCTGTAGGGATTCGGCTCCTGCTCCATCGGCAGCCGGATGTTGAACCCTATGCTCGGGGCGCCGACGTCGCTCGCGCCGCGGTTCGCCGCTTCCATGATGCCGGGTCCGCCGCCCGTGGCGATGACGTTGTCGCGCCAGCGGTGATGCGGCGAGAAGGCGCCTCCGCGCTCGGAGGCGATGCGGCCGAATTCGCGTGCCGCATCGTAGTAGGCTGCCAGCCGCTCCATCTGCTTGAGCTCGAGCAATTCGGCATCGGTGCGTGCGGCCGCTTTCGCCGCTGCGAGCCGCTCGGGCGAGGGCATGCGCGCGCTGCCGAACACGACGATGGTGGAGCGTATGCCCCAGTCGCGCAGGTGCAGCTCGGCTTTCTGGTACTCCATGGCGAAGCGCAGGTCGCGCGTCTCGTCGCGGAGCAGAAATTCGGGATCTTCGACCGGCAGCAGGAAGCTGTGCGAGCGCTTTTGCGCTTCATTGTTCGGCATGGCTCGTATGCGGGCGTGCCGCACGCGCGGAATGAACTTGAGTCGATGGTAAGGGCTGCCGGACCGCTGCCCTATGATGTATATCAACAGAGCGCCCGCCCCGGGGCGGCAGGCCGCGCAGCGCCGAACGGCCATGTCACGCTTCCCGATGCGCCGCGGCTCGGCTTCACGCCGAAAGCGGATTTGCTGGATATGGCGGTGGAGTGAAAGCGGTTAAAACCTTTCACCACCAAGGACACCAGGGGGCACCAGGAAAACGTTAACTTCAAATTTTGACTTCGTTTTCCCGGCAGACAATGCCGTCGTGTTGCGCGATGAAGCGCAGCAGGTGATTCGCGCACGTCGCGTGAAACATGAGCTGTATCCTGTAAATCAACGCCGGGCGGCGCGGTTCGCTGTAAGCTTGTTCGTGTTACAGGTCTCATGGAGGACCGCATGAAAGCTCACATCCAGGTCGCACGCATCGCGTGCGCCGCATTGCTCGCCGCCGCCCCGTTGCCCGGCCATGCCCATGGCTCGGTGCGCTTCGGGATCGGCATTGGCGTACCGGCGCCGTGGTATTACGCGCCGCCCCCGGCGTATTACCCGTATCCCTACTACCCGCCCGCGGTGGTCGTGCCCGCGCCCTCCGCCTACGTCGAGCAGGCGCCTTCGGCGTCGTATTCGACGCACCCGGTGCAGTCGATGTATTACTACTGCGCCGCGTCCAAGGCGTACTACCCGTACGTGCGCGAATGTCCGGGAGGATGGGAGCAGGTGCCCGCGCAGCCGAGGTAGCCCGCCGCGGTTCGAATCTTGCATGGCCACCGGCATTTTGCCGAGCGGAGGCGCCTCATGGAGGTGAGCGAGGGACTGGAAAAGTGCATGAATCCGGCCTGTCATTGCACCGTCGGGCCCGGTCAGCGGTTCTGCAGCCCGCATTGCGAAGCGGAGGCTGAGCGCGGCAAGCCTCCCCATCCATGCCAGTGCGGCCACGCGTATTGCGAGGAGGCGCGCACATGAGCCGCGGCGAGGTCCGTCATGGCTGAGCGTGCAGCGAACACCGTCACGCCGCCGCTCGGCGAATTGCGCGGCGGCCTGCTGCGCCTTCACAAGCTGCTGCTCGAGCGCGAACGCGGCCGTTACCAGCGCGAGCACGGCCCGGTCGAATCGCAGCACGCGTTCCTGGGCCTCGTGTTGAGCCACCCGCAATTCCAGTGGCTGCGCGTGCTGTCCGAGCTGATCGTCAACATCGACGAAGCGATGGACGAAGAAGACGAAGGGCGCGACCGCGCGATGGGCCTGTTCGAGCAGGCGCGCGAGCTGCTCACCTACGCAGAGCCGGAGGGGGAATTCCAGCAGCAGTACGCGGCCGCGCGCGAAGCGGACCCCAACATACTGGTCGAGAGCTCGACGCTGTTCCGGTTGCTGCGCGGGTAGCGCGCCGGCTCAGGCGGCGTACGCCGACAGTATCTCCACCACGCGCCGCTCGCCTGCGCGCAATCCGCACGCGCGGTGCATGAGCGCAGCGTTGTCCCAGATCAGCACGTCGTCCGGACGGAAATCGTGATGGTAGATGCGCTCGGGCTTCGTCGCGCACGCCATGAGCTGGCGTATCAGCCGTTCGCTCTCCTTCGCCGATACGCCGCTGATGCCGGTGAGATGAGCGCCGACGAAAAGCGAGTGCTGCTGCGTGCGCGCATCCGTCACGACGAGCGGGTGCGTGATGATGCGGTCGGCGTTCGCCGCGAAGAGGTGGGAGCCCTCCAGTCGCAACAGCTTCTGCTGCTCGGACGCGGGCAATGAGGTGTATGCGGCGCGCGTGCTGACGAATTCGATGCCGCCGTCCTGGGGCGGCGCTTCACGCGCACACAGGAGTGTCGCGACGGCAGGGCCGCGGTCGTAGGCCACGGTGCTGTGCCAGTCCTGGTTCTCGGACGGCCCACGGGTCTCCACGCGCTGCACTTCCGCGTGGCGCGCGCCGAAATGCAGCACGGCGCGCTGCATTGCCTCGTGCGTCAGCTTTTGCTTGCGCAGCACGAGCAGCGCATGCGTTGCGAGCGCCTCGCGCAGCGACTGCCATGCCGTCTCGGGCAGATCGTCCTGCAAGTCGATCTCGAGTATCTCGATGCCAAAATCATCGTGCAGGTACGGGAAGGCTGGGGCATTCATGCCGCGCATGGTAACCCAAAGCGGCGTTCTTGACGCCCGCAACGCATAGCAGCAAAGTAAGCGCCCCGGATCGCGGGCACTGCGATGGTGCGTGAATCAGAGGCCGCAAAAGCTCGCGGCGCATGGAACTGGAGAAATTTTTCCGTTGAAAAGCATACAGATCGAGAGTTACGGCGGGCCCGAGGTGCTGCTGCGCCGCGATGTCCCCATACCGACGCCGGGCCGCGGCGAGCTGCTCGTTCGAATGAGTCACGCGGGCATCAATTTCATGGATGTTCACACCCGGCAGGGGAAGTACCGCAACTCGCGTACTTATCCCGTGCGCATTCCGTGCACGCTCGGCATGGAAGGCGCAGGGCATGTGGTCTCGGTCGGCGCGGATGTGGATGCGTTCGCGCCGGGCGATCGGGTGGCCTGGTGCATCGTGTGGGGCAGCTACGCGGAATATGCCGTCGTCCCGGCATGGCGCGCAGTGAAGGTGCCGCCCGGAATTTCACTCGAGCTTGCAGCGGCATCGGTGTTCCACGGCTACACCGCGCATTACCTCGCCAACGATGTCGGCCGGCTCGGGCCCGATGTCACCTGCCTCGTGCATGCTGCGTCGGGCGGCATCGGGCAGATCCTCATCCAGCTCGCGAAGCGTCTCGGCGCGCGCGTGTACGCAACCACGAGCACCGGGCCCAAGGCGCAGGTCGCGCGCGCGCGGGGCGCCGATTTCGTCGCGCTGTATGACGACGGACGGTTCGCAGACGTGATCCGCGAGCAAACGGGCGGACGCGGCGTGGACGTGGTGTACGACGCCATCGGCAAGGCGACGCTGCGCGACAGCTTCCGCGCAACGCGGCGCAGCGGGCTCGTGATCAACTACGGCAGCGTTTCCGGCTCGGTGAGCGATCTCGATCCGATCGAGCTCGGCGAAGCGGGCTCGCTGTTTCTCACGCGCCCGCGCCTGGCCGACCATCTTCTGGACGCGGCGATGATACAGCGGCGTGCAGACGACATCTTCGCGGCACTCATCGACGGATCGCTGAAGATCGAAATCGCCGGCCGCTACACGCTGGACAACGTCGAGGAAGCGCACGAAGCGCTGGAAGAACGCCACATGGTGGGCAAGCCGGTCCTGGTGGTGAGCGGCGAGCGGTAAGCGAGGTGCCGGCGTGCGGCATGATGCTGTCGTGAGCGACGGCGACGATCTTACGCCGTAGACTATAGAATATCCGGACAGGGGAGTGGAACGCGTTGCGGTTTGCGGTCCGCTGCAATTTCCTGTGCGGCTTCTCCGGCAAGCCGGGCACGACGTGAAACGGAAAAAATTGAGTTTTTTCGGCAGTCTTTCGCGGCGCATCTATGCGGCGTTTCTGATCGTCGCCGTCGTGCCGACGGCCGTTGCCGGCCTGATCGGCGTCTATCTCTCCCTGCAGACTTTGCGAAGCGAAACCTTGCGCGGTCTGGAGCAGGAGGTCGAGGCTCGGTCGAAGGGCATAGCCCGCTTTTTCGATCAGCTGTCCTCGGAGCTCCTTTATCTCGCCAATACAGGGGAGGCGGGCGACCTGGTCGCTGCATTGGCCACCGGCAACGCGGAGCGCATCAGCGACAGGACGGCCCGCATGGAACAGGATTACGCGGCCTTTGCGAGACTTTATCCGTATATCTATCAGATTCGCTTCCTTGCTGCCGATGGGCACGAACTGGTGAGGGTGGATCGCAAGGCGGGCAAGCTTCTGGTGGTGCCCAGAGCGCAGCTTCAATCGAAGGCGGATCGCTATTATTATCGCGAGACCATCGGCCTTCATCCTGGGAAAATCTACGTGTCGCCGCTCGATCTCAACGTCGAATTCGGCGAGGTCGAAGTGCCTGAGACGCCGGTCATACGCGTCGCGACGCCGGTAGTCGGCCAAGGGCGTAACAACGCCGGCATCGTGATTGTCAATCTCCACGCCGCAGTCCTGCTCGAGCCGGTGCAGCGTATGGCCGATACGCGTCAGGGTACAGCGTATCTTTTCGATCGGTCGGGTCATTATCTGGCGCGTTCTGCGGGGGGGAATCAGGGACAGTTCGCGATGCAGCCGGTCGAGAAACTGCGCAACACGCTTCCGCAATCGCTGATCGATGCAGCGCTGGAGCAAGGGGCCTCGCCGTCGAGCGGAAATGGCTGGATACTTGCGCACGCGGCCATCGATTTCGCACCCGGCGCCCTGAGCGACATGTCGCGTGGCCGCTGGAAGATCGGATTGGCGTTCCAGGAGCGCGAGTTTTTTTTCGCGGTCTTCAATCTCTATGTGCTGTACGGCGTTCTGCTGCTGGCTCTCGCGGCCACGGCTATCGGCGGGTATGCCCTATCGAGACATCTCCTGCGACCCCTGGAAGAACTGGCGCGCGAGACAGACGCTATTGCGGCCGGTGATTTCAATCGCGCGGTGCATGTGGCGGGACAGGACGAGATCGCAGCCCTGGGCGAGAAATTCAACCGCATGGCGGCACGCATTAATGAGACTTACCGGTCGCTTCAGGAGCACCGGGATCGCCTGGAGGATGAGGTGCGGGCAAGAACCCGGGACCTGGAACAGGAGCGGGCATCTCTTGAAGCCGTGATTCGCAACACCGCGGATGGCATCATGGCCGTGGATCGGGCGGGCATCCTGCGGCTGATCAATCCGGCGGCGATGCGCCTGCTCAACGTCTCGGATGTTCCGGATGGACTGTCTCTCGAGGGGTTCTGGCCTCAATGGCCTGCGATAGTCAAAGATGCGGGTATGAATGCGCTGCGCTGTGAGCTTGAAGTCCCCGGGGGCGCACTTGCGCTGAGCGTGACGCCGACCACGGTCGGGTTCATTATCGTCGCGCGCGACATCAGCCGCGAGCGCGAGATTCAGGATCAGCGCCGCGAGCTGGACCGTCAAATGTTCCAGATGGAAAAACTGACCACGCTCGGCGAACTGGCAATGGGGCTCGCCCACGAGGTCGGCAATCCGCTTGCCGGCATGAAGGCCGTTGCTCAGGCCATGCAGTACGAGGACGATATTCCTCCCGGCATGATCGAGGCGCTGAGACGGCTGGAGAGCGAAGTGGATCGTCTCTCCGGCTTTCTGCGCACGTTTCACGGCTTTGCGGCGCCACAGCCCATACAGCCCGTGTCGTGCAGCCTCGAAACAATTCTGGAAGACGTGCTTTTTTTCGCCCGCAAGGACGCGAGGGCAAAAGACATCGTTTTCAACCTGACCGAAATATCCGAGCTTCCGCCTCTGTGGGCGGATCCTAATCAGATGAAGCAGGTGTTTCTCAATCTCCTGATGAACGCGGTACACGCCATGCCAGAAGGCGGCACTGTCATCATCAGCGCGCGAACAGAGAATCGGCGCGCGAGGATCGAGGTGTCGGACACGGGAGCCGGAATCGATCCAAGCGTGCTGACCCAGATCTTCGAGCCCTTCTTCACGACGCGACGCGAAGGAACGGGCCTGGGCCTGGCGATCGTGCGCAAGATCGTGGAGCAGCATGGCGCACACATAGAGGCGAGCAGTGTTCCTGGTCGCGGCACGCGGTTCGTGCTCCACTGGCCGCTCGCCGGAGAGCTTAGTGTCTGAATCCATACTCATCGTCGAAGACGACAGTACGATCCGCGTGACCTTGAGTCACTTTCTCGGGCGCCAGGGACTCCACGTCGAAATGGCGGAGAACGGCGCACAGGCGCTCGCTCTGCTCTCGACACACAGCTTCGCCCTGGTCCTTCTGGATCTGCGGCTGCCCGACGTGAACGGCCTTGATATCCTGGCCCGCATCCGCGAGTCGGACGACCAGCCGCTGGTCATCATCATGACGGCTTACCCCGAGGTGCGCACGGCGGTCGCCGCATTGAAAGCGGGTGCGTACGACTACATCAACAAACCTTTCGATCTCGACGATCTGCAGGAGCTGTTGCGGCGCGCCTTCGAAACGCAGCGGCTGCGCCGCGAAGTCGCATGGCGTCGGTCGCAGGCTGATGCGCCGTCCATCGAAGGATTCCTCGGTTCCAGCGCCGCCTTCAAGGACATGCTCGACATGACGGTCAGGATCGCCGCCGCAGGAAGGGTGCCGGTACTGATCCGCGGCGAATCGGGAACGGGGAAAGAGCAGGTCGCGCAGGCGATACACTACCGTTCCTCGCGTGCCGAGAGCCCATGGATCACGCTGAATTGCTCGGCGCTGCCGGAAGGGCTCCTGGAATCGGAAATGTTCGGCTACGAAAAGGGCGCGTTCACCGACGCCAGGCAGACGAAGCGCGGCCTGCTCGAACTCGCCGACGGGGGCACGCTGTTTCTCGACGAGATCGGCGATCTAGTACTGCCGCTGCAACCCAAGCTGCTTCGCGTGCTGGAGACGCAGACTTTTCGGCGACTGGGCGGGCAGCGGGAAATACGCGTCGATGTTCGCTTTGTCGCAGCTACGCATCGCGACCTCAAAGCCATGGTGCAAGCAGGACAGTTTCGACAGGATTTGTACTACCGTTTGAACGTCGGCGCCATCGATGTCCCGCCGCTGCGCAGCCGCAGGGACGACATACTGCTTCTCGCGCGCCACTTCCTGGAACAGGCGGCGCCGCTGGTAGGAATAGAAACGCCGACGTTCGACTCCACGGTCGAGCCTTTGCTCGTGGCCTATGACTGGCCGGGCAATGTGCGCGAGCTGCGCAACGTCATGGAGCGCGCTGCGATTCTGTGCGGCGGCAAACCGGTATCGCCCGAGCACCTGCCGCGGGAAATCGTCGGCGACGTCGCGCGGCACGCATTGCCCTTGCCTGAATCGGAGACCGGCATACGGCCGCTGGCGGACGTCGAGCTGGATTACACGCGCCATGTGCTGCGATTGTGCAAAGGCAACAAAACCCGCGCCGCAGAATTACTCGGGATCACCCGCCTGACCCTGCGCAACAAGCTTCAGGAAAAAGACTGACGCGGGATATAGCGGACGGAAACTGACCACCCGCGCATCTGCGGGCGGTCGTTTTCTGATCGATCCGTTGCAGTCGTTTCTCTGCATCTCCTTTGTTTTCAAGCCGATGCCGTTCTGGCATACGTCGTGCGTTACGACTGCCGGTGGGGCTTTTCCCCACGTATGCATCACACGGGGGTCGTATGAAAAAAAAATTCAGGCGTTTCGCACAAGCGGTCGGAGCCATAGGCCTTGCGATCGCCGCCACTATCGTTGTTTATCAACCGCCCGTACGCGCGCAGGAAAGCGCAGCAGATCTCGCGCCGTTGCCCGAATCGAAATCGGGTAATGCGGCAATGATCGAGCTGGGCCGATATTTCTTCTTCGACAACCGGCTCTCGGGCGACTGGGGCGTTTCGTGCTCGAGCTGCCATGATCCCGAAAAAGGCTGGGGCGACGGCGTTGCGCTCTCCGCCGGCTATCCGTCGATGGCTTATTTCCGTAACGCTCCGACCGTGCTCAACGCGAAGTACCGCCGCCGTTTCATGTGGGACGGGCGCCTGGACGGGAGCGACGCCGGCACTCTGGTGCGCGACATGATCACCGAGACGCACACGATGAACATGGACAGCCGGCTCATGCAGGAACGGCTGAAGCAGGTGCCCGAATACGATGCGCTGTGGAAGAAATTCCGGAACGACGACATCAACGGCATGCGCGTCTACAACGTGATCGGCGAGTTCATCCGCAGCCTGGAGACGAAGGGCGCACCGTTCGACCGATTCATCAGGGGCGACGGCAATGCGATCAGCGCTGAGGCGAAGCAGGGTTACGCGCTGTTCAAGGGCAAGGCGGGCTGCGTAGCGTGTCACAACGGTCCGATCGGCTCCGACGGCAAGCTGCATCGCACGGGCGTTCCGGAGCATCCCGAGGTGCTAAAAAATCCGCTGCGCACCATCACCATGCTGCGCCATTACGCGACGAACGGCATGCCGAACTACATGAACGTGCGGACCGACGTGGGCAGTTACGCGATCACGAAGGAGAAGAAAGACATCGGCAGGTTTCTGACGCCGCAACTGCGCGAGCTGAAGTACACCGCACCGTACATGCATAACGGCGTCTTCCGCACGCTCGACGAAGTCGTTGCCTTCTACAACGCTGGGGGCGGCGCCGACTCTGAAACAAAGCCGCTGGATCTCACAGCGGACGAACAGAAAGCCCTGGTGGCGTTCCTGCTGACGCTGTCGGGCGAGCAGATTGCGATGAAGGCGCCGGAGCTGCCGGAGATGAAGCCGCGCGTGTACGGCAAGAATTGAAGGAGATCGTCGTGAAAAAACAATTTGCAATCGGCATGGCGGGCCTTCTTCTGACCGGTGCCATGGCGCTCGCGGCAGAAAAACAGCCGCCGCTCGCACCGCTGCCGCCGCCTCCGATACCCAAGGACAATCCGAACAGCGCCGAGAAGATTGCGCTCGGCAAGCAGCTCTTCTGGGACGGCCGTCTTTCGGGAGACAGCTCTATGCCGTGCGTCTCGTGTCATCTGCCGACGCTGGGCTGGGGCGATGCGGGCGAGATCTCGCGGGGTTACCCGGGCACCAAGCACTGGCGCAATTCCCAGACGGTGCTCAATTCAGCCTACTACAACAAGCTGTTCTGGGAGGGTTCGGTCACCAGCCTGGAAAACCAGGCGCCCTCTGCGGCCGAAGGCGGCGTCGCCGGCAACGGCGATCCTTCGGTGATGGAAATGCGGCTGCGCTTCATTCCTGCCTACGTGCAGTCCTTCAAGAACGTCTTCGGGACCGAATGGCCGCGCATGAACGACGCTTATCGCGCCATCGCCGCGTATCAGCGCACGGTGGTGTCGGACACGAGCAAAGTACCCTTCGACCGCTACGCAAAGGGAGACAAGCAGGCGTTGAACGACGCGCAGAAGCGCGGCATGGCGCTCTACAACGGCAAGGCCGGCTGCATCCAGTGCCATAACGGGCCGCTCGCTTCCGATCAGAAGTTCTACGCTCTCGGCGTGCCGGATCATCCGGCCTTCAAGGAGGACACGCTCCTCCAGGTCACACACCGCTGGCAGCAGTATCAAAAAGGCGTGCCGGAAAACCAGTATCGCAACGCCGTGGGCGACATGGGGCTGTACTACGTCACCAAGAATCCGAAAGACATCGGCAAGTTCCGGGTTCCGTCTCTGCGCGAGGTGAAGTACACCGGTCCGTACATGCACAACGGCGTGTTCGCGACGCTCGCGGAGGTGGTGGATTTCTACGATCGGGGCGGAGGCGCGGGCGTCAACAAGACCTCGCTGCTGAAGCCGCTTCATCTGACGGCTGCCGAAAAACAGTATCTGCTTGCCTTCATCGACGCGCTGTCGATGACCGAACCCTTAATCCACGAAGACCCCAAGCTGCCGGGCGATTATCAGCCGCTGCCGGCGCCGGCGAAATAAAGGAAGCGAACATGAGCGAGAAAATCACCGCACTCTCCGACGCGCTCCAACCGACCCATGACCGGCGGCTGTGCATGAGTCGCCGTGCGTTCCTCCTGACGGGCGGGGTGACCGTCGCCTGGGTCAGCCTGGGCGTTTTGCCGGGTCTGGCGGAGGCCGCGCAGGCGCTGAGGTCGGATTATCCGGAGTCGAAGATCGGCCGGCTCTCCGCGCTCAAGCCAGGCGTACCGCTCGAATTCAAATATCCGTACGCCGATGTGCGCAATATTCTCGTGAAGCTGGGCGTTGAAGCCGGCGGCGGCATCGGTCCGGAAAAAGACATCGTCGCCTTCAATCAGCAGTGCACGCACATGGGCGGTCCGCTGGACGGCACCTACAAGCCGCAGCATCAGGTTCTGGGGCCTTGTCCGCTGCATCTCACCACTTTCGACCTCACGCGCCACGGCATGGTGGTCTCCGGTCACGCGACCGAGAGCCTGCCGCAGATCGTGCTCGAAATTCGCGGTGACGATATTTATGCGACAGGTGTCATGGGCCTGGTTTACGGCTACAGCGCGATGACCGCCAAGCGGCAGGGCTAGGGAGAACGGCATGAAGAAGCAAATCGGAAACATCGAAATGGATCGCGTCCCGCTGCCGCCCAGGGATGCGGATGTGTTTACCACGGCCTGCGATTACTGCACCGTTGCGTGCGGTTACAAGGTCTATCGCTGGCCGGTGGGCAGGCAGGGCGGCCAGTCGGCGAGCCAGAACGCGCTCAAGGCCGACTTCCCGCAGAAATCGATCATGGGCGCGTGGGTCAGTCCCCACCAGCACAACGTGGTCACCCACAACGGCAAACCGCATCATGTGGTGGTCGTGCCGGACAAGGACGCGACGGTGGTCAACGTGGGCGGCAACCATTCCATCCGCGGCGGCACGCTCGCCGAGAAGTGCTACAACCCGGATAACCGCACCCGCGAGCGTCTGCAGCGTCCCATGATTCGCGTAAACGGCAAGCTCACGCCGGTGTCGTGGGATCTCGCTACCGAAGCGATGGCCGACATCTCGCAATACATCATCGCGAAGTACGGCGAGCATGCTTGGGGCATCAAAATGTTCTCCTACCAGTATTTCGAGAACACTTATGCGATCACCAAGCTCGGCATGACCTCGATCGGTACCCCGAGCATCGCGCCGCACGACAAGAACGCCAACACCAACGATGCGACCGGGCTCGACGACGTCGGAATAGACTCGTTCGCCGCCAGTTATCAGGACTGGGCCGACGCCGAGGTGGCCTTCCTCTCTGGCGTCGATCCCTACGAGACGAAGACGACGCTGTTCACCCAGTGGATGATGCCGGGGAACAAAAAATTCATTTTCGTGACGCCGCACAAGACGATGGGTGTGGCGTGGGCGCTGGCGCAGGGGCGCGGCATCTGGCTGCCTATCATTCCCGGCACCGACACGGTGCTGCACATGGCGCTGGCGCGCATCGTCATCGAAAACAACTGGCAGGATCAGGAGTTCATCGACAAGTGGATCGCGAGGCCCTGGGAGGTCGATGCCGGCTACGGACGGGGCACGCGCAACACCGGCTGGCAGTGGCGCACCACCTGGGGCACCTGGCAGAGCGACTGGGACGACTACAGGAAGTTCATCCTGAGCCAGGAGGAATCGAAGCTCGACGTGGCGGCGAAGATGACCGGTCTTGCTGCGGACGACATCCGCAAGGCGGCCGAGTGGATCGCCAAGCCCAAGGCCGACGGCAGTCGGCCAAAGTCGTCCTTCATGCTGGAAAAGGGCAACTACTGGTCCAACAACTACATGAACACCACGTCGCTGGCTTCGCTGGGGCTGATCTGCGGCGCCGGCAACCGGCCGGGACGCATGATTTCGCGCGGCGGCGGGCATCAGCGCGGAATGGTGTCGGCGGGCGGCGGCTCGGGCTGGCTGTCGCCCGAAAAATATCCGGGGCGCCGCAAGAAGGATTTCAACATGGATCGCTGGCTGATGGCCGGTGAGCTGAAGTTCACGTGGGTCTTTGGCACGACGTGGATAGCCGCGATGATGGCTTCCAACGCGCTGGAGAAACGCATGCGCGAGCTGACCGTAGACAATCCGCATCGGATCGCGAGTCTCGACCGTGGCGCCATATTCGAGACGCTGAAAAAGCGCGTGGACTCCGGCGGCATGGTGATGGTGGACTCGGACATCTATCCGGTGGTGCCCATCGGGACCGAGCTCGCGGACATCGTTCTGCCCGCCGCCACCTGGGGCGAAGACAACTTCACCCGCTGCAACTCCGAGCGCCGGCTTCGCCTCTACAGCAAGTTCTACGATGCGCCGGGCGAGGCGAAGCCCGACTGGTGGGCGGTGCAGAAATTCGCGCAGAAGATGGGATTCGACAAGGACGGCGGCTATCAGTGGAAAGAGTCGAACGACGTCTTCGAAGAGGCCGCCCGCTTCTCGCGCGGCGGGGTGCTCAACTATCACCCCCTTGCAGTGCATGCCAAGGAAAAAGGCGTCAAGGCGCAGGAGCTTCTGCGTACTCTGGGAACGACGGGCATACAGACGCCCATACGCGTGCGCGGTGGCAAGCTTGTCGGCACCCAGCGTCTGCACGATCCGGACAACAACTGGGGCGAAATGGAGGAGGCCGAGGTGCAGACGGGCTCGCTCTACGCCTTCAACACCCAGAGCGGCAAAGCCATTCTGTTGAAGAGTCCATGGAAGTTTGCCGGCTGGATTCAGTTCTACGAAGCGGTGAAGCCGCGTCCCGAGAAGGGCGAGATCTGGGTCACCAACGGACGTGCGAACGAAACGTGGCAATCGGGCTTCGACGATCTTCGCAAGCCTTATCTGTCTCGCCGCTGGCCGGATTCGTATATCTATGTCAACCCCGCGGATGCATCGAAAAAAGGGATAGAGTCGGGCGATTTCGTCGAAGTGGTCAACGACGCGGTCTACGTGCAGACCGGACAGCCCCAGGGCGTGCTGGACGACGACCTGAACTTCAACCAGCTCATGAAGGACGGCCACATCATGACCACGCTGGGCAAGTTCAGGGCCGTTGCCATAGTCTCCGACGAGATGCGCCCCGGTGTGGCCATGGCGAACTTCAACTTTCCCGGTTCGCCGGCCAATGCGGTGGTGTCCGCGGTGCCGGATCCCATGACCAATAATTACCGGTACAAGCTGGGACGCGGTGTCCTCACGAAGATCGGAGAGTCTCCCTATAAGCATAGTTTCACTCACATGAGTCTCAAGCCCAGGCCCATCGTCTGATTATTCCCGCAGGCGGCGCGACTGGGGTGCTGCCTGCATTCATGGAGAATGCAGTGAAGAATATCTTTGTCATAGCCCTGCTCGGCGCCCTCACCACGCCGGCGTTCGCCGCGGACGAGGCTGCGGCGCTCGACATCGCGAAGAAAAACGGTTGTCTTGCATGTCATGCGATGGACCGGAAAGTGGTCGGTCCGGCATGGAAGGAAGTCGGCAACAAATACGCCGGTGATCCCGACGCCGCTGCCAGGCTGACGGTCAAGGTGAAGAAGGGCGGAAAGGGTGTCTGGGGCGAGATACCCATGCCGCCCAACGCCACCGTGAAGGATGCCGATATCAGGACGCTGGTGGAATACGTTCTCACGCTGAAGTGAGCGCCGTTCGGTGCCTGCCGCTCAGCGAGAGTTCAATGAAGACCGGCATTCGAGTTACCTGATTCCTCATCACCTTCCCGTCAAGCGGGTCGCCGCGCGGGCGATCCGTTCCGCTGCTGCGCCTGCCTGAATCGTTGCGGCCGTGTCAAAATTGCAGGATACCGGACGGGGGCCGCGTGCGGCTTCCCGTTCCCTATTCACTGCAGTCGGGAGGAAGGAAATGCGGCCGTTCGAAGGCATCAAGATCGTCGATGTGACCCATGTGCTGGCGGGACCGTTCGCTGCGTACCAGCTTGCGTTGCTGGGCGCGGATGTCATCAAGGTGGAAGATCCCAACGATCCGGACCAGAGCAGGGAAACGGGGACCGACGCCGCGCTCAACCGCGTGAAGATGGGCACCGGCTATCTCACGCAAGGCTCGAACAAGCGCTGCATCACGCTCAATCTCAAGACCGAGAAAGGCCGCGAGATACTGAGGACGCTGGCGAAGGACGCCGATGTCTTCATCGAGAACTACCGTGCCGGAGCGTTCCGCGCGCTCGGCCTTGGCTACGAAGACCTCGCGAAGCTCAATCCGCGGCTCATCTACTGCTCGATGACTGCTTTCGGGCAGGAAGGGCCCCGCGGCGGCCAGACTGCGTACGATCACGCCATACAGGCGACCTCGGGCATTACCGCGTGCACCGGCACGCCGGAAACCGCGCCGATGAAGTGCGGCTCGCCCATCATCGATTACGCGACAGGAACCATGGCTGCCTTCGCGCTTGCGAGCGCGCTGTTCCAGCGCAGCCGCACCGGGCGCGGCCAGTACATCGACAGCTCCATGCTCGATGTCGCGCTGATGCTGCAGGCGTCGCACATCACCGGCTACACCTACACCGGCAAGCCGCTGGCGCTGAAAGGGAACACGCACGCGTATGCGACCGGCAATCTGTACGACACCCGGGAAGGCAAGTTGCAGCTCGCCGCCAGCAACCGTCGGCAGAACGACCGCTTGTACGAGGCGGTGGGACGGCCCGATCTCGGCGGCACGGATTACGAGGCGCGCCAGAAGAACTACGCCGCCGAAAAAGCGGCGCTGGAAAAAATCCTGATGCAGAAGACGGCGCAGGAATGGGAGGACTACCTTCAGTCGAAGCACGTGCCCGCCGCGCGTCTGCGCCGTATGGAAGAGGCGATCGAAGATCCCCAGATGAAGACCCGCGCGCTGTTGCACAGGCACGAGCGTGTTCCCGGCGTGGACAAGCCCGTCACCGTGCCGGTGTCTGCATTCAAGTTCGCGCACGGCGGGCCGCGCATAGACTCGCCGCCGCCGCGGCTGGGCGAGCACAACGAGACGGTCCTCAAAGGCCTGGGCTACAGCGACGCCGACATTGCGGCGCTGCGGGCGCAGAAGGTGATCTAGGCGTGGTGTGCCAGGAAGTCGCGCACCGCGGAAAGATAATGCTCGGGCTGCTCCAGGTGGTGCTCATGCGAGGCACCGGGGAACACGGCAATTGCGGAGCCCGGCAGGTGGCGCTGATATAGGCGGGTGGTGCGCGGCGTCGCTTCGTCGTGCTCGCCGCAGGTGAACAACACCGGCACCCGGATGTCTTTCAGCGCATCGACGCGGTCGTAGCGCTTGAGCGTTCCGCTCACGCTGAATTCGCTCGGCCCCCACATCTTCAGGTAAACCGGGTAGGCGAGCTTCTGAAAAGCGCGGTCGAGGCACTCCGGCCAGCGCTCGAGGCGGCACACGTGGCGGCGATAGAACTGCATCATTGCCGCCTGGTACTCCGCCGACTCGAAGTCGCCGGAGGCTTCGGCTTTTCTCACGGCGGCCTGCGCCTCTTCGGGCAGCGCCCGCAGATGAGCTTGCTGATCCGCGATCCACCGCGAGGCGCTGGCGAGCGGGCCCGACAACACGAGGCCCGCGATGCCGGCCGGCTGCCGGGTGAGCATGTAGTCGATGACCAGCGCCGAGCCCCACGACTGTCCGAGCAGGTGCACGCGCGCGAGATCGAGCGCGGCGCGCAGCTGCGCCAGTTCTTCGACGAAGCGCTCTATGGTCCAGAGCGACAGATCGTCGGGCTTGTCGGAATTGCCGCAGCCGAGCTGGTCGTAGAACACGATCGGCCGGTCGTCGGCCAGCGCCGCGAGCGGCTCGAGATAATCGTGCGGCGCGCCCGGGCCGCCATGCACGACGACGAGCGGCACGCCCTTCCTGTCTGCGCCGACGATGCCGTACCAGATGTTGCCGCCGGGAACCGGGATGTGGCCTTCCTGTATCGCCATGATGCGCGCAGCCTTATGCGATCGTCACCGTGATCGCCGCGCCGGCATTGCCGAAGACGACGAGGTACGCAGCGGCGCCGGCGCCGGGAAGCGGTGCGCTTCCGCTCCCGCTACCCGATCCCTTGAGCTCGAAGTCGCTGTCGTAGAGAAACCACGCCGTCGCGCCCGCGATGGTGACCGTGCCGACGATCGGCAGCTTGCGCCATTCGGCGTACCCTTCGGCGCCCAGGAGAATGGTCGCAGACCCTGCGCCCAGTACGGGCACGGTTGCGAAGGGGCGTGATACGTTGCTGCCGTTGCGCAGCCATTCCTCGCCGCTGCGCTTTTCGATCGAGACGTCATTGAGATCGCGTCCGTTGAGCACGGGGATCTTGAGAAACATCGTCGCAAGCGTGTCGCTGCCGGTTGCGTCGACGATGACATTGCCGGCGAGGACATAACCCGGCAACTCGGGCACGGCAGTGAGCTCGATCAATACGTCGCCGCTCGGCCAGTTCAGCGCGCTGGGATCGCTGTTCACGGCGAGCCACCTCTTGCCGATGCGCGCCTGCCATGCCGCGCTCGCCGCGGCCTTGGGCTGCAACCGCTGGGCATGCGGAAACTCGATGAGATAGTGCCCCAGCCCGAACGCGGCGCGCTGGATGAGATAGTGGAAAGCGCCGCTGTCGGCGGCGCGGTACGACGCCAGCGGCTTGGCGTCGCTCGAAAACGTGCCGTCGTTGCGCAGCTTGAGTCCGGTGGCCGTATCGCTCCATGCGCCCGCAGCGTAGGTCGACAACGTCACCGTTCGATCCGGTTGAGCGACGACGCGCAACACCGAGCTCGAATTCGCGTAGTAGCCGGCGACTGTCGCAAGCGCCGCGTCCGTGGGCGTTGCCGCGGGCAGAGGCGTTGCCGGAAGCGGAGCCGGCACACCGGCGATGGAGCCGCGTTCCGCCATTGCCTGCAGCAACACGCGTTCCGCAATCTCGTAGCGCGGATAACTCGACGCGGTGGCGGCGACGAAGAAAGCAAGCCGGGCGTCGGGCGCCACCATCAGCAGAGAGTGATAGATCCCGCTGTCGCCGCCTTTTTGCCATGCGGTTATGCCCATCGTGCCAAGGCCCGTATGGGCAACGTCGTCCCAGCCGAGGCCGAAGCGCCAGCTGTCGATGGTCGGATTCAGCGGAAGAGCTCCGGTCTGGTCGCGGCCCATTTCCGCAACGGACCGCGCTGACAGTATGCGCACCGCGCCGAACTGGCCGCCGTTGATGAGCATCATCGCCAGCCGACCCATGTCCGAGGGCGTGGAATAAACCGCGCCGCTGGCGAGCACGTTGAGGAATTCCTGAGGCTCGCGCGCCTCTGCCGTGTAGCCCGGGGCATACGATCCGGAAGCAAATGCGCTCAATGGATATCGCGTGTGCGACATGCCCAGCGGCGTGAAGATCTCGTCCTGAACGAACTGGGTGAACGGCTTTCCGGTCACGGCCGCAACCAGCGCCTCGATCATCGTGAATCCGTCGTTGCAGTACACCGCCATCTCGCCCGGCGCATGCTTCAGGCGCATCGTCGTCAGCGCCTGGCGCATGCCGGCGAGATAGGCAGGATAGGCCGCGGCAGTCGATGCATTGCGATAGTCGCTGCCGGGAAAACCGGACGAGTGGCTGAGCAGCATGCGCACGGTGATCTGGTTGTATTCCGGCGAGGCCATCCGGAAATCGCTCACGTAACGCGCGAGAGGCGCATCGAGCTGCACGAGATTGCGGTCGACGAGGATCATCGTCGCAACGGCGGCGATGGTCTTGCTTACCGAGCCGATGCCGAACATGGTTTCGGTGTCCGGCGCAGCGCCCGACGTCTTGTCTATGGTACCGAATGCTTCGGCCCAGATGATGCGCTCGCCGTCGACCAGCGCGGCGGAGATGGACGGCACGGCAGGATCGGCAACCGCGCCGAGCATGGCGTTGCGCGCAGCCGCTATGGCGGCCGCATACGTCGGGGCCGAGTCCGTGCTGCCCGAACATCCGATCAGAAAGCTCGGGACGATAGTGCTGATGCCTGCTGCGCCCGCGAGGCGAAGGACGTCGCGGCGGCGCCGGGATCTCGGCGTCAGCGCGTCGCGAACAGCTCCGGAGCAATCGCGTTTGTTGTCGTTCATTTCCGATCCATTGTTCTTATGACGTTGCGCTTTGCAGGCGGCTCGAGCGCACAGGAAAGACACGAGAGCTACCCTACGCGTTCACGTGCGCGGCTGGCGTTGATCCTTATCAATGCATTTCACTGCGTCGTCCGGCACTGTTCGTCGACGGATCGCGCAGATGCGCACGAGGAGGATGAACCTGTTGACTCTACGCACGGCAGTCGCACACATGCTGCTGCGCTGTTCCGCCGGCGCGGTTGTCGCCGCCGTATTGACCGCCTGCGGCGGAAGCACGTCGATGCCGACCTATGACAAGACCATTGCCGATGTGACGGCGGTCATCCAGACGGAGATGGCGGCGAGCAATACGACGGGCCTGTCCATTGCCATCGTCGACGGCCAGCGCGTGGTGTGGGCGCGCGGTTTCGGCTACGCGGACAAGGAAGCGGGCATAGCCGCGGAAGCCGACACGATTTACGAAATCGGCTCGATCTCCAAGACCTTCGCGGCAACCGCGGTGATGCGTCTCGCGGAGCAGGGGCGCATCGATCTCGACCAGCCGGTGAGCCGCTACGTGGCGGGCTTCTCGATCAATCAGCGCTTTGCGGATTCAGGCCCGATTACACTGCGCGCCGTGCTCACGCATCACACCGGCATTCCGGGCGATCTGTTCAACGGCGCATTCACCGAGAACGCGCCTATCGATTACGAGACGTGGCTGTTGCAGTACCTGAAGAACGAGTACACCGCGGCGCCCGTCGGCCAGGTGCTCGCCTATTCGAATTCCGCGATGGCGCTGCTGCGTCCCGCCATCGACGCCGTGGCGCCCGGCGGGTTCAAGTCATACGCCAATGCACTGTTCGACACCATGGGCATGTCGAACACCTCGTACGACCTGGACGATCGCATCCCCCGCAGCAAGCTGTCGAACGCGTACGAGGCCGGCACGAAAAAACCGTTGCTGTACGGCAATATCCAGACAGCGGGCACCATCCGGTCGAGCGTTCTCGACATGGCGCAGTACATCAAGATGATCCACGCGGGCGGGCTCGCGACGTACGGGCGCGTGCTGAGCCAGGCGAGCCTCGACGAAATGTTCCGGCGGCAGAACGCGGACGCGCCGCTGGATTTCGACATGGGCATCGGACTCGCATGGTTCCTCGCCACTTACGCCGGCGGGAAGGTGGTGAACCACGAAGGCGCCACGCCGTGGTTTCACGCCATGGTCTACGCAGACCCCGCACGGCAGATCGGCATCGTGGTGCTGTCGAACACCTCGACCACGGATGTGGGCGCAATCGCGTCGCAGGCGCTGAAGTCGGCGCTGCAGGAGAAGATGGGCATAGTGCCGCCGCCCCGGCCGGTGCCGGCCTATTCCCCGCCGGACACCGCGTGGACGCCGGCGCAATTCGCCGCGCTGGCCGGCACGTACGTCGTCGGCGCGGGGATGGGCTTCGCCACGGCGAAAGTCGATGCCGTCGCCGGCGGCTTGCGCATGGAAGGACAGCCGGACATCTGGATACCGAGGCAGAACGGCTACTTCTCGCTGCCCGACGCGCACGCCGATGCGCAGGCGACGCAGTACAAGTTCGCGACGGTCGCAGGGCGGTCGGTGATCTCTGCGCTCTCCGGCGGCCAGGAGTCGCTCTACGGCGAGCGGTACGATCAGGGCACGCTGCCCGCGGCCTGGGTTGCGCGGCAGGGCGCCTACACCGCGACGAACATCAATCCCGGCGGCACGCTGTGGCCGGGCACGAACGACGTGCGCATCGTGGTCGGGGCCGATGGCCTGTTGCGCGTGACCGATACGCTGCGCGGCGACATACCGATCAAGCCGGTGTCCGACACGCTCGCCTTCGTCGGCGGCATCGGACGCAATCGCGGCGAAAGCGTGCGCGTGGTCACGGCCGGCGGCGTGGAGCAGGTCGAGCTGTGGGGCTACCGCTATCGCAAGACCGGGCCCTAAGCCTATCGAGGGCTGCTAGGCCATGCCGATCGGCTCGGCGAGAGGATGTGCGATCCCGCCCGGCCGTGCGCGCATGAGCGCTTCCATCTCGCGTCTCACTTTCGCGTAGCCGGGATCGTCGTACCGGTTGTGCATTTCCTCCGGATCGTTCACCAGGTCGTACAGCTCGCCCGCGCCCGACTCCAGCTCGAAGGTGCACTTGTGCGTCGCCGTGCGCACCGTGCGCAGCTTGAGCGGCACGCCGCATCGCGACGGATGCACGTGCCATTCGCTGTACGCCACATCGCGCGTCTCGTCTTTGCCCGACAGGAGATTCGCCAGGCTGCGGCCTTGCAGCGGCCGCGACGGTGCGGCGCCCGCCGCCTCGCAGAAAGTCGGCATGAGGTCGAGCGTGGACACCGGCTGGCCCACCACGTGCGAGCGCGCCACACCGGGGCCGCGCGCGACCATCGTCACGCGCAGCAGGTCCTCGTACGGCGTCGGCCCCTTCAGATAGAGGCCGTGATTGCCCAGCAGCTCGCCGTGATCGGTGGTGTAGATGATGAGCGTGTCCTCGGCGAGGCCTTGCGCGGCGAGCGCTTCGAGCAGCCGGCCGACGTTGTGATCGATGAGCGAGATCATGCCGTAATAGTTCGCCGTCATTTCCGCGAGCTGGCGGTCGGTCTGCGGCGGCACGCGCGAGCCTTCCGCGCGGAACTTGAGCATCACGGGATCGGCGAGCTGCGGCGTGTTTTCGAGCGAGGCCTTGTGCCACCACGGGCGCCGCTCGAGATCCCGGGTGCGATGCTTGGGCAGCGGCACGTCCTTCGGGTCGTACATCAGATTCCACGGCGACGGGCAATCGAAAGGATGGTGAGGATCGGGAAAGGACACCCACGCGCAGAACGGCCTGTCTTTCTTCCGCGTCGCGAGCCAGTCGATCGCACGGTCGGCGACCCAGGTGCTCGAATGCCACGCCACCGGCAGCGCGGAGTGCCAGGTCTGCGCGGCGCCGATTTCCGGCCGCGTGCTCCGGGCCCATTGCCTGTACGCTTCCTCGTCGAGGCCGCGCGACAGGAACCAGCGCTCGTAGTGCCCGACGGGCGGACGCTCGATCGGACGCGTGCGGTGCATGTGACCGAGCACGGTGAGCTCGACGTAATCGAAGCCCATGTACGGCCCGCGCCAGTTCGGGCCGTAGCGGTCCTGGCTCCTGCTGCATTCCGGCGTGCCGGTCGGCTTGAACGTCGCCTTGGTCGCGAAGTGCGCCTTGCCGAGAAACGCCGTGTCGTAGCCGGCTTTCGCGAGCGTTCCGGCAAATCCCTGCTCGCCCACGCGCGGATCGAGATCGACGCCGTTGTCCCACACGCCGTGCGTGAGCGGGAGCAGGCCGGTGAGTATCGATGACCGCGAAGGCTGGCAGACGAGGTTCGGCGTGATGCACGCGGAAAAGCGCGTGCCGTCGCGCGCGAGGCTGTCGATGTGCGGCGTTTTCAGATGCGGATTCTCGAAGCCGTTGCAGTCGGCGCGTTGCTGGTCCGAAGTGATCAGCAGGATGTTCGGTTTGCGCATATGTTCTTCCTCAAGAGCGTGACTTGAAGCGATCTCAAGAATAAGACATGGACAGGATGAACAGGATTTTCAGGATTAACACGATGAAGAACTTTGTAGTCCGTCTGCAATCCTGTAAATCCTCTTAATCGTGTAAATCCTGTCATCGAACTTTGCATTTTGGGACGGATTACCGTGACGGGCGACTCGTGTGAGGTTCACCGCTCACGGCACTATTCCGGCTTGCCGATTTCTTTCCAGATCGCGGTGAAGCGCACCGCTTCGTCGTCCATGAATTTGCGTGCGACGGCGCCGGGACGGAAGTTGGTGATCCAGAAGTTGCGCTCGACTTCGCGCGCCCATTCCGGCGTCTTCACCGCGTCGGCAAGCGCGGCTTCCCAGAACGCGGCTGCGGCACGCGGCATGGCTTTCGGCCCGATGACGGCGCGCCAGTTGGTGAACGTCGCATCTATGCCCTGCTCGGGCAGCGTCGGCGCATTGGCGAGTATGCCGCCGAGGCGCTTCGGCGCCGTGACCGCGATGATGCGTATGCGGCCTGCGGAAAGCTGTCCGGGAACGTTCGACGAGCTGACCGAAGCGATGTCCACCTCGCCCGCAAGCAGCGCGGTGAGCGCTTCTGCAGCCGACTTGTACGCGATGAAGCGCATGCGCCGCACATCGACGCCGGCAGCCCTGGCGGCGAGGCCCATCGACGTATGGTTGGGAGAGCCGCGGCCGGGCGCCACCGCCACGGACAGCGCGCCCGGGTCGATGCGCAGCTTGTCGGCCGCTTCCTTCATCGACTTGAGCGGCGAGTCGGCGCGCACCGCGAAGACGAGGAAGTCGTCGATCAGGATCGCGAGCGGCGTGATGTCGCGGTGGCCGAGCGCGTGCGTCCCTATGATCGGATTGGTGATGAGGTTCGTCGAGCCGATCGCGATCGCATGCCCGTCGTCGCCGCGATCGTTGAGATAAGTCCACGCGATCGCGTTCGACGCGCCCGGCTTGTTCACGACGACGACCGGCACGCCTATCGCGCGGCGGCCGTCCCAGATCTGCTGAATGACGCGCGCGGTGAGGTCGAGACCGCCGCCGGCGGTGGCGCCGACGATGAAGGCAACGGGGCGCGTCGGCTTCCATGATGCGCCGGCCGCGCATGCCTGCGCGGCAACGAGCAGTGCGGCGAGCATGAAAGCAGCTGCCGTCGTGGTCCGGTACATGGACTTCCTCCTCCGAGATCTGGACGCAGCGCGCACCGGCATGGTGGATGCGGCGGCGGCGCGGATGCCGATGGTAGCATCGATTGCAGCAGCACTCGCGAGAGCGCTGCTAAACTTCGCGCGTGACGGAAAGGAAGACGGATACGACATCGACGTCGTCGGAATTTCAAACGACAAAGAGGAGGCACGATGAACCAACGACAACTGATAACGTGCTGCGCCGTGGCGCTTGCGGCGCTTGCATCACCGGCTCACTCGCAGGGCTTTCCCGGCAAGCCGATACGCATGGTCGTGCATTTTCCGGCGGGCGGCCCGACCGACCTCATTGCGCGCCTGCTCGGGCAGAAGATGTCGGAGACCTGGGGCCAGCAGGTGCTCATCGACAACCGCCCGGGCGCCGGCGGCGTGGTGGGCGTCGAAATGGTCGTGCGCGCACCGCCCGACGGCTACACGCTGCTCTTCGCGACCAGCGGCAGCATGTCGATCACGCCCGCCGTCGGCACCAGGACGCCGTACAACGTGTTCACGGATCTCGCGCCGGTGAGCCTCGTGGTGATCAATCCGCAGATTCTCGTGCTGCATCCCTCGGTGCCTGCGAACAGCGTACGCGAGCTCATCCGCCTCGCGAAGTCGAAGCCCGGCCAGATCAATTATGCGTCCGTCGGCGTCGGCAGCCCGCAGCATCTCGGCGGCGAAATGCTGAAATCGATGACGGGCATCGACATGGTTCACATTCCGTACAAGGGGACTTCGCCTGCCGTCACCGATCTCCTGGCCGGCCAGGTGTCGCTCATGTTCAACAGCATGCCGTCGGTGCTGCCGCAGGTGAGGGCGGGCCGGCTCAAGGGCATCGCCGTCAGCACGGCGAGGCGCTCGGCTGCCGCGCCGGACATTCCGACGGTCGCGGAATCGGGAGTGCCCGGATTCAATTACGCGACCTGGTACGGGCTGTTCGCGCCGGCGGCGACACCGAAAGACGTGATCGCGAAGCTCAACGCCGAGACGGTGCGCATCATGTCGGAGAAGAGCGTCGCGCAACGGCTGGTGAGCGACGGCGCGGAGCCTGCTGCCGGAACGCCCGAGCAACTCGGCCAGTACATGCGCTCTGAATACGAGCAGTGGAAAAAGACCATCGCCGCGGCGAAGCTCAAGATCGAATAGCCGCTCGCGCCATGGCGACGCTGCGCGTTCCTCCGGACCTCGATCTCTATCACGAGATCGACGAGCTTACCCCGCCGTGGGCGGAGGCGGGCACCCGTTCTCGCGGGTAGCCATTGCTGGCCGTCGGTGCGATAAAAAGAGGGCGCTCCGAAGAGCGCCCCAGTTTGCAACGACTGCGGAGAATCTAGAACTCTTCCCACTCGGCGGTGTCACCGGGTTTGGCGTTGGCGACTTTCTTCATCTTCGGCGGATTCGCAACCTTGGTGACGGGTTTTGTCTCGGCCGGCTTGCGCTGCGGCATAGGGGTCACGGTCGCGATGGGCGCGTGTGCCGGCTCGGCCACCGGCCGCACGGTGTGCGTGTAGTTCGCCTCGTTCCTGGCAATCTTGAACACCGCGACGGCCTGCGTCAGCGTTTGGGCCTGCTCCTGCAAGCTCTCCGCCGCTGCCGCCGCTTCTTCCACCAGCGCCGCGTTCTGCTGCGTCACTTCATCCATCTGCACCACCGCCTGGTTGACCTGCTCGATGCCGGACGATTGCTCCTGCGACGCCGCGGATATCTCGGCCATGATGTCGGTGACGCGTTTGACCGAGCTCACGATCTCGTCCATGGTCTTGCCCGCTTCGTCGACCAGACGCGTGCCGTCTTCGACCTTGTTGACCGAGTCGGTGATGAGGTCCTTGATCTCCTTGGCGGCTGCGGCGCTGCGCTGCGCGAGGCTGCGCACTTCCGACGCCACTACTGCGAAGCCGCGCCCCTGTTCTCCTGCGCGGGCCGCTTCCACCGCTGCGTTGAGCGCCAGGATGTTGGTCTGGAACGCGATGCCGTCGATGACCGAGATGATGTCCACGATCTTCTTCGAGCTCTCGTTGATGGAGGTCATGGTGTTGACCACCTGGCCGACCACTTCGCCGCCTTTGACGGCGACGGAGGATGCGCCGGCAGCGAGCTGGTTCGCCTGCCTGGCGTTGTCGGCGTTCTGCTTGACCGTGCTGGTGAGCTCTTCCATCGACGAGGCCGTCTCTTCCAGCGATGACGCCTGCTCTTCGGTGCGTTGAGACAGGTCGGCGTTGCCCGAGGCGATCTGCTTGGATGCGCTGGAGATCGACTCCGTGCCGCCGCGCACTTCGCCTACGATCCGGACCAGGCTGGCATTCATGTCTTTCAGCGCCTGGAGCAGCATGCCGGTCTCGTCCCGCGTCTTCACGTCGACCACGGTGGTGAGGTCGCCGGCCGCCACTTTTTGCGCCACGCCGACCGCTTCGTTCAGCGGGCGCGTGATGCTGCGCGTGACCCACCAGGCGATGGCGCACGCGAGCAGGATTGCCAGCCCCGCGAGCCCGACCATCAGCGTGCGCGCCGTGTGGTATTGGGCGGCGGCATCTTCGCCGCCCTTGTGCATGAGGTCGCCCTGGAATTTCACCAGGCTCTCCAGCGCGTCGAAGTATGCGAGCTGCGCAGGGCGTAGCTGCGTGACGAGAAGCGTCCTGGCTTCGTCCTTCTTGCCTTCCCCGGTCAGCTTGATGAACTCGTCCTGGTGCACGGCGTACTTCGCACGCGCATCGATGACGGCCTTGTACACTTCACGGCCTTTCTCGCTGCGGATCGTCTTGTCGAGCTTCTCGATCCCTGTCCTGATGTTTCCCTTCGCCTTCTCTATGGTCTGGAGCTCCTTCTTGACTGTTTCCTGATCTGTGAAGATCACCACGTTGCGCATCGACCGGGCGATCTGGTTCACGTTGCCCATCACTTCGTACGCGGCTACGATTTTCGGATAGCGGTCCTCGCTCATGGTATGCGTGCCGTCATTGAGCGCACCGAGGCGCGTCACGCCTACAACCGTGATGCCCGCGAGCAGCAGCAGCACAGTGCCAAAGCCCATGCCGAGACGGGCCCCGACTTTCATGTTCTTGAGATCCATGTTCGTTCCCCTGGGTTGATGATGCATGCGTTATTGAATGGTTGCCGTTTCGATCAGCGCCATGTCCTGCCCTGACATCAGTCTTTCGATATCCACTAGGATGAGCATGCGCTGGTCTATGGTGCCCAGGCCGGTGATGTATTCGGTGTCGAAGGTCGACGAGAAGTCGGGAGCGGGGCGGACCTGCTCGGGGCCGAGCTGGATCACGTCGGAGACGCTGTCGACCACCATGCCGACCACGCGGTCGGCGACGTTGAGGATGATGACGACGGTGAACTGGTTGTACTCGGCGCTCTCGAGGTTGAACTTGATGCGCATGTCCACGATGGGCACGATGTTGCCGCGCAGGTTGACCACGCCCTTGATGAAAGCGGGGGCGTTGGCGAGCTGGGTGGGCTCTTCGTAACCGCGGATTTCCTGGACCTTCAGGATCTCGATGCCGTACTCCTCGCGGCCCAGGGTGAAGCTGAGATATTCGCCGCTCGCGAGCGGGCCCTGCCGCACCGCTTGCAGCTCCTGCGTGTTCGTTTGCACGGTGCGCCTCCTTTCCTTGCGTATGACCGATGTCGCCAGCGCTTCGGGCTGGCGCTTCCACCAGCGCGATATACAGCGCGCACCGCTCAATACGGCGTGGGGATTTGCAACCCTCGTCGCTGTTGTGTCTGAATTTTGTAACGCCATGTAACGGGCGGTGGCCCGCTGCCCGATACGCGACGCGTTTGTGCGCGGTCCGGATCATGCTCGCGTGCAATGCGGCATGCCGACGTTGCGTCGGACAGACCAAATGGTCGCGACAGCGTTGCTGCGTACAGGCCGCCCCGGTAAGGAGTGGAGACGAAAGAACTCGCCTCGCGTGCTGATACGGCATCCGCCCGAATGCCCGTATAGCGGATTCGTGTGATTTCGCCATCCGTTCGTAACGGCGCGCGGCCCGGGCCGACGGCCTGCACGTTCGTATCGTGGTGCGACGAGACTCCGGCGTTAGCCGACCCGCTGCACTGTGCGTAGAATGAGGCCGCATCGCGTCGTCGCGAAAACAATCACGGAGCATCCGGCGGTGCCCTCGTCGAAAGCCAATTCCGCACCGGTAGCGCCCGAGCTGGCGTCGCACGGCTATGTCATCACCAGGCCAGTCGCCGGCTCGGCCATACCGGCCGACTACACCTTCGTGCTCACCCGTGACGAAATCTACGTCCCGATTGCGTTGCGCAGGCCGCAAGGCAAGGGGCCGTTCCCGGTGATCGTCATGGGACGTGGCGCCGGGCGCGGCGGTGTCCCTCACGTCGAGCAGCAGGTGGAGCGTCTCGCCGCCATGCAGGACCGGATGATGGCGCGCGGCTACGCGGTGGCGTACGTCAATTACCGCAACGAGGTGCCGCATCTCTACGGCCGCACCGAGCGCGCGCGCAACCTGCCGGACGACATGAGCGGCGGAGAAAACCGCACGCTGAAGTCTTCGCCGACGCTCGACTCCGACGACCTCATCGCCATCCTGCAGTATTTGAAGACGCTCCCGTACGGCAACGGGCGCATGGGCGTGATGGGCGTGAGTCACGGCGGCGAGATGATATTGAAGGTCGCGGCGGAGACGGCCTTCGGCGCGGGCGTGGTCATCGAAGGCGCGTCGCACGAGTTCCTCGGCGTCGACACCGGGCCGCGCGCGCCGCGCAAGGACAACGAGCTGCAGTACCAGGACATCGAGGTGGTGCGCACCAACGCGAGCAAGGAAGAGGCGATGGCGCGCATACGGCGCATCGCGACGCCCATGCTTCACCTCGGCCGCGACAGCGACCACCTGCAGGGCGTATTCCAGCTCGCGCACGAGTGGTTGCGCGAGGCGGGCAAGGACAGCACGTGGAAGAGCTTCGACCATCCCGACCACGGCTATCCGCTGATCTACCGCCAGCCCGACGGCAGTTACCGGCCGGACCCGGTGCAGGCGGAAGCTTTCGACTTGCTGATGGATTATTTCGACGAGCGATTAAAGCCGTGACGCGTGACCCGTGACTCGTGACTGGTGGCCCGTCGAACCACGATAGTCCGCGGGTCCTCGCGAGTCGCAGGTCATGCTCCACGCGTTTTCCTGGAGGGGGCGCAATGCAGATCGTAGATTCGCAGGTTCACGTCTGGGCTGCCGAAACGCCGGAGCGTCCCTGGTCGCTCGATCTCGGCGAGCCGCAGCGGCCGGTGCCGTACGGTCCCGACGACCTGCTGCGCGACATGGACCAGGCGGGCGTGCAGGGCGCGGTGCTGGTGCCGCCGCTGTGGGAAGGCCGGCGCAACGACCTTGCCATCGCCGCCGCCAAGGCCCATCCGCAACGCTTCGCCGTGATGGCGCGGCTCGATCCGGAAGCCAGGGCATCGCGCCAGGCGCTGCGTGAGCTGCCGGGCCAGCCGGGGGTGCTCGGGCTGCGCTTTGCATTCCAGACCAGAAGGCTGATCCCTCTCCTGGTCGAAGGGCACGCCGAGTGGATCTGGGGCGAAGCGCAAAAGCTCGGTCTGCATATTTACGTGCTGGTGCCGCACTCGCTGGTGCCGCTCATCGACGACGTGGCGGAGCGTTATCCCGATCTCAAGATCGTGATGGACCACTGCGCGCTCCCGAGCGGCAAGAAGGACGAGGAAGCGTTCCGCAATTTCGATCGGCTGCTCGCGATCGCGAAGCGGCCGAACGTCGCGGTGAAAGTAAGCGCGCTGCCGTGCTATTCGACCGACACCTATCCGTACCGCTCGCTGCACCGCTATGTGCGGCTCGCGTATGAGGCATTCGGGCCGCGGCGCACGTTCTGGGGCACCGACCTGTCGCGCTCCCCGATCAGCTATCGCGACAACATCACCATGTTCACCGAGGAGATGCACTGGCTCACCCGGGAGGACCTCGAATGGATGATGGGCCGGGGCGTGTGCGAATGGCTGGGCTGGAAGTTGTAAATCCTGAAAAATCGCGTTCATCCTGTCTGCTCTTTATTCCTGAGGCGAGGAATTCCGCGCTTTCGTCGCGAAAGAGATCAGGGAAAACGCGCGGCTGGTGGAGGCGGCCGGGCTCAAACCGGAGTAATGTACCGGCCTGGGGGAAGCACCTGCAGACGTCGCCTCCAATAGCCATTTTCAATCGAGCGCATAGCAATGTTCCATTGGACGGCGTGCCCGGAAAGCCCTATCGTCCGGCGGCCGCTCCACCCATTCACTAAACCTCGATTGCGGGTGTGCGGGCGATCTTACCAACCAGTCTGATATGGGAGCGTCATATGGAACTCAAAGGCTCTAAGACGGAAGCGAACCTGAAAGCCGCTTTCGCGGGCGAATCGCAGGCCAACCGCCGCTATCTCTATTTCGCAAACAAAGCCGACGTCGAAGGCCAGAACGACGTCGCGGCCCTGTTCCGCTCGACTGCCGAAGGCGAGACCGGCCACGCTCACGGGCATCTCGAATTCCTCGAGATCGTCGGCGATCCCGCGACCGGTCTTCCGATCGGCGCGACGCGCGACAACCTGAAGGCCGCTGTGGCCGGCGAAACGCACGAGTACACCGACATGTACCCCGGCATGGCGAAGACCGCCCGCCAGGAAGGTTTCGACGAGATCGCCGACTGGTTCGAGACTCTTGCCAAGGCCGAGCGCTCGCACGCGAACCGCTATGCGAAGGCGCTGGAGCAGCTGGTCGACTGACCGTCGCAGGACGTGAAGTGTCCTCCCGGCCTCGCGGCCGGGAGGACGGGACCGCGTCTGTTTGCCGGCAGCGCGTGACGTCAAACACCATCCCAGGAAGACAATAATGAAAGCCCGCGAAGGCAATCTGGAGGCGCCGACCCGGCACGCACTCGACTGGCGCAACCCGGATTTCTACGACGAAGCGAAGTGCAACGCCGAGCTCGAGCGGATATTCGAGATCTGCCACGGCTGCCGCCGCTGCGTGAGCCTGTGCAACGCGTTCCCCACGCTGTTCGACCTCGTCGACGAGGGGCCGAGCGGCGAGATGGACGGCGTGGCGAAGTCCGATTTCCTCAGGGTCGTCGACCAGTGCTATCTGTGCGACCTCTGCTACATGACCAAGTGCCCGTACGTGCCGCCGCACGAGTGGGGCGTCGATTTCCCGCATACCATGCTGCGGGCGAAAGCGATCAAGTTCAGGAAGGGCCTGGTGAAGATCGGCGAGCGCATGCTGGCCGCGACCGATGTGCACGGCAAGCTCGCCGGCATACCGATCGTTGTGCAGACGGCGAACGCGGTGAACCGGACGAAGGCCGCGCGCAGCCTCATGGAGAGCGCGCTCGGCGTGGACAGGGACGCCTGGCTGCCGACGCTCGCGACGCAACGTTTCCGTACCGGTGCGGCATCGAGCGGCGATCATCCCGTCCGCGACGGCGAGCGCACACCCGGCAAGATCGCCGTCTTCGCGACCTGCTACGTGAACTACAACGAGCCCGGCATCGGCCACGACCTGCTGAAGGTGCTCGACCATAACGAGATCCCGTACGTGGTGGTAGAGAAAGAACAATGCTGCGGCATGCCCAAGCTCGAGCTCGGCGACCTCGAGGCCGTGAATCGCAGCAAGGAAGCCAACATTCCGATGCTCGCGAAGTACGCGCGTGAAGGTTATGCGATCGTTTCCGCCATACCGTCGTGCACGCTCATGTTCAAGCAGGAACTGCCGCTGATGTACCCGCACGACGAGGACGTGCAGCGCGTGAAGGAAGCGATGTGGGATCCGTTCGAGTATCTGGTCGCGCGCAAGAAGGACGGCCTGCTGAAGACCCGGTTTCCGCAGCCGCTCGGCAAGGTGAGCTATCACATTCCCTGTCACGGCCGGGTGCAGAACATCGGCAGGAAGACGGAGGAATTTCTGAAGGCGATGCCCGGGACGATCGTCAACACCGTCGAGCGCTGCTCGGGTCACGCCGGCACCTACGGCGTGAAGAAGGCGCACCACGCGACGGCGATGAAGATCGGCCGCCCGGTATTCAAGGCGATGGCAAAAGGCGAGCCTGATTACATCAGCTCCGACTGCGCTCTCGCCGGTCACCATATCCAGCAGGGGATGTCCGAGCAGAAGCTTCCTGCGGCGACGCTCGCGCATCCGCTGACGCTAGTGCGTATGGCTTACGGATTGAAATGAGCGTGTGAGGCGTGAGGTGTGAAAAGTGAGGAGTAAAAGCGAAGGCGCTCTACTTCTTACCCCTCACCCCCTACCCCTCACCGGAAGACGAACGGAGTTCGAATGACGATCACCCCCGACAACCTGATGACGCTCGAGGCGTACAGCAAGTACCGCAAGCAGCACAAGGCTGACATCATCGCACTGCGGCGGCTGCGCTCGGTGGCGCTCGGCGAGCACATCACGCTGCAATTCGAGAACGAGCAGACGATACGCTACCAGATTCAGGAAATGCTCCGCATCGAGAAGATCTTCGAGGAAGACGGCATACAGGCGGAGATCGACACCTATGCGCCGCTGATACCGGACGGCACGAACTGGAAGGCGACGCTGCTCATCGAGTATCCCGACGCGAACGAGCGCAAGCGCGAGCTCGCACGCCTGATCGGCGTCGAGGACCGCATGTTCGTCGAGGTCGAGGGCGGCGAGTGCGTGTACGCGATTGCCGACGAGGATCTCGACCGCGAGAACGAGGAAAAGACTTCCGCGGTGCACTTCGTGCGCTTCGAGTTCGGCGAGAACGCGATTGCGCGCATCAAGGCCGGCGCCGCGGTGAAAGTCGGCTGCGATCACACCAACTATCCCGCGCATGTCGCTGTCGCACCGGAGACGCTCGCAGCGCTGGTAAGCGATCTGCGGTAGCAGCGCGACATGGAATATCACGTCGGCGTGTACGCCATGCTCGAGCGTCTCGCGGCGTGGCGCATTGACCGCGCGGTGCCCGGCGCGCCGGGCCGGGGCGGCGGTTGTCGCGCGCGCTGGAATCAGCTCGATCTCACCGATCCTGCGAAGCCGCGTCTCACCTGCAGCATTTCCGACCGGCGGCGCCTGTAGCGCGGCGCGCAGGGGGCTCGCATACTGCGTTGATCCAACTCAATCCGGTGAGCAAGCCCCGCTGCTACAGTAGCCGGGAGCGCGCGGTCGCCTGCGCCTCACCCCGCCATGCGCGAGACCCAGGCACACAGCGAACGGGTATTCGCCGCCCACGACCTCACCAAGGTCTACCGGATGGGCGAGGTCGAAGTGCATGCCTTGCGCGGCGTCGATCTCGAGATACGGCGCGGCGAGCTCGTGGTGCTGCTCGGTCCTTCCGGCAGCGGCAAATCCACGCTGCTCAACATACTGGGCGGCCTCGATACGCCGACCTCCGGCACCGCGCTGTGGCGCGATCATGACCTCACCCGCGCCGACGAAGCGGCGCTGACACGCTATCGCCGCGATCACGTCGGCTTCGTGTTCCAGTTCTACAACCTGATTCCCAGCCTCACGGCGCGCGAGAACGTCGGGCTGGTCACCGAGATGCTGCCGAATGCCATGGATCCCGAGGAAGCGCTCGGTCTCGTCGGCCTGGGCGGACGGCTGGACTTCTTTCCGGCCCAGCTCTCGGGCGGCGAGCAGCAGCGCATTGCCATCGCGCGCGCGATCGCCAAGCGCCCGGACGTCCTGCTGTGCGACGAGCCGACCGGGGCGCTCGACTATGCGACGGGCAAGCTGGTCCTCGACGTCATCGTGCGCGTGAATGCCGACCTCGGAACGACTGCCATCGTGATCACCCACAACGCGCCGATCGCGAAAATCGCCGATCGCGTGATGCGCATGGCCGACGGGCGGATCGCGGAAGTGACGGTCAACGCGGCGAAGCTGAGGCCCGAGGAGATCGCATGGTGAGCATGCTCGACCGCAAGCTCGCGCGCGATCTGTGGCGCATGCGCAGCCAGGTCATCACCATCGCGCTCGTCGTGGCGAGCGGCGTGGGCGGCTTCATCGCCTCGCTTTCCACGTACGACTCGCTGCACGCGCTGCAGCAGTCGTACTACGCGCAGGCGCGCTTCGCCGACGTGTTCGCGCGCGCGAAACGCGCGCCGCTCGACGTGGCCCGGTCGCTGCGCGCGATCCCGAGCGTCGCGGCCGTGGACGTCACGGTGAGCTACGACGTCCTGCTGGATGTGCCGCAGGTGGTGGAGCCGGTGACCGGCCGCATCATCGCGCTGGCCGACGGCGGCAACCCTGCGCTCAACCGCCTCACCCTGGTCGCCGGGCGCTGGATTGCGGCGCCCGAGTCGAACGAGGTGCTGGTGAACGAGGCGTTCGCGCGCGCGCGTGATCTCGCGCCCGGCGGCCGCATCGTCGCGCTGCTCAACGGCAAGCGGGAAACGCTCGATATCGTCGGCGTGGCGATGTCGCCGGAATACATTTTCGGCGGCCGCGGCGTGCTCGGCGACGAAAAGAGCTTCGGCGTGTTCTGGATGGGGCGCAAGCGCCTAGCAGCCGCGTACAACATGGAAGGCGCGTTCAACCAGGTCGCCGTGCGGGTGAGCCATGGCGCGTCGCAAGACGCCGTGATCGAGGCGCTCGACCGCGTGCTGGAGCGTTACGGGTCCACAGGCGCGCACGGCCGCGACGAGCAGTTCTCGCATCGCGCGCTCACGCAGGAAATCAACGAGCAGCGCGTGTTCGGCGTGGTGCTGCCGAGCATTTTCCTCGGTGTCGCGGTGTTTCTGCTCAACGTGGTGCTCACGCGCCAGATCGGCACGCAGCGCAGCCAGATCGCCGCGCTCAAGGCGCTCGGCTACCGCGACGCGCTGATCGGCGCGCATTACCTGAAATTCGTGCTGGTGATCGTCGCGCTTGGCATTGCCATCGGCGTCGCGCTGGGCGCCTGGCTCGGACGCAACATGACGCAGATGTACGTCGGGTTCTTCCGCTTCCCGTCATTCGATTACCGACTCGACCTGTGGATCCTGCTCGTGGGATCCACGGCTACGGTGCTCGGCGCGCTGCTCGGCGGCGCACAGGCCCTGCGCGCCGTCGTTCGGCTGCCTCCTGCGGAGGCGATGCGCCCGCCTTCGCCGCCGTCCTTCCGTCCCACGGTGCTCGAGCGCGCGGGATACGGACATCTGTACTCGCCGCAGACGCGTATGATCCTGCGCAACATCGAGCGGCTGCCGCTGCGTGCGGCGCTGACCACGTTCGCCATTGCCTGCGGCGTGGCGATACTGATCTCGGGAACGTGGTGGCGCGACGCCATCGATTACCTGCTGGACGTCGAGTTCCGGCTGCGCGAGCGGCAGCATATCGCGCTCGTCTTTACCGACCCGGTGTCGACCGCGGTCATCTACGAGCTTGCGCACCTGCCCGGCGTGCTGAAGGTGGAAGGCGGGCGCGACGTGCCCGTGCGTTTCCGCCACGGTCACCGCGCGCACCGTGCCGCCATCGTCGGCATCCCGGCCGGATCGGAAATGCGCCAGATGCTGGACGATCGTCTGCGGCCGGTTGAAATTCCGCCCGCGGGCATCGTCATGAACCAGCGGCTCGCGGAGCAGCTCGACATCCGGCGTGGTGACGAGGTGGGCATCGACATCCTGCAGGGCAGGCGCACGCACCGCCGGCTTCCCGTCGCAGACATCGTTCCCGAGCTGGTGGAAAGGCGCGCCTACATGGACCGCGACGCGTTGAGCCGCATCGCCGGCGAGGGGGATGCGTACAGCTCGGCCCGCATCTGGATCGATCCCGGCCAGCGCACCGCCTTTTTCGCACGCGTGAAAGAAACGCCGCGCATCGCCGCAATCGCGGAAGTCGGCCCGATCATCGAGAATTTCCGCGCCACCTCGGGCCGTTTCATTTTCGTGTTCACCGGCATACTCACCGGCTTCGCGGCCGTGATTGCCGTGGGCGTGGTGTACAACCACGCGCGCATCGCGCTTGCCGAGCGCGCGTGGGAGCTCGCAAGCGTGCGGGTGCTCGGCTTTACGCGCGGCGAAGTCTCGACGCTGCTGCTCGGCGAGCTCGCGCTGCAGATGCTCGTCGCGCTCCCGCTCGGCTGGCTGGTCGGTTACTGGCTGTCGTACGGCATCGCGCAGCTCATCCATACCGAAACCTTCGAGCTGCCGGTCATCATCGCGCCCCGCACGTATGCTTATGCGACGCTGGTCGCACTTTTCGCGGGCGTCGTGAGCGCGCTGATCGTGCGCCGGCGCATAGACACGCTGGATCTCACAGCGGTAATCAAGACGAGAGAATGATGAAACGCAAGACGTGGATAGTGGCCATCATCGGAGCGGCAGCAGCGGCCGTTGCGCTGTACTGGGCGTTTGCGCCGCGCCCGGTGCTGGTCGAGACGGCGCGCGTCGAGCGCGGGCTGTTCGAGCAGACGGTGGACGAAGACGGCCGAACGCGCGTGCGCGAGCGGTATGTGGTATCCGCGCCTCTCGCCGGCCGACTGCATCGCGTCACGCTCAAGGCCGACGACGCAGTGGAGCCCGGCAGGGTGATCGCGACGCTCGATCCGGCGGCGCCGCCGCTGCTCGATGCGCGAACCGAGCGCGAATTGCAGGAGCGTGTGGGCGCTGCCGAAGCGGCGCTGGCGCGGGCGCGTACTGCGGTGGTGCAGGCGGGCGCCGCGCTCGCGCAAAGCAGCGCGGACCTCAGGCGCACGCAGAAGCTGGCGAAGGACGGTTTCCTGTCTGCCGCCAACCTGGAGCGCGACGAGCTCAAGGTCGATCTCGACACGCGCACCGTCGAGGCCGCGGATTTCGAGCGTCATGCCGCCGAGCATCAGCTCGATCTCGCCCGAGCGGCGCTCATGCGCTCGCACCGCGCATTGCAGGGCGCGCGGGTGAGCGAGCGTCTCGACATCCGATCGCCGGTGCGCGGGCGCGTGCTGCGCGTGGCGCAGGAAAGCGAGGCGGTGGTCGCCATCGGCGCGCCGCTGGTGGAGCTTGCGGATGCGGGCGATCTCGAGGCGGTGGTGGACGTGCTGACCTCGGACGCGGTTCACATCCGGACCGGCGCTGCCGTGCGGCTCGACGTGGGAGCCGGGGAGCGCGTTCTCGATGGGCGCGTGCGCCGTGTCGAGCCGTCTGCCTTCACCAAGATATCGGCGCTCGGCGTGGAAGAGCAGCGCGTCAACGTCGTGGTCGACATCGTCTCTGCGCGAGAGCAGTGGCGCAGCGTCGGCGACGGTTATCGCGTCGATGCGCGCATCGTCGTGCACCGCGAGGAGAACGCGCTGCGCGTGCCCGTGTCCGCGCTGTTCCGCGACGGCGGCGGGTGGGCGGTGTTCGTCGCGGCTGACGGGGTCGCGCGTGTGCGTGCAGTGAACGTCGTGCGGCGCGGCACGTCGCTCGCCCTCGTCGACAAAGGCGTCGACGAAGGCGATCAGGTCATCGTCTATCCGGGAGAGGCGGTGCGCGATGGGGCGCGTGTCAGGACGGCCACTCGTTGACGACGGCGTGCGGTGACGATGATGCGATCCGGTGTTTCGCCATACCTCCGATTGTCGATCTGCCCGGGAATGTGGACCTGACCCTACTCGGGCTTCAATCCCGCAGCTTCGACGACTTTCTTCCAGCGCGGAATTTCCTGCTGGACGAGCGCGGCGAATGCCTCCGGCGTGTTGGCGACTACGGATAAGCCCTGCGTGAGCATGCGTTCTTTCACCTCCGGCACATTCAGCATGCGCGCCGCCTCGCTCTGAAGTCTCGTGATGATCTCGCGCGGCGTCGCGGCCGGCGCCAGCAGCCCGAACCAGGTGGCCATGTCGTAGCCGGGCAGGCCGCCTTCACCGATGGTCGGAATGTCGGGCGCACTCGACATGCGTTGTGCGCTCGTCACGGCGAGTCCGCGCAACCGGTTGCCGCGCACCTGGGGCAGCACGACCGGGATATTGCCGAAGATCATCGAGATCTGCCCGCCCATCGCATCGGCGAGCGCGGGGCCTTCGCCTTTGTACGGGATGAACCTGAGATTGACGCCCGCCATCAGCTTGAAGAGCTCGCCCGCCATTTGCGGCGAGCCGCCGAACGCCGCGCCGAAGGTGAGATCGCCGGGATGCGCTTTCGCCACGCGGATCAGCTCGGCCACCGATTTCGCGGGCACCGACGGATGCACCGCGAGCAGGAGGGGCGATATGGCGATGACCGTCACCGGAGCGAAGTCGCGCACCGCGTCGTACGGCACCTTGCCGCGGTAGATCGCCGGCACCACGGCCTGCGTCGTCTGCGAGCCGACGAGCAGCGTGTAGCCGTCCGGCGCCGCTCTGGCGACGTACTCCACACCGATGGTGCCGCTCGCGCTCGCACGATTTTCGACGAAGAACGTCTGCTTCATCCCCTCCGTGAGGCGCTGCGCGAGGATGCGGGCGACGTAGTCCACCCCGCCGCCCGCGGCAAACGGCACGATGATCCGCACCGGCCGCGTGGGGTACGGGGTCGCCGTTTGCGCATGCGCTGCGCCCGCGCCGACGATGCACATCGTTATTGCCACCAGCCGTCTCATCGCTACTCCCGCCTTAATCGAGCTTGATGTTCGCGTCACGTATCACCTTCCCCCACACCTGTATCTCGCGCGCCAGCAGATCGCGCAGCTCGCTCGGCGGCCCCGATGCCGGCTCCCCGCCCTGGGTGAGCATGCGGTCGCGCATCTCCGGCTCCTTCATGATCGTCGCGACCTGATCGTTGATGCGCTTCACGATGTCCTGTGGCGTGCGCGCCGCCGCAAAAATCCCGAACCAGCCGATCACTTCGAAGTTCGGCATGCCGGCCTCGATCATCGTCGGCAGATCCGGCAGCACGGGGGAGCGCTTCGCGCTCGTCACCGCCATCGGCCGCAGCGCGCCCGACTTGATGTGCGGCGTCATCACCGTGACGTTCTCGAAAGCAATCGCGACGCGCCCCGCAATCAGGTCGGGCAGCAGCGCGCCTGTGCCCTTATAGGGAATGTGCTGGATGTCTACGCCCGCGGAGCGCTTGAGCAGCTCGCCCGCGAGATGCTGCGCCGTGCCGTTGCTCGACGAGCTGAAGCTGTACTTGCCCGGCCGCTCCCTGAGAAACGCCACCAGCTCACTCAGCGACTTCACCGGCAGGGTGGGGTGAACGACCAGCACGTAAGGCGTTGTCGCCATGAGCGCGACCGGCTCGAAATCGGCGACCGTGTCGTATGGCAGCTTCGAATAAAGACTCAGGTTGGTGCCATGCGTGCTGGAAGACATGAGGAGCGTCGTGCCGTCGGGCCTGGACTTCGCCACGAGGTCGGCGCCGATGATGCCGCTCGCGCCGGGCCGGTTGTCGATGATCACCTGCTGGGCGTAGCGCTCCTGCATTTTCGCGCCTATGACGCGCGCCATCACGTCGGTCGTGCCGCCCGCGGGGAAGCCCACGATCATGCGTATCGGCGCAGTCTGCGCGTGTACCCCCGCCACGAGCACCGCGCCCGCGAGCGCGATGAGCCACCTGCCTGTTACCGACTTCGACATGGCCTCCTCCTCCGAAACAAGGATTGCTACATTTTTCTCTACGCTCCGCTGTCGCGCCAGGGCGTGCCGTCCTTGCGCGCGATCGGCACCGTCACGGTGAGGCAGGCGAGCTGCGTCTGCACCGACAGACTGTGCGTCCCCGTCCCGCCCATGACGACGATGACGATGTCCTCGGGCTTGTCCGCGATCGGCACGCCGGCGTCAGGACCGACGTCGGCATAGAGCTTCATGATCTTGTCGCTGAAGCTTGCGAGATTCCCGCGTGGGATGTCGCCGAAGCGGATGCGCGCGTGCTCCCACAGGAAGCGCTTGACGTCGAGCTTGCTGTAGCCGCCGTTCGCCATGAGGCGCGCGTGCTGCGGCCCGAGGATGATCACCGGCTGGCCTTCGCCGTTGGTGTTGCGGTTGCCGACGTACGCGACCGAATGCGCGAACGTGAGCAGGATGTCTTTCGCCGTCTGGCTGCCGCCGTTGTCGTCGATCATCGCGGCCGGACACGCGGGGATCATCGTCACCGTGCTCACGTCCGGCGCGAACCCCCGCTCGACGTGCAGCGGCTCCCACGGATTCTCTTCCTCGTTTTCCCCGATGCAGTGCTCGAAGCGGGCGATGTGGCCGTGGGTGTGGATGTTCACCGAGCCCGGCGCGCCGCCGATGTTCGCCATGATGAGGCGCAGCGCTCGTCCGATGGTCGCCGTGCTGCGCCAGCGGCTGCCGGTGTGGTTGTAGCCGCAGTTGAGATCGATCGCCTTGCGCATCGGCCCGTTGACCACGGGAAGCGCCGACGTGTTGTGGGTGGACGTCTGCACCGCATCGAGATTGAACTTCGGCTGGGCGATCGCCTGCACGCACGCGATGAGCACCGGCATGTACTCGGGCACGCAGCCCGCCATCACCGCGTTCGCGGCGATCTTCTCCACCGTGGCCGGCCCGCCCTTGGGCGCGAGCTTCGCAATGACGTCTTCCGCCGACCAGCCGAGCGCGCGCTGCGCATAGTCGGTCATGGCGCGCACCCGCTGCTCCGTCGGCGGCACGATCGGCAGGCCGTCGGTCATGTCGCGCTCGAAGAACCACGCGTTGACCGCCTCCCACGAATCTTCGAGCTGGAACCTGCGCTCCTGTGGCTGCGCGACGGTCATGATGCTGCTCCGCTTTTCCGGGCGTTACGCGCGCGCACGGAGGGAAGGACGTAATCGATCTTCGTATCGAGCTCGTTCTCCTGGCTCGTCAGCTGCTTCACGATGACCGGATAGGCGACCTGCGCCATCTCCCGCAATTGATCGGGCGTGAGATCGTTGACCGGATGCGGCGTGATGAGGAGCGGAAGATCGTCGATATGCAAGTGCTTTGCCGCGTGCCGGGCGTGCATCATGAACGCCGTGGAGATTACCGTGGAAGTCGGGACGCCGCGCGTCTCGAGCCAGGCCGAGTCGTGGATACACCACGACGCGCAGCCCCCTCAGTCGCCCCAGGCGTTTACGACCGCATCGACTTTGCCGAGCTTGTCGGCGATCAGCGCGTTCGGCGTGAAGTTCTTGCGCACCGTCTGCGTCTTCACGTCGGGATAGTCGGCGCGGATCATCTCCTCGATGTAGCGCAGGAACAGACCCGCGTTCGGCTTGATGTTGTCGATGAAGCCGATCGACTTGCCTTTGAGAGTGGGAACGCGCCGGGCGAGCGCCGATCGCGTGGATTTCGTTTCGCTTAGGGGGTTGATCAGGGTGATCAGTCCCGATGCCGCTGCAGTCATCTTGCCTCTCCTCCTTCGTTATCATTCCGCAAAGTTACCGTCAGTATGCGCGCACAGCGGGGATGGGCGCCAGATGCTGGGAAAAACGACATTGCCACAGCTTCAGGTCAAACATGATCGCAAAAGCCGGGCGGGGAGGTATACAAAGATTCAACCGCGCGCTTCACAGCGCGGAATCAGTTCCCTCATCTTCGGTGGTATCTCGCGCGATCCTTTTTATATCGTATAACGTTGCGCGCAGCCGAGCTAGCTGCTTAGCGTCGGCTGCGGCAGCCGATTATGCGGCGACGTCAATGTAGTCGACGCGGCTGGTCGGCTGGGGAATGGCGATTCCATCTTCTCGTAATCCATCGAGATGGAACTCGATTGCCTCACGGATCTGCGACTCCGCTTCTTCAACGGTTACGCCGGTCGCCACACAACCCGGAAGATCGGGCGCATACGCAGAATAGTTTCCTTCAGCTTTCTCAATAACGATTGCGTATCGCATCGCAGCCTCATTTCTTCAAAGCAGCTTGCTTCAAAATACTATTCAAGGTGCCGGGTGCGAGATCGTCGCTTGGCTTACCTGGTACAGTAACACGGCCGGGTTTCTGCGCATGCTTGAATTGCCGATGGCTACCGCGAGTAGCAATCAAGAACCAGCCATCGTCCTGTAGCATGCGCAATACGGCACCGACTTTCATCGACTCAGCATATCAGATTGCGCTTCAGCGAGTGCTCGCGGGATGCGGTATAACGTGTCGGCCGGCCCGCACCGACTATTGCTGTGGCGTAGCGCTTCCGGCCCGTCCGTTCGACCTGAAGTTATATTTTATTTTCAGTTGAGTTGGATGCCACATCCGCACCGGGAGCTAAAGTTATTGACCATTCGCACCCCTGGTAGCGTCGTCTCTCTCGGACCAAATCGTAAGCCGGTTCCCCCGATTTCGTATTGAACCTCAACTGCGGTTAACGGCCACTTTAGCCCCCACTGTTCTGCACGAGCGCCCGGGAACCGCTTTGTCATTTCCGGTGAGTCGTTCACCTCATAGAACTCGACGCGAACTGCGTCGCCATTAGGGTAACGAACATTCAAGAGCCGACCCGAAGGTGGACATTCAACGTCTTGCGGTGTACCCCGCAATATCCAACCGTGCTCCTCGATAATTAGCCGTGGTTCGCGCGTCGTAGACATCATCTGAACATTTAAGAGGAGATGTCCCTGGTCGTCTCGTGTGAACCAGATAATCGACTTATCACGATAGCGAAAAATCACTGGTGTTTCGTGGTAGAAGTTTCCACCGACAATGGCAAGTAAGTCATGCCGAAGCCAATCAAAGCGAGCGGATACCGCCTGAGCATTTGCTGCGGCTTTTCGTTTTAGTTCCTCGAACTGACCTTTCGTGAACGCCCCAGCATCCGCCTTCGCATGATGCTCGGCGCATAACGCAATCATTCCGTTCGGCCGATGATGCTCTTCTTCCCTCCACGGCGGATCAAAGTGGTGCCACTCAAGAAATGGATTTGCGCATCCTTCGACAGGGCATCCGAATCCCACCTCCCGGCGGAGTTGCCGACGAACGTCAAGTGGCGGCGTACGGTTCATGAAATCTAACGTGTGCCGATCCCGCGTGCGAGCAAGCACGCGACATGCTTGCGGGCATCGGTGTGGGGCGGTCTGTTAGCCCATAAACTTGTCATAGTCTGCATGGCTGCCAATCCAGATCCACAGTACGCCATCGTGTGCTTCGACGCCCAGAGCACGGTAATGCAGTCCGACGCGCACTGAAAAGAACCGGCAGATACGCTTGAGCTGCAGAGATGGATGAGTCTGGTTCTCCTTGAGTAGAGCGAAGCACTTGTCCGCGACTGTCGCGCGCTGGGAGGCAGGGCGTGATAGTGCGCCCGGAACGATTGAGATGCGCGGTGATTCAAAGCGGCGAGGAGCGACCCGTGCGGTGCTCCTTCAATGCCTCGTCCGCAAAAGCGTCGAGCTTCCCGGCACGCACATCAGCCTCAATCTGTGCATCCCACGCATCGCCATCGAAGTGCGCATACCACTGCCGAAATTCGGCGAGTTCCTCGGCGGAAAGCCTTTCAATCTCTCTTTCAAGCTGCTCGACCTTGCCCATAGCCGATCTCCGAAAAAGGCAGTATACCAACCGCCCCACCTAGGGGCTAACGTCCGAACGGCGACCGGCATGCCAACGAATTCGTCCGAGCCAGAATCGTGACAGTGCAGCGCGTGTTTCATTTTGTTAGGTGCGCTAAGCCAGCACCGCATCCCACGCCGGCAGCGACGGTATGCGGGTCGCGAGAAAATCGACGAAGGCCTGCACGCGCGGCGACAGGTGGCGCCGTTGCAAGTACACCACCCACACCGCGGGACCTACGCCGATGTAGTCGCGCAGGATCACCTTGAGCATGCCCGCGCGTATGGCGTCGTACGCGATGAAGGTGGAGACGTTCGCGACGCCGGCGCCGGCGATGGCGGCATCGAGCAGCGCCTGCGAGTTGTTGAGATTGAGGCTGCCCGCGAAAGTACGCGAGTACGGAACACCGTCCGCGGAGAAATGCCACTCGCGATAGCGGTGGGTGTGCGGCAGGTAGTACACCAGGCAGCGGTGGCGCTCGAGGTCGTCGGGCGTGCGCGGCTCGCCGTGCCGTTCGAGGTATTGCGGCGAGGCCACCGTCACGAAGCGCAGGTCGCACAGCCGCCGCGCCACGAGCCGCGCATCTCCCAGGTCGCCGATTCTCACCGCCGCGTCGAGCCCCTCGTCGGCGAGATCGGGGTCGCGGTCGGAGAGCTCGGCGTCGATCACCAGCTCGGGATACAGCTCGACGAACTGGGCGAGCAGGGGAACGAGTATGCGCTGGCCAAAGCCCACCGGCATCTGCACGCGCAGCCGCCCGCGCGGCTTCGTGCGCCGCCGGGTGACTGCGGCTTCGGCGTCTTCGAGCTCGCCCAGGATCTGGCGGCAGCGCTCGTAGAAGGCGGTTCCGTCGTCGGTGAGGCTGACGCTGCGCGTGGTGCGGTTCACCAGGCGCACGCCGAGGCGGTCTTCCAGCCGCGTGACGGCTTTGCTCGCTCCGGACGGCGTGATGCCGAGCTTGCGGGCGGCGGCCGTAAAGCTGCGCGCTTCGGCCACACGCACGAATAACGAGATGCCTTGCATCGTGTCGGGGCGCATGGATTATGGACAATCAGTCAAGAATATTGTGAGGGAGAGGAGATTTATCGATGCAGAGGCAGATAATAACATCTGAAAAAAGAAAACTGGCTGGAGGGACGCCCGGGCAAGTCGGGCGTAGCGAGCGCAGCGGCAGCCGCTCGGGAGGGCATCCGCCGACCGGGAAAATCGAGCAGCCGCGCGGCACAATCAATAAGGAGGCGGATATGAACACCGTTTTGAGGATCGCCGGGCTGTTTATCGCTGCCGCGTGCGTGCAGGTCGCCGCAGCGGCCGAGCCGTCATTTCCAGGCAGACCGGTCAGACTCATCGTGCCGTTTCCTCCGGGCGGCGGCACCGATATCCTGGCGCGTCCTCTCGCACAGAAGCTCACCGAGAAGTGGAGCTATTCCGTCGTCGTGGACAATCGCGGCGGCGCCGGCGGCAACATCGGCACGAAGGCCGCGGCGGAGGCGGAGCCCGACGGCTACACGCTCATACTCGGCGTCCTCGGCACGCATGCCGTGAACCAGAGCCTCTACGCCCACGCGGGCTTCGACTCCACAAAGGATTTCGCGGCGATCACCATGGTCGCCAACACGCCGAACATACTCGTCGTCCACCCTTCGGTGCCGGCGCGTTCGGTGAAGGAATTGATCGCCTACGCGAAAGCGAATCCGGGGAAGCTCAACTATGCGTCGCCCGGCAACGGCACGCCTTCGCATCTTGCGACCGAGATGTTCAAGAAAGTGGCGGGCGTGGACCTCACGCATGTCCCGTACAAGGGCAGCGGGCCGGCGATCGTCGACATGCTCTCCGGCAGAACGCAGCTCTGGATCGCGAACGCGCCGGTGGTTCTGCAGCACATCAAGGCCGGCAAGCTGCGTGCGCTCGCGACCACGAGCGAGCGGCGGCCTGCAGTGGCGAACGACGTTCCGACGCTGAACGAGGCCGGGCTCGCCGGCTACGAAGCCGACACGTGGTACGGGCTCTTCGCGCCGGCGAAGACCGCGAAGCCTGTCCTCGAGAAGATCCATGCCGACGTGGTCGCCGTCCTGCGGTCGCCGGGCATCCGTGAAATCTATGCCGCCGAAGGCGCCGAAGTGGTGGCCAACAGCTCGGAGGAGTTCACGAGAAAGCTGCGCGCCGACGTGGCGAAGTGGAAGAAGGTCATCGCCAACCTCAACCTGCGCGTCGACTGATGATGCTGGCGGCCGAGCTCGGAGCCTTCGCGGCGAACGTCCGTTACGCTGCGCTCGCGCCCGATGTCGTCGCGGCGGTCAAGCTGCGGGTCCTCGACACGCTGGGCGCTGCGCTCGCGGGCGTCGAGCTGGGATGCCACCGGCCTGCGCTTACGCTGCTCGAATCGGGAGCGTCGAGGGCGCAGGTGTGGGGCGAGGCGATCCGCGGCACGCCGCGCGAAGCGGCGCTCGTGAACAGCTTCGCCGCACACGCGACCTATCTCGAGGATGGCTCGCGGTTCACGGGCGGGCATCCGTCCTCGGTCGTGATTCCCGCGGCGCTCGCGGAAGCCGAAGCGCATCATCTTTCCGGCGCCGACCTGATCGCGGCGGTTGCCGCCGGCTACGATATCTTTCTGCGGCTCGGCCGCGCGATCTATCCGGCGACCGTCGTGCGCGGATTCCAGAGCACCGCCGTGCTCGGCGCCGTCTCGGCGGCGGGCGCGGTGGCCACCCTGCGAAAGCTTCCGGCCGAAGTCGCGGGCCATGCGATCGCCATCGCTGCGAATCTCGGCGTCGGCATGAAGGAAGCGCTGAAGAGCGCCGCGAGCCAGCCGATCCAGGTGGCGCGCAGTTGTGAAGGCGGCATGGTTGCGGCCGCGCTTGCTGAAAATGGGCTGCCGGGTGCGCCGGAGATTTTCGAGAAAGGATTTCTGCCGGCGTTCTCGGGCGCAGCAGATTGCTCGCGCATCGTAGCGGGTCTCGGCGCCGACTTCCGCATCGGAGAGACGTATCTCAAGCGGCATGCGGGCTGCCGCGGCAACCATGCACCGGTCGATGCGGCGCTCGAGCTGGCGGCGACGGAGCGCATCGATCCTGCGCGACTGCGGCGGATGCGCGTGACGGTCGATACGGTGACCCGCGCGGCCTCGATCGAGCCGGCGCTCAATGCGGAGCAGGCGCAGTTCAGCATCGGCTACTCCATTGCAGTCGCGCTCACCCAAGGCAATGCGTCCATCTTCCAGTACACCGCCGAGCGGTTCGCCGACGCTCGCGTGCGCGATCTGCTGGGGTGCATCGCGGTAGAGGTGGACACCCGGCTCGACGCGGGCTACCCGGACAGCCGCGGCGCCGAAGTCGAAATCGAGCTCGACGACGGCCGCGTCCTGCGCCACCGCGTGAGCAATGCGCGAGGCGAGCCGGAATGGCCGCTCACCACCCGGGACGTCGAGAACAAGTTCTTCGAGCTTGCGACGCGCCGCCTGGGCGACGGCGCACGCGCCGTGCACGAAGCCGTGCAGCATCTTGAAACGCTTTCCGACGCGGCGGCGCTGACGCGGCTGCTCATTCCCCGGTCGACATCATGAGCCTTTCCGATTACGAAGTTTTCGCCATCAAGTACGCCGAGCGCGATGCGCGCCGGCCCGACAATTTCGTGGGCGGCGATCCGCACGACGTGCCGATGCCGATGGATTATTTCATCTGGGTTGCGCGCAACCGCGAGCGTTTGATTTTGATCGACACCGGCTTCGACGAGGCGATGGCGCAGAAGCGCGGCCGGCGTCTGCTGCGCCTGCCGAAAGCGGCGCTCGCGCTGATCGGAGTCGAAGCGCGCGATGTGAAAGACGTCGTCATCACCCACCTGCACAACGACCACGTCGGCACTTTCTTCGATTTTCCCAACGCGGTGTTCCATGTGCAGGACCGCGAAATGGCGTACGTGACCGGCCGCTACATGCGCCACGAGCGCCTGCGCCGTCCCTACGAGCCCGACCACGTCGCCGGCCTGGTGCGTCTCGCGTTTGCAAAGCGCGTCGCGTTTCACGACGGCGACGAGGAGATCGCGCCCGGCGTAAGCGTGCACCACATCGGCGGGCATAGCGCGGGGCTGCAGGCGGTGCGGGTGCATACGCGGCGCGGCAACGTGGTGCTCGCCTCCGACGCGAGCCACTATTACGAGCACTTCGAGCGCGGCACGTGTTTCCCGGTCACCTATCACCTGGGCGAGGTGCTCGAAGGCTACGCGAAGCTCTACCGGCTCGCGGACTCGCCCGCGCACATCGTGCCCGGACACGACCCGCTGGTGCTGCAGCGTTATCCCGCGGCAGCGGACAGTCTCAAAGGGATCGCGGTGCGGCTCGACGCCGACCCGCTCCGATAACGACGCAGGACGACAACTCCAAGGAGGAACCATGGCTCAAAAACGAATCGCCGCGGCGTGCGGTTACGCCGCTCTCGTGCTCGCGATGGTGGCGGGCGTGGCGCAGGCGCAGCAGTTTCCGAGCAAGCCGATACGCCTGGTGGTCGGATTCCCGCCGGGCGGCTCGAACGACATCGTGGCGCGGCGCCTGACGCCGAAGTTGAGCCAGATCCTCGGCGTGCAGGTGATCGTGGACAACAAGCCCGGCGCGAACGCGACCATAGGCACCGATTTCGTCGCGAAGGCCGCACCGGACGGCTACACGCTCACGCTCGGCAGCGCGAGCCCGCTCGCCATCAGCCCGTTCACCTATCCGAACATCCCGTACGACACGCTGCGCGATTTCGTGGCGATCACCACGGTCGCGGTCAACCCCGAGCTGATCGCGATCCATCCATCCGTTCCGGCGAAAGACCTGAAAGCGCTGATCGCATTGGCGAAAGCGCAGCCCGGCCGCATCAACCTCGCGTCCTCGGGCAACGGCGGCCTGCCGCATCTCGCGATCGAGCTGTTCAAGACGCTGGCCGGCGTGAATGCGACGCACGTGCCGTACAAAGGCGCCGGTCCCGCGCTCACCGACGTGCTCGGCGGGCAGGTGCAGGGCATCATCGTCGACATACCGGTGCTGTATCCGCACGTGAAAGACGGCAGGCTGCGCGGCATTGCGGTCACCGGCGAGACGCGCGCGCCGCTGCTGCCGGATCTCGCCACCGCGCGCGAGCAGGGCCTCACCCATCTCATCGCAGTCAACTGGTTCGCGATCATGGCGCCGGCCAGGACGCCGCGCCCGATCGTGGACAAGCTCTTCGACGCCATCACCAGGGCGGCGGTCGCGCCGGAGGTGAAGGAGCCGCTGGCGGGGCTCGGCGTCGAAGCCTACGTGAGCAAGTCGCCGGAAGCGTTCACCGCTTTCCTGCGTGAAGACCTGAAGCGATGGGAGAAGGTCGCGCGGGAATCGGGTGCGCGCGCCGACTGAAGTGCGAGGAGAAACGATCGTGCGCATGTCCGATTGCATATCCCGGCTGCGGAGCGCGGCGCTGGCGGTAGTGCTCATGCTGCTCGCGCCGCACGCGGCCGCGGCGGCGGAATTTCCCGTCAAGCCCGTGCGCTGGCTGCTGCCGTTCTCTCCCGGCGGTGGTACCGACATCACCGCGCGTCGCATCGGCGCGAAGCTCAACGAATACTGGAAGCAGGCCGTCGTCGTCGACAACCGCCCCGGCGCGACGGGCAACATCGCGCTCGAGACGGCGGCCCACGCGCTTCCCGACGGCTACACGATACTGCTCATCTCCGCCTCCATCTCCATCAATCCGGCGCTGCGCAAGAACCTGCCGTACGACCTCGTGCGCGATTTCGCGCCGATCACGCAGATGACCTCGCAGCCGTACATCCTGTGCGTGCATCCTTCGGTCGCCGCGCGCAGCGTGAGCGAGCTCATTGCGGCGTCGAAAGCGCGGAAGGACGGCTACACGTTCGGCTCGTCCGGTACGGGTGGACTGAGCCATCTCTCCGGCGCCCTCCTCGAGATGCTGGGCGGGGCGAATCTCGTGCACATTCCGTACAAGGGCGGCGGCCCGCTCCTCACCGATCTCGTCGCCGGCCAGATCAACGTCGGCTTCCCGACGCCGCTCGAAGGCATCCCGCACATCAAGTCGGGCCGCATACGCGCGCTCGGCGTGACCACGCTCAAGCGCTCGACCGCATTGCCGGAGCTGCCCACGATTGCCGAAGCCGGCGTGGCAGGCTACGAAGTGAACGGGTGGTACGGCGTGCTCGCGCCGGCGGCGACACCGGCTGCGATCCTCGGCAAGCTCAATCACGACATCAACCGGGCGCTCAAGTCGCCGGATATCGTCGAGCTCTTCGCGCGCGACGGCGTGGACCTCGTGGGCACGTCGCGCGAGGCGTTCGGCGCCCATGTGCGCGCCGAAGTAGAGAAATGGAAGCGCATCGTGCCGCGCGCCGGCATCAAGGTCGACTGACGGAGAACCATGGTCAATACCAGTAAGCAACGGCCGATTGCCCGGCCGGGGACGATAGGCCCCCTGCGCCTGCGCAACCGCGTGATCATGGCGCCCATGGGTACCAACTACAGCACGACCGACGGGCTGTCGACCGAGCGCGACAAGCTCTACTACGCCGAGCGCGCGCGCGGCGGCGTGGCGATGATCATGACCGAAGCGATGGTCGTCACCGAGTTCGCCCGGCCGCATCACAATTCGCTGTGCTGCTATCACGACCGCTTCATTCCGGGGCTCGCGAGCATCGTGGAGGCGATCAAGGCGCACGGCGCGCTCGTGTGCGGGCAATTGAACCATCGCGGTGCGCTGTTGCGCCGCTCGGTGCTCAACATGGAGCCGGTCGGACCTTCGCCGTGGAAGAACCCGAACACCGGCGACGTGGTGCGTCCGCTCACGATTCCCGAGATCGTGGAGATTCAGAAGCTCTTCGTCGCCTCTGCCCGTCGCCTCATGCAGGCGGGCTACGACGGCGTCGAGATCCATGCCGGCAACGGTTATCTCTTCCAGCAGTTCTTCACGCCGCGCATCAACGCGCGCACCGACCGCTATGGCGGATCGTTCGACAACCGCGCGCGCCTGCTGCTGGAGACGATCGCGCGGCTGAAGGATGAGCTGCCCGATTTTCCGCTCGTGGTGCGCCTGAGCGCGTCGGAGTTCGTAGAGGGCGGCTACAGCCAGGAAGAGATCATCGCGCTCGCGCAGCGTCTCGAAGCGGCGGGCGTGCACGCGCTCGACCTTTCGGGCGGCAGCAACGAAAGCCCGCAACTCTCGAAACACTGCATCCAGCCGCCGTCGTTTCCGCGCGGCTATCTCGCGCCCTACGCCAAGCCGATCAAGGACGCGGTGTCCATTCCGGTGCTGGTGGCAGGGCGCCTGGTCGATCCCGACGATGCCGATGCCGTGCTCGCGCAGGGCGCCGCCGACTTCGTGTCCGTCGGCCGCGCGCTGTATGCCGATCCGCACTGGTGTCTGAAGGCGTTCGGCGAAGTCGATGCGCCGATCCGCAAATGCATCGCGTGCAACGTCTGCTTCGAGCGCCTCACGCTCGAGAAGGACGTGGCCTGCGTCAACAACCCGGTGATCGGCACCGAGTTCGAGGCGCTGGAATATGCCGAGCCGCAGCTCTTTCCCGAGCGTCGCGCGCAACATCCCGGACGCGTGCTGGTGCTGGGCGCGGGTGTGAGCGGCGCGGAAGCGGCGCGCGTGCTGGCCGCGAGCGGGCACCAGGTCGAGATCTGGGAAAAGGCCGATCGCCCCGGCGGCCAGATCCATCTCGCCGTAGCCGCGCCCGACAAGCGCGAAGTCGAGCCGGTGTGGACGTACCGCTGGCAGGAGCTCATGCAGCTCGGCGTGCCCGTGAAGACCGGCGTGCGCGCCACGGCGGATGCGATGCGCGCATACGCGCCGGACTTCGTCGTGGTGGCGACAGGCGCAGCGCCGCGGCCCAGTCCTTTCGACGTGACGCGTCTCGACCCGGCCGTCGCCGTGGTGCACGCGTGGGACCTGCTGCTCGCGCCGCAGCGCGCGAAGGCGAGCAGCCGGGTGACCATCATCGGCGGCGGCATGGTCGGCGTCGAGCTTGCCGACCTGCTGAGCGCGCGCGGCGTGCAGTGCACCGTGGTGGAAGCGCTCGCGACACTGGCAAGCGGCATGGCGCGCAACAACCGCATGGAGCTGCTGGAGCGGATCGAAGCGCGCGGCACGCGCCTCATCACGCGCGCGAGCGTGCTCGGCGCGCAGGGCCGGTCGCTGGAGCTGCAAGGCGCGGACGGCGCGACGACCGCCATCGACATCGGCGATACGCTTGCGATTGCCATCGGCCCGGCGCCGGACCGCGAAGGTGCTGCGCTGTGCGAGGCCGCCGGCCTGCCGTACGCGGTGATCGGAGATGCGTACCGGCCGGGCGATTTTCTTTCGTGCCTGCGCGATGCGTGGATGGTGGCGCTGAGCGTAGATCATCGTTTGCGCCGCGCGCGCTCCGCGCCGCTTCATTGCGCATAAGGAGTCCCATGCAACTGCCCGTCTACGAAGTGTTTGCGATCAAGTACGCGATGCGCGATGCGCGCCGGCCGGCGCATTTCATCGGCGGCGATCCGCACGACACGCCCATGGCCATGGACTACTACGTCTGGCTGATACGCAACGCCGAGCGGCAGTTCGTCGTCGATGCGGGGTTCAACGCGCAGATCGCGGCGCAACGCAAGCGCACCTTCCTGCGCGCGCCGCGCGAGGGTCTCGCGCTTCTCGGCATGGACGCTGCGCGTGCGACCGACGTGATCGTCACTCATCTGCACTACGACCACATCGGCACGTATGCGGATTTTCCGGCGGCGCGCTTTCACGTGCAGGACGACGAAATGCGCTACGTGACCGGCCGTCACATGCGGCATTCGCGCTTCAACCACGGCTACGAAGTGGACGATGTCGTCGGCATGGTGCGGCTGCTGTACGAGGGACGCGTGGAATTTCACGCCGGTGACGACGAGCTTGCGCCCGGCATTACGGTGCATCGCATCGGCGGACACACCGCCGGCCTGCAGGCGGTGCGCGTGCATACGCGGCGCGGCTGGATGGTGCTGGCATCGGACGCGAGCCATTACTACGAGCATTTCGAAACAGGGAAGGTGTTCCCGACGACTTATCATCTGGGAGAGGTGCTGGAAGGCTACGCGAAAGTGCTGAAGCTCGCCGAGTCTCCGCAGCACGTCGTTCCCGGCCACGATCCGCTGGTGCTCGCGCGCTATCCCGAGGCGGCGAGCGGGCTCGGCGGCATCGCTGCGCGGCTGGATGTCATGCCCGAAGTGCGGAAAGCGTGACGAGGGTGGATGACTACGGGCAGTTTCAAAAACAAAGAAAGCCCTACAGGATTAACAGGATGATCAAGATTGACAGGATTAAGGCCGGAAGCTTTTTGCGCTAATCCTGAGAATCCTGTTAATCCTGTCGATTGCTCCGAGTATTTTGAGATGGGTTCTGGTGATAAGTGACGAGTGGTGACGAGGGACGACTGATAAAGAGGAGCGGAACATGAATAAAGCGATTTCCTGGATTGTCGGAATGCTGGCGCTCGTCGCAGCAGCGCCGGCGAGTGCGCAAGCTTATCCGTCGAGGCCGGTGCGCATGCTGGTGGCGTTCCCCGCCGGCGGCAGCGCCGATATCGTGGCGCGCGTGCTGGCGCAACGCCTCACGGACACGCTGGGACAGAATGTCATCGTGGACAACCGTCCCGGCGCGGGCGGCAACCTGGCGTTCGAGGCGCTCACCCGCGCCGATGCGGACGGCTACACCATCCTCAACAGCACGCCGGGCATCGTCATCAATCCGCATCTTTACCGCAAAGTGAATTTCCGGATCGAGGATTTCGTCGCGATCGCGCTCGTGGGCGAGGCGCCGCTGCTGATCATGGCGAATCCTTCGCTGCCGGCGAATACCGTCGGCGAGCTGGTCAGGCTTGCCAAGGCGAAGCCGGGCATGATCCGTTACGCGAGCGCCGGCAACGGCAGCTCGTCCCATCTCGCGACCGAAGTGTTGCGCATGATGGCCGGCATCGACATGATGCACGTTCCGTACAAGGGCGGCGGCCCGGCGTTCCAGGACGTGATCGGCGGCCAGGTGGAGCTGACCGCGCTGCCGATCGCAGAAAGCCTGCCGAATGTCAGGTCGAAGCGCGTGAAGGCGCTGGCGCAGACGGGCGGCAAGCGATCGCCGATCGCGCCGGACATACCGACGGTCGCCGAGTCCGGCATTGCCGGGTACAACGTTTCGACGTGGTACGTGGTATTCGGCCCGGCCAAGCTGCCGGCCGAGATCGTGAACCGCCTCCACTCCGAGATAGACAAGGCGTTGAAGCATCCCGAAGCGCAGGAAAGGCTGAAAGGCGTGGGCGTCACGATCAATGCAGGAAATCCGCAGCAGGCGGCAGCCTTCGTGAAGGCGGAGTACGACAAATGGGCGAAGGTGATCGAGAAGTCGGGCGCCAAGATCGATTGATGCAACATGCAGATGAAAGGTGAACGATGAGCAGCTCCAAACCCCCGCTGCTGGCGGACGCTACGCGCGACCTGGCGCGTTTCGCCTCGGCATTGCAGTTCCGCGACATTCCGCGGGAAGCGATCGAGCGCATCAAGCTGTCGGTGCTCGACAGCATAGGCTGCTGCCTGTTCGGCGCCACGCTGTCGTGGACGCGCAAGGTGGCGGATTTCGCGATGGCCGAAGGAGCGCAGCCGGCGGCATCCCTGATCGGCATGGGCCGGAAGACCTCGGTGTCGCTTGCCGCGCTGGTCAACGGCACGAGCGGCCACGCCTTCGAGCTGGACGACATCCACAAGGAGTCGATCATCCACATGGGCTCGCTCGCGCCCACGGTCGCGCTCGCGTTTGCCGAGCAGCGCGGCGGCGTGCGCGGTGAAGAGCTGATCACGGCGATGGTGGCCGGCTACGAGGTCGGTGCGCGCGTGGGCAACGCTGCCACCATGAGCCTGTTCTTCCGCGGCTTCCATCCGCAGGGCACCTCCGGCGTGTTCGCATCCGCGGCCGCGGCGGCACGCATGCTCGCGCTCGACGCCGACCGCTTCCAGCATGCGCTCGGCATCGCGGGCTCGCAGGCGGGCGGGCTGATGGCGGCGCAGGAAGGCGCGATGGTGAAGCGCTTCCATTCGGGCCGCGCAGCGCAGAGCGGCGTGTATTCCGCATCGCTCGCGGCGGCAGGCTTCACCGGCATTCTCGACGTGCTGGAAGCAGCATATGGCGGATTCTTAAGCTGCTATTCCGATGCGCCCAACGCGTCGAGGCTTACAGCCGGCCTCGGCAGCGTTTGGGAGACGGCGAACGTCGGCTACAAGCCGCATGCAGCCGTCACCAGCATCCACACCGCGCTCGACGGGCTCGCCGAGATCATGCGCGAGCAGGGCCTTGCCGCCGAAGACGTGAAGCACGTCGACGTGGGCTTAAGCCCCATGACCCACGTGCATTGCGCGTGGGAGTACAAGGCGCAGGGCGTGACCGCGGCGCAGATGAATCTGTATTACGGGCTCGCGGTCATCGCGCTCGACGGCATGGCGTTCACCGAGCAGTACCGCGAGGCGCGGCTGCGCGATCCGAAGATACTCGACTTCATCACCCGCATCACCGCGTACGTCGATCCGGAAATCGAAGGCATGGGCGCGCCTTTCCGCCACGCCGCACGCGTCAAGGTCACGACGACGAAAGGCGGCACGCACGAGAAAATGCTGCTGCATCGCCGCGGCAGCCCGGAGCATCCGCTCAAGCCGGAGGACATCGAGTACAAGTTCAGGCACGTGGTCTCGGGATGCCTCGCGCCGCGCGACATCGATCAGGTCGTGAAGCTGGTGGCGACGCTCGAGCGGCTGGAGGACACCAGCGCGCTCGCCGGCATCATCGGCGCGCCGGTGCGCTCCACGCCCTGAAATTCCCTTTTTTTATTCTGCAACATCGACAACGGAAAATATCGTGGAAAAGAAAACCTACGCACGCGAACTCGCTGCACGCTTTGCCGGACTCACGCTCGCTCAGGTCGACGACAAATCGCAGGCCGCCATGAAGCGGCTGCTGATGGACTATCTGGGCGTGGCTCTCGCCGGCAGCCAGAGCGAGAGCGGCCGCATCGCGCGCCGCTTCGCACGCGAGCACGGCGGCAAGCCGCAGGCGCGGCTGATCGGCGATAACGTACGCGTGCCGATGACCGCCGCGGCCTTCGCCAACGCAATCTCCTCGCACAGCATAGAGCTGGACGACATCGACGTGCTCGCGCTGTTTCACTTCAGCCCGCCGGTGTTTTCCTCGGCGCTGGCGGCGGCCGACTATGCCGGTGCGAACGGCAGGCAACTGCTCGTGGCGCTTGCCGCCGGCTGCGAAATGATGGAGCGGGTGAGCAAGGCTGCGAACAATTCGCTGCGCAACCGGGGCTTTCACACCACGCCGACCTGCGGTGTGTTCGGCGCGACGGTAGCGGCGGCCAAGGTGCTCAAGCTCTCGCCGGACAAGCTTACTTCCGCGCTGGGCATGGCGGGCGCGCAGGCCTCCGGGCTGATGGAGATGTACGGGCCTTCGATGCAGAAGCGCTTCAATCCCGGACCCACGGCGCGCAACGGCGTGACCGCGGCGCTGATGGCACAGCTGGGATTCACCGGTGCCGATACGATATTCGAGGGCGAGCGCGGCTTCCTGAAGGCGTTCGCCGACCAGACGCAGCCGCAAGAGCTCGTCGCCGGATTGAAGCAGCCCTACGAGCTGCTGATCGAGTTCAAGCCTTATTCCTGCGCGCGTCCGATCCACAACGCCATCGACTGCGCGCTCGACATCCGCGGTCAGGCGGGCTTCGACGCCAGGCTCATCGAGCGCATCCACGTCGACCGCCATCCCGACTGGGCGCGCTATCACCAGAACAAGTCGCCGCGCACTTATCACGAAGCGCAGGTGTCGCTGCCGTTTTCCGCGGCAGTGGCCTTCCTCGAAGGCAAGGCGCTGCTCAAGCAGTACAGCGCCCGCAATATCCACAACGCGACCGTGAAGCGTCTCTCCGATTTCACGTCCATCGCCGAGGACGCCACGCTGCCGCGCGGTGTGTCGTGCAGGATGACGGTCACGCTACGCGGCGGCAAGACGTTCACCTCCCAGGTCGATTATCCCAAGGGATCGATCCAGAACCCGATGAGCGAACAGGAAATGATGGGTAAATTCGAAAGCCTCGCCGCGCCGGTGATCGGCGCGAAGCGTGCCGCGGCGCTCGCGGAGAGCGTCATGGATCTCGAGAAAGTGCGCGACGTATCGGCGCTGCTCAAAATGACTGCGACGCGATGACGGGAGGCGCCATGGGCAGCGCTGTTCGCAAGCAGGAGACCGGGTTGCGGCCGGCGCAGCCTGCCGACCTCACTCGCGGCCTCGCGGCTTTCATCGCGCATCTGCAGCCGGGCGCCATACCGCCCTCGGTGAAGAGCGTGCTCGAGAAGGCGCTGGTCGATGCCGTCGGTTGCGGCCTGTACGGCCTCACCACCGAATGGGGCGGCATGGTGCAGCAGTTCGCCGCGGAGCAGGGCGGGCCCGCGGAAAGCACGATGTGGGCGAGCGAGGGCCGCAAGGTGTCTGCGATGAACGCCGTGCTCGCCGCAGGCACCGCCGTGCACAGCTTCGATTTCGACGATCACAGCCGCGCCAAGATCCATCCCGGCGCGGTGGTGGTTCCGGCGGCGCTGGCGCTCGCCGAGCGCGAGCGCGTGTCGGGCGCGAAGCTGCTCACCGCCGTCGCGGCCGGATACGAGACCATGATACGGGTGAGCCTCGCGGCGAACCCCGGCGCGGCGCGCATGCGCGGCTGGCATCTCACGGGGACCACCGGCACGTTCGCCGCCGCTGCGGCGGCATGCGTCATTCTCGGGCTCGACAGCGAGACGACGGCGAGCGCGCTGGGCCTCGCCGGCACGCAATCCGCGGGGCTTTGGGCATTCAACGTCGACGGCGCCATGAGCAAGCGGCTGCATCCCGGCAAGGCGGCGCAAAGCGGCATCATGGCGGCGCTGCTCGCTGCGCGCGGATTCCACGGTCCGCGGCATATCCTCGAAGCGGAAGACGGCGGTTTCCTCAAGGCGAGCTCGGACGAGATGCGCCCCGCAGAGATCGCGCGCGACCTGGGGGTCGTGTGGCGCACCGAGGGCGTGTGCTTCAAGCCCTATTCGTGCTGCGGCAGCAACCACTCCAGCATAGACGCGGCGCTCGCGATCCTGAAGGACGAGAGCCTTGCCGTTGCCGATATCGCGCGCGTCGTGATCGGCGTGAGCAAGGTCGTGGAGACGCAGACGGGCTTCGTCTATGCGCCGTCGACCGTGCTCAACGCGCAGATGAGCCTGCGCTACGACGTGGCGGTCGCCCTGCTCGACGGACAGGCGTACCTCGAGCAGTTCACGCCGCGGCGCATTCGCGATCGTGACGTATGCGACCTCGCCGCGCGGGTGGAGGTCGTGATCGATGCCGACATGGACGCGGTGTATCCGGAGCTCTACGCGGGCAAGGTGACGCTCGTGACGCGCTCCGGGAAGTCGATCACGCGGCGCGTGGACTACTCCAAGGGCATGCCGGAGAACACCATGTCCAAGGCCGAAATCGACGGGAAATTCGTATCGCTTGCGACGGCGGCAATCGGCTCCGGTGCGGCGCGCGACATGCTCGCCTGCCTCACGGCCGCGTACGAGATGCGCGACGTGTCGGATGTCGCGAGGACCCTGGGCGCGCTGCGTCTCGCAGGCTGACACCACGCAAAGCGCCTGCTTGCCCGCGCGGTGCCGGAATGCCGCTTGCTCGTGTACCGCGTCCACCAGCGGGAGCGGAACATGGGCGAGAGACTGAAGGGCAAAGTCGCGGTCGTGACCGGGTCGGACTCGGGCATCGGGCAGGCGATCGCCATCGAGTTCGCGCGCGAAGGCGCATACGTTGCGGTGACGTGGCACGGCGACGAGCGCGGCGCACAGAATACGCGCGAGGAGATCGAGCGCGCGGGTGGCAAGGCTATCGCGCAACAGCTCGACGTGCGCGATTCTGCTTCGGTTGCGCGGCTCTTCTCGGCCACCGAGCGGGCGCTCGGCATCCCGCACGCGCTCGTGAACAATGCAGGCGTAGGCGGACCGGGCAAGGAAGTCGCCGACATGACGGACGGCGATTGGGACGACGCCTTGCGTACGAACCTCTATGGGCCGTTCTACTGCTGCCGCGAATTCATTCGCATGCGCAAGGCGCAAGGCGGTCTCGGAAAAATCATCAACATCACTTCCGTGCACGAGGAGATCGTGCTCGACCGCGGCGCGGCGTACGACGCCGCCAAAGGCGGGTTGCGCATGCTCACGCGCACGCTCGCGCTGGAGCTTGCTCCGCTGCGCATCAACGTGAACAACATCGCACCGGGGATGATCGCAACGCCGATGACACGCAAGGCGACCGAGGATCCCGAGCGCCTGCGTGAGGCCGAGCGGCGCATCCCGTGGAATCGCCCCGGCGAACCGTGGGAGATCGGCAGGCTCGCCGCGTATCTCGCTTCCGACGATGCCGACTATGTCACGGGACAAAGCTTCTTCATCGACGGCGGCCTCACGCTGAACGTCGGCCAGGGCGCGTGAATAGTCAGAGAGTTAGCGCCCGTATGGCCAGCCCGCATCGCGGGATTTTCCAGAGCGATTGATCTACCTTAAGGCTCGATGAAGCGCGGCGCTGCACACTGTGCACGTGAGCGGCGCGTCGAGCGCAATGCCGTAGGTCGATGAATCTGCCGCCACGGGGCGAGCGTCGTAGCACATATGATTCCCGGGAGGAGTACGTAGCCCGCACCCCACGTTCATGTCGTTATATGAGGGGGCCTCAATGAAGCTCGGCAAGGTGTTGCTCGCGCTGCTGGCGTTCGTCGGTTGCGCGTTCGTGCTTTATGGGCAGGCGTTCGCGGCCGACAAGGAATTCGTCGGCTCCGACGCCTGCCGGAAATGTCACGCCAAGCAGTACGATACCTGGAAAGCCAGTTACCACGCCAAGATGGTGCGCGCCAAGGACGACGCCATACTGAAAGGCGTGGTCGACAAGTGGGCCAGCGACGGCGCGAATCCCGGCCCCACCAAAGGCAACGTCGACGGCAAGCCTTATACGCTCGCCGATGTCGTGTTCGTGGTCGGCTCGAACTGGAAGCAGCGCTTCCTGGTGAAGAACCCCGCGACCGGCGGCCATCAGTTCATGGACAAGCAGTACAACCGCATGTCCGGCAAGTGGGAGGGCTACGGCAACAAGAACGACTGGGAAACCAACTGCGGCACTTGCCATTCCACCGGTTTCCGCCTCACCTCCTATGATCCGGCGAAACCGCAGGACGTGAAGTGGAGCATGTCGGAGAAGAACGTCGGCTGCGAAGCCTGCCACGGTCCCGGCGCGCAACACGTCAAGGCGCCGGGCAAGAAGACGATTTACAGCTTCGCCGGCAAGTCGGTGGAGGAACGCACCATGGTGTGCGGTTACTGCCACATCCGCGGCGAGAACGACAGGTTCAAGACCGCGCAAGGCAATCCGAGCGAGCACCTGCCCGCGCCCAAGGTCGGCGACAGCTACAAGGCCGGCGACGACTGGCGCAAGTGGTATCCCGAGGAAGCCGTCATTCCCGGCGTGCATCCCGAAGACAAGATCGACGCCGCCTATGGCGGAGACCTCAAGGGCATGATGATCGTCGACGATGCCGCGAAAGCGCAGGGCTTTTACGACGGCGCGAAGCATCATCAGCAATACCAGGAGTTCCTGCAGTCCAAGCATTATCAGAGCGGGATCGCTGCGTGCGACACGTGTCACTCGGCGCATGTGGCCAAGGACGGCACGCAGAAAGTCGCGGCGAAATCCTGCGCCGGCTGCCACGACGCCTCGTACACCGTCGAGAAGTACATGCCGGGAACGGGATCCACCGTGCAGAACCTGTTCGTGCGCACGCACACCTTCAACAAGAACCAGTCGCGCGCCAGCAGGGGCATGACGGTGAGTGGAGAGCCGGAGTACTACAGGAAGTAGATCGTCGCTTTGACCATCAAGGGCGGCCGCCGGCCGCCCTTTTTGTTGCGATGAGCAGGAAGGAAAGCGCCGAGAAGATCGCTCCGGCGTGGAAAGTCGCTGCGGCGCCGAAGCGGTCCCACAGCAACCCGGCGAGCACGCTCGCGATCAGCATCGCAACGCCGCTCGCGAGATTGAAGAAGCCGAATGCGGTGCCGCGCAGAGACGGCGGCGCGGCGTCGGCGACCATCGCCGACAGCAGCCCCTGCGTCAGTCCCATGTGCAGTCCCCACAGCGCGATGCCCAACGCGATGCCGGTGAGGCCGGCCGCTGCGGCAAGCACGACATCGGCGGCGATGAGTGCGGCGACACCGACGGCAAGCAGCGCGCGCCGGCTCATGCGGTCGGCAAGCCGGCCGACAGGGTAAGCGGTGAACGCAAACACCGTGTTCATCAGGACCAGCACCGCCGGTGCGTACGCATACGCGAGGCCGTGCTCGCTCGCCTGCAGAACGAGGAAGGCTTCGCTGAAACGCGCCAGCGTGAGCAGCGCGCCGAACGCGACGACGTGCCAGTAATCGGCGTGGAGCTGCGCCAGCACGCGCCAGTGTATGGGCACGCGCGCCGGGCGGCTCGCTGAAGTCACGGGCGTATCTTCGACGCCCGCCACGAGCAGCGCCACGGCGAGAAACGCCGGCAGTACGGCAAACCAGAACACCGCGCGAAAGTCGTTCGCCCACACGAGCATGAGGACGATGCCGAGCAGCGGCCCCAGCATCGCGCCTATCGTGTCGAGCGACTGGCGCAGCCCATACGCTGCGCCGCGCACAGGCTCAGGCGTGAGATCCGCGATGAGTGCATCGCGCGGCGCGCCGCGGATGCCTTTGCCGATGCGGTCGGTGAAGCGCGCGCCCAGCACGTCGACGGGCGTGGCAGCAATCGCGAACAGCGGCTTGGACAGTGCGCCAAGACCGTATCCGGCGACGGCGAGCCACTTGCGCTTGCCCAGGTAATCGCTCAATGCGCCGGAGAAGACTTTGACGATCATCGCCGTGGCTTCGGCGATGCCTTCCACCACGCCGAGCATGAGCGCGCTTGCGCCGAGCGCGCCCACCATGAAGACGGGCAGCAGGCTGTGGATCAGCTCCGAGGAGACGTCCATCAGCAGACTCACGAAGCCGAGCACCCAGATGCTGCGCGGAATGGCGGGACGCTGCGTCATGTGCGGCAGTGTAGCGGCAAAACACGGCGGATGCCGCGCGTGGAGCCGGCATCGCGGCGACGGGCGGGCTCGCGCCGCGCGTCGCACCGATCGGGCCAAAAAAAACCGCGCATGGCGCGGTGTGAGGAGGAAGTAATGCGGGACTCCGCGAAGGAGCCCGTTCTTCTTGGTATTGATTCGTCGCGCGCTTCAGCCGCTCGCGCGCAGCGCTTGCTCACGAAATTGCCGAAATTCGCCGGAATGGTAGCCGTGCAGCAATGCATCCCCGACACAGTCGCGATACGTGGCAAACGTTCTCTTCGAGGTGATCGTGTCGCCGCCTTCGAGGCGATACATCCACGCCCACCGTGCCGCAGTATCTGTTTCGTCGACAGACAAATGGAATTCCCACCGCGGCATGTAACCCCCCATCTGAGCCGTGCCGGCATTCTTGGACAGAGGGTGGCCTCGGGTCTTTGATCAATATCAAAGTCAATGCGCTGGGGCGCCACTCATTCGTCGCGAGCGACGCGTCGACGCCGCCGTGCCCGGGCGGAAAACGTCAGGTTTTCCGTGCGTTATGCAAGGACGCGCGACGGTCGTCAGATACGCGAGAAGCCTGCGATGCGGTGCCGCGACATCAGCGGCGACAGCGAAACACGCTCGCGCCTGTCGAGGATCTCCTGCGGGTTCGCCTCGTGTATCGCGTCCCACGGCACGAAGTACTTCTTCGTCTTGTCCATCATCTCGGTGCGCTTCGTGCGCAGCTCCGCGAGATGGTCGTCGGTGGAACAAGTATAACCGCTGTTCCCGTCGGTCCGTACTTCGCACAATGCGTCCGGTGCAGGGAATTGCCCCGCAAAACCGTGCCTTTTCCGCTGCTAGACATCCGCGTCTGCCTCGTACTATCCGTGCACACAGTCCGCCAGTGGGGGAGCACGTGGTCATGCCGCAACGCATTCCTGCAGTCGACCTCGCCGTTCACGATGCGCTGCCCTATACGCCGGCGTCCACCGGCTCGCTCGAGCGCGTCGTCAAGCTCTTCAACCAGTACTATCCGCGGCGGACAGCGGGCGAATGCCGCGAGATGCTGGCGGCGATGTACGGCCACGAATCGTGGAACTCGCTCGAGACCGCTGCGCTGTGCGGCGAGCCGAGCGCCTGCGACGAGGACGAATCCGAAGCGTGTGTCCTGCTTCGCCGCGAGCACCAGCGCCGCGTGGCACTGTCGCAATTCGCCGGCGTAACCGACGATGAGGCGATCGGGGCGGCACGCATCGAGAAGGATCTTGCCGCAGCCGGCGGTGTTTCGATCACGAGGCGCCACGACCCGTACTGGCGGCGTCAGCGCGTAGACCGCGCACGGTACGCCTACAACGTGGCCTATGCCAGGCACGCCATCGACGAGATACGACCCAGCGCCCGCGACCGCTACGCAATTCCGGCGAACGACCCGGGCCTGCATTTGAGCGTGCGCGTGGAGCTGCTGCCGCGCGCGCTGGTGATCTGGCTCGAGCATCAGCGTCCCCGCCTCGGCGGTCTTGCAGACCGCATGGCGGCGTTGCGCGTGCGGCAGCACTCGCAATGCGACCTGCTCAATTTTGCCTTCGCCTGGGGCGAAGCCTGCGTTTCGCAACCGACCGACATTCCCGAAGCCGTGCAGATCTACCCGCTCGCGCTGTGCGCGAAATGGTTCGGCTGGAACGCCTGCACCGGCGCGCTGCCGCTGCCGCCGGCACACGACACGGGGACCTCTGCGCAGAAGGCGGCGACCCTCCCGCTTGCGACCGATCCCACGCTCGAGCATCAGCAGACGCTCCTGCGTGCGCAACCGCGGGAAGACATTGCAAGCTTGAGCGTGCCCGTCCGCGAGCGGCAGATGGAAGCGGGCTACGCGGTATTGCGGCAGCACCTGCAGGATGCCGCGGCGTCGCAGCCGATCTGTAATTTCATCTCCAAGCCGGCATGGGCCGGCCAGGCCGCCGTCCGCCAGGCACTGAATTAGCAGCGCCGCGTTTTCTCTCATCCCGATAGCTGAGCCGGCCCCCGCTTGGCAGTAGCCTGCAGGCGTGCTACACCTGCGCCCATTCCCGGAGTGCAGGAGCGTTGCCTGGTGCGGTCCGTGCTTTCTTTCCAGTGTGTCGTTGCGGGCATCACGGCCGTGGTGGCGTGCGGCAGCGCCGTTGCCGCTACAGGCACAGGGGGCAGTGATGCCTGCCCCCCGCGCTACGCGAACGAATTCCAGCTCTACATCGAGAACGACAAGTGGTCGGGCACGGACCGCTATTACACCAACGGCATCAAGTTTGGCTTCGGCACTGATGCCGGAACGCTGGCCAGTGTGCTCAACGCGCCTTCCGAGAGCTTGCTGAGGCGCATCACCGACGGCGGAGGCTGCGTGCAACTCGGCGTGTTCTTCGGCCAGAACATGTACACGCCGCGGCGCATCACCGTTGCGGATCCTCAGCTCCAGGACCGGCCTTGGGCAGCGTGGCTTTACGTCGGCGGCGTCGCGCAGCGCGTGGAGCAGGCGAAGCTGCAGACGGTCGAGATCGACATCGGGGTGGTCGGCCCGGCGGCGCTCGGACGGCAGGTGCAGACCGAATGGCACAAGCTCATCGGCGCGGATCAGCCGCGCGGGTGGGGCAACCAGATACCGAACCAGCCCGGGCTGCTACTCGCGTACGTCGAGAAGCACAAGTTCGGCTCGCGCCATTTCGAAGTCGTTCCGCACTACGGCGGCAGCGTAGGCAATGTCATGACGCTCGCGCGTGCCGGCGGTATCGTCCGCTGGGGCGAGAACATGACGGGTTTTGGCCCCGACACCATAGAGCCGGGCGGCGCGATGCTGCAGGCGACGCGCGTGCAGACCGGCGAGCCGGGCAAGTCGGGCGTGGAATGGTACGTCTTCGCCGGCGTAGACGCGCGCGCGGTCGCCTACAATATTTTCCTCGACGGCCCGTGGTTCCGCGACAGCCCGAGCGTAGAGCGCCGCGTGCTGGTGTACGACTGGACTGCGGGACTGTCGGCGCGCGTTTCCACCGTGCGGCTGTCCGTGACGCGCGTGCATCGCAGCGAGGAGTTCACCACGCCGACACGCGGCGGCGGGCCGCAGACGTTTTATTCGTTCAACATCGGCGTGCAGTTCTGAGGATGGCCGAGGACGGAACATGAGCGACGACGCAGACATGGAGTTGTGGGCCACCAACGCATTCCAGTCGGTGCTGAAGCCCCTCGGCGACCCGCTGCTCGCTGCGGCCGGCGGCGCGCTTTCGATCGTCTATCGCAGCTCGAACATGATCCTCGCCGAGGTTGCGAAAGGCGGGCGGGCCGATGCGCTGATCGCCACGCGCCCGGCGCTCGAAGAGCTCGCCGCGCAACGCGTGGCGATGGCGGGCAGCATCACCGATCTCGCCAGTGTCGGGCTCGGCATCGGCGTGCGCGCCGGAGCGCCGCGGCCTGATCTTTCCACGCCGGATGCAGTACGCAGCGCGCTGCTCGCTGCGCGCTCTATCGTCTATTCCGCGACCGGCGCGAGCGCCGGCTACTTTCTCAGGATGGTGGACGCTCTCGGCATCGCGAGCGACGTGAAGGCAAAGGCGATCGTCTACAGCGGCGGCCTGGTCGGCGATCTCGTCGCGCGCGGCGAGGCGGAGCTTGGTGCACAGATGGTGAGCGAAATCGTCGCCGTGCCGGGCGTTGTCCTGGCCGGGCCGTTGCCGCAGGAATTCCAGTCGCCGACGATGTTCGCGATCGCGCTGTTCGCGCAAGCCCGGCGGGCCAACGCGGGCAACGCCGTGATGCGCGTGCTCACGTCGTCGCAGGCGCGTCCGGTGTACGAGGCGGCCGGCATGATGCCCGCCGCCGCCGTTCGGTGACGCGTAGGGTATCGGCGTCTCTCGAGCAGAATAGCCTCATGTTGCGCTCGGTTATTTCGGCGCGCTGGCATTCCCCGCATCGTTTTCCATAAGGTCAAAACAGAAGAAAAACCTCCCAATCCGAGAGATTTGGCGCGGAATACGAGAAATAAGTCATAGACCGTCCTTTATCCCCATAAAGAAGCAAAGAAACCCCGCCGTATAGTCGTTCACGCAACTGGGATGCGAGCAAGTCGCGCATGGCTGGTATCGAGGAGTGGCGCTCGCATCCGGAAACCTATAACAAACGGCGGAGAACGTTATGAGATGGCTGCGCACATGGGGTATCGCAAAGAAGCTGACGGCGCTCGGTGTCCTCGGCGTCGTCCTGGTGGCGGTGCCGACGCTCTTCTATCTGAGGACTGCGGTGAACCAGATCCGCCTGGCGCAACTCGAGCGCAGCGGCATCGAGCCTGTGAAGGCCATGCTGGCGGTGATTCATGCTGCGCAGGAGCATCGCGCGGCGGCGGCAGGTCACCTGATCGGCAACGCCGCGATGTCGGGCGAGCGCGAGAAAAAGCAGGCGGCGGAGAATGAGGCGATCGCACGGATGGATGCGCTGGTGAAGCGCGACATCGACAATGCGAAGATCGTCGAGGCTTGGGACGCTGCTGCCGCGTCATGGAAGAAGATTGCGTCGGGCGCGGCGAGCAAGTCGCTGTCGGCGGACGACAGCTACACGCAGCATACCGCGCTCGTTGCCGACTATGCCGGCATACTCGATCGCATCGCGGATCACTATCGCCTGTCGATGGACGCCGAGCCGGAAGGCTATTTCCTGGTGAGCGCGACGGTGGGCAATCTGACGAAGCTCACCGAGACGCTGGCGCAGCTGCGCACGAAGGGGCTGGTGCTGCTCACCCAGAAGCTCGCAACCGGCGACGACAGCTTCAACTTCACCAAGCTGCTGGGCCTTGCCAACATGCACTACGAAAGCGTCGCGCGCACGCTCGACAAGGCGATGGCGGAAGGGCCGGCGCTGAAGCAGCGGCTCGAAGGGCCGGCGCAGGAAGCGCTCAAGCAGACGCAGACTGCGGCGCGTGTGGCTGACCGGCACATTGCCCAGACCGACAATCTCAACTATCCGACGGCAGACTATGTGAACACCTTTGTCGCCGCCATGCAAACCCAGGTCGCATTGAGCGAGCTCATGCTGTCCGAGCTGGACGGGCTGCTGCAGCGCAGAGTTCAGGCCGAGTGGAGCAAGCTCGCCATCGTGCTGGGTGGCATAGGCGCCATCATTGCGCTTGCCGCCGTGCTCGGCATCGCCATCGGCCGCAGCGTGACGCGCCCGCTGCGGCAGGCAGTCGCGATCGCCGAGAAAGTGGCTGCAGGCGATCTCACGAGCACCATAGAAGCGCACGGCAGCGACGAGGTCGGGCAGCTCCTGAACGCGCTGCGGTCGATGAACGAGAGCCTGAGAACGATCGCCACGCAAGTGCGCACGGGCACGGAGGCAATGACGTCGGCGTCCAAGCAGCTCTCCGCCGGAAACTCGGATCTTTCGCAACGCACGGAAGAGCAGGCGTCGAGCCTCGAGGAGACCGCGAGCTCGATGGAGCAGCTCACCAGCACCGTGAAGCAGAACGCCGATAACGCCATGCAGGCGAATCAGCTGGCGGCGGGCGCCTCGGATGTTGCCGTGGAAGGCGGCAAGGTGGTCGGGCAGGTGGTGCAGACGATGTCGTCGATCAACGATTCGTCGCGCAAGATCGTCGACATCATCGGCGTTATCGACGGCATTGCGTTCCAGACGAACATCCTCGCGCTCAACGCCGCAGTGGAGGCCGCGAGAGCAGGGGAGCAGGGACGCGGGTTTGCGGTGGTCGCAGGCGAGGTGCGCAGCCTCGCGCAGCGCAGCGCCGCTGCCGCGAAGGAGATCAAGGGATTGATCACCGATTCGGTGGCTACGGTGGAGGCCGGCTCCGCGCTGGTCGACCACGCGGGCAGGACGATGGACGAAGTGGTGAAATCGGTGAAGCGCGTGACCGATATCATCGCGGAGATCGCCGCCGCGTCGCGCGAGCAGACCGCGGGCATAGAGCAGGTCAACCAGGCCATCACGCAGATGGACGAGGTCACGCAGCAGAACGCTGCGCTGGTCGAGCAAGCCGCGGCGGCGGCGGAGAGCATGGAAGAGCAGGCGCAGCAGCTGGTCGAAGCGGTCGCTGCGTTCAAGCTCGGCGAAGCGCCCGAGGCCGTGCACGTCACCGAAACGCCGAAGGCAGTTGCCAATGTGACGCCGCTGCCGCGTCGCGGGAAGCCGGTCGCGGCCGCTCAGCGGCGCGCCGGAATCTCAGCTGCGTAGGAGAGTGTGATCCAGACGCCGGGCGTCCTGCCCGGCGTCGTTGTCACAGGCAGCGTGCTTCGAGGGAATCGCGCGAAGGCAGCGATTGCGCGCAACGCAGCACTTGCGCGAGATGCGTGTGCTTGTATTTCGCGGCCAGCTCGGCAGCGGTCAGCCCGTGTATCACCCGTATGCGCGGATTGGCGCCGGCGCGCAGCAGCGACACCGCGGTATCGTAGTGCCCCTGTATCGCGGCCATCATGAGCGGCGTGTTGACGTACGTCATGCCGCCCGCCACGTCGCCGTCGACCATCGCCCCGCGAGCGAGCAGGTAGCGCACGATGCGCTTGCGATTCTGGTACGCCGCATAGCTCAATGCCGTGTAGTGATGCGGCCGGTTTTCCACGCTGGCCCCGGAATCGAGCAGCAGCCTCACTGCTTCCTCGTAACGTGCCTGCAGCGGCGCGTCGCGCTCGTCGGAAGGAAAGAATGCGGCAAGCATCAGCGCTGTCTCGCCCACGGGCGTGGGCGCGTTCACGTCGGCGCCTGCCGAAATGAGATAACGCAGCGTGGCGAGCGCGCCGTCGCGCGCGGCGAGCGTGATCAGGGGTGCGCCGTCGGGATAGACCGGCGCCGGGACTCGGCTGTCCACGGTCGCCTTGCCGGAGGTCACGAGGTCTCGCACGTAACCGGCGTCGTCTATGGCGATGGCGTTGAGCAGCGATGCCACGTCGATGCGGGAATTCGTTCCCTGGTGTGCGCAGCCTGCAACCACTGCGGCAGCGAGGCACGCCGCCAACAGGCGCCCCAGGCGTGCAAAGCGTTTACGCTCAGTCATCCTTCACATCCTCCCTGTCCGCAACGCTGCCGTAATGCACCGCAAGCCAGACGGTCGCGGTATCCGGATCGGTCCATTCCACGCGGTGACGCCGGTGCGCCGGGATATCGATGCAGTCGCCGGCTTTCATCTCCAGCTCGCCCGGCGCATCCGCGAAGAGCAGCCGCGCCGCCCCGCGCAGCACCACTACCCATTCCGATTGCGGCTGATCGTACCAGCAGCCGGCGGGGCTTGCGTGGCCGTTTGACACGATGCGCTCGATACGCAGCCCGGGGCGCGACAGCAGCTCGATGACCTGCTCTTCGGGGCCGCGTCCCGGAATGCCGGCATAGAGGTTGGTCGCGTCCATCGTTTCTCAATCGAACCTGAGGTTGGCGTCCTTCACGATGCGCGCCCAGTGCGCCGTGTCCTTTGCGACGAATGCAGCGAAATCGGCGCGCGTGCTGCTGCCGACCGGCTCCATGCCGTTCTGGTGGAAGCGCTCCACGACGTCGGCTTGCTTGAGCGCCGCGTTGATTTCCGTATGCAGGCGATCGGCGATGGCCGGGGGCAGCTTCGCGGGGCCGAACATGCCGTTCCAGTTGCTCAGCGCGAACCCCGGCAGCGCTTCCGCCACCGGCGGCAGATTGCCCAGCAGCGGTTGGCGCTCCGCCGTGGTGACTGCAAGCGCGCGCAGGCGGCCTGCCTTCACGTACGAGCCGGCGACGATGTACGGCGGGAAAGTAATGTGTATCTGGCCCGCGACGAGATCGACCAGAGCCGGGCCATTGCCTTTGTACGGCACCTGCGTCATGTCGATGCCGGCGAGGCGCTTGAAATATTCGCCTGCAAGGTGATCGAACTGGCCGACGCCGGAAGTGCCGTACTGGACGCTGCCGGCGCGCTGGCGCGCCCAGTCGACGAAGCCGCGGATGTCGTTCACGCCGATCACCGGGTTCACCACCACGACGTTGAGCGTTTCCGAGACGCGCGTCAGCGGCGTGAGATCGCGGTCGGGACGATACGGCAGATGCGGGTTTACGCTCGGGCTGATCGATATCGGCCCCGCCATGCCCACCATCAGGGTATAGCCGTCGGGCTCCGCTTTCGCGAGCAGCTCCGTGGCGAGCGAGCCTCCTGCGCCGGGACGATTGTCCATCACCAGCGGCTGGCCGAGTTGCGCTGAGAGCTTCTCGCCCAGCGTGCGTCCGATCAGGTCTGCGGCGCCCCCCGCGGGAAACGGGATGAGCAGGCGTATCGGGCGGCCGGGATAAGCGTCGCCGGTCGCCGTTGCAGCAGTCGCAGTTGCGCACGCGGCAATGAGCAGCGCGCGCATGACGGGCATGCTTATGTTCATCGATCTCCTCCAGGTGCGCCGGCAGTCGGGCCGCGCCGCGCAGGTCGTCGCGCCGCCTCGACGTCGGCATAACACCGTCGTGCTTCACCGGGAGAACGCCGTCTGCTGGCACTCCCCGAGAATACCGGCCCCGCGCAGCGTGCGTGGGCTGGAACAGGCGTTATTTTCCCTGCTCTTTCGCCGCTCCGCCGCCACGCCTTCTCCAGCGCGTGTCGCGTATGGCGTGCCAGTATACCGAGCGGCCGGCCGGTATGTACAGACCGCGGCCACATGGTGTGAGCCGGCGCGACGCCGCGTCCGCTACACTTGCCGTTTTTCGGAGGAGCGCACATGGACCTGCAGACCGGCACCGAGAAGCTGATTGCACGCAAGGAAAACGGCATCGGGTGGATCGTCTTCAACAATCCCGACAAGCGCAACGCGCTCTCGCGCGACATGTATATCGGGCTCATGACCGTCATGGAAAGCTATGCGCGCGACCCGGACGTGCGCGTGGTGATACTGCAGGGCGCCGGCGACAAGGCCTTCATTTCCGGGGCGGACATCTCGCAGTTCGAGAAGAACCGCTCGACGCTGGAGGGTGTGCGCGAGAGCGATGCCATATCCGAGCGCGCGAACAAGGCGCTGCGCGAATGCCCCAAGCCGACGGTCGCCATGATCCGCGGCTACTGCATGGGCGGCGGCCTTTCCGTCGCCATCGCGTGCGACATGCGTATCGCCGCGGACGATGCGCGCTTTGGCGTGCCCGCGGCGAAATTGAGCGTCGGTTACCGCTATTCCGGCGTGAAGCGGCTGGTCGGCCTGGTGGGGCCTGCGTTCACGGCGGAGATTTTCTACACCGGGCGCCAGTTCAACGCGCAGGAAGCGAAGGACATGGGCCTGGTGAACCGCGTGCTGCCGGCCGCCGAGCTCGAGCAGTACGTCCGCGATTACGCTCAGACGATGGTGAGCAACGCGCCTCTTACGCTTTCCGCGGTGAAGTACTGCCTCGTCGAAATCATGAAGGACGAAAGCGAGCGCGACGTGGAGCTGTGCACGCGCGCCGTCGAGGCCTGCTTCATGAGCGAGGACTACATCGAAGGCCGGCGCGCCTTCATGGAAAAGCGCAAGCCGGTATTCAGGGGGAAGTAAGCCGATGCGGAGGAGGGCGCTCATGAAACCATTCGGCGCGCTGGCGATCCTGCTGATGACGCACATGCCGCTCGTGCAGGCCGCGGACGCCTATCCTTCGCGTCCGGTGCGGATGATCATCCCGGGCGGCGCGGGCGGCATCACCGATATTCTCGGCCGCGCCGTCGCCGCCGCGGCCACCGACCCCGACATGACGGCGCGCATCACGCGCGAGTTCATCGAGAGACGGGCGTAGCGGGCTCGCGCAGTCATTGCTCTCCCGCCGTTGCGCGTCCGTCTTTCGGGACGGGACGCGGCGTGCGCCAGAACAGCCGGCGCTCGGTGAGGCGGCCGAACGAGATGAAGTTGCCCAGCAGACCGGCGACGGACGAGAGCTGGTTGACCGTCCGCAGCGCTTCCAGACCGAACTGCTGCACCACCAGGCGCTCGCTGAATTCCTCGCCTTCGTCGATGCGCGAGAGCGCATGCAGCACATAGAAGCCCAGCACGAAAGAAATTCCGAACAGGAACTGCCAGCGCGCGATCTCGATCACCGCGACCTCGGCATAGCGGCTCACCGACGCCCAGCGGATGACGAGCGAGAGCTGGCTCGACGTGAACCACTGCGCCAGCGCGCCGCCGACGATGGAGGCGACGCCGCCCGCAATCGAGTTGACGATGCCGATGGCCGAGAGATAAGCGGTGCCGCGGCCCTGCGGCGCGAGCTTGAGCCCGAGATTGCCGGTGGCGAGCCCTATGCCGCCGCCGGCCGCGCCCATCACGGCGTGTATCAGGTACAGCGCGGGCAGCACCAGCCGACCCGGCTCGTCGGTAAAGATGAGCGCGAGCATGCACGCGAAGTACGCCGGCAGGGCGACCGTCAGTATGGCCTTGTTGGACAGGCGGTCCGACACGCGGCCCCAGGCATACAGCGTCAGCGCGTTGGCGACCTGGCTCGCGACCCACAGCGTCGTCACGGTGCTCAGCGGATAGCCGAGCTGCTTCATGAGATACACCGAAACGAAAGGCGCAGCGAGATTCGACGCGATGTTCCACGATCCCATGAACACCAGCAGCCGGCGGAAAGAGCGGTCCGCAAACGGCGCGCGTATCCTGGTGAAGACGGATGCGGGCGGGCCGGCCGGCGTCATGCGCGGCTCGGGAACCTGGGCGAGATACCACGAGCTGACGAATCCCGCCACGCCGGCCGCGGCGAATACGACGGCATAGGCCTGCAGATGCGCGAGCGGCGAGCGGTCCACGATCAGGCCGGCAATTAACGTTCCGGTGCACGAGACGACCGTCGCCCAGAACAGGCGCTTCGAAAAGAATGCGCCCAGCCCTTCGCGCGGAAGGAGCTGGTGCAGCCAGGAATTGAGCGCGCACCCGGTGACGGCGCCGAAGAGCGTGATGGACAATTGCGCGACCAGCAGCAATGCGAGCTGCGTCGTGTTGTCCGAGAGCAGCGGCAGCAACGCGAGGCCGACGATCAGCACCCGCGCCACGGTGACGGCGAGCACCGCGATGGTCTTGCGCCGCTGCACGCGCTCCACCAGCGCGATTGCGGGCAGCTGAAACGCCTGCGCGATCAGCGGCAGCGCCGACAGCACGCCGATCACGAACGAATTGGCTCCCAGCGACAACGCGAATCCGACGAGAATGACGCCGCCGTACAGCGAACCCGCCATGCTCGCCCACGCCGCGTCGAACACCAGTGCGCGCTTGCCGGCGGCCAGTGCGCCGGGCGTGATGGTCGAGTCGGGATGGAGATGCATGGGCGTCTTCGGCAAGGTAATCCCGTGCAAGCGAGAAAACGCCGTGCCTGAGTCCGCGCGGGGACTTTCACCGGCTTGCGGCGCAGGCTAGTCGATCTTCAGGCCCGCGGCCTTCACCACCTTGCTCCACTTCGCGAGCTCGCGGCCGATGAACCGGCCGAATCCGTCCGGCGTGCTCGCGGCCGGTTCCGCGCCGAGCGAGGCGAGCCGGTCCATCGCGTCGGCCTCGTGTATCGAACGGTTCACTTCCGCATTGAGGCGCTCGACGATGTCCTTCGGCGTTCCGGCGGGCGCGAGTACCCCGTACCAGGAAATCACCTCGAAGCCCGGCAAGCCTGCCTCCGAAAGCGTCGGCACTTCCGGCATGGCTTTGGATCGTTCGAGGCTTGTGATCGCAAGCGCGCGCAATCGTCCTGCCCGCGCGTGCGGCAGCACGATCGCGACACCGGGAAAGGCGGCGGCGATATGACCGCCGAGGAGGTCCGCGCTCGCCGGCGCGCTGCCCTTGTAAGGCACGTGCAACAGCTTTGCGCCCGTCACCATGTTGAACAGCTCGCCTGCCAGATGAGAAGCCGTGCCGTTGCCCGCTGAGCCGAAGGTGAGCGGCGCGGTCGGCGCTTTGGCGAGCGTGACGAGCTCTGCGACCGAGCGTGCGGGGATGGACGGATGGATCGCGAGAATGTTAGCGGCCGATGCGAACAGCGCGACGGGCGCGAAATCGCGCGTGGTGTCGAACGGCAGCCTGGCATGCAGCGCGGGATTCACGGCATGCGCGAAAGCCGGTATCAGCAAGGTGTAACCATCGGGCGCGGATTTCGCGACGATCTCAGCCGCGATGTTGCCGCCCGCGCCGGGCCGCACATCGATGACGAAGGGCTGGCGCAGCCTGTCCGCGAGCTTCTGCGCGATCACGCGGCCGGCGACTTCGGTGGGCCCTCCGGCGGCGAAGCCGATGACTACGCGCACCGGCTTGGACGGATAGCGCTGCGCGAGCACCGGCGCAGCAGCCGACAGGCCGCACAGCATCAGCAAGGCGCAAACGCGAGCCATGTTCTCCTCCGCGAAGCGGGCACACATGATGCCACGCTGGGCGCGGGTGCGTAACTTGCACCTGCAACGGCTCACGAAACAGGGCGCCTGTCATGACGGAAGCAGAGTTCATCGCGTTGCGGCTGGTCTTCCTTTCCTGGCTTGCGGAGTCGGCGCGGCAGAGCGGCGACGCCCGCACGTACCTCGACCGCCTCATTCTCGCGTGTCCGGATGAAGCGCGCAGGCTGCTCCCGGGCGACGACAACGTCGTGCTGCGCGGCGACGTCATCCATCGCATCGAGGAATTGCACAATGCGGCGCGTCAGCTCGTCGAAAGCGGCGCGAGCTGCGAAAAGTAAGTCCCGCGCACGCGCTTTCGCATTGTTCCCGTTGTGCGTAGAGTAGCGGTGAACCGTCCAAAGCGCCCGGCGTAAAACACGATGCGCACGGCGCGGCGGTGGCATGGCGTGGTCCACAACGGAGGATGACATGTTCACAGCACACGCAGCTGCGCGTTGCATGCTCGCCGCGCTCGGTCTCGCGCTGCTCGTCGGAGGAGCGCAGGCGCAGAGCTATCCCGAACGCACGATACGCCTGGTCGTGCCTTTCCCGCCCGCGGGCAGCAACGACATCGTCGGCCGCGTGGTAGGCGCCGCGCTCGGCGAGAGACTCGGCAAGCAGGTGGTGATCGACAATCGCGCGGGCGGCAATTCCATCATCGGCACGGAGCTCGTGGCGAATGCGGCAGCCGATGGCTATACGCTGCTGGTGATCTCCACCTCGTTCACCACCAATCCCGTCATCCACAAGCTGCCGTACGACCCGCTCAGATCGTTTTCCTGGGTCGCGATGCTGGGCATGGGTCCCAATGTGCTCGCCGTCACGCCGAGCCTGCCGGCGAGATCGGTGAAGGAGCTGATCGCGCTGGCGAAGGCGCGGCCCGGCCAGATCGTCTACGCGTCCACCGGCGTCGGCAGCAATGCGCATTTTGCGACCGAGCTGTTCAAGCACATGACCGGAACCGACATGCTGCACGTGCCGTACAAAGGAGGCGGGCCGGCGCTCATCGAAACGATTTCCGGGCAGGCGCAGGTGTGCCTGTCCTCGCTCATACAGGCCATAGGCCATATCCGCTCCGGCAAGCTGCGCGCGCTCGCTACGAGCAGCGGCAGGCGCAGTATGACGCTGCCCGAAGTGCCCACCATCGCCGAGGCCGGTGTGCCCGGTTACGAGACGGCCAACTGGTGGGGCGTCGTCGCGCCGCGCGGCGCGCCGGCAGCGATCGTCAGCAGGCTCAACGAAGAGATCAGGGCCGTGCTCACCCTGCCCGAGGTGGAGAAGCGGCTGGTGCACGAAGGCGCGGAGCCGGCGATCAAGACGCCCGCCGAGCTCGGCGATTACGTCGCCGCGGAGATCGACAAGTGGGTGAAGGTCGCGCGCATCGCAGGGGTGCGCGGCGAGTGAGGAGAAGCGCGCCTGTCATGGCGCTCGCCATGACAGGCAGCGAGCCGTGCTATTTCGCGTTGGTCTGCTGCTGCACCTGCTCGGTGGCGCGCGCGTCCTGGCGGTCTTTTTCCTTCGAGGTCTCGAAGTACCATGCAATTAGCACCAGTGCGGCCAGCAACCCTACGGCGGCATATTCCTGACGTCTCATAGCAGCTCTCCTCTCGTTACATGGGTCTTGCGTCTCCCGTATTCGATTGCGTGTGCGTGCAGCCCGGCGTCGGCCAGATGCCGTGGGCAACGTGCCCGAAGCGCAAGGCGCAGGAACAGCATACGCCGATGCTGCGCGTCCACCAAACGGACGCGAAACTGCCGCTGCAGAACATCGGCGGCGGACTGCCGCGCGACATGGACAAGGCTACGCAAGGCCGGCCCGGCAAGCGGGCGTTCTGCTGCGCCGAGAACGAAGCTGCGAATCCAGGGGAGCCGCTGCACGTCGAGCGCGGCCATGCACGCGAAGACAGCACGGTCACTGTCGTCGGCGCGCTCGGCACGTGGAACATGAACATCACCGCAAGAGAGCCGGAAAACGTGATCGCGATGATAGGTGACACCATGCAGTATCCGGCGAGGCAACAAGCTGCTTACGCAGGGCGCGCTGCAGAAGCGGCTGCAGGACAGCCGCGATTGAGTACGCGGGCGCGGCGTCCCGGGCGCTGCGCTCTGTGGTAATCTCGGCATCCTTCTGCAGTTCCGCCGGATCCCGGGTCCCATGCTCGACACGCTACGCAGCCGTTTCCGCGCGCTCGCATCGACGGCGCCGTTCTACTCGCTCCGCTATTACGAAGAATCGCGCGAGCTGCTCGCGGTGCGGCAGGACACGCTGGAGCCGCCTCGCCTGTCGCTCGACCGCGGCGCGATGATCGCCGCGATGGTCGACGGCGGCTACGGCTACTGCGCGACGAGCGATCTGTCCGAAGCCGGGCTGCAGGCTGCGCTCGATCGCGCGACGGCGTGGGCGCGAGCAGCGAGCGCGGCGAGCGTCCATCGCTACGATCCTTCGCGCATGCCCGCGCCGCAAGGCGAGCTGCTGGTGCGCGGACCCGAAGCGTCGATGTCGCGCAGCGAGCTCACCGACCTGCTCGCCGACGAATGCCGCGCAGCGAAAATCGACGAGCGCATCGTCGCCCGTTATGCGGCGCTGGAGCGGCGCAAGGTCGAGCAGCTGTATCTCACCAGTCACGGCGGCGACGTGGTGCAGCAGTTCCAGTACACCGTGCCGGATGCGCACGTGACGGCGAACGAAGGCGTGGAGACGCAGACGCGCAGCTTCCTGTATGCGCAGCAGGGCGGCCTCGAGCAGCTCGCGCAATCGGGCTTTGCCGACTGTGGCGAGCGTCTCGCGCGCGAGGCGCTGCAGCTGCTCGCCGCGCCGAACTGCCCTTCGGGCCGCATGGATCTCGTGCTGATGCCCGACCAGATGATGCTGCAGATCCACGAGTCGATCGGCCATCCGCTGGAGCTCGATCGGATACTCGGCGACGAGCGCAATTACGCGGGCACGAGCTTCGTCACGCCCGACATGTTCGGCAGTTACCGCTACGGCTCGCCGCTGCTCAACGTCACTTTCGATCCGTCGGTGCCGCACGAGCTCGCGTCGTATGCCTACGACGACGACGGCTCGCGCGCGGAGAAGACGTGGCTGATACGCAGCGGCGTGCTGGAGCGTCCGCTCGGCGGGCATCTGTCGCAGCTTCGCGCCGGCATGCAGGGCACTGCCAACGCGCGCGCATGCAGCTGGAACCGCCCGACCATGGACCGGATGGCGAACCTCAACGTCGAGCCCGGCGCGAGCTCGCTCGACGAGATGATCCGCTCGGTAGAGCGCGGCGTGCTGATGCAGAGCAACGTATCGTGGTCCATCGACGATTCGCGCAACAAATTCCAGTTCGGCTGCGAATGGGGAGAGCTGATCGAGAACGGCGAGCGCAAGGGCGTGGTCAGGAATCCGAATTATCGCGGCATCTCCGCGACGTTCTGGCGCAGCCTGCGCATGGTCGGAAACCGCGATACCTTCGAAGTGCACGGCACGCTGTATTGCGGCAAAGGCGAGCCCAACCAGGTAATACACGTGGGCCACGCTGCACCCGCATGCGTGTTCTCCGGCGTGGACGTGTTCGGCGGCGAAGCATGAAGGCGCAATTCTACGAGCTCGCGGCAACGATCTTCCGCGCGCTGCAGGCCGGAGAAGTGCTTCTGTGCACGCTCGCGGGGGAGCGTTCCGATTTCGTGCGCTTCAATCGCGCGAAGGTGCGGCAGGCCGGCACGGTAGAGCAGCGCGTGCTCACCTTGCGGCTGATCCACGGCCGGCGCCAGGCGTCTGCGACGATTACGCTCACCGGCGGCGCGGACGACGTGGGGCAGGCGCGCGCCTCGCTGCAGCAGCTGCGTGAAGTGACCGCCCAGCTGCCGGAAGATCCATGGCTCGTCGTTTCGGAGACGCCGCAGTCCACCGAGTCGGAGCATCGCGGCGATCTGCCGCAACCCGACGCGGTGGTGGAGCACGTCGTGCACATGGCGCAAGGCCACGACTTCGTCGGCTTCTACGCCGGCGGCACGGTCTATCGCGGCTTCGCCAATTCGCTGGGGCAGCGCAACTGGCACGAAGTGGACAGCTTCAATCTCGACTGGAGCCTGTACCTGCAGTCCGACAAGGCCGTAAAGACCGGCTATGCGGGTTTTGCGTGGGACGTGCGCGCGTTCGATGCGAAGCTGCGGGCGGCGATCGCCGACGTCGAGCTGCTGCGCGTGCCGGCGAAGTCGATAGAGCCCGGCGAGTGCCGCGCGTACCTGTCGCCGCGGGCGCTCGACGAGCTGACCGGGCTGCTGTGCTGGGGCGGCTTCTCGGCGAAGGCGCGCCAGACGCGGCAAAGCCCGCTGCTGCGCATGGAGCATGGAGAGACGCTGAGCTCGCGCGTGACGCTGATCGAGAACACGGCCGAAGGCATCGCGCCGCCCTTCCAGGCCGATGGCTACGTGAAGCCCGCATGCGTGCCGCTCATCGTCGCGGGGCGTCTCGGCGACGCGCTCGTCTCGCCGCGCTCGGCGCAGGAGTACGGGCTCGCGACCAATGCAGCGAGCGAAGGCGAGGCGCCGGCTTCGCTCGACCTTGCGGCCGGCACGCTCGCCACGAGCGACGTCCTGTCGGCGCTCGACACGGGTCTGTACGTGAACAACCTGTGGTATCTCAATTACTCGGACCGGCCAGCCGCGCGCATCACCGGCATGACGCGTTTCGCCACGTTCTGGGTGGAGAAGGGACGCATCGTCGCGCCGGTCAACGTGATGCGCTTCGACGACAGCATCTACCGCATGCTCGGCGAGAACCTCGTCGATCTCACACAGGAACGCGAGCTGTTGCCCGACACGTCCACCTACGAGGAGCGGTCTACCGGCAGCTCGCGCCTGCCGGGCGCGTTGCTCGCCGCGCTGCGCTTCACGCTGTGACGGCGTGATGGCGCTCATCCCCTCGTTCGCGCGCGACGATCCCTATCGCCGCTACTGGCTGGGCGAGACGGCCACCGTGCTTGCCTACCAGATGCTCGCCATCGCCATCGGCTGGCAGGTCTACGAGCTCACCAACAGCGCGCTGAGCCTGGGCCTCATCGGGCTCGCGCAATTCATGCCGCAATTCCTGCTCGCGCTGGTCGCGGGCCACGTCGCGGATCGGTACGACCGGCGGCGCGTCGTGCTGCTGTGCCAGGCGCTGAAGTTTGCCATCGCGCTCGCGCTCGCATGGGGAAGCTATGCCGGACGGCTGACCGGCCCGATGATGTACGTCGCCTCCTTTCTCATCGGCACCGCGACCGCGTTCCAGTCCCCGAGCCTGCGGTCGATGCTGCCCACGCTCGTGCCGCGCACGCTGCTGCCGCGCTGTCTCGCCTGGAGCGGAGCGGTGCGCAAGGGCGCCGTCGTCACCGGCCCCGCGCTCGGCGGCGCGATGTATCTCGCCGGCGCGAGCACGGTGTACGTCGTGAGCGCGTTGTGCTTCGTCGGCGCGGCGCTGCTGCTGCGCGGCGTCGAGCTTCCTTTCGTGGAGCGGCCGCACCAGCCGGTGACGCTGCAGACGATGTTCGGCGGGATCGCGCACATTCGCAGCAGCCCGGTGCTGCTCGGCGCCATGACGCTCGATCTCTTTGCCGTCCTGCTCGGCGGCGCCGTGGCGCTGCTCCCGGTGTATGCGCGCGACATCCTGCACGCGGGACCCTGGGGGCTCGGGTTGCTGCGCGCTGCGCCGGCGGTCGGCGCGCTGCTCGCCTCGGCGTATCTGGTGAAGGCGCCGCTCACCGCGCGCGTGGGCCGGGTCATGTACGCCTGCATCGCCGTGTTCGGCGTGTGCATGGTCGTCTTCGGCCTGTCCACGTCGTTCGCGCTGTCGCTCGCCATACTCGTCGTATCCGGCGCGGCGGACATGGTGAGCGTGGTCATCCGCTCGTCGCTGGTGCAGCTCGATACACCCGATGAGAAGCGCGGGCGCGTGACCGCGGTGAGCTCGCTGTTCAACAGCACGGCCAACCAGCTGGGGCAGTTCGAGTCCGGCGTGCTCGCCGCGTGGCTGGGCACGGTGCCGTCGGTGGTCCTGGGCGGCGTCGGCACCGTCGCCATCGTTGTGCTCTGGATGCGGTTGTTTCCCGAGCTGCTCAATCGCGACGTGCTGGTTGCGCGGCGCACGACTGCGTGATGCGGCGGAGCCCGGCGTGATCGCTCGCGGCGTACACGCTATGATGCTCATGCAAGGCAAGCACGCATCCCGATGGGAGGAATCTCATGAATGCTGCACGCAACCGGCTTTATATCCTGGTCCTGTCGCTATGCGCCGTCGCGGCGCATGCGCAATCCGGCCCTGCGCCTTTGCGGGCCGATGTCTTGACGCTCGATGCCCAGGCGAGCAGCGAGGTGCAGCTCGACGTGGCGACGCTCACGCTCGTGACGGAAAGCGAGGGCAGGGACGCAGCGCAAGTCGCGCAACGCGTGAACCAGACCCTGGACGGGACGCTGAAGGAAGCGAAGGCCGAAAGCCGCGTGTCGGCGCGCTCGGGTGGCTACCGCACGTTCCCGACGACGGACAAGGAAGGGCGCATCGCCGCGTGGCGCGCGCGCGCGGAAATCATCCTGGAATCGGGGGACTTCAGCGCGCTGTCGGCACTGGCCGGCCGCCTGTCGTCGCGCATGCAGGTCGCCGGCATTGCATTCGCGCTCGCCCCGGAGACACGGCGCGCGGAGGAAGACCGCCTCATGACGCAGGCGATCGCGCGCTTCCAGTCGCGCGCGCAGATCGCCGCGAAAGCGTTCGGCTACGCGAGCTACAGCGTGCTCGAGGTTGCGGTCAACGCGCAGGCATCGGGAGGCATTCCGCCGCGGCCCATGCTGCGCAGCGCCATGTCGGCCGAAGCATCGCCGGTGCCGGTGGAGCCGGGAAGGACCACGGTGGCGGTGCACGTTTCGGGATCCGTCAAGCTGCAGAAGTAGCGGCATCCGTCACTCCCGCGCGATCGCGGGCGCGCGTGCGTCACGTGATCCGTGTCAAAGTGTGCCGGCGGCCATCCCGCTACATTGCGCAAGACGCAATGACGCAGGAGCACGCGCGATGGATGGCGGAGCACCGACGAAATCCCGGTTGCGCCTCATGCAGGGCAACCAGGCGATAGCGGAAGGCGCGCTCTATGCCGGCGCACGGTTTTTCGCCGGCTATCCGATTACGCCATCGTCCGAAATCGCGGACGAGTGCGCGTCCCGCCTGCCCAAGCTCGGCGGCACCTACCTGCAGATGGAAGACGAGCTCGGCTCGATCGCAGCGGTCATCGGCGCTTCTCTCGCCGGCGCCAAGGCATTCACGGCGACGAGCGGCCCCGGCTTCTCGCTCATGCAGGAAAATCTCGGGCTCGCCGTGATGGGCGAGGTGCCGTGCGTCGTCATCGACGTGCAGCGCTCGGGCCCGAGCACCGGTCTTGCGACCAAGCCGGCGCAATCCGACATCATGCAGGTGCGCTGGGGACGGCACGGCGACCAGTCCGTCATTGCGCTGTGCCCGGCCACCGTGCGCGAATGCTTCACGCTGACGGTCCACGCGTTCAACTTCGCCGAGCGCTTCCGCGTTCCCGTGATCCTCATGCCCGACGAGATCGTCGGTCACATGCGGGAGAACGTGACGCTTCCGCAGCCCGGCGAAATGACTGTGGTCCAGCGCAAGGCGCCGAGCGGAGCGCCGGCGTCGTACCTCCCTTTCAAGCCGGATGATGACGGCGTCGCGCCGCTCGCCGCGTATGGCAGCGATTACGTGTTCCACGTCACCAGCTCCATGCACGGGACCGACGGCTACAGCAACAACGACCCGGCGAATGCGGCGTGGCGCGTGCGGCAGCTGCACGAGAAGATCGACCGCCATCGCGACGAGATCGTGCTCACGCAGTCGTACTACACCGAGGGCATGGACGTGCTCATCGTCGCGCTCGGAGCGACCACGCGCGCCGCGCGCGCGGCGGCCCTCGAAGCGCGTGAGCGGGGCATTGCAGCGGGCGTGCTGCAGCTGCAGACGGTGTGGCCGTTTCCCGACAGGGAAGTCGCGGCGCTCGGCAGGAGCGCGCGCATGGTCGTAGTGCCGGAAATGAACTTCAGCGGACAGGTGGCGGGCGAGGTGCGCAAGGCGCTCGGCGCCGGCGCTGACATTCGCAGGGTCAACAAGTACAACGGCACCATCATCACGCCGCAGGACATCCTGGACGTGATGACGGCGCCGGCTGCCGCGCATGCGGAAAGGGGGCAGCCGTGACGCACGCGACGGGAGTGAAATATCTCAAGCCCGGTGTGCTGCCGCACATGTGGTGCTCCGGCTGCGGCATCGGCAGCATGCTGGGCGCGCTGCTGCGCGCTTTCGAGGAGCTCGACTACACCAACACCGATACGGTCGTCGTCACCGGCATCGGCTGCACGGGAAAGCTCGACGACTACCTCGTCACCAACGCCTTGCACACCACGCACGGACGTGCATTGGCGTATGCCACCGGCATCAAGGCATTCAAGCCGCAGCTCAACGTCGTGGTGATCATGGGCGACGGCGACAGCGTCACCATCGGCGGCAACCACTTCATCCATGCGGCAAGGCGCAACATCGACGTCACCGCCATCGTGCTCAACAATCTCAATTACGGGATGACGGGCGGACAGGTGTCGGGCACGACGCCCGAATGGAGCGTCACCAGCACCACGGCGTACGGCAATCCCGAGCGCGAGTTCGACATCTGCGCGCTGGCGCAGACGGCGGGCGCCAATTACGTCGCGCGCACCACGCCGTATCACGGCTGGGACATGAAGGAAATCATGAAGCAGGCGCTCGCGAAGAAGGGATTCTCGCTGGTCGAGGTCGTGAGCCCGTGTCCCACGCATTTCGGCCGCTACAACGAGATGAGCGATACCCCCGAGATGCTGCGCTGGCTGGGCCGCTGCTCGGTGCCGGTGGAGCGCTATCGCGGGCTTTCCGAAGCGGAGCGCAAGGGACACTTCCCGGTCGGCACGCTGGTGGACCGCAACGAGCCCGACTTCGGCGCGCGTTATGCGCAGGTGCGCGAGCGGGCCGGGCGCGCCTGAGGGCAGCGGACGATGACAGCCAACAAGATGCACCGCGAGTTCATCCTCGCCGGCACCGGAGGCCAGGGTCTCATCCTGTCGGGCATTCTGCTCGCCGAAGCGGCCATGCTGGAGGGCAAGAACGTCGTGCAGACGCAGTCGTACGGCATCGCCAGCCGCGGCGGCCTGTCGCTCGCCGAGGTGATCGTGGACGAAGACGAGATCGTCTTCCAGCAGGTGCGCGTGCCCGACTGCGTGCTCGCGCTGACGGAAGAGGCGGCGAAGAAATACGAGGCGTGGCCGGCGAAGGGCGTGCCCATGTTGTACGACAGCACGCTCGCGGCACCGCGCACAGGACCGAAATTCATCGGGCGCGAGTTCACGCGCACCGCGAGCGAGATGGGCAACGTAGGGAGCGTCAACATCCTCGCGCTCGCGACGCTCGCCGCTTACACGCAGGTGGTGAAGATGGACAGCCTGGAACGGCTTCTGCGCACGCGCTTTCGCGGGACTGCGCTCGAATTGAACCTGAAGATGCTCGCAGTCGGAAGCGAGCTTGCAGCGGCGTGACGCAGCGGCACCGCGCATGGCGACGAGGAGTGGCAGGGTGAACACAGCAACGAAACTGCAGCCGAGGATCGCTCCGTGCAGGGCGGCGTGCCCTGCCGGCGTGGACGTGCCGCGCTACGTGAGACAGATCGCCGAAGGCCGCTTCACCGACGCGCTGGCGACGATCAGGGAGCGCATTCCTTTCCCGCTCGTGTGCGGCTACGCGTGCTTCCATCCGTGCGAAACGAAATGCGGGCGGGCGCAATTCGAAGGCGCCGTGGCGATCCGCATGCTCAAGCGCGCCGCCGCCGAGCTCGGCGCCGGTGTGCCGCTGCCCACCGCGCTGGCGAAGACCGGCAGGAAAGTCGCGATCGTCGGGTCCGGACCCTGCGGCCTGACGGCGGCCTATTACCTCGCGCTGCTCGGTCATGAGGTGACCGTATACGAGGCGTTGAACCGCAGCGGCGGCATGCTGCGCTATGGCATTCCGGGATACCGGCTGCCCGACGACGTCGTCGATGCGGACATCCGGCTGATCGAACAATGCGGCGTGAACATCGTGACGGGCAAGCGCGTGACCGCCGCCGAAGCGCTGCTCGAAGAGGGATATCACGCGGTGCTGATTGCGTCGGGCGCCTGGCGTCCGGTCACGATGGGCATTCCGGGCGAGCGCGGCGCAAACGTAATCAATGGCATCTCGTTTCTCGAGGCGGTGAACGCGGGCGGGTCTCCGGCGATAGGCGCCAAGGTCGTCATCATCGGTGGCGGCGACACCGCCATCGATGCGGCGCGCGCCAGCCGGCGCCTGGGCGCGCAGGTCGCGCAGCTCTACCGCCGCACGCGAGCCGAGATGCCTGCCAGCGCAGAAGAAATCGAAGCGGCGCTGGAGGAAGGCGTGAGCATGGAATTCCTGGTCGCGCCGCTGCGCATAGACAAGGGCGTCGTGACCTGCACGCGCATGGCGCTGGGCGTGCCCGACGAGACCGGACGCCCGCGGCCTGAGCCCATTCCGAAGAGCGAGTTCAAGATCGCCGCGAGCACCGTGATCGTGGCGATCGGCCAGAGCGTCGACGTGCCGGCCAGGCATGTGGCGCGCACGTCGAGCGGCACTGTGCGCGCCAATGCGGCCACGCTGACGACGTCGGTCAAAGACGTCTTCGCCGGCGGCGATGCGGTCAGCGGTCCCGCTTCCATCATCGACGCGATTGCGCAGGGGCGCGCCGCGAGCGCAGCCATCGACCGCTTTCTCGGCGGCAAAGGCGATCTGGATCGCTGGACCGGAACGAATGCGGACATCGACCGTGGCGAAAGCGCGCCGCGCGGCACGGCGCGCAGGCCGTGGCAGCACATCGGCGCGGAGAGCCGGCTCGGCAGCTTCGCGCTGGTGGAATGCGCCTACGACACGGCATCGGCGATGCAGGAAGCGGCCCGTTGCCTGTCGTGCGACCGGCTCGCGTACGAGGTGAAGATCGATCCTGCGCTGTGCAAGGATTGCGGCTACTGCAAGGAAGTCTGCGCGCTCGACGTCTTTACGCGGTCGGACGATTTCAACGCAAGCGGCTACCGGCCGTACGCGGCGACGCAGCCGCAGAGCTGCATCGGCTGCCTGAAGTGCCTGTACATCTGTCCGGATTTCGCGATCACCGTTTCGCCGGCGGCGAACGCTGTCAGCCAGCCGTCAGCGCTCAGCGGCTGAACTTGGTCGCCGTGCCGATGGGGCGGAGCGCAACAGGGAAGCGAGCCGGCCCCGCGCACGGGACCGGCCGGTGATGCAGGCGGAAGATTACTGGCCGATAGAGGCGGCGATCGCTGCCTTGATGTCGGCGTCGGACCCGGCGACTTTCGGATGACCCTTGCCGGCCTTCATTTTCGCGGCGATCTCGTCCACCGCGCTCTTGTTGTCCTTGTGCTTCGCCGCGAGGTCCTTCAGCGACGGACCTGCTTTCTTCGCCTCCGGTGCGTGGCAGTTCACGCAGCCCTTGGACTTGAGGATGTCGGCGTCCGCAGCGTACGCGGTGAAGGCGCCCAGCATGGCGCCGGCGGCGAGCAGTGCAACGATCTTCATGGCGTATCCTTTTGTGAGCAGGGTGAGTACGTTCGCATCTGCACCATGTCTTCGGTGCATGATGCTTGTAGCACGCGCTGCAGGGCGGGATATTGCCAAATGTCAAACAAGCTGCGGACGGGCATGACCGACGCCTCGCGGAATGCGCCAGGAGTCCCAAGGCATGCCGACGGCGATGCCGCCAATCACGCGCGCGTGCATCGATCTGCAGGCCGTCGATGTGCTGCTGCCGTCCAATTCGCGATCATTCCGGCTTGATGCCCCGCTTCCGGATGACGTCTCCCCACTTCTTCTGCTCGGCCGCGAGGCGTGTCGCGAACTCCTCGGGCGAGCTCGCGATGACGTCGAGGCCGCGGTCCTGCCACAGCTTGGCCTCGCCCGGCGCAGTGAGGATCTTCTTCAGCTCGGCATTGAGCAGCGTGACGACTGCTTTCGGCGTTCCCTTCGGAGCCAGAATGCCGTGCCAGGTGAGGAACTCGTAGCCCGGCACGCCGGCTTCGATCACCGTCGGCAGATCGGGCAGCGCCGGCGAGCGCGCCGTGCTCGTTACCGCGAGCGCGCGCAGCCTGCCGGAATTCACATAGCCGATTTCCTGGGAGACGTTGCCGAACGTGGCGGCGACTTCGCCGCCGATCGCCGCGAGGTCTGCGGGCCCGCCGCCTTTGAACTGGACGGCAACGATGTTCACGCCGGCGAGCAGGTTGAAGAGCTCGCCGGCGATGTGCGGGTTCGTGCCGACGCCTGCCGCCGAGTAGTTGAGCTGGCCGGGCCTGGAGCGCGCCAGCGCGATGAACTCCTTGATCGTGCGCGCGGGCACCGACGGATGCACGGTCACGAGCGACGGCGAAGACGTGACCATGGAAATCGGCTCGAAGTCCCTGATCGGATCGTAGGTGACCTTGGGCATCAGGAACTGGTTGGTCACGAGCGGCAGCGTGTTGATCAGCAGCGTGTAGCCGTCGGGCGGCGCTTTGGCGACGATTTCAGTGCCTATGATGCCCGACGCGCCGGAGCGGTTGTCGACGATCACCTGCTGGCCGAGGTTTTCACTCAGCTTGGCCGCGAGTATGCGTCCGACCACGTCCACGCTGCCGCCGGGAGGAAACGGCGACACGAGGCGGATCGTCTTGTTGGGGTAATGCTGGGCGGCAGCCGGCAGCACGGCACACGCCGCCGCCAGTGCGAACATCAATCGCATCGATCGCATAACGGGTTCTCCTCACCTGTCAGAAATTGATCGTTTCGCGCGACGACAATGCAGGCTCAGTCGCCGTGTGATATCGCGAGCGCGCAGGGCACAGCGCCGCGCTGCGTCACCAGCGATTGCGACATCATCTTCTCTAGATACGGCACTCGTCGGACGCGCAGCCCAGATCGCGATCCGATTCCGCGAGCAGCCTGTCGAAAGTCTCCGGCACGCGTATCGTGCGGCCGATGACGTACGGACAGAATGCCTGCAGCCAGTAGGTGTTGGTCGGATGCGAGCCGCCCGCGACGATCAGCATGATGTTGTCCGGCTTTTCGCTGATCGGCCATGGATCCATGCCGATGCTCGCGCGCGTCGCGGGGTTCGCGTCGAGCTCGAACCACGACGGCGCGCCGGCGCGCTTCAGGTCGGAGAGCGGTATGCGCGAGTGCTCCCACAGGAAATCGCGCACGGACTTCGGCGTCCAGCCGAGCCCGGCCATCATGTGCGCGACGATGCGTGGGATGATCACGACGCCGGGCGTGCCGGTGACCCAGCCGCACAGCGCGGGAAGATTCGGCGTGCGCATGTAGTCGGCGATGCGGTGCAGCCCCTGCACGATGTCTTCTTCCGGCGTTTCCTTTTTCGCGCTGCGCCGGCGGATGTTGGTCACGCCGTTGGCGAACATCAGCGATACCGAATTCGTTCCCCGATCGAAGCCGTGCCGCGCGGTGCCGTGCGGCGTCCATCCGTCCGGCAGGCCTTCCTCGTCCTCGGCGAACACGACGTTGGTGTAGCGCATCGCGCCGAAGTTGGCCATGGTGCCGACACCCGGCACCGCGCCGCCGACGTTCTGCTGCAGCAGCCGCAGCGCGCGTCCTATGCTGGCCCCCGCCGGCTGTTGCGGATCGGGCCCGAGACAGCCGAAGCCGGAGTTCAGGCGTATGTCTTTCGCAATCGGGCCGTTGACGAGGATGACGGGGAACGGGCCGCCCGAGGTCGCCTGCAGCTGCTCGAGATTCGACTTCGGATCGAGCGCCGCTTCGACGGCTGCGATCAGCACCGGCAGATACTCCGGCCGTCCGCCCGCCATGGCGAGCGCGATGGCGCAGGTTTCCACCGTGGTCACGCCGCCGCGCGGCGGAAATTTCCCGAGCGCGTGCGCGCGCGGCAGCGCCGCGCCGCGCAGTATCCAGTCCACGCGCTCCCGCGTCGCCGGCCACAGCGGCAGACCGTCGCCCCACAGGTTGGTGAGCAGCAGATTGTTCGCGCGCGTGAGCGCGTCCTCGTAGCTCGCGCCTTCGACGCTCAGCAGCTTGCTGCCGTTGCCGCCGTCGGCCGCGAAATCGGATTTCCAGCGCGTGAGCCCGTTGTAGAACTCGCGCTTGCGCGCTTCGAGCGCGCGAAGATCGCTGCCCGGCAGGAACATATCGATGGGAAAAGTCACCATCGCGGCATCCGGCGCGAGGCCGAGGCCGGATACGGCATTCTTCATGACGCCGACGAAATCCGTACGCGTCAGCGTGACGGTCGGTATGCCGAGCGTTTCGATTCTAGCGGCTGCACGGCCGCATGCTGTGGCGCAGGCCCCTCAAGCCGCGTTGCCGACGATGACCGCGTCGACGCCGCTCTGCTTCACGAGCGCGGCGGTCTCCTCGGTGCCGATCAGCGCATTGCCCTGCGGATAGACGTCGATGGGCAGCACTTCGACGCCCTTGAAGTCGGATTCGAGCATGCCTTTCAGCATCGGCAGCATGCGATACGCCTGCCACTGCTCGTTGCTGACGAAGCCTATGCGCTTGCCTTCGAGCGTGTCGAGGCGCGGCGCGAACGGCTGCGTGATCTCCAGGGTGCCGGACGGGTCGTGAAATTCCAGGGTAACCATGCATTCTCCTCCAGGGTGTACTGGCATGCGCCGTTGCGGGCCCATAAGGTGCGTCCGGCGGCGCCGGGGGCCTTATTGTGTCCGAATTGCGCGCGCGGCTGCAACGCGGCGCGGCTTCACGCGTCACATTTCGTGGCACGCCATGCCGTCGTGGCGCGCGATGAAGTGCAGCACTTCGAGCGCGCAGGTTGCAGGCCGGACCACCTGCAGGCTGTGCGCGCGCACCGGGATGCGCACCAGCGTGAGGTCGCGCACGTGCTTCGTGAGCAGGTCCGTATGCTCGCTCTTGGTGATGACGCCTTCGATGGGGTAGAGGCCGAGCACCGGAGCGGCGATCCGCGACAGATACGGCGTGCAGTTCACCTGCGAGACGAAGCGGAACATCTCGATCGCGTTTGTTGAGCAGCCGCCGGCCCGTTAGTATAGAGGCAATCGGCGGCTCATCCTCGAGCCTCACGCGGGGGGACGATGCAAAGAAGAACGGCGGCCGCGGTGCTCGCGGCCACCCTGTTGGTTTGCGCCGGCGGGGCCTGCGCCCAGGATTTCCCGGTAAAACCGCTGCGCGTGGTCGTGCCCTCGGCGCCCGGCGGCATCAACGACATCGTGATGCGCATCGTGACGCCGCGCATGATGGAACTCACGGGGCAGACGGTGTTCGTCGACAACCGCTCGGGTGCGTCGACCAGCATCGGCACCGAGATCGTGGCGCGCGCTCCGGGCGACGGCTACACGCTGCTCGCCAACACGCTGCCGCTCGCAGTCAACCCCGGCCTGTTCAGGAAGCTGCCGTTCGACGTCCAGCGCGATCTCGTTCCGGTGTCGCAGCTCACGTCCGCGCCCTACGTGCTCGTCGCGCACCCGTCGCTGCCGGTGAAGACGGTGAAGGAGCTGATCGGGCTGGGCCGCACGCATCCGTACCAGCTCAATTTTTCGTCCGGCGGCTCGGGCACCAACCTGCACATGGCGGCAGCGCTGTTCGAAATGCTCACGCGCGTGCAGATGACGCATCTGCCGTATCGCGGCGGCGGGCCGGCGCTTGCCTCCGTCGTGGCCGGCGAAGCGGGGCTCAGCTTTCCTTCCATCGCGGCCGTGCTGCCGTTCGTGCGCGCCGGCCGGCTGCGCGCGCTCGGGATCACGACGACCACCCGGTCCTCGCTGCTGCCCGAAGTGCCGACACTGCTCGAAGGCGGCGTGAAGTATTACGAATTCTCGAGCTGGGTGGGCGTGCTTGCGCCTTCGACCACGCCGCCGCATATCGTCGCCGCGCTGCATGGGCTGCTGGTGAAGGCGGTGCTCTCGCCTGACGTGGTGACGCGGCTGCGCAGCGACGGCACGGAAGTCGTTGCGAGCACGCCGGCGGAGTTCCGCGCGTATCTCAAGGAGCAGATCGAGCGGTGGGCGCGCGTGGTCGAGCTCACCGGCATGAGGCCGGACTAGCGGTCGAGGGCGCTGGCCGTCCGCTGCGGCGGCTGATTCAAAGAGGAGCTTAAGCATGTCGAACGACCCGGCGGCGTCCACGCTGCCACTGTCCCATGTGCGTGTTCTCGATCTCACGCTCGCGCGCGCGGGACCGACCTGCGTGCGCCATCTCTCCGACTGGGGTGCGGATGTCATACGCATAGAGCCGCCGGCCGCCGTCGGCGAAGAGGTGGTCGGCCGCCGCAACGGCCCGGATTTCCAGAATCTCCACCGCAACAAGCGCGCGATCTGCCTCGATCTGAAGTCGCCCGAAGGCCACGCGGCATTCATGCGGCTCGCAGAGCGCGCGGACGTCATCGTCGAGAACATGCGCACCCGCGTGAAGCACCGCCTCAAGATTGCCTACGACGACGTGCGCAAGGTGAATCCGCGCATCGTGTACGGCAGCGTGAGCGGCTTCGGCCAGGACGGCCCCTACAGCGAGCGCGCCGGTGTGGACCAGATCGCGCAGGGCATGGGCGGGCTCATGTCGGTCACGGGCTCGCCCGGCCACGGCCCCATGCGCGTCGGCATCGCGATGAACGACCTCGTCGCCGGCACTTCGCTCGCGTACGGCATCATGGTGTCGCTGTACGAGCGCGAGCGCACCGGCGTCGGGCGCTGGGTGTACACCAGCCTGCTCGAGACGCAGATCTTCATGATGGACTTCCAGGCGGCGCGCTATCTCATCAAGGGCGAAGTCGCGGGCCAGGCGGGCAACGATCATCCGACCCTGATCCCGAGCGGCGTGTTCCCGACGCGCGACCGTCCGATCAACATCGCGGCGCCGGCAAGCCACCAGTGGGAGCGCTTCTGCGAAGCGGTCGGCCGCAACGACTGGAAGGACAAGCCCGAGTGGAAAACGCAGGTTGGCCGCGGCCAGCACCGCGCGCAGATCAATGCCGAGATCGCCGGGCTCACGAAGCAGAAGCCGTCCGCGTACTGGATAGAGCTGTGCGAAGGCGTGGGCATACCGTGCGGACCGATCAACACGATGGACCAGGTGTTCGAGGATCCGCAGGTGCAGCATCTCGGCATGGCGCTGCCCGTGCAATCGGCGCATCTCGGTGAGCTGCGTCTGGTGCCGTCGCCGCTCAACATGACGGGACTCGACAAGTCGATACGCAGCGCGACGCCCGACGCCGGCGCGCACACGGACGAGGTGCTGAAGTCGGTCGGCTACACCGAATCCGAGATCGCCGCCATGCGCGCCAAAGGCGTCCTCTGACATGCGCGCGGCGTCGGTGAGGCGCGCGGTCCTGCTCGCGCTCGACGAGCTGGAAGACACCGCGGCGCCCGGCAAGCTGCTGCAGCGGTCCTGACTGCGGGTGCAGTCAGAGGCTGCGGCGGAAAGCGAAGCGTATCGCTTTCTGGGACGGCAGGGCGCCGTGGTCGTAGTAGCCGGCGTCGAAGCGCACCGACCAGTCTTTTTCGACCGCGTGCTCGGCCTGCAGCGCAAGGCTGCGCACCTGCGTGTTCAGCATGCCCTGCGTGCCGAAGAACGCGAACTCATGTCCCATGGTGTAGGCGACGCCGACCGTGCTGCGTGGCGCGAGCGCGTAACCGAGCTGGAACGACTGGCCGGGCGCGAGATTGCCCCACCCGCCGCGTTTCTCGAGCTGCATCGAGTACGCGGTGGTCCAGTCTCCCCACCAGCGCTGCAGCGTGATGTGCCCGACCCGGCTGTTGAGGAAGCTGTTGCTGTATTCGCGGCTGCGCGCGCCGGCGGTGAGCTTCCAGCCGTCGTCGAGCGAGAGCTTGAGGCCTTTCGTCCTCAGCTGACCCAGCAGCGAAGCAACACCGGGCGACTCGATGCCTTTTGCCTGCTGCGTGCCGGGCGGCAGAGCGAGCGGATCCGGACTGCAGCAGTCGTCCGACGCGGCTCGCGGCGCCCCGGCCGGTGTCGCGTGGTCGCGTTGCGCAAGATAGGCGTTGAGGCGCCCGTCGCTGCTGTACGAAATGCCGACTTCCTTGCGTGCGGGGTCCGGTGAGGCATACGACGAGGCAAGCGGCTCGAGCGCGCGGCGGCTGAGCCAGGCGGTCGTGCCCGGTGCGACAGCCGGCGCCATGGTGGCCGTCATGCCGAATATCGCGCGCTGTGCGCCATCGGCCGCGCTCTCCCGTCGGTAGTAGCCCATCGGGAATGAGGCTGCCGCTGCCGTCGCATCGCCGGGCGCAAGCGGCTGCCCGGTCGGGTCGCTCCACGCTGCGCCAACCGGATTCAGCGCGGCTGTGACGAGTGCCGCGACGACATGGCGGTGCAATAGCATGCCCGCCCCGTTGCAAGGGCCATGCCATATGCATCGTCGCGGATAGCCGGTCTATTTGTACTTCTTGCGCACCAGCTCGCCGACGGGGAGACCGGCTTCGATGTCGGCCTTGCGCCGGGTGTCCGCCTCGTCGATCGTGCGGCACAGCGCGAGCACGTCTGCAGCCTTGTCGCGCGGAATGAATGCCACGCCGGCCTCGTCGGCGCACACCAGGTCGCCAGGCTTTACCGGGATACCGCAGATTTGCACCACGCCGTTGACCTCCACCGTCTGCATGCGCCACTTGCCGGTGATAGGCGTGAAGCCGCGGCACCACACCGGCCAGCCCATGCTGCGGTACTGGTCGGGGTCGCGCAGCGTGCCGTCGACGATGGCGCCCGCCTCACCCTGGCGCCTGCCGATGGTCGCGGACTGCCCGCCCATGTTCGAGCATCCCATCACGCCTTCGATGACCAGCACGTCGCCCGGCTCCGCGAGATTGTGCGCCTCGGTTTCGCCCTGGGTGTTGATGCCGTCCTGCGCGGCCTTGTGGATCTGAACGTCGCGCGCGATGTTGCGCACGGTGAGCGCCGGACCGATGACGCGCTTGCCGGCATTTACCGGCGGCAGCACGTACGCCGGGATGACGGCGACGATGCCGAGCTGGTCGCACGCGTCGGACACCGTGCCGGTCAGGTCCACGAGCTGCCGATAGCCGTTGAGGATCTCGGGCGCAAGGCGCGGCAGCTCCAGGCGGCGGATTGCCTCGGAGGGGAGTTTTCCCAGTGTTGTTTTCGACATGGTGTTCTCCGGGTCAGTGCATCGGGAAATGTGCGAGCGCCTTCAGTCGTGCAGCACGCGCGCGGCGCGGATCGGGTCGCGTTCGTACGCCGGCTGGTCGATCACCGCGGCGCCGAGGTCGAACGGAAAATTTTTCGCAGCGGAAACGCGGCTCGCGCGGCTGGCGAGGGAGCGCGTATCGATTCTCTCCTTGCGCGGCAGTGCGAGCACGATGCGGTTGCCGCCGGCGGGTATGATTTTCACGGTATCGAACACTTCGAGGTAGGTGCGCGCCATCGCGTTGTACAAAGGGTTGTGCTCGCCGCTCCACAGATTGCCCACCACGACGCCGTCGGCGCGTATCGCGCGCCGCGCCGCGCGCACGAACTCCTCGGTGGTCATGTGCGCCGGCACGCTGCTCGCGCCGTAGGCGTCGAGAAATACGAGATCGTAAGGTGCGCGCACCTGCTCGATGAACTGCCGGCCATCGGCGACGTGCGCGCGCAGCCGCGCGTCCTCGCGCAAGCCGAAATATTCCCTGGCGACCTGCACCACGTCCGGATCGATATCGACTGCGTCTATGGTGGCCGCCGGATAATAGTGATGCAGGAAGCGCGGCAGCGTGCCGCCGCCGAGGCCGACGACGAGGATGCGGCGCGGCTCCTGCACCAGCGCGAGCGCCGCGAGCGCGGCGCGCACGTACGGCAGCGCGACGTACCCGGGGTCGTCCATTTTCACCACGCTCTGGCGCGCGCCGCCCCGCTCGAAGCGCAGCGTGCGCGTGCCATCGCTTTCCTGCGTCACCACGATGTTGCTGTACCGGGAGGGCCTGTCGTACAGGACGCCTTGCTCGCCGTGCGCCGCCATCGCGGCAAGCGCGATCAGGACGGCGAGGAGGTGCCGCAGGAATATCGGGTGGCGGAAAAACGGCGTGCGCATCGAGCAAGTCATGGTTGCGGTCGCCGTCCAACGGGGAGATGAAGGCGTCGCGCGATGATGGATGGCCCGCACACCGCTGTCAAAGCGCCGGCCCGCGCGTCGCGCTCAACGCGCGGGGGTGCCGACCGCTCCACGTATCCGGCCGGCGAGCGTCGCTGTTGCGCGGGGAGGAAGGGAGCGAGGCATATTTCTATTGCATCCATCTGCATTTCTCACGTATACAAGCTGGATGGCGGACTTGATGGCGCTCTTTTCCACGGCGAGATCGAGGTAGCCTACCCTCACCCCCGCCCCCTCTCCCGAAGGGCGAGGGGAGAAAAGCGTGGACTTCAGTTGCGGGCAGATGTCCCAGTAGGGCTCGAGCGCATCGACATCGGCCGCGGGAATGCCGCCCTTCAGGTGGCCGTCGATGTCCTGCCGGTCTTCCGGCACCTGGCTGTCGATATAGCGCGGCAGGTTGAGGTTGAACTCGTTCTTCTCGATCTCGGCCATCGAAACCATGCGCGCATAACGGGGCACGTCGCACTGCCGGGTGAAGACGTCCACGATCTTGTGGATGTCCTGGGCGCGCAGGCGGTTCTTGGGGCCGTCCTTCATGTAACCCTGGCTGGCGTCGATCATGAAGATGCCCTTGCGCGCCGCCGCGTCCTGCTTGTCGATGACGACGATGCACGCGGGAATGCCGGTGCCGTAGAAGAGATTGGCAGGCAGGCCGATGATGCCCTTGATGTAGCCTTTGCGCACCAGGGCGCGGCGGATGTCGGCCTCGGCATTGCCGCGAAACAGCACGCCGTGAGGCAGGATGCATGCGCCCTTGCCCGTGCTCTTGAGTGACCGCACGATGTGCAGCAGGTAGGCATAGTCGCCCTGCTTGGCGGGCGGAGTGCCGAACGGCTTGAAGCGCTCGTAAGGATCGTGCAGCGGATCGAGCCCGGTGCTCCAGCGCTTGTCGGAAAACGGCGGATTGGCGACGACGTAATCGAACGTCTGCAGCGTGTCGCCGTCCCGGAACCTGGGATCGGCGAGGGTGTTCCCCTGCACGATAAGCGCCGTGGGGTTGTCGTGCAGGATCATGTTCATGCGCGCCAGGCCGCTGGTGGCCGCATCCTTTTCCTGGCCGTTCAGCGTAACCGGCGTGCGCGCTGCGTCAGCCACTTTCAGCAGCAGCGATCCTGACCCGCATGTTGGATCGTACACGGTGGTCTTGGGGCTGGTCTTCGCGTTGTGGATGCCAAGGATCTGCGCGATCACCCGGCTCACCTCGGCAGGCGTATAGAACTGGCCCTTGCTCTTGCCACTCTCGGTGGCAAAGTGACGCATGAGATATTCGTAGGCGTCGCCCAGGATGTCATCGCCCTCGGCGCGGTTCTTCGAGAAATCGAGCGCCTTGTTCTCGAATATGGCGATGAGATTGGTGAGCCGGTCGACCATCTCCTTGCCGCTGCCCAGCTTGTTGGCGTCGTTGAAATCCGGCATCTCGGACAGCTTGTTCGCCTTCGCCAGCGGCCCGACGATCTTCTTGTTGATCTGGTCGCCGATGTCTGACTTACCCTTCAGCGCAACCATGTCCTTGAAGCTGGCCCCTGGGGGAACGGTAATCGGCGCGTAGGGCTGTCCCGTGTATTTGTCGCTGACGTACTTGATGAACAGCAGCACGAGGACGTAATCCTTGTACTGGCTCGCGTCCATGCCGCCGCGCAGCTCGTCGCAGCTGGACCAGAGTGACGAATAGAGTTCGGATTTCTTTAAGGCCATGTTTCTGGGGAAGAGGATTTTGTCGGTCGAACGCGTTGCGTCGCCGCTTTGTTCAGTTCTTGGAACACGATGGTATCGCCGTGGGATAACGCGCACAACCGAAGCGCGGCGGATAACCGCCGCGGTGCAGACGGGTTCATCGGCGCGCGCCGTTGTCCGGCAACGCCATGCCTTCGTTCAGGATGGCCACGTAGCGCGCATAGCTGAACACGCGGCCGCGCCGCTTGCTGGTCAGTTCCTCGACGACGCGCAAGCGTTCGAGGTGGGCGAGCGACTTGTTGACCGTTGCCGCCGTCAGCCTCGTCGCCTTTGCGAGCGACGCTGCCGTTGCGATCGGCTGACGCTGCAGCGCCCGGTGTATGGCCAGCGCCGAGATCGCGGCGCGCCCCAGTTTCTCGATGCGCATCGCGTCCGACGTGCCGAGATCGAGCAGCCGCCGCGCGGCTGCGGTCGCCTGCTCTGCGCTCGCCGACACCGCGTCACCGAAGAATTCGAGCCACGCCTCCCAATCTCCCGACTCGCGAACGCGGTTCAGCAGTTCGTAGTAGGTCTTGCGGTGCTCCTTGAAGTGAAGGCTGACGTACAGCAACGGCTCGCGCAGAAGGCCGTCTGCAGCGAACTGCAGCGCGATGAGCAGGCGTCCCACCCTGCCGTTTCCGTCGAGAAACGGATGGATCGTTTCGAACTGCACGTGTGCCAGCGCGGCCTTGACGAGCGGCGGCGTGACCTCGGGCCGGTCGTGCAGAAAGCGCTCGAAGTGCTTGAGGCATTCGTCCACTTCGTTGGCCGGTGGCGGCACAAATACGGCGTTTCCCGGCCGCGTACCGCCGATCCACGCCTGGCTGCGACGGAATTCGCCCGGGGTGAGGCCTTTCCTGCGGCCGCCCCGCAGCAGAACTTCGTGCACCTCGCGCATCAGACGCAGGGACAACGGAAATCCGCCGCGCAGGCGTTTCAAGCCGTGCTCCAGAGCAGCGACGTACCGGCTCACTTCGCGCGCGTCTTCCAGCGGCACGCCCGGCTGCTCGTCCAGCTCGAAGAGCATCAAGTCGGCCAACGAGGACTGCGTACCCTCGATCATGGAGGAGAGCACTGCTTCCTTGCGAACAAAGCTGTAGAGCAGCAACGACGCGTTCGGAACCAGCGCGGTCAACGCGTCGAGCCGTCCGAGCGCGAGCAGCGCGTCGTCGAAACGCTTGCGGAGACTCGGCGTCCAGTGGACGGGTGGCGCCGGAGGAAGCGGCGCAGGGACGAACGCCTCGAATGCCTCGCCGGCAGCGGCAACTCTTTGATATCTCCCCTGCAGCTGACGCTTCATCGCGGCGGAGCCTACATTAACGCACAGCGTTATTTTAGGATGAAGCGCTTTCCTAAAACAACATCTGACGTTGTTTTAGCTTGCTGCTGGCATAGCATTGCTCGTTATTCGTCCGGAATATCACCCGCCATCACCGGACCGCAAGCAAAACTCTCATTCCATTCGCGTCCTTCGCGTTAAAGCTTTACTTGGCAGCTTTCAAAGCTTGCTGTGAGGAGTGAAGCCGCGGCCGCGCCGCCGCCTCCGTTCACTCCTTCACTGCAGCTGCGAGAACGCCGACGGCATGAGGATCTTGTTCTCCTGCAGCACGAGGTGTTAATCGCTGATGCGGCGGTTCGGTACGCCGTGTTTGGGCACGCCCGGCGTTCCGCAGGCCGCTCACGCGCGGCGCTGTCCGGAGAACGGGCCCGGCGCGCCCACTGGTATTGGACAACATGGCCATAATGGCTATAATGGCCATATCTCACCGGGAAACCAGCGATGGCCACGCTCACCTTCCGCAACAGTCACGGCGATCTGGTCGATGTACCGGCCGTTCCCGCGACGCGCCTCAAGAACGGGTTCGGAGCCGTCCTGGATCAGGCACTGCGCGGCGGAGCCGTCGCCATCACCCGGCACGAGACGCCCCGGGCCGTGCTCGTTTCCTATGAGGAATTTCAGGCGCTGATCAGGGATCGCACGCCGAGTCTCCGGGATCTGGGCACGCAGTACGATACCCTGCTCTCAAACATGCAGACGCCCAGGGCGCGCAGCGGCATGGCAGCCGCGTTCAACGCGCCGCCCGCCAAACTGGGCAAGGTTGCCGTGAAGGCGGCGCGCAAGCGCCGCTGACATTTCGGGCCCGGACGCCTCGCGCCTGCAGGCGATGACAGGTTCCGCGCCGCCCCGCATTTACGTGCTCGCCGGTGTGAACGGTGCGGGCAAGAGCAGCATCGCCGGCGTCGCGTTCCGCGCTTACGATGCGGATTACTACAACCCCGACGAAGTCGCACGCGCGCTGAAGACGGCCAATCCGAAGCTGAAACAGGCGGAAGCAAACAGCGCCGCCTGGCAACGCGGCCGTGCGCTGCTCGAGCGCGCAATCGCCGAATGCCTCGACTTCGCGTTCGAGACCACATTGGGCGCGGGCACGATTCCGCGCCTGCTTGCACGGGCTGCAGGCAATGGCATCGAAGTGCATCTCTGGTATGCCGGGCTCGCCACGCCCGAGCTGCACATCGCGCGCGTGCGCGGTCGGGTTGCGCGCGGCGGGCACGACATACCCGAGGAGGCAATCCGCCGCCGCTTCGAGCACAGCCGGCTGAACCTCATCGAGCTGATGCCCGTGCTTGCCGCGTTGCGGGTCTATGACAACAGCGCAGACGCCGATCCCGCGGACGGCAAGGAGCCGCGCCCCGTGCTGGTTCTGCACGTGGTGCGAGGCCGGATAATGAACCGGCAGGACCTGCGGCGAGCACCGGACTGGGCGAAACCTCTCGCCGCGGCAGCGATGAAGCTCGATCTCGAGAAATCCGCGCTGCGACGAGGTCAGTAGCGCGCCGGCACAGGCGAGCCGGATACGCCTTACCTCTTCAGCTTCGCAAACGCAGCAGCCATCGCGCCCATGGGTTGCGGCTCGCGATTCGCGGGGCGCTGATCGCGCTGCGGACGGCGATCGCGCTGTCCGCCACTACCGCCGCCTCCGCCGCCGGAATTACGCGAGGGCTGCGTGCCCGGCACGTCGTCGAGACGCATCGTGAGCGCGATCCGCTGGCGCTTCACATCGACGTCCATCACTTTCACTTTGACGATCTGGCCCGGCTTCACCACATCGTGCGGATCCTTGACGAAGCGATTCGACAGGGCCGACACGTGGACGAGTCCGTCCTGATGAACGCCGACATCGACGAACGCGCCGAACGCCGCGACGTTGGTCACCACGCCTTCGAGGATCATGTCGGGACGCAGGTCGGCGATCTTCTCTATGCCTTCCTGGAATGTCGCCGTCCTGAATTCGGGACGCGGATCGCGGCCCGGCTTCTCCAGCTCGATCAGGATGTCGCGCACTGTCGGCACGCCGAACTTCTCGTCGGTGAATTCCTGCGGCGACAGGCCCTTCAGCGCCTCGGGCTGGCCCATCACCTCGTCCACCTTCTTGTTGATGCGCGCCAAGATGCGCTCGACGACCGGGTACGCTTCCGGATGCACCGACGATCGGTCCAGCGGATTGTCGCCGTTGCTGATGCGCAGGAATCCCGCCGCCTGCTCGAAGGTCTTGTCGCCGAGGCGCGGCACTTTGCGCACGGCGCCGCGATTGGGAAACGGCCCGTTCGCATTGCGGTACTCGACGATGTTCTTCGCGATGGCCGCATTGAGCCCCGACACGCGCGCGAGCAGCGGGATCGAAGCGGTGTTCAAATCGACGCCGACCGCGTTCACGCAGTCTTCGACCGTGGCATCGAGAGAGCGAGCAAGCTCGCGCTGGTTCACATCGTGCTGATACTGCCCCACGCCTATCGACTTGGGATCGATCTTCACCAGCTCCGCCAGCGGATCCTGCAGCCGGCGCGCGATGGACACGGCGCCGCGCAAGCTCACGTCGAGCTCCGGGAATTCCTTCGCGGCGAACTCGGACGCGGAGTACACCGAGGCGCCCGCTTCGCTGACGACGATCTTGGCGAGCTTGTGATCGGGTTTCTTCGATGCGACGAGCTTGATCAGTTCCGCAGCGAGCCTGTCCGTCTCACGGCTCGCCGTGCCGTTGCCGATGGCGATCAGCTCGACATTGTGCTGGACGACGATGCGCGCGAGCGTGGCAAGCGATCCCTGCCAGTCGCGCCTGGGCTCGTGCGGATATATGGTCGTCGTCTCGAGCAGCTTGCCGGTAGCGTCCACCACCGCCACCTTGCAGCCGGTGCGTATGCCGGGGTCTATGCCCAGAACGACTTTGTGGCCTGCGGGCGCGGCGAGCAGCAGCTCGTGGAGATTGCGGCCGAAGATCTTGATCGCTTCTGCTTCGGCGGCTTCGCGCACCTGTATCAGGAGCTCGCTGGTGATGTGCAGCGCAGCCTTCACGCGCCACGTCCAGCGGCACACGTCCGCGAGCCACTTGTCCGCCGGGCGGCCGAGATTCTCGATGCCGAAATGCGCGGCAATCATGGACTCGCAGGGATGCGGCACTTGAGCGTCCACTTCGTCGCCCAGGCCTAAGTTGAGCGTGAGCACCCCGAGCGTGCGGCCGCGAAACAATGCGAGCGCGCGATGCGACGGTATCGTGCGTATCGTCTCCGTGTACGCGTAGTAGTCGCGGAACTTCTCTTCTTCCGCCGCCTCTTTCCCCTCGACCACCTTGGACGCGAGTATTCCTTCGTTCCACATTTTCGCGCGCAGCTTGGCGAGCAGTTCCGCCGTTTCCGCGAAGCGCTCGGCCAGGATGTCGCGCGCGCCGTCGAGCGCGGCTTTCACGTCGGGCACGCCGCCGTCGGCCGCAGGCTTGCCGTTCACGTATTTCGCGGCCTCCTGCTGCGGATCGAGCTTGGGATCGCCGAACAGGGTATCGGCAAGCGGCTCCAGGCCCGCTTCGCGCGCGATCTGCGCTTTCGTGCGGCGCTTCGGCTTGTACGGCAGGTACAGGTCTTCGAGCGTCTGCTTGGTCGTCGCCGCCTCTATCGCGGCACGCAGCTCGTCCGTGAGCTTGCCCTGCTCCTCGATGGAAGCGAGGATGGCGGCGCGGCGCTCTTCCAGCTCGCGCAGGTAAAGCAGGCGCTCTTCCAGCGTTCGAAGCTGCGTGTCGTCGAGGTTGCCGGTCGCTTCCTTGCGATAGCGCGCGATAAAGGGCACGGTCGCGCCTTCGTCGAGCAGCGTGACCGCAGCCGCGACCTGGTTGGGCTTGACCGACAGCTCCCGGGCGATGACTTGAACGATTTTGACGAGCGTGCTATCTGGGACTGTGTTCGACATGAGACCTTGCGGGCGGGCATGAATACGAGAGCGACGGATTTTGCCATAAAGTTCTGCGCGCGCCGCACCAAAAATTACTTGCTGCAGCGGCAATGACAAGCACACCGGACATGATCGCTTACGAGCGCGGCATCAGCGCGCTCGACTCGGGGCTCGTGCGTCGCCGGCTGACTGCCATACACGTCCTCGTGGAGCGAGGGCACGCCGCGATCATAGACACCGGCGGCAGCCGCTCCGCGCCGCTCGTGCTTCAGGCACTCGACCGCCTCGGCATCCCGCCACACAACGTGGACTACGTGATACTCACTCACGTGCACCTGGATCACGCGGGCGGTGCCGGCGCGCTGATGCGCAGCTTCCCGAACGCACGGCTCACGGTGCATCCGCGCGGCGCGCGGCACGTCGTCGATCCGTCGCGCCTGGTCGAGGGAACGATCGCGGTGTACGGCGAGGAGTACATGGACCGCGTCTATGGCGCCGTCGTGCCGGTGCCGGCGGAGCGCGTGATCGAGACGCCGCATGAATCGCGCATCGATCTGCAGGGCCGCGAGCTTGTGTTCTTCGATACACCGGGACATGCGCGCCATCACGTATCGATCTGGGATGACCGGGCGCGCGCCATATTCACCGGCGACACCTTCGGTCTCGCATACACCGAGCTCGACGATCCGCAGCGGCGCTACATCTTCCCGACCACCAGCCCGACGCAATTCGATCCCGCCGCCGCGCACCGCTCGCTCGATCTCATCGCCGGCCTCGCGCCCGAAGCGGTGTATGTCGCGCATTTCGGGCAGGTACGCGATGTCCCTGCGCGAGCCGGCGATCTGCGCCGCCTCATCGACGCGCATGCCGAGCTTGGACGCGCGGAAAAGGACAGCGGCGACGCGCGCGAGGAGCGTTTGCGCGCAGGCGTGGAACGTCTCGCGCTCGTCGAAGCGGAGCGCCGCGGATGGACACATCGCCGTGACGAAGTGCTCGATGTCATGCGCGACGACATCGAGCTCAACGCGCTCGGGCTCGCGTGCTGGCTGGACGCCATGCCATGAGCGCAGTGGCAGTCATCGGCGGCGGCCCGGCCGGACTCATGGCGGCGGAAGTATTGAGCGCGACCGGCATGCAGGTCGATCTCTACGATGCCATGCCGTCGGTCGGTCGGAAGTTTCTGCTCGCCGGCAAAGGCGGCCTCAACCTCACGCACAGCGAGCCGCGCGATGCTTTCTTCTCACGCTATGGCGCCCGCCGCGCGCAGCTCGCGCCCGCGCTCGAAGCGTTCGATGCGCAGGCGCTGCGCGCATGGGCGCACGGGCTCGGCGTGGAAACGTTCGTCGGCACGTCGGGACGCGTCTTTCCGAACGAGATGAAAGCCGCGCCGCTGCTGCGCGCATGGCTGCACCGCCTGCGCGAGAGCGGTGTGCACATTCACGCACGCCATCGCTGGCGCGGCTGGGACGACGATGGCGCGCTGCGTTTCGATACGCCGCAAGGCGAGCGCGTGGCAGCGTGCGAGGCCGTCGTGCTTGCGCTGGGCGGCGCAAGCTGGCCGCAGCTCGGGTCGGATGCCGCGTGGGTGCCGCTGCTCGCGGCGCGCGGCGTCGACGTGCGCGCGCTGCGGCCGGCGAATTGCGGCTTCGACGTCGCATGGAGCGAGCATTTCAGGACTCGCCATGCCGGCGACCCGGTGAAATCGGTGGTCGCGTCGATAGCCGTCGCGGACGGCAACGTGCGCAAGCGCGAAGGCGAGTTCGTCATCGCCGCGACCGGCGTCGAAGGCGGTTTGATCTACGCGTTGTCCGCGCCGTTGCGCGACGCGATAGAGACTGGCGGCAGCGCGATGCTCGCGCTCGATCTTGCGCCCGGCTGGACGGTCGAGCGGCTGCGCAGCGAGCTCGCCCGCCCGCGCGGCTCGCGCTCGCTCGCGAGCCACATCCAGAGCAGGACCGGGCTCAAGGGCGTGAAAGTCGCGTTGCTGCGCGAGCTCGTGCCGCGCGACGATTTTCCCGATCCGGAAAAACTTGCTGCCGCGATCAAGGCGTTGCCTGTGACGCTCGTCGCCGCTCGCCCCGTGGCCGAGGCGATCAGCACCGCGGGCGGCGTGGCGTTCGAGGCGCTCGACGAGCGCTACATGCTGCGCGCGCTGCCCGGCGTGTTCTGCGCGGGCGAAATGCTGGACTGGGCAGCGCCGACCGGCGGTTATCTGCTGACGGCGTGCTTCGCGACGGGGCGCGCGGCGGCGGCGGGCGTCCTCGCTTTTCTCAAAGACAGGGAAAAGCCTCCACCACGAAGGACGCCAAGGACACAAAGGAAGAAAAAAGGAGCATAAAGCAACGAGACCAACGAGCGATCCACAAATCCAAACGCCATCGATCATCCGCAGAAAGCCATTCAAGGATTTCCTTGGTGTCCTTTGTGCCCTTCGTGGTGAATCGCTCTTTTCGCGAACGCAAAAAAGCCGGGCACCAGGCCCGGCTTTTTGTGGAGCTGATCGAGGCGCTTACGCTGCCTGGATGTTGCTCGCTTGCGACTTGCCCTTGTTGCCGGCGGTCACTTCGAAAGAGACCTTCTGGCCTTCTTTCAGCGTCTTGAAACCGGACATGTTGATCGCGGAGAAATGCGCGAAGAGGTCTTCGCCGCCGTTGTCCGGGGTGATGAAGCCGAAGCCTTTAGCGTCGTTGAACCATTTCACGGTGCCTGTTGCCATTGTCGTTCCTTTAAATAAATGAATGCGGGCTTTGCCCAAAGAGCGTCGAAATCTCAAGCCCACCAAGAACGAACGAAACAGCAAATCCAGACTTAAGGAGAGATTGAAACCAGAACCGCTAGACCATCAGGTAAGAGAAGTTCCGCAACGCCTGCGCACCATATAGGGTAAAGACACCCGAGTCAACAAGTATTTGCAAAACCGCGCTTTTCGGCCCCGCGCTAGCGAAAAGAGGCGATGACTTCCCGGGTGAGCGCGTCGCGGAAACAGGTGAACGTCGGCGTCTGGCTCACGGTCTTGCGCGTGTACAGCGCCACTTTGCGCACGAGGCCGTCCACCGGCCGGTAACAGCGCGCATCGAGCTTGAGCGCGCGCGCGAGCCCCAGCGGCACCAGCCCGTCGCCGAAACCGGCACGCACCATCTGCACCGCCGCGCTGAACGATTCCACGCCGATGCGGTGCCTGCGATAGAGCTCCGGATGGTCTTTGCGCATCACTGCATCCATCGCGCGCCACGTCGCGGAGCCCGGCTCTATGGTGATCACCGGGCGCTCGTTCGATGCCTTGCGCACGCAGCCGCAGTTCACCAGCACCATCGGCTCTTCGATGACCGGATAGCGGATCAGGTCGCGCGCCGTCGCAATGTCAGTGCTGAGCCCGATGTGATAGCGGCCCAGCCGCAGGCTCTCGATGAGCAGCACGCTGCGATGGGCATGCAGATCGAGCGCGACGCCGGGCAGGTCCTTCAGCGCGCGCCGGATGGCGGCCGGCCCCCACGACGCGGCAATCGAGTCGGCCATCACCATCGACAGGCTCGCGACCGTCTGACCATCCGCCGGCGTCGCGAGCGCGCGCAGATCGGCCACCAGCGGCCGCGCGCGCTCGAGCAGGCGCAACCCCGATGCCGTCAGGCGCACGCGGCGGCCGTGCGGCTCGACGAGCTTGTATCCCACGGTGTTCTGCAGCGCGTGGATGCGCTTGCTCACGGCCGATTGCGTGAGCCGCAGCCGCGTTGCCGCCTCGCTGACCGTGCCGAATTTCTCCAGCGCGATCAGCGCCTCTATGCCGTCCAGCATATATTCCCTATCCTACTGAATAGTATTCGATCTATTCAATTCGTTTTATGTTTGAATATTACCTCAGATCGCGGAGGCACCATGGACACCAAGGCAGCGCGGGCAGCCGCGCGGTTACCGAATTCCGAGCTCGGCACGCTGGTCCCGCGGGTAGTCAACGGCGTGCTGGAGCTGCCGGTCTATTACATGCGCGGCGGCACCTCGACCGGCATCGTGCTGTGGGAAGGCCATCTGCCCGCCGACCTCGCGCTGCGCGAGGAAGCGATACGCTGGATCATGGGCGTGCCGCCGCGCGGCGAGGTGAAAGGCAACAAGCAGACGACGGGTCTCGGCCGCGGCGTGACGACGAGCAACAAGGTGTTCATCGTCGACCGTTCGCCCAATGCCGATGCGGACATCACCAGCACGCTCGCGCAGCTCGCGGCCGACAAGGCGGCGATCGACTGGAGCGTGAACTGCGGCAACATGTCAGCCGCGCTGCCGATGTACGCGCTCGACACCGGGCTGTTTCCGGCCGCGAAAGGCAGGACGGTCGTGCGCATCTACAACACGAACACGCGCGTCACCACCGATGCGACGGTGCGCACGCCGGTGGGCACTACTTACATTCCCGCCGATACCGAGATCCCCGGCGTGATGGGCCGCTTTCCCGGCGTCGAGCTGTCGCTGAGAAATCCGGTGGGATCGAAGACCGGTAAGCTGCTGCCGACCGGCAACCTCGTGGACCGCTGCGCCGGCGTGGACGTCTCCTGCGTGGACGTCGCCATGCCGACGATATCGGTCCGTGCCGCCGACGTCGGCAAGACGGGCCAGGAAACGGTCGAAGAGCTCGCTCGCGATGCAACGCTCAAGCAGCGGCTGCGCGAGATCTGGGTCGAAGCCGGGCTCAGGATGGGCCTGAAGAAAAAGGACGGCTCGCCGATGAGCGCAGACGAGCTCGCCAACAGCGAGACGGTGCCCAAAGTATGTCTCGTTGCGCCGGCAAGCGCAGACGCTAACGTGACCGCGCGTTACTTCACGCCGCAGACGCCGCACAATTCGCTCGCCGTGACGGGCGGCTGCTGTCTCGCGGTGACCTGCCTGCTGCCCGGAACGGTAGCTCACGGGGTGGCGAGCGGCCTTGATGCGCTGGGCGCCACGCAGCGCGAGTTCGTGGTCGCGATGCGCAATCCGGCGGGCGTGCTGCGCGCGCGCGTGACAGCGTCGATGAACGGCTCGAACGTCTCCATCCCGACCGCGGCGTACGAGCGCAGCGCGCAGATTTTCATGCGCGGCCATTTCCCGGTGTACGGCGCGTCGGCGGAGCTGCTGGCGTGGGCGAAGCAATGGTGAAGCGAAGACGGGCTTTTGAGTCAAAAAAGCAGTGAACCACCAAGGACACAAAGGATCACCAAGGAAGAATCATCAAAAAGACATCAAGCATTTCCTTTGTGTCCTTTGCGACCTTCGTGGTGATGCTTTGCTTAGAACACGAGCGAACGCTCCGCCGCCTGCGATGCCGGCAACGTTGCCAGCGCGGGGCGCGTAGCCAGTACGGCCAGTGCCAGCGCACCGGCCCGTCCTACGAACCGGCGCCGCTGCAGATCGGGATCGTGAGATCCGCCTCCCATGCTCCTGTCCTCTTCACCGTTGTTTCGAATAGCGGCGCAGTTGTGGAAATGATGCAGGCATGATATTTCAGGCTAGCAGGACGCGTTCCACGAGGGAGTGACACTTGCTGTTGCGTTTGCTCGAATTCGCCGGAGTCGCGGTATTCGCCGTCAGCGGCGCACTCGCCGCAGGCCGCAAGAGCCTCGATCTGCTCGGCGTGCTGGTCATCGCGACGGTCACTGCGCTCGGCGGCGGGACGCTGCGCGACGTGCTGCTCGATCGTCATCCGGTGTTCTGGATCGCCGATCCGGCTTACCTCTACGTTACGCTCGCCGCGGCCTTCCTGACATTGATATACACCAGACATTTGCGTCCGCCGGACCGCAGTCTCGCGTATGCCGACGCGTTGGGGCTCGCGATGTTCACCATCAGCGGCGCACAGATCGCCGAGGGCATGGGGCTGCACGGCGGCGTGGCGGTGCTGATGGGCACCATCACCGGCGTCGCGGGCGGCGTGATACGGGACATCCTGAGCGCCGAGATTCCGCTCATCCTGCGCCGCGGCCGCTTCTATGCGACGGCCGCGATTGCCGGGGCGATCGCCTACCTGCTGCTCCAGCAGGTGCTCGATCGCACCACTGCAGCGCTGCTCGGCATGGCGTGCATCGCGGCGCTGCGCATCGCGGCGATACACTGGGAGCTGGTGCTGCCGGTGTACCATGTGCCCGAAGAAGAACGTGAGAAGTGAGGGGTGAAGAGTCAGGCGCGACAAGACTCCTTACCCCTTACCGGCGAAGCCCATGTCTTTCATCATCACCAAATACGCTGTCACCGCCTTCCTGATCGTGCTGGTCTCGGAGATCGCCAAGCGCAGCGACCGCGTCGGCGCGCTGATCGCGTCCCTGCCGCTGGTCACGGTGATGGTGATGATCTGGCTGCACGTCGAAGGCCAGGCCACGGAAAAAATCGCCAATCACGCCTACTACACCTTCTGGTACGTGCTGCCGACGCTGCCGATGTTCCTGCTCATGCCGTGGCTGCTGCACCGGGGCACGCCGTTCTGGGCGTCGCTCGCGTGGTCGGTGGCGCTCACCATGGCGGCCTTCGCGATCGCCGCATTCCTGTGCAGGCGAATCGGCGTCGATCTCATGCCTTAGCCCTTCGCGCCGGCACACACTTTGCGTCGGGGCGCAGATGGCCCGGCCCTCCGCACAAGGCGATCTCTTTGCAGCGGCGCCCGCACTTCCCGACGGGCTCGCTTACCGGCCGGACTTCGTCACCGCGGCGGAAGATATAATCGGCCTTTCAGGCGCACGCGCGCCGGCGGATACCGATATATGACCGAAAACGCGTTACGCGAGCAGATCTGCCACATTGCCAGGTCGCTGTACGATCGCGGGCTCACGCACGGCAGCACCGGCAACATCAGCGCGCGCTGCGGCGACCATTGGCTGCTCACGCCCACCGGCGCGAGCCTCGGGCTGCTCGACCCCGCGCGCCTGTCCAAGGTGGACGGCGACGGACGTCTCATATCCGGCGATGCGCCGACGAAAGAGAGCTTCCTGCACCTGGGCATGTACCGCGAGCGTCCGGGCAGCCATGCGGTGATCCATCTTCATTCGACGCACTCGGTTGCCGTGTCCGTGCTCGCCGACCTTGACGCGGCCAACGTGCTGCCGCCGATCACCGCCTATTACGTCATGCGCATAGGCAAGCTGCCGCTGGTGCCGTACTATGCGCCCGGCGACATGGCGCTTGCCGATGCCGTGCGCCGCGCGGCGGGAAAGCATCACGCGATGCTGCTCGCCAATCATGGGCCGGTCGTGGCGGGCGCAAGCCTCGCCGCGGCTTCCGATGCCATCGAAGAGCTCGAAGCGACCGCCCGCCTTTTCCTGCTGCTGCAAGGCCGTGAGATCAGAACGCTCACGCCCCAGCAATGCGCCGAACTAGAGGAGCGTTATCCACGATGAGTTTGCACCGCACACGCCGCACCAAGATCGTTGCCACGCTGGGCCCCGCAAGCTCCGACGAAGCCACCATACGCGCGCTGTTCGAAGCGGGCGTCGATGTGTTCCGTCTCAATTTCAGCCACGGCACGCAGGCGGATCAGCGCGCGCGGCTGGATACCGTGCGCCGTATCGAGCAGGCCGTCGACCGTCCGATCGGCGTGCTGATCGACCTGCAGGGCCCGAAGCTGCGCATCGGCACTTTCGAAGACGGGCGCGTGGCGCTGCAGGAAGGCAGCGATTTCCGGCTGCAGCTCGATGCCATGACGGGCTCGGCCGCGGGCGTGCAGCTGCCGCACCGTGAAATCTTCGCGGCGCTGCGACCCGGCGACCAGGTTCTCATCGACGACGGCAAAGTGCGATTGCGTGTCATGACGGTCGACAAGAATCACGCGGCAACAAAAGTCGAGGTCGGCGGCGTCATTTCGGACCGCAAAGGCGTGAACGTGCCGAATCGCGTGCTGGACATCCCGGCGCTGAGCGAAAAAGACCTGTCCGACCTCGACTATGCGCTCGACATGGAGGTGGACTGGGTTGCGCTGTCCTTCGTGCAGACGCCCGACGACGTGCGCAAGGCCAAGGCGATCATCAACGGCCGCGCCGGAGTGATGGCGAAAATCGAAAGGCCCACGGTGCTCGCCTCGCTCGACGAGATCGTCGACCTGTGCGACGGGATCATGGTCGCGCGCGGCGATCTCGGCGTGGAGCTGCCGCCGGAAAGCCTGCCTGCGATCCAGAAACGCATCGTCCGGCTCACGCGCGAAGCCGGGAAGCCGGTCATCGTGGCGACGCAGATGCTCGAATCCATGATCTCGACGCCGATACCGACGCGCGCGGAAGTTTCCGACGTCGCAACGGCGGTCTACGAGGGCGCGGACGCGGTGATGCTGTCCGCCGAGTCCGCATCCGGCAAGTATCCCAGGGAAGCGGTCGCCATGATGGACCGCATCGTGCGCGCCGCCGAGGCCGACCCCATGCAGGTCGTGATGCTCGAAGCGATGCGCCGCACGCAAACGGGCGCCGACGCGATCGGCGCGGCGATACGCACGGTGTCGGAGGTGCTGCCGCTCTCGGCCGCGATTGCCTATACCAAGGCGGGCGGCGCCGCGCTGCGGCTCGCCCACGAGCGTCCGCGGTGCCCGATCATGGGCCTCACGCCCAACCGCCGCGTCGCGCGCCGGCTCGCGCTGGCGTGGGGTGTGCACGCAGTGCACGCGGAAGACGCGACCAACGTCGAGGACATGGTGCAGAAAGCGGTGCGCACCGCGCACGCGGAAGGCTTCGTCGAGGAGGGCAAGCCGATCGCCATCGTCGCCGGCGTGCCTTTCGGGCAAAGCGGCACGACGAACCTCATGCGCATCGTGTGGCCGGAGCAGATGAGCTCGACGCCGGATTAGGCATACGCGCCCGGCGGGCGCAGAATGGCAACAAAACTTCAACCGCACGGGAGGCACGTCATGACGGTGCTGTTCGCGGGTCTCGTGTTGTTCTTCGGCATGCATCTCGTCCCCGCCGTACCGGCGCTGCGCACGCGCTGGATCGACGCCTCGGGCGAAGAGCGTTACCGGCGCGCGTTTGCCAGCGTTTCCGGGCTGGGCCTCGTGCTCATCGTGATCGGCTACATCATGGCGCCGCGCGGCGCGCAGCTCTTCGCGTCTTCGCCGACCGCGAAGGCCATCGCGCCGCTGGTGATGCTGTTGAGCTTCGTGCTGCTCGCAAGCGCCAACATGAAGACGCACATCCGCGCGCGCCTGCGGCATCCCATGCTGATCGGCATCATCCTCTGGTCCACGGTGCACCTGCTCGCCAACGGCGATGCAAAAGGCACGCTGCTGTTCGGGTCTTTCCTCGCCTACTCGGTGGCAGACCTCGCGTCGGCGATCGGCCGCCGCGCCGTGAAGCCGTTCGTGCCGCTGCACAAGTACGACATCATGGCCGTGGTGGGCGGCATCGTGGCCGGCTTCGCGGTGATGCTGCTGCACCGTCTCATTTTCGGCGTTCCGGCCGTGTGGTGGTCGCTCTAGATCAGCCTTGATGCACGTCAAGATGACGTGCGCGCGGTGCGCTATCGTGGACGCAACCGATCACCCCGATACGCGCCATGCCCGAGTCCGTCGAATTCACCACCGATAAGCGTTTCATCCGCCGCGCGCGCGAGCTGAAGACCATCGAAGCGATGGTGCGGCTGTATTGCCGCGGCCATGGCCACGCCGGAGCGCCGCTCTGCGCCGAGTGCGCAGCCCTCATGCAATACGCCACGCGGCGCCTGGAGCGCTGCGTGTTCGGCGACGCCAAGCCGACGTGCGCGAACTGCGCCGTGCACTGCTATAGCGCCGACATGCGGGAACGTGTGCGCATCATCATGCGCTGGGCCGGTCCGCGCATGCTGTGGCATCACCCGCTGCTCGCGGTGAGGCATATCCTCGATGGGAAGAAACCGGTGCCCCGGCTTCCGGAGAAATCGCGCGGCGCGGCGGCGAAACACGAAACCTAAGCCGCCGCGCGCGGAGCTTCCTTTCCTAGTAGCGGGTGCCTACGCTGCCTTGCAGCGGTTCACCCGCGGTTCCGCCGACGTTCTGCTGTCGCAGCAATGCATCCATCTCTGCGCGGCTCAGGTACCCGTCGCGGTTAGTGTCGTAGCGGTCGAAAGCCGCGGACCCGCCCATGCGATTGAGCAGTGTCGCCGCCTCGGCGCGGTTGAGATAGCCGTCGCGATCGACGTCGAGCGCGTCGAACGTGACGATCGGCTGCACCACGACCTGCTGCGTCACCACTGTTGCGGGCGGAATGAGCGCTCCCGCCTCCGCCCGATTCACGAAGCCGTCGTGGTCGCGGTCGAGCTGATCGAATGTAAGCCCCGACGCGCTTATCGAGCCCGCCGCGCCGAGCAGCGGAGCCGCCTCCGCCATGCTGATGAAGCCGTCGCCGTTGGTGTCATAGCGCGCAAAGTCGTCGCCGCGCAGCAGCGGCTGCGCCTCCGACCTGTTGAGGAAGCTGTCACCATCGCGGTCGAACGCACGGAACGACGCCGCATCGCCGACCGGCCCGCGCAGCGCGTACCGGTCGGTACCCGCCATTTGCAGCGGAGCAAGCTCGGCGCGGCTGAGGAAGCCGTCGCGATTGGTATCGAGCTGCTCGAACAGCGAAGACCCGGAGACCGGGAACGCGCTTACCAGGTAGCGATCGATATGCGTGACGTACGTGGGATCGTTGATCTGGGCCCAGCGCGCCGCATCGAAAGTCTCGAGCTGTGCGAGCCGGCTTGCGTCTATGCGCAGCGCAAGACGGTTCACGCCTTCGCGCGGGAAGTCGAACCCATGCAGCGGCACCGCGACCAGCCTGCCGCCGCCCGGGCGTCCCGGGTCGAGCGCGACGATGGCGTAGTGGACTGCGTCGTTGCTCGTATTGATCACGAAGTCCTCGACGCGCCCGAGATGCTCGCCGTTCGCGCCCACCACGAGCTTGCCGCGCAGCTCGCTCAGGCGGTCATAGCCGTGGCCCGGCTGCACCGGCCGGAAACCCGAGACGCGATCGAGCTCGTTCCAGTACGCCGCGTCGTGCATGTCCGGCCATTGCGTCCACGAGCGGAAGTCCGCGAGCCGCGGCCGCGGGAGGTCGACCACGATGTCGTTGCCCGACCCGGCCTTGATCGAATGGATGGGCAACGCATACAAACGAGGATCGCCGCCGGCGGTGACGACGGCATAGCGCACCTCCCCGGTGCCCATCTGCACGACGAGGTCGCGCACCTGGCCCATGTACTCGCCGTTCTGGTTGCGCACCGTCCTGCCGATGAGGTCGCTCGCGCGCACCGCGCGGTAATCCTGCAGCGTCGCAGGCGTCGGCAGGCTCGCCGATGTCGCGACCGGCGCGGGGTACGATTCGTAGGTGGCACAAGCGGACAACAGTGAAAGACACGCGACGGGCACCAGCGCCAGCCGCAACGCAGCGGCAGTGCCCTTCAGTTCGAACGATTGCATGACACACTCCTCGGGAAGTTGGTGCGCCCGGGCGGGCGGGGGTGTGTCGCAGGGAGCAGGCCTCAGCTCATCGTGTCAGGAGATCCGGCGACACCGACTCGTGCCTGCCCGGGCGCAGGTCATGTCTATTCGATGGCGTTGCGCCGGCGCGGGTTCCATGCGAAATGCATGAGCGGCGTCCTTCGGTTGAGAAAAGCGCAATTGCGACGGGAAGAAATGCGACGGTTCACGGCAAAACGGATAAGCGAATTCAGTTGCGGCAAGACCCTTGCGCGAAGCAGGCGCGCAAAGTGCAGGATGAATGGGTTCGGCGACGCCTTCAGCGCCGCGAAACATAGCTGTTGCCGTACACGTAGAAGCGCAACAGCCGCTTCGCCCAGTGCCCGGCGTAGTCGACGCCGATGCGCTGCCGCCTCACGATGCGCGCGCGCGGCGCGCCGTCGTCGGCCACGTAGAAATCGTCGCTCAGCAGGTCGTGCCCGTTGAGGCGGCGATCGATGCCCATCGCCTTGCACAACAGACCCGGTCCTTGCGTCCTGCCCTCGAGGTTGCGCACCGGCTCCAGCGCGCGCAGCAGCACCGCAGAGGCGATGCCTTCCGCCTGCGTCACCACGTTCACGCAATGATGCATGCCGTAGATCAGGTAGACGTACGCGTGTCCCGGCGGCCCGAACATCACTTCGGTGCGCGCGGTGCACCCCCGTGCCGAGTGCGCTGCAAGATCGTGCGGCCCGAGATACGCCTCGACTTCGACGATGCGTCCTGCACGCTCGACGCCGTCCACCACGTGCACGAGACACTTGCCGAGGAGATCATGCGCGACTTCGACGGTGTCGCGATCGTAGAAGGCGCGCGGCAGCCTGTGCAGCGCAAACTCTTCACGCCTCACTCTTCACGCCTCACTCTTCACCGCGAAGCGTCACCACATCGAGCGCAGCTTCGAGGCGACGTCCACGCGCGGCGCGTACTTCGCAGCCTGAGGCTCGGCGGCCTGCGCAGGGGGCCACGTCGCGTCCTGCAGCCGCGCCATGACAGCGGGCGTGAGAAAACGGCTGCGCGCGCCGTACACGTGCGCATCGCCGCGGCGCGCCTGGTGCGTCATGTAATAGCGCACCGGCGCGACGATATGCAGATCGCTCTTCGCTCGCGTCATCGCGACGTACAGCAGGCGCCTCTCCTCTTCGATGGCCGCCGCCGAGCCGGTGGAAAACTCCGACGGAAAGTTGCCGTCCGCGACGTTGAGCAGATACACGGCGTCCCACTCCTGCCCTTTCGCGGAATGTATGGTGGAGAGAACGAGATAGTCCTCGTCGAGATACGGCGCGCCCGAGAGATCACCCGTTGCCTGCGGCGGGTCGAGCGCGAGCTCGGTGAGGAAGCGCTCGCGGGTCGCGTACTGCTGCGCGATGTGCTCGAGCTGCAGGAGGTCTCCTTCACGCACGTGCGCCGCCTCGTAGATGCGCTCCAGATGCGGCTGGAACCATTCACGCACGCGCTGCACCTGTCCTTGCCATGCTCCGCCCGGCGCCGCGAGCGCATCCATCAGCTCGACGAAGGCCGGCCAGTGATCGGCGGTCAACGCGGGCGCCGGAAACTCGCCGAGCGACGACCACGCATGCGCGGCGGCTTCGAACCGCGTGTAGCAGCGCTGCGCGCCCGCCGGGCCCATGCCGGGCAACAATTGCAGCGCGCGGAAAGCCGCGACGCGGTTCTTCGCGTTGTCCGCCCAGCGCAGGACGGCCAGCATGTCCTTGACATGCGCGGCTTCGAGAAACTTGAGCCCGCCGTACTTGACGTAAGGGATGTTGCGGCGCGTGAGCTCGAGCTCCAGCACATCACTGTGGTGCGAGCTGCGGAACAGCACGGCCTGGCGCTTCAGCGCGACGCCGCGCTCGCGCGTCTCCAGCACGCGCGACACCACGTAGCCGGCCTGCGCCTGATCGTCCGCCACCGTCACGTAGCGCGGCCGCTCGCCGTTGCCGCGCGCCGCGCGCAGCGTCTTGCGATACTGGCGCGCGCCCTCCGCGATCAACGCGTTCGCGGCGTCGAGCACCGCCTGCGTCGAGCGATAGTTCTGCTCGAGGGTGACGACCTGCGCCTGCGGAGTGTACTGCGCCGGAAACCCGAGGATGTTCTCGACCGTGGCCGCACGGAAGGAATAGATGGCCTGCGCATCGTCGCCGACGACGGTCACGCCGCGCCCGTCGGGCCGCAGCGCCGTCAGCACTTCGCCCTGCAGCGTATTGGTGTCCTGGTACTCGTCCACGAGGATGTGATCGAACTGGCCGCCGATCTCGCGCGCGAGGCTCTCATCGCTCATCATCGCATGCCAGTAGAGCAGCAGGTCGTCGTAGTCGAGGGCCTGGTTCGCGAGCTTGCGCTCCACGTACGCGCGACAGAGCTGCGTGAGCTGCGCTTCCCACTCGATGCACCACGGAAACGCGCTCTCCAGCGTATGGCGCAGCGTCCCCTGCGTGTTGACGCGATGCGAATAGATCGCGAGACACGTGTCTTTGCGCGGAAACCGCTTCTCGAGCGACGACAGCCCCAGCTCGTGCCGCACGACGTCCATGAGATCGGCAGAATCGCCGCGATCGAGCACGCTGAAACCCGGGTCGAGCCCCAACCTGCCGCAATGCGCGCGAATGAGCCGGTTCGCGACGGAATGAAAGGTTCCCGCCCACGGCAGGCTCACCGCAGGGAGCGTTCCCGGTCGCGCGCCGGAAGCCGCCGCCCGCTCTTCGATGACAGCGCCGACGATGCGCTGCGCGCGCCGCGTCATGTCCTGCGCAGCGCGGCGGGTGAACGTGAGCAGCAGTATGCGTTCGGGACTCACGCCTTCCATCACGAGATGCGCCACGCGGTGCGCCAGCGTGTTGGTCTTGCCGGTGCCTGCGCCCGCAACGATGAGCAGCGGGCCGGCGCGGTATCCCGCGGCCGAGCGCTCGCCGTACTGCGCTGCCTCGCGCTGTGCGGTATTGAGGCGCTCGAATACGGCGGATCCGGCGGGCACGGACGGGGATGCGGTTGCGGGTGCGATTGCAGTTGCGATGCTCACGCCGGCACTATAAGCGATAACTGTATATCCATCCAGCTTATATACGTGACAAATGCAAATTTATGAAACACAATACACAGGACAGGCCGGTGGGTATCACCGGGGTTGCGTTGGCAAAGGCTGGCGCTTTCCTTGAGGACACTTTCGGTCTCTTTCCCGGTCAGGGTTCGGGGTACGTTGAAGCGATGTTAGCCATTATCGCGGAGAATACAGCGCCATTAGGTGCTGATGATACTCATAAGCCCAGCGCCCCAGCTCTTTAAATTTGTCCATGAAAAGTTTTATATCGTCAGCGGTGAAGCGGTAAACCATCGGGAAAATGTCCATCGTCTCCGTTTCGTGGGGTTGCGAAGTAAGTTTATTCTTCCTGGTCGCGTAGTCCGGTGGCACTAGAAAAAACCCGCGCTGGTTATTGTTGATGTAATACTGGGTGACTACCGCATGGGCAATGTCGTTTCTCCGTTCCGCGCCCTTGCGTATGTGCTTTAGCAGTAGAGAAAGCGATGCTTGGTCTTTCTCGATAACGCGGCGCAACGGGAAGAACACTTCGGCGGCGGCGCTGATCGCATCGCTCCTAGCCGAGCCGCTTACCAACGTGCCATAAACGCGGTGTGCCGCACGGTGTTCGCCCTGTAGAAAAAATGCGAAGATGTCTGCAAATTTTGATTCTGTGCGTTCCCACTCAGTGAGCGCGCAGCCAACGCACAGGTACATCATTGTATCGTCGGCTTCGCCTTGTTCTTTGGGCGCGGGCCTTTCCCAGTAAGGGTGAATAGGCGGTATTTCAACCATGACGAAGTCCCCCAAGAAAGACACTCAGCCACTAGGCAACGACATACCGCAAATGCCTTTCAATGAGGCATTAAAGCGGGTGTGGGCTGCGAAGCCGCAGCATAAGATTGCGCCGAAGAAGGCGCAAAAGAAATGACCGCGCCAGATATCGGCACGGCCATTTCTGTGCAGGTGGCCAATACATTCGTCACCGATCTTGCTACTGCACTAACTCAAGCTTTGGCGGTCGAGCCTCGCGTAGGCCGGTCACAATGCCGCGAAGGATTTTTTGAGACATTTCGTGAGAGATCATGTTCGGCGATAAGAGGTTTGCTGTCGCATCGAACGAATTCGCCAGATCGGCCTTGGAGATGACGTTTTTTTGTTCCAAGACCGTGCCCAAGTGAATTATTGCAATCTGCAAACCTTGAACTGCACAAGCGATCTGAAAACCGACTTGCTCTGGCGTCATGTTTCCCTCCTGTGGCGTTTGAAGCCTAATATTTGCAGCCAGTGGTTAGACCACTGAGGCATTTTATGCTTGCGCCTCTCCACCAATCCGCCGATAGGTGAGGCGCTTGCCGCGAATGCCCTTCAGCGCGGCAACGGTGCGGTCTGAATCGGTGTGTCCAGTCCTCATCCACTTGCCATCGATCTTGACGCGCTTTTCGCGGTGGCTGAATCGGAAGTCGAATTCGGTCAGATAGCGTTGCAGATGGGCTTCGCTGATGTGGTGGTACGTGCCCTTCAGGCCGCGCTTGAAGATGCCGAAGTAGCTTTCTACGGTATTAGTATGAACGTCACCACGCGCATATTCGCCCGCGCTGTGGTTTACGCTGTCGTGCTTCGGAAACTCGGGCTTGATCTTCTTGTAGTGGCTCGCGCTGTCAGTAAAGAGGCGGGCCGTCTTGTCAACGTGCTTAAGCAGTATCGGCTTGAGCGTTTCCGCGTCAACGTTGGCAACGCGGTAAGAATAGGTAGAGCCGTCGCGCTCGACCAGCGAGAAGATTTTGTATTTGTCAGCCGCCTTGATGTTGCGGGCAGATGAGCGCGAGCCGGGAATATGGCCGTAAAAGGTTTCGTCGGCCTCAACGATCTTGCCGCCGCCGCCCATCGTGCCTTTAGGCGTGGGCATGGTGAACGCCTCGCGTATGCGATGGGTCATGAACCAAGCCGTCTTGTAAGTCACGCCGAGCATACGGTGCAGCTGGTGGCTGCTCATACCTTTCTTGGACGAGCAGAGCAGATGCACGGCAAGGAGCCACTTATGGAGCGGTATCTTGGAGCGTTCAAACACGCTGCCAACCGTCACGGTGTATTGCTTGCGGCAATGCCCGCAGAACCAAAGGCCAGCACGACCGCCTTTGATGCTGCTCATGCGCTCCATAGCGCCGCAATGAGGGCAGACAGGGCCATTCGGCCATACCTGCGCTTCAAGGTATTGGCGGGCTTTGTCGGCGTCTTTAAATTGAGGTTGATGGAGATCGCACATGGTAGTGTTCCTAACGTCTAGGCTGGAGCGCAAACGAATGACGGCTTCTGCTCAAAGAAGGCAACGTGATGAGGCAGACCCTCTGTATGGGCTATCTTCACTATCCCAGCGAGAAATAGCAGGTGCGTATCTAAATTCACTAGCCAGGCACTTTCATTCATTCTTTGCAGTCCTTCGGCTTCTGGCATGTCATGAAGTGCGCGGTGCATGGAGTCAGGCCAAGTGCGGCTATTCGGATGCATCGAAACGATTATCAGCGCGTATGTCATGGCCCCTCCGTTAATGACATCGACATACTGCACTCTTGATCTGCATGTGTCAAGTATATAAGCTGGTCCGCCATCTACGAGCATCACGAGTTCACCGCGTTCGTCTATGGTATGAACGGCCACTTCGCCGCCTGGCGGAAAAAGACCGCTGCGACGCTCAAAGCGCTGAAAAAAGGTTGCCACCCCAAGGAAGTCATCGCAGCGCTCGCGGAGGACCTGCTCGCCCATTACGCCGGCAAGCCGCTCATCGATCCCTACGACATTTACCAACACCTTCTCGATTACTGGGCGCACACCATGCAGGACGACTGCTACCTCATCGCTGTCGATGGCTGGAAGGCCGAAACCTCGCGGGTCATCGAAACCAAGAAAGGCAAGGACGGCAAACCGGGCAAACAGGTGGACAAGGGCTGGACCTGCGACCTGATTCCCAAGGCGCTGATCGTTTCGCGTTACTACGCCAAGGAGCAGGCGGCCATCGACCGGCTTGCTGGCGACCTGGAGACCGTCACCGCCAAGCTCGCCGAGCTGGAAGAGGAGCACGGCGGCGAGGAAGGCGTCTTTTCCGAGCTCGACAAGGTGAACAAGGCCAACGTCGCTGGACGGTTGAAGGAGATCAAGGGCGATAAAGAATCGAAAGACGAAGCCGCCGTGTTACAGGAGTGGCTAACGCTCAACGGCGAAGAGACCGACCTCAAGCAGCGCCTGAAGGAGCTGGATGCCGACCTCGATTCCAAGGCTCACGCGCACTACCCCAAACTAAGCGAAGCCGAGATCAAGGCGCTGGTGGTGGACGACAAATGGCTCGCCGCGCTGGATAGGGATATTCACGGCGAGATGGATCGCGTGAGCCAGCAGCTTACGCAGCGCGTGAAAGAACTGGCCGAGCGCTACGAGACTCCTCTGCCGCGAATGATGAGCCGCGTGGCGGAGCTGGAGGCGAAGGTGAACCGGCATCTGGAGAAGATGGGGTTCGCATGGAAGTGAGGGAGCCGAGTGCGAAGTATCTGGCGCGTGCCGGATACAAGCAGACTGAGGTGGGGGTGATTCCGGAGGATTGGATGAATCCTCAGTTCTTTAACCTGCGCCCGCTGATCCAGCCATTGTGGACTGTCATGGCTCCGAAGGCGGCGAGACCGTGCGCGACGCAGGTTGCGAGTTATTCGCCATTCGCCATTCGCGAATAGCGAATGGCCAGAGTAACAGCCTGTTTCGACTTTCACCTCTCAGATTAATACGTGGGGCTCGGCATTGCCGTGGTTTGAAAACGATTCATTTTGCAAACCCACGGTTGGCATATTCCGCCTGAGTCAATTCAGACGCTGGTCGGCAGGAGTCGCCAGCGACGGCAAGATCAAGCGGCAAGCCGTGAACGGTGGCGCAGCGCGGCGGGGGCCTTTCTCCTCACTCCTGACTCCTCGCCTCGCGCGCGGCGTCGCGTAGCGCGCACATCTTTTGCTCCGATGCCGTTATCGCATGTCATGGCGGAGCGCCCATGAGTCCCGGAGCAGTGTGGAAACTGTTCAAGCAGACAGTCACCGCGTGGAGCGACGATCACGCCTCCAGCATGGGCGCGGCGATCTCGTATTACACGCTTTTCTCCATCGCGCCGCTGCTGCTGATCGTCATAGCGGTCGCGGGATTCTTCTTTGGCGATGCGGCCGCGCGCGGCGAGATCATGGGCCAGCTGCAGGGTCTGCTCGGTGTCGACGGCGCGCGCGCCGTCGAAGCGCTGCTCAAGAGCGTCAACAGGCCGGCCCAGGGCATCCTCGCGACCGTAGTCGGGATCGCCACGCTGCTGCTCGGCGCCACCGGCGTTTTCGCCGAGCTGCAGAACGATCTCGACCGCATCTGGCGCGCGCCGGTGAGCGCGAGCGCGAGCGGCATCATGAGTCTTCTCCGTAACCGCCTCCTGTCTTTCGGCCTCGTGCTGGGATTCGCCTTCCTGCTCATCGTCTCGCTCATTGCCAGCGCCGTGGTATCGGCGCTCGGCAAGTGGTGGGGACCGATGTTCGGCGCCTGGGAGCTGGTGGCGCAGGCGATCAATTTCGTGCTCGGCTTCGCGCTGATGACGGTGCTGTTCGCGATGATCTACAAGATCATGCCGCGCGTGAAAATCGCGTGGCGCGACGTGTGGACAGGCGCTGTGGTGACTTCGCTGCTGTTCGCGATCGGCAAGCTGCTGATCGGGCTGTACCTCGGCAAGAGCAGCGTCACGTCGGCTTTCGGCGCGGCCGGGTCGCTCGTGCTCGTGATGGTGTGGGTGTATTACTCGGCCCAGGTGTTCCTGCTCGGCGCCGAGTTCACCTGGGTGTATGCACACTGCTACGGCTCGCGCCAGGACAAGCCCGCCGCCCGTGAGCTCGATCCGGAGCGCGCAGCGGCCACGCCCGCGCCTTCCGCCATCACCGGGGGAGAAGTGCTCGCGCTGGGGCGCGGCCAGCACGCGCTCGCGCGCCGCGCATGGGTGAACGTCGGCATGGCTGCGGGTGCCGGTCTCCTGACGGCGCTCATCACGAGCCGACGGTCCAGAGGCTGAACTCGCGCTTTCGGCCGGCAACGGCGCGCCGTATCATAGCCCGTACCTCACAGCGGGGTGCGGAAATGAAGCGGATCATCAGCACGGCGTCGATCGCATGCTCGTTCATCGGCGTGCTCGCTCATGCGGCCTATCCCGACAAGCCGATACGCATCATCGTGCCGTACGCGCCGGGCGGGAACATCGACGTGACGGCCCGTGCCGTCGCGCCCGGGCTCACCGAAACGCTGGGGCAGCCGGTCGTCGTGGATAACCGCGGGGGCGCAGGCGGCAGGGTTGGCACGGAGCTCGCGGCGAAAGCAGCGCCCGATGGCTATACGCTGCTGCTCGGATCGAACGGCCCGCTGACCATGACGCCTGCGTTCTTTCCGAGCATCGGCTACGACACGCTGCGCGATTTCGTGCCGACCTCTACCGTCTCGATCGTGCCGCTCGTGCTGAGCGTGCATCCATCATTGCCGGTGAACGATACCAAGCAGCTCGTCGCGTTCGCGAAGCAGCGTGCTGGCCGCATCACCATGGCTTCCGCGGGCACCGGAAGCACGACGCACATGACCGGCGAGCTGTTCCAGCTCCTCACCGGCGTGAAGTTCACGCATGTGCCGTACAAGGGCAGCGGCCCCGCGCTGATCGATCTCGTCGGCGGGCAGGTCGATCTCATTTTCGACCAGATATCGACGTCACAAGGCCTGGTGAAAGCCGGGAAGCTGCGCGCGCTCGGCGTCGCGACGCAGGCGCGGTCCGCATTCCTGCCCGAAGTGCCGACCATGGAAGAGGTCGGCATCAAGGGATTCCAGGCGTCGACCTACACCGGCGTCCTGCTGCCGGCTAACGCACCGAAGGACGCCGTGCAGAAAGTCTACGGCGCCTTGAGCACGGTGCTCGACAGGGCGGCAACACGCGAGAACTTTGCGCGCCTCGGCGCGGAGGTGATCAAGAGCACGCCGGAGGAATTCGCGGCCAGGCTCAAGGGCGACCTCGCGAGATGGGTGAAAGTGCGGGAGGCGACGCGTATCAAGCTTGAGTGATGTCGCTTCGCTAGTGACGCCGGGCTGACGCCCTGGTGACGAGCTGCGCGGTGACGAGCTGCGCGGTGACGAGCTGCGCGGTGACGAGCTGCGTGGTGACGAGCGGTGCGGTGATATGCCTCACAGGTTAAAGATCCGGTTTCACCAGCGAAGCTGCGTCACCAGCCGCGATAGCGGCGGCGTCACTAGCGGAGCGACATCACCGCTCTAATACGACTTCGGAAGCCCGAGCACGCGCTCGGCGATATAGCACAGTATGAGCTGCGGGCTCACCGGCGCGATGCGCGGTATGAGCGACTCGCGCAGGAAGCGCTCGACGTGGTACTCCTTGGCGTAGCCCATGCCGCCGTGCGTCATGACGGCGGTCTCGCACGCGCGGTAGCCTGCTTCGCCGGCGAGGTACTTCGCGGCATTGGCTTCGGCGCCGCACGGCTTGCCCGCGTCGTACAGCGTCGCCGCCTTGAACGTGAGCAGGTCAGCGGCTTCGAGCTCTATCCAGCGCTGCGCGAGCGGATGCTGAATCGCTTGGTTCTGGCCTATGGGGCGATCGAAGACGACGCGTTCCTGCGCGTACGTCGCCGCGCGCGCCAATGCTGCGCGTCCTATGCCGATCGCTTCGGCCGCGACAAGGATGCGCTCGGGATTGAGGCCGTGCAGAATGTATTCGAAGCCTTTGCCTTCCTCGCCGATGCGGTCTTCCACCGGCACGCGCAGGCCGTCGAAGAACACCTGGTTCGAGTCCACCGCCTTGCGGCCCATCTTCGGAATCTCGCGCGCCTCGACGTGGCCGCGATCGACGTCGGTGTAGAACAGGCTCAGGCCCTGCGTCGGCTTGGCGACGGCATCGAGCGGCGTGGTGCGCGCGAGCAGCAGCATCTTGTTCGTCACCTGCGCGGTCGAGATCCAGATCTTCTGGCCCGACACCACGTAATGCGAGCCGTCGCGCACCGCGCGTGTCTTGAGGCGCGTGGTATTGAGCCCGGCGTCGGGCTCGGTGACGCAGAAGCACGCCTTGTCGCGGCCCGCGATCAGCGGCGGCAGGAAGCGGCGCTTCTGCTCGTCGCTGCCATAGACCACCACGGGATTCAGCCCGAAGATGTTCATGTGCACCGCCGAGGCCGCCGCCATGCCGCCGCCCGCCTGTGCGATGGTCTGCATCATCAGCGCCGCTTCGGTGATGCCGAGCCCCGCGCCGCCGTGCTCCTCGGGCATCGCAATCCCGAGCCAGCCGTCGGCGGCGAGCGCTGCGTGAAAGTCGTGCGGAAAGCCGCCCTCGGTATCCTTCTTCAGCCAGTAGTCGAGATCGAAACGCGCGCAGATGCGCTCGATCGCGGCGCGTATGGCGAGCTGCTCTTCGGAAAAGGAAAAGTCCATAGCAGCCTCTTCATTTGCCCGATGTTTCTTCGGGTCGCGTCACTACAAGACATCTCAAAAATTCAAATTCCAAGAAACCGCCGATGGACGCCGATGAACGCAGATACTGCTCGTACGTCTTGGCCATGTCGGCGTCTATCTGCGTTTATCGGCGGTCCAAAGGTTTCCGAGACAAGTTCTAGCCCGGCGCAACGGTGGCGCCGCTTGCGATCATCGCCGCGATGTCGCCGTCGCTGCAGCCCGCCTCGCGCAGTATCTCGACGCTGTGCTCGCCCAGCCGCGGCGCGTGCAGGCGCTGCTCCGGCTGGGACTCGGACCAGGTGCTCGGCACCGCCATCGTTCGCAATGTGCCCTCGGTCGGATGCTCCGCGCGCTTGAAAAATCCGGTCGCGTGCAGGTGCGGGTCGGCGAGCAGGTCGTCCAGCGTGTTGAGCGGCGTGGCGGGAATATCGGCCGCGGCAAGCGCGTCGAGCCATTCCGCGCTGGTGCGCGTGGCGATCTGCGCGGCGACGAACTCGTAGACTTCCGCGATGTTGCGCGAGCGTGCTTCCTGGGTGGCGAAGCGCGGGTCGTCCATCATCGCCTCGCGGCCTATCATGCGAAAGAACGCGCGCCACTGCTTGTCGATGTAGATGAGCACGCAGATGTAGCCGTCGCTCGTCTGGTACGGCGCGCGGTGCGGCGCGAGCATCCGCGGGTAGCCGGGCGGTCCCGCAGGCGGCTCGAAAGTGTGCCCGCCCATGTGGTCGCTGAGAATGAGCTCGGTCATCGTCTCGAACATCGGCACCTCGATCGCCTGGCCGCGGCCGGTGCGCTCACGATAGAACAGCGCCGCGGTGAGCGCATGCGCCATGCACAGCCCGGTGATGCGATCGGCGATGGCGGACGGCATGAAGCGAGGCCGCCCCCCACCGGAAGCGGCGAATATCGACGGTATCGCCACCATGCCCTGGATGAGATCGTCGTACGCCGGACGGCCGGCATACGGTCCCTGCTCGCTGTACCCGTACGCGGCGACATACACGATGCGCTCGTTCACCGCTCTCACGTCGTCGTACGCGAGTTTCAGCCGCGCCATCGCCTGCGGCCGCGAGTTGTGCAGCAGCGCGTCGGCATTCTTCACGAGGCGCAGCAAGGCATCGCGCGCCGCCGGCTGCTTGAGATCGAGCACGATGGAGCGCTTGTTGCGGTTGTGATGCAGGAAGATGTGACCCATGCCGCTGTGCTTGAGCGGCGCCGCGTGGCGGATCACGTCGCCCTCGGGCGACTCGACCTTGATCACGTCCGCGCCGTAATCGGCGAGCACCTGCGTGCCGTACGGTCCGAGAATGACGCTCGTCAGATCGACGATGCGCACGCCGGTGAGCGGTCCTGCCATCGGGTTACTCCGGTTGTATGCCAGCGGCCTTGATCATCTTCGCCCAGTACTGCACCTGCTGGCGCACGTACTCGCCGAACTGCTCCGGCCCCATCGGCGAGACCTCGAAGCCGATGTTTGCGAGCTTGTCCTTCAGGTCCTTGCGCGCGAGCACCTGCTGCAGCTCCTCGTTGAGGCGGTTCACCACTTCGCGCGGCGTGCCGGCCGGCGCCAGCGTTCCGTTCCACGACGTGAGGTCGAAACCCTTGATCGTCTCTCCCATCGCCGGCACGTCGGGCAGCAGCGCCGAGCGTTTGCCGGTCGTCACCGCGAGCACTTTCAATTTTCCCGAGCGCACGAACGGCATGCCGGTGACGAAGTCGGTGATCATCAGCGGCACCTGTCCGCCCACCACGTCCGAGATGGCGTTGGGGCTGCTCTTGTACGGGACGGAGACGAGGTCGATCTTCGCCAGCACGCGCAGCGATTCGCCGGAGACCAGCGAAGTGCTGTTGGCCGTAGCGTACGAGAGCTTCCCGGGGTTCGACTTCGCATAGGCGATGGTCTCGGCCATGTTGCGCGCGGGAAACGACGGGTGCGAGACGACCATGAACGGCAGCGTGCCGGTGAAGGTAATGGGCGTGTAATCCTTCACCGGGTCGTAGGGCAGCTTCTTGAAGAGGCTGGGATTGGCCGAGTGCGACGTGTTGGTGGTCATGAACAGCGTATAGCCGTCGGGCGCCGACTTGGCGACGAATTCAGCGCCGATGATGGCGTTCGCGCCGGCCTTGTTGTCGATGACGAACTGCTGGCCCATGCGCTCGCCCAGCGCCTGGAACACGATGCGCGCGACCCCGTCGGTGCCGCTGCCGGGCGCAAAGGGCACGACGACTCTCACGCTCTTCGATGGATAGGTCTGTCCCGCTGCGATGCCGGAGAGCAGGCCTAGCGCCGTCACTATCGAGACTGCAATTGTTTTCATGGCTCCTCCTTTGTGTATTGAAGCCGATCCGGCTACAAGCTGTTTCAAGAGTCTCTGTAACCGCCGATAGACGCAGATAAACGCCGATTCCGGGATGCGATCGTTGTTCTATCTGTGTTCATCGGCGTTCATCTGCGGTTGCAGAGAACTTGTATTTTCGAGATAGCCTCTACTCGCGGATCACCTTGTCCGGCGATTCTCCGTACGGCGGGCTGTACATGACGAGCACGCGCACCGGCTCGTCGCTCACCACCGTGAACACGTGTTTCTCGTTCGCCGGGAAATAGCAGCACTCTCCCGGCCCCATCTCGAACGACTCGCCGCACACTTCGGCGCGCGCGCGGCCGGCGAGCATGTAGCACACCTGCTCGATGTCCGGATGCGCGTGCGGCAGCGCGCCTTTGCCCTTCTCGATCACGCCGAGCACCACCTCGAGGTTCGTTGCGCCGACGTTGTCGGGGCCTATGAGCCGGTAGTTGGAAGTACCGGTGTGGTTCGCCGGGTGGTAGGCGGCGACGTCCTGCGGCCTCACGTGATAACGGCTCTGCATGGCTTGCTCCTTCATTTCTGTTCGAGGCTCGCGCACGCCGAGCGCAGCATGCGCGCATACGAGGCGATGCCGGGTTCGAGGCGATACATCGGCCCTGCGATCGAGATGGCGTAGACGCCGTGGCCCAGCCGCACCGGCCAGGCGATGGCCGCGATGTCCGGCATGGTCTCCGCGAGGTTCGCAAACCAGCCGCGTTTGCGCGAAGCGGCGAGATCCGCCTCGATCGCCTTCGCCGTCGTCAGCGTGCGCCTGGTGATGCGCTTGAGCTTCATGCCCGAAAGCAGTTTCGCCCGTTGCTCGGCGCTCTGCATGGACAGCAGCGCCTTGCCGAGGGAGTTGGCGTAAGGCGCGCGGAACTCCCCGGCCTGGGCGGTGTAGCGGATGCTGTTCGGCGACTCCAGCACGTCGAGGTAGATCACGCGGTCGTCCTCGCTCAGCGTGCCGAACACGATCGTCTCGCGGGTCGCGTCGCGCAATTCCGCGAGCGTCGAACGAGCCCGCGCGAGGACCGGATCGTGACGCGAGATCTGCTGCGACATCGTAAGCAGCCGGCCGGTGGGGTAGTAGCCCTGCCGCGGCGCGGTCTCGTACAGATAGCCGCGATGCTCCAGCGTGCGGACCAGCGCATGGCAGCTCGAGAGCGGGATGGAAAGCACGCGCGCGAGCTCGGAAAGGGGCAGGGGCCGGCGATGGCTCGCGAAAGTCTCCACGATGTCCACTACGCGCAGCGCAGTCTTCACATTCATGAAGAAAGTTTCCTATTACAGAAGTATTTCGTCAAGCGGCGCGTCCGGCGCTGGCCGTCGCGTTGCGCTCGGGCGTATATTCGGTTCCACTCGCATCACGGCGGAGGGAGCCACATGCGTTACGAGCTTTATTACTGGCCGTCGATACAGGGGCGCGGCGAGTTCGTCCGGCTCGCGCTCGAAGAAGGCGGGGCGCGCTACGTCGACGTTGCGCGGGAACCGGAAGATGCCGGCGGAGGCGTGCCGGCGATGATGGCAATGTTGCAGAGCGGTGCTCTGCGCCGGCCGCCGTTCGCGCCGCCGGTGCTGAAGGCAGGCGAGCTGTGGATCGCGCAGACGGCGAACATCCTGGCCTATCTCGGGACCAGGCTCAAGCTCGTGCCGCGGGACGAGGCGAGCCGGCTGTGGGCGAACCAGCTGCAGCTCACGATCGCCGATCTCGTGGACGAAGCGCACGACACGCACCACCCGATCGCCGGCAGCCTCTATTACCACCAGCAGAAAGCGCCGGCCCGCAAGCGCGCCGCGCATTTCCGGCAGGAAAGAATGCCGAAGTATCTCGGTTACTTCGAGCGCGTGCTGGAGCGCAATCGCGGTGGACGCGGTCATGCCGTCGGCACTGCGTTGTCGTATGTCGACCTGTCGCTGTTCCAGGTCGTCGAGGGGCTGCGCTACGCGTTTCCGAAGGCGATGCGCCGCGCGGAGCGCTCGTGCCCGGGCCTTGTCGCCTTGCACGACCGCGTGGCGCGCAGGCCGCGCATCGCGGCGTACCTCGCTTCCCCGCGCCGCATACCGTTCAACGAGCAGGGCATTTTCCGGCGCTATCCCGAGCTCGACGGCTGACCCGTGACAGCGGCCGGATGGCTACAGGCTGATTCGCAAAAGCAGGAAAGGCAATGGACAGGATTCACAGGATTGGCAGGATCAACAAGATGAATACTTCAAGGTTCTGCTTCGATCCTGTGCATCATGTGAATCCTGTCTATGGTGTTCGTTTGTCTTGATGGACTTCAGCCTTTCGCCGCCAGTCCTCGCGTATTGCGCCGTCGTGCTGCTGGCGAGCTATGCCTTGCGCGGCAGCACCGGCTTCGGCGGCTTCGCGGCCATGCCGCTGATGGCGCTCGCCGTGCCGATGAAGCTGCTCGTGCCGATGTGGACGCTGCTCGTCATCGCGTCGTCGACCACGCTGGTCGCCAGGGACCGCCGGCATGTGGCGCTGCGCGATATCGCGCAGGTGATCCCGGCGTGCGTGGTCGGGGTGGCGATCGGTCTTTATTTCTTTACCACGCTCGATGCGCAGCTGCTCGCTCGCAGCTTCGGCGTGCTGGTGCTCGCCTATGCGTCGTACACGTTGTGGAATCTGCGGCGTTCGGCGACACCGTCGGCGCGGGGCTCGCAGGCCGTCGCGCAGGGCGCCGGCATGCTGGCGGGCGCGATGGGCACGGTGTTCGGCACCATGTCGAGCATCTTCTTCGCCATTTATCTCGACGCGCGGCGCATCACCAAGGCCCAGTTCAGGGCGACCATCTCGGCGCTGATGCTGATCCTCGCGCTGGTGCGAGGCGCCGGCTACCTTGCAGTCGGCGTCTTCGAGCGCGAAGCGCTGGTGCTGTTCGGCCTCGCGCTGCCGTTCATGCTCGTCGGCATGTACTTCGGCGACCGCGTGCACGCCCGCATCGACGAGGTCACGTTCAAGCGCCTGGTGTGCGGCATCCTGCTGGTGAGCGGCGCGGCGCTGCTGTTCCGCTAGCCGTTCTCCTGCGACCTCCCGTTGATCTGGATCATGGCTGTTACATGCCGCGCGCTTACGCTAGTGCGAGTCCACTCCGGAGAGCCGACCATGGAGTACCACGATCCAGCCTGCGCCTACTGCCCGCCTAACGTTCGCGCCTGCCGCAAGGGAGAGTCGGAAGAGCGTGGCCCCGGCTTCTGTCCGACCAAGGTCGATCCCGACACGATGGAGCACGCGCACGCGCTGTACTCCGACCCGCAGGTGCGCGAGATTTCGCGCGTCGCGGCCATCGTCGAGTCCGAGGGCTACTGCAAGTGGACGCGCGTGGAAGAGGTCGTGCAGTTCGCGAAGCGCATGGGCTACCGCAAGATCGGCATCGCCAATTGCATCAGCTTCGTCGACCTGTCGAAAGTGCTCTCCGGCATCCTCGAAAGCCACGGCTTCGAAGTCGTCTCCGTAGCCTGCAAGCACGGCGGCATACCGAAGGAGGAGATGGGCGTAGCCGATGCCGAGAAAGTGCGCCCCGGGCAGTTCGAAGCGCTCTGCAATCCGGTGTCCCAGGCCGAGCTGCTCAACGAGCACGGGTGTGAGCTCAACGTGGTGATGGGCCTGTGCATAGGCCACGACAGCCTGTTTTTCAAGTATGCCAAGGGGCTGACCACCGTTCTCGTCACCAAGGACCGCGTGCTGGGCCACAACCCGGTGGCGGCGCTGCATCTTGCCGACAGCTATTACAGCAAGGTGTGGGGACCGGACAAACCTGAGAAGACGCCGAGCCTGCCGGTGGCCGGACGGCGCAAATCGCCGTGACGTTCCAGCAGGCAGCCGCGCGGCTGGTAATATGACGGATGCATAGTCCGCGCCGTCTCCATATAATAAGACGGCAAAATAATACATAAGCTGTTCCACACCTCAGGGGAGACGTGATGCGCCACGACCAGAGCCGCCATGCCGGCGTACGCAAGCTGCTGCTGCCCGCAGTACTTTCAATGCTGTTGTCCGCCGGTTTCTGTTTGCAGTCGCATGCCGCCGATTCGATGAATCTCGCGCCCGGCTTCGAGGCGCTGCCGAAAAACGCCAGGATCGTTATGATGCCGACCGATATCGAGCTGTTCTCGATCAGCGGCGGCGGCGTGCCCGAGCCCAAGGCGGACTGGACGGACGCTGCCGCCCGTCATTTTAAATCGGCCCTCAAGGCGAAGAAGGCCGCGCTCGGCGTGGCGAGCGTCGAGCTGAGCGAGGCGGACGCAGATGATCTCGTTGAGGTGAACGCACTGCACGGAGCAATCGCACGCTCCATCGCCTTGCATCACTTCGGCAACGCCATGTTCCGGTTGCCGACGAAGGCGGGCAGGCTCGACTGGTCCTTGGGCGACCCGGTGCGCGCGATCAAGGCCAAGACCGGCGCGGACTATGCCCTGTTCAGCTGGATACGTGATAGTTATGCGAGCGGCGAGCGCATTGCTGCCATGGTCGCGCTGGCGCTCTTCGGCGTTGCCGCGCAGGGCGGAGCGCAGATCGGCTATGCCTCGCTCGTCGATCTCAACAGCGGCCGCGTGCTGTGGTTCAACCGTCTCGCGCGAGGCACAGGCGATCTGCGTGAAGCGGACAAGGCCGCCGAAACCGTAGAAGCCCTGCTCGACAAGTTCCCGACGTCCCGATGAACCGCCGCGGATTTCTTGCTGCGGGCTGCGCCTGCGCGATGCATCTCGCGCCCGGCATTGCCCGTGCGCAGACCGATTGGGTCGCGCCGCCGCGGTTCACACGGCCGGAGCTTGCGAGCGACGAGGGCGGGCTGTGGTCGATGATGGACCGCGAAGAGACGAAGCTGCGCCGCAGTCCGTTCGCCATCCGCGACCGCGGCCTGCGCGACTACGTGCAGAGCGTCGCCTGCCGGCTCGTCGGCGATCATTGCCCCGACATACGCGTACACCTGGTGCGCACGCCCCTGTTCAACGCCAACGTCGCGCCCAACGGCATGATGCAGGTCTGGAGCGGGCTGCTGCTGCGGATGGAAAACGAAGCTCAACTCGCGGCCGTGCTGGGGCACGAGATCGGCCATTATCTGGAGCGGCATTCGCTCGATCGCCTGCGGGACATCAAGTCGCGCACCGCCTTCAGCCAGTTCCTCGGACTCTTCGGCGTGGTCGGCGCTGTCGGCCAGCTCACCATGCTCGCCGGCGCGCTTGCGTACTCGCGCGATCAGGAGCGGGACGCGGACCGCATCGGCGTCGCTCTCATGCACAAAGCGGGTTACGACGCCGCCGAAGCGACCAAGGTCTGGGGCAATCTGCTGCTCGAGATCAAGGCGCGTCCGGGCCGCGATGCGGCCGGCGCGAATCCCATGTTCGCCACGCATCCTGCTCCCGAGGAACGGCAGGAGACGCTCACGCGGCTGGCGCAGGCCGTACCGGGCGGGGTCACGAACGAGGACGCGTGGCGCGACAGGATGCGGCCGTTCCGCCTGGAGTGGCTGCTCGAAGAGGTGAAGCGCGGTCAGCATGAAGAGAGCATCGCTCTGCTTACGCGCATGATAGATCACATGCCGGCGCAGGCGGCTGACGCTCTCTATGCGCGCGGCGAAGTATACCGCCTGCGCGCACAGGACGGTGACCTCGACGCCGCGACCGGAGATCTCCAGGCGGCGCTCGCGCTGCCGGCGGCTCCGCCCGAGTCCCATCGCGCGCTCGGCCTGATTCACCGGCTGAAAGGCCGGTACGGCGAGGCGAAAGAAAGTTTCCGGCGCTATCTGGATCTCGTTCCGCATGCGCCGGACATTCCGCTCATCAGGAGCTACATGGAGGAAATATCCGCATGAAGAACATTTTGGTTGCTGTCCTGATGCTGCTGACGGCCGGTTGCGCCTCGGTGGCCAAGATCGAGTCCGGCGATCGCGTGATTGGCGAACGCATGAACGTGAAGCTGGACGGGGCGTGGAACCAGGTCAACGCGCCCGGCCTGGGGCCGGCCGAGATCTGGACGATGGAAGGCCTGCCCGTCGACCAGTTGCGCTTCTACGTCGGACTCAAGGACGGCGCGGCTATCCATCCCGAGCGCGGCGGCGGGAAGAAGAGCTTCAACTTCCGTTCGTCGATGCAGGCGGACGAGATTGTCTCGCTGTTCGAAGGGATGCTGATGCAGGACGGCTCGACGTACCGGCTGGTGAAGCTTGAGCCCGCGGCCTTCGGCGGCGAGAAAGGCTTCCGCTTCGAGTACATGCTCACGCGCAAGGTGGATAACGTGCAAATCTCTGGCGTCGGTTACGGTGCCGTCCGCAAGGGGGAGCTGTTTGCGATCCTGTACATGGCGCCGCGGCTTGCGTTCTTCGCGAGACATTCGGGCAGCGTGGAGCAGATCGCGCGCAGCGCGTTCGTAAAGGATTGAAAAAGGTGCGCCCGCGCGGCAAGGCGCGCCGGAAAACGGCCCGGGATTCCCGGGCCGTTTTTTTTGCTGGATCTATACGTAGCCCAGCCACGACCAGTACGTCGCGCCCATGAGCATCAGCAGCGCGTACGACAGCACCGTGATCACCAGGCCGACCTTGATGAAGTCCCGCGCGGTGAAGGTGTCGGTGCCGTAGACCAGCATGTTCTGCGGCGCGTTCACCGGCAGGATGAAGCCGAAGCTCACCACGAACTGCAGCAGCATCGTCATGCCGACGATATTGATGCCGGGCGTCTGTACGCTCTGCAGCACGCTGATGACGATCGGGATCATCGCGGAGGCAAGCGCGGTGGCGCTCGCGAAGCCGAGGTGAATGACGATCAGGAACATCGACATCAGCGCCAGCGCCGTATTGGCGAAGCCGCCGAGCGCGAGCGTAAGTGCTGCCGAGGTGCCGAGCACGACGTCGGGCTTCGCGACGCTGGGCGCGGTGCCCAGAAGAAACGCCTCTGGTGCATTGCGCAAATCAGCGCGTTGACGAAAATCAACGGGGATATGCGCCTCGTCGTCGGCGCGCGTGCGCGCGCTCGTCCGACACGATGTGGTCGTAGCCCGCGCCATGCGGACGCACGCTGTTGCGCACGCGCCCGTCATCGCGGATGATGGCGCATCGTCAGGGAGGATGGAGGAAGCGAGATGAACGACATGGCGGTCGCGCAGCTGAGCCCGGAAGTAGTGCTCGGCGAGCTGAAGAAGCAGGGCGTCACGCACGTGGTGTGGCTGCCCGACAGCGAGACGAACTGGCTCTACCTGCTGATGAAGGCAGAGCCCTCGCTCACGCTCGTCACCGTTCCGCGCGAAGGGCTCGCGATGTCGATCGCGGCCGGTCTTGCCGCGGGCGGAGCGAAGCCCGTGGTGCTGATACAGAACACCGGCCTCATGGAGTCCGGCGATTCGATACGCGGCTGGCTCGTCGGGCTCGACATACCGGTGGTGCTGATGGTCGGCCTGCGCGGCTGGACGCGCCACGGCCCGACCAAGGACACGGCGGCGACGTTCACCGAGCCGTTTCTCAATGCCTTCCGCATCGACTACTACCTCGTGGAAAGCGATGCCGATGCATCACGCATTGCCGTCGCGTTCGATCAGGCGCGCGCGACCAGGCGCCCGGTTGCCGTGCTGGTCGGCGACGAGTTCCACGGTTTCAACGCCAAATAGCGGAGCGCTGCGATCATGATGCACACTGAAGAATTGATGAGGCTGTTCGCGCCGCACCGCGGCGATGCGATCGTCATTCCGGGCCGCGGCGGACGGCATTGGGTGAACATCTCGGACAAGCCGGGCCTCGATGCGCCGCTCGGCGATCCCGCCATGGGCGGACATGCGGCGTTTGCGTTCGGCCTCGCCATGGCGCAGCCGAAGCGCAAGGTCGTCCTCTTCGACTCCGAAGGCGACGTGCAGATGGCCCTGTCCGTGCTGATCAGCATCGCCGAGCAGAAGCCGGCGAACTTCTATCACTTCATGATGGACAACGAGTGCTATGCGACCACCGGCGGGCAGCCGGTGCCGAATGCCAGGAACGTCGCGTACGAAGTCATTGCGCGCGGCGCGGGATATCCGCGCACGTACGCCTTCGACGATCTTGCCGCATTCGGCGCCGCGCTACCCGAGATACTCGGCAAGCCGGGCCCCGTGTTCGTCGCGCTGAAGATCCATCCGGATGTGCAGAACAAGCCTATAGGCCAGCGCGACAGGTCGTGGATGTCGCGCACGCGCCCTCAGGTGATGCAGGATTTGCGGAAGTCGCTCGGCATCGCGGCGTAATGCGCGCGCCTGCGCGCTACTGACGGTCGGTCGAGCCTTGCGCCGTGAGCGGATGTGCCGCGAGCGGCGCCTCCTCGATGCTGCCGCGGCCGGCCACAGGCTGGATATTGTCGTTCGCTGCGCCGGGATGATAGTCGGCGACGGCGAGGGTTCCGGTGTGCGGCGTCACGGGGACGCGGCTGTCGTCGGCGTAGAACTGTATCGGCAGCGACAGGCGTATCACTTTCCCGCGATCGACGTCAGGCCTGGACACCACGAAGTGCAAATGCGGTCCGGTCGAATACCCGGTGTTGCCGGAGTAGCCGATCAGCGCGCCCGCGGCGACGCGCTGGCCGCGGGCCACCAGCGGCTTTCCCGGCGAGAGATGGGCGTACTCCGCGATCGTGCCGTCGTCGTGGACGATGGTGATCATGTTCGCCTGCTCGATGAAGGAAAGGTCGCGACCGCCGGCGTCGTGCGTCAACACGACGTCCACCACCACGCCGGTGCGCGCAGCGACCACCGGCGTGCCCACCGGCATGTCGAAGTCGACGGCGTACAGGTTCTGCTTGTTGTTGTGGCTGGTAAGCTTTCCGCCGTGGGCCTGGGTGATCGCGTGCGCTTCGCCGTCGGGGAACGGATAGCGATACATCGGCCCGGCGGACGGCTCGGCGTCTATCCGACCGACGTAGTACGTGTAGCTGAAGAGATAGCGGTAAGGCTGCTCCCTGCGCACCGGCGCGATGTACCCGAGCGGGACGGCGCCGTGGGCCGGCACGATCGCGGTCACCGGCCAGTCGGAGGTGGTGCCGATGTTTTCGCTGGCCAGCGTGACGTGTATGGTGATCGGCGCCGGGCCGTCGTTGCGCGCAACCACCTGCTCGAGCGGACCTGCGCGGCGCGTTTCGACGCGGAACGGGTAGTCGTTCAGCGCTGCCGCGGCACCGGAGATCGATGCGAAGCAGGCAGCGAAGAAAGCGAGCAGTTGAAGTGAGCGCGCCACTTTGATCGGAGTTATGGGCCGCAGTTAATTTGCCACCAGCGGTGAGCGCGACACAGGACATAAGTCCGCGCTGTCCGCACTTTTGTCGCCTGCGGGCGTCGCCCGCGAGCGCCGGATCAGTGTAGCAAACGACAGTACGCGATCGCGCAACGCGAGCGCACAAAATTTTCTCAGCGGCCGCGCGCGCGAAATTGCGTCGCAGCCGCAGGCATGAAGGAGCGGTCACATGGAAGCGCAACCACGTCACGGACACCTGCTGGGCGTTCACCGCGGCGGCTGGCATCGCGTCGCGTACACCGAGTGGGGCGATGCGGCGAACCCCCACGTCGTGGTGTGCGTGCACGGCCTCACGCGCAACAGCCGCGATTTCGATGCTCTCGCCCGCGCGCTTGCTCCATCGTGCCGCGTGGTGTGCATGGATGTCGTCGGGCGCGGCGACAGCGAGTGGCTCGCCGACGGCAGTGCGTACGGTTTCCCGGTGTACGAGCCGGACGCGGCCGCGCTCATCGCACGCGTCACGGCGGGCGCAGACCCGCAGCGCGCCTGCGTGGACTGGGTCGGTACCTCGATGGGCGGGCTGCTTGGAATCACGCTCGCAGCGCGCGCCGGCACGCCGATACGCCGCCTCGTTCTCAACGACATCGGCCCGTACCTCTCTTCCTCCGCACTTCAGCGCATCCGGGCGTCCCACGCGCGCGCGAGTGCCGAGTTCGAGAGCGTGGAAGCGGTGGAGCAGCAGATGCGGGCGACGTACTCGACCTTCGGCCCGCTGCGCGACGCGCAGTGGCGCGAGCTCGCCGTGCACGGGTCGCGGCGCACCGATCGCGGGACGTTCCGGCTCGCGTGCGATCCCGCCGTCGTCGGCGCGGCCTCGCAAGGCGACGCGAAGGCCGCGGAAGACGCGCCGCAGCCGCTCGATCTGTGGCGTGCGTGGGATCGCATCCGCTGCCCGACGCTTGCGCTGCGCGGCGCGTGCTCGGACGTGCTTGCCGGGGAGACTGCGCGCGACATGCAGGCGCGCGGGCCACGCGCGCGGGTGGTGGAGTTCGCAGGGATAGGCCATGCGCCGTGGCTGATGGACGAAGCGCAGATCGCCCCGGTCAGGGACTTCCTGCTCGCTTCTTGATCCAGCCCTATTCCCGGCGACCGGGCGTCGTGTAGACTCACCCGAAAACGGCGCCCGCGTACGGCGCTGCGCGGGTTCGAACGATAACGACGAGGGGAACGATTATGAGCATGAAACTGCTGGCGTGGGCAGGCGTCGCATCCTTGATTGCGTTTTCGGGCGGCGCTGCTGCAGCGGACGCCGCCACGCGTTATCCCGAGCGGCCCGTGCGCATCGTCACCGGCTCGGCGGGCAGCACGTCCGACTATTCCGCGCGCTTCATCGCGCAGAAGCTCACCGAGCGTTGGGGCAAGCAGGTGGTCGTGGACAATCGCCCGGGCGCAGGCGGCATCATCGGCACGGAAATGATCGCGCACTCCGCGCCCGACGGCTACAACCTCATCATCGGCCAGATCGGCACGCACGCAAGCCCGCAGTTCCTGTTCAAGAAGCTCGCCTACGATCCGATCAAGGACTTCGCGCCGATCACGCTGCTCACGAATTCGGGCATAGCGCTCACCATCAACGCCGCCATGCCGGTGAACACGACGAAGGAATTCGTCGCGTATGCGAAATCGAAGCCGGGCTCGGTGAACTACGCGTCCGCGGGAGGCGGGACCAGCAGCCAGCTCTCGGGCGAGCTCTTCAACCAGATGACGGGCGCGAAGCTCGTGCACATTCCGTACAAGGGCGCGGGCTTCGCGCTGACGGCGGTGGTGTCCGGCGAGACGCAGGCCGCGTTTCTCTCGACCACGACCGCGAGCGTTCAGGTCAAGGCGGGACGGCTGAAAGCGCTGGCCGTGATGAGCCCCAGGCGCTTCGCCGCCGCGCCCGACATTCCGAGCATCACCGAGGCCGGTTTCCCCGGCATCGAGTCGAGCGTGTGGTTCGGGCTGCTGGCGCCCGCGGGAACGCCGAAGGCGGTCATCGACAAGATCAACAAGGACATCGTCGCCATATTGAGCACGCAGGAAGCGAAGGACGCACTGCTCGCGCAGGGCGCCGAGCCGGTGCCGATGACGCCGAAGGAGTTCGATGCTTTTCTGCGCGCGGAAATCGCGAAGTGGGGCCGGGTGATCAAGGCGGCCGGCATTACTGCGCAGTAACGGCTTTCCGGTGATATCGCGGCTGCGCCGCTGGTGATGCCGCTCAGCGTCGCTAAGGATGTTGCCTGCAATACGTCTCGCGTGTGAGCGCTGCGAGCAGTATCGAAACGACGAGCCACACCAGCATCAGCGCGAACGCGGCGCGATACGCGCCGAAATGGTAGGTCGGCAGCCCCTGCGCGAGCTCGCCCCGCCACATGCGGTCGAGCACCCAGCCGACCGCGGGCTGCATCACCATGCCGCCCAGCATGTTGCCCATGTTGCTGATGCCGCCGGTCGTGCCTGCAAGCGGGGCGGGAACGGATTCCTTTGCATACGCGAAGCCGATCATGATCGCGCCGGAGGCGAATCCGGTGACGGCGAAGAGCGCGATCAGCAGCGGCGTCGGCAGCGCGGGCACGGTGAAGATGACCGCGCATCCGGCGGCCGTGACTGCGGTGCCGGCGATGTACAGCGGCTTGCGCTTGCGGTAGCGGTCGGACAGCGCGCCGATCACCGGCCCGCCTATGCCCCATGCCATCAACATGAGCGAGCAGTAAGCCGCGGCGACGGCCGTCGAGTGGCCGTAGTGCGTGGTGAGAAAAGGCACTCCCCATAACCCTGCGAAGGTGAGCAGCGGCACGGTGAGCCCGCCGTTCACGAAAAATATCAGCCACACGTTAGGCACGCTCAGCGCGCGCGCGAGCCCTCCCGCCATGGAATGCCGCGTTTCGCGATGCGCCGACCGCGGAAGAAAACTCGCGTAGTGACGTTCTTCGGGATCGTCGCGCACGACCGTCCAGATCGCGACTGCAAGCACGCCGGTCGCTGCGGCGAGCGCGATCAACACGGCACGCCACCCGTATGCATCGGCGAGCCAGCGCAGCGGCGCTCCCGCCGAGATGGCGCCGACGAGCCCGGTGCCGAGCGCGACGCCGGCGATGGTCGCGAAGCGCGATGCATGGAACCAGTGGGTGGAGAGCTTCATCATCGCCACGAATGCGACGCCGACCGAGGCGCCGACGAGCAGGCGTCCGAATTCCACCAGCGCGAGCGTATGTGCGCCGGCGAAGAGCATGCCGCCGATGGCCGCGAGCACCGCGCCGGTGGTGAGTATGCGGCGCGGCCCGTAGCGGTCGACGAGCATTCCGGTCGGCACCTGCACCGCGACGTAGCTGTAAAAATAGAACGCCGACAGATTGCCGAGCGCGGCGGCGGTGAGCCCGAACTCCGCTGCGAGCTCGCGCGTGAGGACCGCGGGCGCTACGCGATGGAAGAAGCCGATGAAGTACAGCGCCGCGCCCAGTCCCCAGACGGTGAGCGCGAGCGCGACGGGTGGTGTCCTGCGCTGCATGAGGGGGAAATGCTCTCGCCGTCGCCGGCGGTTACTCCGGCTTCAGACCCGCGCTGCGGATGACTTTCTTCCAGCGCGCGTCGTCGGCCTTCATGTAACGGGCGAGGTCTTCCGGCGTGCCGGGCGCGGGGTCGGCGCCCTGCGCGGAAAGTTTCTTCGAGACGTCGGGCTCGCTCAGTATCTTCGCCACGATCGCGTTCATTTTCTTCACCAGCGTCGCAGGCGTCTTCGCCGGCGCGAACAGCGCGTTCCAGTTCGAGTATTCGAAGCCGGGATAGCCGGACTCGGCGACGGTCGGCACGTCGGGCGCGGACGCCGAGCGCTTGAGCGTGCTCACGGCGAGCGCACGGACGCGACCGGCCTGAACGTGGGGCAGCACAGACGGGATGCTGACGAACAGCGCCTGCACCTGACCCGCGATGACGTCGGTCAGCGCCGGCGCGCCTCCTTTGTAGGGCACGTGCGCGACGTCGATGCCGGCCGTCAGCTTGAGGAGCTCGATCCCGAGGTGCGTCGCCGTCCCGCTGCCGGCGGACGCGAAGTTGATCTGTCCCGGCTTCGCCTTCGCGAGCGCGACGAACTCCTTCACGTTTTTCGCCGTGAGCGAGGGGTGGACGATCAGGACCTGCGGATTGAGCACCAGCATCGCCACCGGGCTGAAATCGCGGAACGGCTCGTAGGTGAGCTTGGCGTGCAGGTTAGGGTTGATCGTCATCCCGCCTGCCGTGCCGACCAGAAACGTATAACCGTCGGCTGGGGCGTGCGCGACCAGCTCGCTCGCCAGTATGCCCCCGGCGCCGCCGCGGTTGTCGGCGATGATCGGCACGCCGTGCAGGTCGTTCACGCGCTGGCCGACGATGCGGACGATGACGTCGCTCGGTCCTCCCGCGGGAAACGGCACCACCATGCGTATGGGTTTGGCGGGATAGTTGTCCGGAGCGGCTGCGCAGGCGGGGCCTGCCGCAGCCGCAAGCGCAAACAGCGCGGCAAGATGACGGCGCACGATAACTCCTCGGGATGTTCGGCATAGTGTACCGCACCGGCCGGGTCCGTTACTTGCGAGCGCCGTCTTTGCACCCCCCGGCGCACTGTTTTCGTGGCGCTGGCGGACCGCGGCGCGTCGTCTATAATGGGCCGGACACCGCCACCCGCCCCCGCGGGACAGAGCCGCGCCCGGCCCGGCGAACGAGGAGACGACAGGAGGCTGCTATGTTCAAGCACATACTGATGCCGACGGACGGTTCTCAGCATTCCGAGCGCGCGGTCGAGCGCGGCATAGAGCTCGCCAGGCTGTGCGGCGCGCGCGTGACCGGAATCCACGTGGTGCCCGATTACAACGTGCTGCTCGCCTACGAGGCGTCGTTCGATACCGGCACGCAGAAAGCGATCGAGGACGAAGCGCGCGAGCGTGCAGCCACCTTTCTCGCGTTCGTGCAGCGCACGGCCGAGGCGGCCGGCGTGCCGTGCGAAACCATGGTGGCGACCAACGATCATCCGTACGACGCCATCGTCGATGCCGCCAACGAGCGCAAGTGCGATCTCATCGTCATGACGTCGCGTTGCCGCAAGGGCCTCGCCTCGCTGCTGATGGGCAGCGAATCGAGCCGCGTGCTGCATCGCGCATCGATACCGGTCCTCACGTTCCGCGCGCTGATGAGCGCGGATCATCCCGACAAGAAGGCGCACGAGGAAACCGACGCTGCTGCCGACAGGCGCGAGCCCGCCGAGCTGACGGGCTGACGCCGGTCAGCCCCGTTTCCTTTTTACCTTCCGCCCCGCCTTTTTCACAGTTCTCCCTGCGCTCGCGTCGGACCTCCTGCGCCCGACGCCGCCATCCGCCGTGTCGTGAATCAAGGGCTTGGCTTTCCATGCCGCGTGGATAATGACTCCGGCATCGTCGGGAGCGCTGATTGCTGTCATAGCCCGTCTCATACCCATACCGGAGGAATAGACATGAAACGCTTCTGGTTGCTTGCCGCCGCATGCGCAGTGTGGAGTTACGCCTCGTGGGCGGCTGCAGCGTCGACGACGCTCATCAACGACACGACCCTGGGGCGATACAACCAGGGCATAGGGACTTCGCTGAACGGCACGAGCAGCGCTTTCCCGACCTCGACCGATCCCATACTCACTTTCAGCTCGGCGCCCGATCTGACGGCGGCAGCGGCGGCGTTGGGCAACTGGCTTACGAGCCCGGCATCCCCGGGCGGTACATGGACCGGACTCCAGGTCATCCCTTCGACATGGGCGGTGACCACCGAAACGGCGATCATCTATAGCATCAACGCCGCGACAGGCCTGTCGAACGTCGTCGTGAGCATAGGCGTCGACAACGGCATATTCGCGTGGATGGACGGATCCTTCCTCGGCGGATCGATGGCACCGGGCGGCGTCGTGCCGGGCGAATTCATGGTCACGGTTCCCACGCTCGCAACCGGGACGCACTTTCTGCAGTTGCTGCGAGAAGATCATGGCGGCGATACCGGCTTCACCATACTCGTGAGCGCTCCAGTGCTCACGGCGCCGGTTCCGGAGCCCGGCACTCTGGCGCTGCTTGCTGCGGGCCTCCTGGGAGTCGCAACGCGCCGCAGGCTGCTCGGTCGTTATTGAGCGTTCGGTAAATCGTTGACGCTCGATTCCCTCATCCCCGACCCTTCTCCCGGAGGGAGAAGGGAGATTCGTGCCGAAAATGGTTCTTCAACCATTTAGCGGATACTCAATAGAGCCGCATCACCGGATACGAAACGAACCCCGCGCATGCGGGGTTTTTTTTCGTTCCGCGCCTCGAACGATGGCGCGCATGCGGAATGTTATGATCGCCGCTCGAGCGCGCAAGCGGCAAGGGGAGGCCGAGCATGATCGTGATGCGGATTTCGCTGTTCCTGCACGTGCTGTCGGACATCGTCTGGATAGGCGGGATGTTTCTCGCGTACGTCTGCGTGCGGCCGACGGTCGCGCAGGTGCTCGAGCCGCCGCAGCGCTTGCGCCTGTGGGCCGGCATTTTCCAGCGCTTCTTTCCTTGGGTGTGGGCGTGCGTCGCGCTGTTGCTGCTCACCGGCTTCGCGATGATGGGCCAGCTCGGCAAGGTGCCCGGCTATGTCATGGCGATGGCGTTCGTCGGACTCGTCATGGCGGCGATTTTCGTCTACATCGTATCGTCGCCGTTCGCGCGGCTGAAACGCGCTGTCGCCGCGCAGGACTGGAAAAGCGGCGGCGCTGCGCTCAACCGCATACGCATTCTCGTCGGCACCAACCTCGCGCTAGGCCTCGTCAACGTCGCGATCGCGATGCTCGGCTCGATCGCGTAACGCTGCGACGCGCTCGCGCAACACTGCTTGCCTGCCGGGCTGGGCGCCCGGCTTTTATTGAGCGTTCGGTAAATCGTTGACGCTCGATTCCCTCATCCCCGACCCTTCTCCCGGAGGGGGAAGGGAGATTCGTGCCGAAAATGGTTCGTCAACCATTCAGCGGATACTCAATAACTGCACCGCGCATGCTCACAGCGTTTCGGCGGGAAGCTGGCGGCGCGCCACTGCGCCGTGCCTGCTCCACGGCGGGCGGTTGAAGATCGACACGAGAAAATCGACGAACACGCGCAGCTTGGGCGCGAGCGGCTGCTGCTGACGCGAAAATACGGCGGAGATGCGGTATCCCGCCGTCTTGTACGGCGTCAGGATTTCCACCAGCTCACCATGCTCGAGCTGCGACTGCGCGTAATACTCGGCCACCTGCGTGATGCCGAGTCCCGCGGCCGCAGCCGCGACCAGCGCCTCGCCGCTGTTGCACGTCATCACGCCGTTCATGGTCATGGTCCGCACGCCGCCGCCGCTTCTGAATTGCCACTCGCGGATGCGCCCGTTGCGCGGGCGCCGGTAGGTGAGGCAGGCGTGCTGCGCGAGATCTTCCGGCGACTTCGGCATGCCGCGCTGCGCGAGGTACTGCGGCGAGGCGCACACCACGTACCGCGTGATCGCGAGCCGCCTCACCGCGAGCCGCGACGACTTGAGCTCGCCGATCTGCACCGCGACGTCCAGTCCCTGCTGTATGGTGTGCGGAACGAAATCGGTGCACACGATCTCCAGCGACACGGCCGGGTACTGCAGGACGAACTCCGGCAGATGCGGCACGATCCACATGCGGCCCAGCGCCGAGGGCATACCGACGCGCAGCACGCCGCTCGGCACGCGTCCGGAACGCCCCACGGCGAGCTCCGCTTCGTCGAGTGCCGCCGTGATCTGCTTGCAGCGCTGATAGAAGTCCGCACCCTCGGAGGTGAGGCCCAGTCGGCGTGTCGTACGGTGCAGCAGCCGCACCTCCAGCCTGCGCTCGAGTCGCGCCAGCGTCGCGCTCACCGCGGCAGTCGATACGCCGAGGCCGCGCGCGGCTCCGCTCACCGAGCCGGTTTCGACGACGCGCAGAAAAACGAGTATGCCGTGCAGGCTTTCCACGACCACAGGCCTTTCATTGTTAACATACTGATTAACAGTGATTCTACTCCGTGACTGCTACCCTCGCCGCAGCCGCGGCACTAGACTTTTCTCCCGGCCGGACTCGACAACGACAAGGCCACGCACGCGGCGACGCGCGGCGCAGACACGGCTTCAGAGGAAACTCGGCATGGCGGTGATGCTCGGTTATGACGCGCTCTCAGGCGTGCTCGGCATGCGCGACGCGATCGATCTGCTGGAGCGCGCGCTCGTCAACGAAGCGCAGGGACGTACCACCGTGTCGCCCAAGTTCGTCACCGACTTCGAGTCCGGATCGTTGCGGATGCTGGTCGCGGCGGATTACGCCGCCGGCTATTGCGCGACCAAGGCGTACAACACGACGACCGGGGTCGGGACGCGTTACGTCGTATCGCTCTATCGCATTGCCGACGGCGAGCTGCTTGCGCTGCTCGACGGGCAGCTCATCACCGACTTGCGCACCGGCGCAGCGAGCGGCGTCATCGCTCGACGCGTGCGCATCGACGCGCCCGTCACGCTGGGCCTGGTAGGTTCCGGGCATCAGGCGGCGATGCAGCTCGAAGCCCTCGCCGCGGTGTATCGCATCGAATCGGTCGCGGTGTACAGCCCCACCGAGCGCAATCGCGCGGCATTTGCGCGCGGCATGTCGGAACGCCTCGGCGTGCCGGTCACGCCGGTCGGGACGGCAGAGGAAGCGGTGCGCGGGCGGACCGTGGTGGCCAGCGCGAGCGCTTCGCGCAGCAGCGAGCCCGTCGTGCGCGGCGCCTGGCTGGAGGACTGCCGCCTCCTGTGCGCCGTCGGCAACACCCGGCCGTACGCTGCGGAGGCCGATCTCGATTGTTTTCGCGATACCGCCCTGCTGGTGGTCGACAGCGAGCATGCGCTGACCGAAGCGGGCGAGCTGCGCGACGCGGTACAGCAGGGCGTGGTGCACGAGGGCAATCACACGACGCTCGCGAAAATCGTCGCGGGCAGCGCGGCGCTCCCGGCGGGCGGCCGTGTCACGTTCAAGTCGGTCGGCACCGCGCTGCAGGATCTTGCGCTCGCGGCGCGGTATTACGAGCTGCTCGGCAAGGATGCGCGGCTGCACGCCGAGCCGCAGCTCGCGAGCCTGCGCCGGCCGGTAGCGGACAAGTTCGGCAACGGCAAAGCGGGATAGCGACGCAGTCAGTCAAAGGATGAGCACATGGCCATTACCCTGAAAGGCGTCATGCAGGCCCCGGTCACACCGCTGAAGGACGACTTCAGCTTCGACCCGGACGGCTTTGCGAAGATGGTGGACTTCCACGTGCGCCACGGCGCGCCGGCGATCGCCTGGCCGCATCACAAGGCGGAGTCGCTCAATCTCACCATTGCCGAGCGCAAGCTCGGCGCCGAGATCGCGGTGAAGACGGTGGCAGGGCGGGTGCCGGTATCGATCTTCACCGGCACGCTGTCGGAAGAGGATTCGCTCGACATCGCGCGGCACGCCGAGAAGACAGGCGCGGACCTGGTGCTGACCATCTCGCCGTATTGCAGGCGGCCGACGCAGGAGGAGATCTACGACTCCATCGTGCGCATCTCGACCGCCACGGCGCTGCCGATGCTCACCTACAACTCGCCGTGGCGCAACGGCGAAGGCGTCGAGTTCACCTCGGACCTCACGGCGCGCCTCATCGAGCGCCTGCCGAACTACATCGGCATGAAGGACGCGAGCTTCCACAGCGAGAAATTCATCGAGATCTCCCGCGTCGCCCTCGACATGCGCCCGGGCTTCGCGATCATCATGGGCGTCGAGCATCTGCTGCCGTCGTACGCGCTCGGCGCGTGCGGATCGTTCTCCTCGTCGGGCGCCATTGCGCCCAATCTCTGCAACAGGTTCTTCGCTTCGCTCGAAGCTCACGACTGGGCGGCCGCGCGCGAGTGCCAGTACAAGATCTCGCAGCTGTGGCGGCTGTTCAAGGAGCAGTACCCGTCGTCGCTCAAGGGCGCGATGATCATGATGGGCAGGCCGGTCGGCCCCACGCGCTCGCCGCTGCCCACGGCCACCAGGGAGCGCATCGACTACCTGCGACAGCAGCTCGAGGAGCTCAACATCCTGCAGACCGAGCCGCACGGCTGGTGAATAGCGGTGAATGGTGAACAGTGAACGGTGAACCGACAAGCGCGGTTCACGGTTTACACAGTTCACGGTTCACGATTTCTTGAAGAGGCAAAAATGGCCCAGTTTCAACCCGGTTTGGTGCACACGCCCGTCACGCCGTTCAAGCGCGACCACGGCATCGATTACGAGACCTACGCGAAGGTCCTCGAATTCCACCTCGCCAACGGCGCAGACGCGCTCGCGCTGCCGATGCCCGAAGGCGAGGACATGAGCCTCACCGACACGGAGCAGCGCGAGCTGGTCGAGTTCGCGCTGAAGCAGGTGCGCGGCCGCAAGCCGGTGATCGTGCACGTGAGCGACGCCGGCACCGCGATCGCGGTGGGCCGTGCGCGCCACGCGGAAAAGGCGGGCGCGGCGGCGATCGTGTCCCATCCGCCTTATTTCTGGCACCCGAAGCCCGCGATGATCGTCGAGCACTGCACCCGGATCGGCTCCGCGGTCAGGCTGCCGTTCTACGTCTGCAACCCGGTGGTCGAGTCGGCCGGCACCCATCTGTCGACCGAAACGACGCTGCAGCTCATCGACAAGCTGCCCAATTACTGCGGCGTGGTCGATTCGAACATGGACTGGGTGTACATGACGGAAGTCATCTCGAACGGCAGGAAGGCACGTCCGGGATTCCAGCTGCTTCCGGGAACGGACTTCATGGTGTCTGCCGGGCTGCTCGGCGGCAAAGGCGCGTTTTCGCCGCTGTCCGGCGTGGCGCCGCGTCTCGCGCGCAAGCTCTACGATCTGTGCGCGAAGGAGCACTACGTGGAAGCGCGCAAGCCGCAGGAGCAGATCGGCGCATTGCATCATCTGGTGAAGACCCGCGGCCTCGCCGGTCTCAAGGCGGCGATGCGCGCGATGGGGCGCGAGTGCGGCATGCCGCGCCCGCCGGCGCGCTCGCTCACCGAAGCGGAATACGCAGCGCTCGCGCAAGCCGTGCGCGGCATGGCGTTCCTGAAGGAAGAGCCCAGGGGCTGGTAGCGCAGCCACGACACGCAGCGTCCGAGGAGGCGTGATGCGATATCGGGAACATGCAGTAGCGGTCATTCTGCTTGCGGCGGCCGGCGCGGTGCACGCGCAGGCATTTCCGTCGAAGCCGATACGCGTGGTGACGACGGTGACCGGAGGCGGCAACGACCTCGTGGCGCGCCTGGTGCAGCCGCGCATCGCGGCGAGCCTCGGCCAGCAGCTGGTCGTCGACAATCGCGGCAGCATAGGGATGGAGCTCGTTGCGCGCGAGAAGCCGGACGGCTACACGCTGCTCATCGCCGGGGGCAACCTGTGGACGCTGCAGTTTCTGCGCAAGCAGGTGAGCTGGGACGCCGAGCGCGATTTCGCGCCGATCACGCTCGCCGGGACGCTTCCCAACATCGTGGTGGTCCACCCCTCGCTGCCGGTGAAGTCGATACGCGAGCTGATCGCGCTGGCGAAGAAGCGACCGGGCGAGCTCAACTATTCGTCCGGCACGACCGGCGTGTCCACGCACCTTGCGGGCGAGCTGTTCAACGTGCTCGCGCGCGTCAACATCGTGCGCGTGCCGTACAAGGGCGGCGGACCGTCGATGAACGCGCTGATTGCCGGCGAAGCGCAGGTGAGCTTCCCGAACGCGGGCGCGGTGTCGTCTCACATTCATTCGGGCCGTGTGCGCGCGCTGGCGGTTTCGACGCCGCAGCCCTCCACGCTGTTTCCCGACCTGCCGACCGTCGCGTCGGCCGGCGTGCCGGGCTATGCGTGGATCTCGATGATCGGATACTTCGCGCCGGCGAAGACGCCGCCGGCGATCATCGCCGTGCTTCACCGCGAGCTCGCGCAGGCGTTGAAGCAGCCGGACGTCGAGGAGCGCTTGCGATTGTCGGGGATCGAGGTCACGGCGAATACGCCGTCGGAATTCGCTGCGCTGATCAAGTCCGACATCGCGCGGACAGCCAGGCTCATACGCGACGCCGGAATTACCGGAGAATGACCGGGCGGTGCAAACGCCCGCTACAACGAGGAGAAAGCTCATGATCGCGATGCAAGGCGTGTGGCGCTGCAGCGTGCGCGTACTGGCTTGCTGCCTGCTCACCGTGCCGCAGGTCGCCGCGGCGGCGTATCCGGACCATCCCATCCGCATGGTGATGCCCTCGCCCCCGGGCGGCGGGACCGATACTGCCTGGCGGATGATCACGCCGAAGCTCGGCGAGCTCCTCGGCCAGCAGATCGTCGTGGACAACCGCGGCGGCGCATCAGGCAACATCGGCGCGGAGATCGTGGCGCACGCGACGCCGGACGGCTATACGGTGCTGGCGTGCATCGCTTCGCACACCATCAACCCGCTCATCATGCGCAAGGTGCCCTACGACCTGTATCGCGATTTCGCGCCCGTCACGCTGGCGGTGGTCGTGCCCAACATTCTCGTCTCCAATCCTTCGCTGCCGACGCGCAACATGCGCGAGCTGATCGCCTTCATCAAGGCGCGGCCGGGGCAGGTGCAGTACGCATCGGCCGGGCTGGGCAGCATGCCGCACCTGATGATGCAGCTCTTTGCGAGCATGGCGAGCCTCGATATGATCCACGTTCCGTACAAGGGGGCGGGGCCGGGAGTGGTGGACGTCATCGCCGGCCACGTGCCTATCATCGCGAGCAACATCCTGTCGACGCTGCCGCACGTGAGAGCGGGGAAGCTGCGCGCGTACGGCGTGACCACGGGCACCCGGTCGCCGGCGGCGCCGGACATACCGACCATCGCGGAAGGCGGCTTGCCCGGCTACGAGGCGGCGCAGTGGTTCGGGTTGCTGGTGCCGGCCGGCACGCCGTCTGCTATCGTCGCGAAGCTGCATGAGGCGGTGGGGCGCGCGGTGGCGGATCCGGGCCTGAAGCAGCGCTTCGCGCAGGAAGGCGCGGTGGCAGCGCCGAGCGCGACGCCGGAAGCATTCCGGCAGTTCATGCAGGCGGAAACGAGCAAGTGGTCCAGGGTGATCAAGGCTGCGGGCATGCGGCCGGAATAAACCAACCAGCAGAGCGAGAACGATGTCGATTACTTTGAAGGGTGTGATGCAGAGCCCGGTGACGCCGCTCAAGGCGGACTTCAGCCCGGACCCGGAGACTTTCGAGCGGCTGGTCGATTTTCACGTGCGCACCGGCGCCACGGCGATCTCGTGGCCGCATCACAAGGGCGAGTCGCTCAATCTCGCCATACCCGAGCGCATGCGCTTCGCCGAGGCGGCGGTGAAGGCGGTGGCCGGGCGCGTGCCGGTGTCCATACACGTGAGCGCGCTGGCGCTGGAGGACACGATGGCGCTGGTGCGGCACGCTGAGCGCATAGGCGCAGATGCGATCATCGCCATCACGCCGTACTTCTGGAACCCGTCGCGGCAGGCCATCTATGATCACTTCGTGAGGCTCGGCACGATGACGCGATTGCCCCTGATCGCGTACAACTCGCCCAGCTATCTCGAGGGCGTCGAGCTCACCGGAGAAATGACGGCGCGGCTCATCGAGCGCCTGCCCAATTTCATCGCGATGAAGGAAGCGAGCTTCGACAGCGAAAAATTCCTGGAGATTTCGCGCGTGGCGCTCAAGGTGAAGCCCGACTTCGCCATGATCGCCGGCGTGGAATTCCTGCTGCCGTCCATACCGCTCGGCGGGGCCGGCTCGTACTCGTCTGCGGGCGCGATCTGCCCCAACCTCTGCATTGCGCTGTACGAGTCGTGCGTGAAAGGCGACTGGGCGCACGCGCGCGAATGCCAGTACAAGCTGTCGCGCCTGTGGGATCTCTTCCGCGACCAGTACCCGTCGTCGCTCAAGGGCGGCATGGTCATCATGGGCCGGCCGGTCGGTCCCACGCGCCCGCCGCTGCCCACGGCAAGCAAGGAGCGCATCGCCCACATCGAGAAAGAGCTGGGCGAGCTCGGCATACTGAACAGCGAGCCGCACGGCTGGTGACCGCCGTCACCCGTCTCTCATCACTCGTCACAAGACATAACATGCCCACATTCAAGACAGGACTGGTCCACACGCCGGTCACGCCCTTCAAGGCGGACAACAGCATCGATTACGAGGCGTACGGCAAGCTGCTCGACTTTCACGCGAGCCATGGCGCCGATACGCTCGCGCTGCCGATGCACGCGGGCGAATCGGTGAGCCTCACCGACGGCGAGCGGCGCGAGCTGCTGGAATTCGCGGTGAAGCGGATGCGCGGCCGCGTGCCGGTCATCGCGCACGTGAGCGAGTCCGGCACCGCCATCGCGGTGGATCTCGCGCGCCATGCGGAGCGGGCCGGCGCTTCGGCCATCGTAGCGACGACGCCTTATTACTGGACGCCGCCGGCCGGCATGCTGCTGGAGCATTTCGCGCAGATCGGCGCAGCGGTAAAGCTGCCGTTCTTCGTCTACAACACGCCGGACGAGCTGCCGGGCAACAAGGTCACCACCGACCTCATGCTGAAGCTCATGGAGCGGCTGCCGAACCTCGCCGGCATCGTCGACGCAAGCCTCGACTGGCAGTTCATGATCCAGGTGCTCGCCGCAGCCAGGCGCGTGCGCTCGAGCTTTCAGCTCATCTCCGGCACTGAATACATGGTTTCCGCAGGCGCGATCGGCGCGACCGGCGCCTTCGCGCCGCTCGCCGGCATCGCGCCGCAGCTCGTGCGCGAGCTCTACGAGCGCTGCCGTCAGGACAGGCATCACGAAGCGCGCCCCGTGCAGGAGCAGGTGGCGCAACTGCGGCAGATCGTGCATCGTGCGAGCGTTGCGGGCCTCAAGGCGGCGATGCGCGCGATGGGTCGCGATTGCGGCATCCCGCGCGCCCCGCTCGAGCCGCTGCCTGCGGACGCGACGAAAGAGCTCGAACGCCGTCTGGCGAACATGGACGCGCTGCGCGCTTGCCCGCGCGGCTGGTGAGGAGAAAAGGAAGATGGGCAACGGACAGAACGGCAGGCCGGTCGCGCTGGTGACCGGCGCATCGTACGGGATAGGCGCGGCTAGCGCCCTCGCGCTCGCACGGCAGGGCTACGATCTTGCGCTGACGGCGACGCGGGCCGAGAACCTCGTGCAATCGGTGGCGGACGTGCAGGCGTGCGGCGCGCGCGCAGTTGCCGTCGCGCTCGACCTGCGCTCGACCGAAAGCATAGAGCGCGCGGTTGCAGAGGTCGCGCGCTCGCTGGGCCGCATCGACGCGCTGGTCAACAATGCCGGCACGACGGCAGGCAGCCGGGCGCTCGACGTCACGCCCGACGAGTGGCGGACCATCATGGATACCAACCTCACCGGCACCTTCTTCGTCACCCAGCGGGTCGGCCGCCACATGGTCGACGCGAAGCGCCAGGGCTGCGTCATCAGCATCACTTCGACGCACGGGATGATAGGCGCGCCCGGCCGCGCTCCGTACGGCATATCGAAGGCGGCCGTGATCCAGATGACGCGCATGCTCGCGATCGAATGGGCGGAATACGGCATCCGCGTGAACAGCGTGGCGCCCGGCCGCGTCGACACGCCGTCGCCGCTGCGGGCCGCGCATTCCAGCGATCCGAAATACATGGCGGCGGTGGTGAACAAGATTCCGCTGAAGCGGGTCGCCACGTCGGAAGACGTCGCCGGGGCCGTGGCGTACCTCGTGAGCCCTGCGGCCTCGTACATCACGGGGCAGACGCTGATCCTCGACGGCGGCCTCACGTCGTACTAAAACCCAGGGCGGCGCGAACTCCGCGCCTTTTGAAAAAGGCAAATCGCGCGAACTCCGCGCGCTTTTTGCAGACCAACGGCATGATACCTGCGGGAGAACGCTGTGGATGCCATGCCGTTCCGTCAGCTCTGTTTCCTTGTGCTGCTCGCCGCCGCATCGGGCGCCGCGTTGGGCGACGACCGGGCGGACTATAACCGCCGGGGCGCCGAGCGCGACGTCGCGCTCTTTGCCGCGCTCGACCGCGATGCGGATGGTGTGCTGACCCGCGACGAAGTCAGGGCGGACCTCACGCTGGGTCCCCGCTTCGACGACGCCGACATCAATCGCGACGGGCTTCTCACGCGCGAGGAAATGCAGCGCTATGTCGAGCGCCGCTACGGCGTCCAGCTCTCCGTGCCGGGCGCGCGCGCCTCGCGGTGACGCGCCGCGGTGGCCTGGGCACCCATATGATAGACTTTTAAACGAAGCGCCAATCCTGCCGCGCACGGCGGCAAGACGGTCGTCAATCATCACTTAGCGAGCCGATAGCCGGCGGGGGCCGGGGCGGGTCATGGACCGCGCAGCTCCAGAAGGAATCATGAAGCTCGCCTTCCGCCGGCTGCTCTCGCGACGCATTGACGTCGATGCCGCCGTCGTCCTGTTCAGCATCGCCCTCGTCGCAGCCATCTGGACTCTCTTCGTGTTCGAGGCGCATTCCGAGCGCGAGGAAGCGGTCACCACGGCGCTCAAGCAGAACTCGAACCTCGCGGTGGCGTACGACGAGCACATCGTGCGCACGATCAAGGGCCTCGATGCCGTCATCCGCTTCACCCGCTACGAGTACGGCCGCCTCGGCGCCCGCATGAGCATTTCGCGCTATATCGCCGACGGCGTGATCGACGGGAAGATGTTCAGCATATTGAGCGTCGTCAACGAGCACGGCGACGTCGTGTTGAGCAGCGGCGCAGTGGGCTCGGTGAACTACGCCGACCGCGACCATTTCCGCATCCATCGCGAGCATGACACCGACGAGCTGTACATCAGCAAGCCGGTGCTCGGACGCGTCTCGCACACCTGGCAGATCCCGATGACGCGGCGTATCAGCAAGCCGGACGGCAGCTTCGGCGGGGTGGTGGTGCTGTCGGTCGACCCTTCGTACTTGACCGACTTCTACCAGAAGGCGGAGCTCGGCGAGCAGGGGCTCGTCATGCTGGTGGGGCTCGACGGGACGGCGCGCGCGCGGCGCGTGGGGCGGGTGGTGAGCTTCGGCAACGACATGTCCCAGAGCGCGCTCATCAAGGCGCATCGCGGCGAGCCGGCAGGAAGCTTCTTCGACGAGGGCTATGTCGAAGGCGTCGCTCGCCACGTCAGCTATCGCACGCTGTCCGAATATCCGCTGATCGTCGCGGTCGGCACCTCGGAAGACGAGGTGCTGGCCGAGGCCCGCCGCCATCGCGCGCGCGGCTACGGCGCCGCGATACTGATCACCGCGGTGATCACGCTGTTTTGCGCGCTGCTGCTCGTCGCGATGTCGCGTCGCAGACGCGCGAGCGCGGCGCTGGCGATGACCGAAACCCGCTTTCGCGCCACCTTCGAGCAGGCTGCGATCGGCATCGCGCACATCGCGCTCGACGGGCGTTACGTCGCGGTCAACCGCAAGTTTTGCGACATGCTGGGCCGCACCCCGGAACAGCTCATCGGCACGCCTGCCGGCGGGATGGAAAGGGACGGCGAGGACGGGCCGCGCATGGCCGCGCTGCTCGCCGGCAAGATCGAGGCGCACGCGGCGGAGCAGAAATACGAGCGCGAGGGCAAGGTGACGTGGGGCAACAGCACCGTGACACTCGTGCGCGATGCCGCCGGGGCGCCCATGCATTTCCTGCGCGTGATCGAAGACATCACGGAGCGCAAGCGCCTCGAGGCGAATCTCACCGAGCTGGCGAGCACCGACATGCTGACCGGCCTGCCGAACCGGCGGCATTTCGTCCTGCGTCTCGAAGAGGAGCATGCGCGCCTGCAGCGCTTCGACACCCAATATGCCGCGCTGCTGCTGCTCGACCTTGACTATTTCAAGCGCATCAACGACACCTACGGTCACGCCACGGGCGATGCCGTGCTGCGGCATTTCGCAGCGCTGCTGCGCACCGGCATTCGCAAGATCGACGTCGCGGCGCGCGTGGGCGGCGAGGAGTTTGCAATCATCCTGCCCGGCGCGACGCGTACCGCGGCGCTCGAACTCGCGGAGCGGCTGCGCCGCAAGGTGGCCGAAACGCCGGCAATGCATGACGGCGCATCGATCGCTTTCACCGTCAGCATCGGCATCGCGGTGATGGACCGCGCCGATGCGCAGGCAGGCGTGGCGCTCGTTCGGGCGGACACCGCGCTCTACCGGGCGAAGCAAAGCGGCCGCGACCGCGTCGAACTGGTCTCCTAGCGGCGCATTAGAAAAGTTTTCTTGATCTACCCTAAAATTCTCAGCCCAGTTCGCATGGCGGGAAGCCATTTTACTGTTAGGATTACGTCTGCGAGGCGGCGCCGTTTCGCGTCCCATCATATGGACCACTTCTGCCGCCAGTCTTCAATCCGTGCGAGAAAGAGTTTTCATGTCGAACAAATACAACGTACTCATCCTGGGTGCTTCCTATGGCTCGCTGCTCGGCGCCAAGCTGCTGCTCGCCGGGCATAACGTCCACCTCGTTTGCCTGCCTGCCGAATCCGACCTGATCAACGCCGAAGGCATACGCGTGCGCCTGCCGGTCAAAGGCCGCCAGGGGCTGGTGGAGCTCGATTCGCGCACGATGCCCGGAAAGATTTCCGCCAGCGGCACGCAAGGCGTGGATCCCAAGGCGTACGACCTGATCGCGCTCGCGATGCAGGAGCCGCAATACCGCTCGCCGGGCGTGCGCGAGCTGCTGGATGCGATCGCGAAAGCCAAAGTGCCGTGCATGTCCATCATGAACATGCCGCCGCTCACGTACCTGAAGCGCATCCCCGGCTTGAATGCAGCCGCATGCCGCGACGCATACACCGACGCGACCGTCTGGGACGGCTTCGACCCGGCCTACATGACGCTCTGCAGCCCTGACCCGCAGGCGTTCCGTCCGCCGGAAGAAAAAGTAAACGTGTTGCAGGTTCGCCTGCCGACCAACTTCAAGGCGGCGCGCTTCGAGTCGGAGGCGCACACCAAAATCCTGCGCGACCTGGAAAAGGACGTCGAGGCGATTCGCTTCGACGTGGGCGGCGGCGAGAAGTTCGAGCTGCCGGTGAAGCTCAAGGTGCATGACTCCGTGTTCGTGCCGCTCGCCAAATGGGCGATGCTCATGTCGGGGAACTACCGCTGCGTCACGAAGGAAGGCATGCGCCCGATCAAGGACGCGGTGCATAGCGATCTCAACGCCTCGCGCGACATGTACAACTGGGTGGTGAAGCTGTGCACGGACCTGGGCGCGGATGTAAAGGATCTGGTGCCGTTCGAGAAATACGCCAATGCGGCCCTGTCGCTGCAAAGCCCGTCGTCGGCCGCGCGCGCGCTCTATGGCGGCGCGCCCAACATCGAGCGCGTCGATCGCCTCGTGCAATGTGTCGCAAGGCAGAAGGGCCGCAGCTCGCCGGTGCTCGACGAGACGGTGAAGCTGGTGGACGCGCAGCTGGAGAAGAACCGCGCCGCGAAGAAGTAACGCCTGGCGCAACGCAGTGAAAGGCGGCCCTTCGGGGCCGCTTTCGTTTGTGTGCGCCCGGCAGGGCGCACTCACTTGGAGGTGGAAGTCCTCTACACACCCGGCACGGGGAAGTGTTAGCCGAACGGCAAGGGTGTCGCGGGCGACTGCGAATCTGGAGGAAGCTGTAGGCA
>Ga0255338_1000350_pt1 | contig 164873 bp, 155 predicted proteins | sample MeOH1_35cm_T4_19_FD_203715 | JGI IMG/M metagenome (GOLD analysis project Ga0255338, IMG submission 203715) | Sandy soil microbial communities from University of British Columbia, Vancouver, Canada - MeOH1_35cm_T4_195 | ecosystem: Engineered > Artificial ecosystem > Sand microcosm >...
CAGATCGCCCACAGAGAGCCCCGCGCCATCCACGTACACCGGGAAATAGACCTTGGCGCCGCGCGACAGGTCCTTGATGTCGCAGTTGCCGCCATGCTCGCGCGGCGGCACCGTGCGGGCGCCGGCGGCGGCGGCCTGATCGCGGGCCTCGCCCTGCAGCTTGCCCATGTGCGCCGTGGCGGCGAATGGCGGGTTGGCCAGCGGCGGCACGCGGTCCGGCGCGGTGGCGATGAAGTCCATCTCGCGCTGGTTCCAGGTCTCGAGCATGGCCGGGTCCGGCAGGCAGCCGATCAGCCCCGGATGGATCAGGCCCGCGAAGTTGACGCCGGGAATATGGCGCGACGAGGTATAGAGCCCGTGGAAGTCCCAGACCGATTTCTGCGCCTGCGGAAAGTGATCGGTCAGGAAGCCGCCACCGTTCTGCTTCGAGAAGAAGCCGTTGAAACCCCACTGGCTGTCGGGCTTGGCGCCGATGTCCAGCAGATCCACCACCAGCAGGTCGCCCGGCTCGGCGCCTTCCACGCCCACCGGGCCGCTCAGGAAGTGCACGATCGACAGGTCGATGTCGCGCACATCGTCGGCGGAATCGTTGTTCTTGATGAAGCCGCCGGTCCAGTCGTAGGTTTCGAGGATGAAGTCGTCGCCCGGCTTGACCCAGCAGGCCATCGGGATATCGGGGTGCCAGCGGTTGTGGACGTTGGGGTTCTCGTACGGCGATTCGGCCAGATCGACCTTGATCAGGGTATCCGTCATGGCATTGCCTCCTGGGTGGGGTGGGTAAAACGGTTTGAAACCGGGTGTTCAGACCGACAGCAACTGGCGGATGTGTTCCACGTCGGTGCTGTGGCGCTGGGTCTCGTGCACGAAGCGGCCGCCTTCGATGACCAGCAGCCGGTCGGCCACGTCCATCGCAAAGCTCAGCACCTGCTCGGAAAACACGATGGTGATATCGCGCGTGCGGCGGATCTCGTTCAGCGCGCGCGCAATGTCCTTGATGATCGACGGCTGGATGCCCTCGGTGGGCTCGTCCAGCAGCAATACCTTGGGATTGCTCACCAGCGCCCGGGCGATCGCCAGTTGCTGCTGCTGGCCGCCCGACAGGTTGCCGCCCTTGCGGCGGCGCATGTCGAACAGCACCGGGAACATCGCAAAAATCTCGTCGGGAATGCGCCGCGTCTTGCCTTGCTCCATGCCGGTGAGGATGTTCTCCTCCACGCTCAGGTGCGAGAAGATCATGCGGCCCTGCGGCACGTAGGCGAGCCCAGCGCGCACGCGCCGATAGCTTTCGTCGTGCGCCACGTCCTTGCCGTCCACGGTCACCTGGCCAGAGCGCACCGGCAGCATGCCGATCATCGCCTTGAACAGCGTGGTCTTGCCCATGCCGTTGCGGCCCATGATGGCCACGGTCTCGCCCTGCGCGGCGGCAAACGAGACGCCGTGCAGCGCCTCGCTCTGGCCATAGTTCACCACCACGTTGTCGACTGAGAGCATGCTGGGTCCTCCCTGATGCCTTGATGAAGAGAATGGCCGCGTCAGTGGCCCAGGTAGACGTCGATGACCCGCGGGTCGTTCTGCACCTGGGCCATCGAGCCCTCGGCCAGGATCTTGCCCTGGTGCATCACGGTGACCTTGTCGGCAATCTGCTTCACGAAATCCATGTCGTGCTCGATCACGATGACCGCGCGGCCCTTGCTGATGCGCTTGAGCAGGGCGGCGGTCTGCTCGCGCTCGCGCACGCTCATGCCGGCGATCGGCTCATCCAGCATCAGCAGTTGCGGCGACTGCATCAGCAGCATGCCGATCTCGAGCCATTGCTTCTGGCCGTGCGAGAGCTGCGCGGCCTCGCGCCCGAGCGCATCGGCAAGCCCGATCTCGGCTGCCACGCCGGCCACGCGCTGGCGCACATCGTCCGTGGTGCGGAACGTCAGCGCACCGAACACGCCACGGCCGCGCGGGAACGACACCGCGAGGTTCTGGAACACGCTCAGGTTCTCGTAGATGGAGGGCGTCTGGAACTTGCGGCCCACGCCGGCGCGCACGATCTGGTACTCGGGCAGCCCGGTCATTTCGCGGTTGGCGAACTTGATGCTGCCGCCGCTGGCCCGCGTCTTGCCGCACACGAGGTCGAGCAGCGTGGTCTTGCCCGCGCCATTGGGGCCGATGATCACGCGCAGTTCGTCGCGGTCCACATAGAGCGTGAGGTTGTCGATGGCCTTGAAGCCGTCGAACGAGACGGTCAGGTCTTCCACCGCCAGCATGAAGTCGGTATTGCTCATGGCGTCTCCGGTATCTGCATCATGCGGTCTTGGCCGGGATCGGCTCGGCCGGCTTGGGCGGCTCGCCGGCGCGGCGCCGGCGGCTCACATACTTGCCATAGAGCCCGGCCAGGCCATCCGGGAAGGCGACCACCACGCCGATGAACAGCGCGGCCATCAGGAACAGCCACAGGTCCGGGAAACTCTCGGAGAAATAGGTCTTGCCCGCATTCACGAGCAGCGTGCCCCAGACCGCGCCCACCAGGCTCATGCGCCCGCCCACGGCGGCAAAGATCACCATCTCGATGGACGGCACGATGCCGACGAACGACGGCGACATGAAGCCCACCTGCAGCGTGAACAGCGCGCCGCCAATGCCCGACAGCGCGGCGGCCAGGCAGAACACGAAGACCTTGAACATCGACACGTCATAGCCCGAGAACCGCACGCGGTCTTCCTTGTCGCGCATGGCCAGCAGCAGTACGCCCAGCTTGCTGCGCTGGATCCAGCGGCACAGCGCGATGGCGCCGAACAGCAGCGCCACGTTGACGAAGTAGAGGATCAGCCTGGCGCTATCGGTGCGGATATCCCAGCCAAGCATGGTCTTGAGGTCGGTGATACCGTTCACGCCGCCCGTATAGCCCTGCTGGCCGATGATCAGCACCGACAGGATCAGCGCCACGGCCTGGGTGATGATGGCGAAGTAGACGCCGCCCACGCGGCGCCGGAACATCGCCACGCTGACGATGAACGCCAGCAGCACCGGCACGGCAACCACGCCGAACAGCGCGAACGGCAGGTGCCGGAACGGTTCCCACCACCATGGCGGCGCGGTGAGCTGGTTCCAGTCCATGAAGTCGGGAATGCCGGGCGTGGACTGGATGGCGGTGCTCTTGGGGTCCGATGCCTCGAGCTTCAGGAACATCGCCATGGCATAGCCGCCGAGGCCGAAGAACACGCCCTGGCCGAGGCTCAGCACGCCGCCGTAGCCCCACAGCATGACCAGGCCCACGGCCACGAAGGCATAGCTCAGGTACTTGCCCACGAGGTTCAGGCGGAACACATCGAGCGCCAGCGGCATGACCACCAGCAGCACCAGCGCCAGCAGCGCGTAGCCGATCCATTCGCCGCTGGCGGCGCGCAGCCGGGCCAGCCGGAGAATGGGAGGACGAGAGGGAGACATCTTGGGGCTCCTGGGTAAGCGGTCAGCGGCGCACCGCCGGGGCAAACAGGCCCTGGGGGCGGATCATCAGGATGGTGACGATCAGCAGCAGCGTCAGCACCCGCGCCATCGAGCCGGTCATGAAGAACTCGGTGATCGACTGCATCTGGGCGATGCCGAATGCCGACGCCACCGTGCCGGCCAGACTGGCCGCGCCGCCGAACGTGACCACGAGGAATGAATCGACGATATAGAGCGCGCCGCTGGTCGGCCCCGTGGAGCCGATGGTTGTGAACGCCGCGCCCGCCACGCCGGCAATGCCGCAGCCGATGGCAAACGTAAGCCGGTCCGTGCGGCGCGTGTTGATGCCCGCCGCATTGGCCATGGCCCGGTTGAGCGTGGTGGCGCGCACGCGCAGCCCCCAGCGCGACCGGTAGAGCGCCAGCCAGACCAGGCCCGCCACGCACAGCGTCAGGGCCATCACGAAGAGCCCGTTGATGGGGATGTCGAGCCCCGGCGCGGGCGCCCACGAGCCCATCAGCCATTCGGGCAGCGTGGGGCTGACTTCCTTGGGGCCGAACGTGGAGCGGAACGCCTGCTGCATGCCGAGCGAGAGCCCCCAGGTGGCCAGCAGCGTATCGAGCGGACGCTTGTAGAGGTGGCGGATCAGCGCCCATTCAGCCAGCCAGCCGGCGCCGAATGCGATGGCGAACGCGGCACAGATCGCCAGCGGGAAGTAATAGGGCATCCACGCCGGCGCCAGGCGCTCCACCGTGGTGGAGGCCAGGAAGATCGTGTAGGCGCCGATGGTCATGAACTCGCCATGCGCCATGTTGATGACGCCCATCTGGCCGAAGATGATGGCCAGCCCGAGCGCCATCAGCAGCAGCACGGCGAACAGGCTCAATCCGGCAAAGCCCTGCATCAGGCCAATGTTCAGCATATCGGACAGGTTCATGACCGTGGCTCCCGTGGTGGATCGGTTGGCGGCTTACTGATAGCCCTTGGGGAACGGATTGGGCGGAATCAGCTGCGGCGACTCGGCCACCACCTTGAACTGGCCATCGAGCTGCGCCAGCCCGACGCGCGTCTTGCTCCACAGGTGGTGGTTGGCATCCACCTTGACGTAGCCCTCGGGCGCGGACTTCAGCTCGATGCCGGGCGAGGCGGCCACCACCTTGTCGATGTCGAAGCTGCCGGCACGCTCCACGGCGGCCTTCCAGAGCCACGGGCCCAGGTAGGCCGCCTGCGTGACATCGCCGATCACGGACTTGGCGCCGTACTTGCTCTTGAAGGCATCGACGAACTGCTTGTTGTTGGCGTTGTCCAGTGACTGGAAGTACTTCATGGCCGCGTAGAAGCCGGCGATGTTCTCGCCGCCGATGCCGAGCACTTCGTCCTCGGTGACCGAGATGGTCAGCAGGAACTGCTTGTCGGCGGTGATGCCGGCGGCCTTGAGCTGCTTGTAGAAGGCCACGTTGGACCCGCCCACCACGATGGCGTAGATGCAATCGGGCTTGGCCACCTTGATCTTGTTGATCAGCGAGTTGAAGTTGGTGTGACCCAGCGGGTAGTATTCCTCGCCCACCACCTTCAGCTTCAGGAAATTCTCGATATGCTTGCGCGCGATCTTGTTCGACGTGCGCGGCCAGATGTAGTCCGAGCCGATCAGGAAGAAGCTCTTGGCGTTCTTCTGCTTGGCGGCCCAGTCCAGGCCCCAGATGATCTGCTGCGTGGCTTCCTGGCCGGTGTAGATCACGTTCTTGGATTGCTCCAGGCCCTCGTAGAACGTGGGGTAGTAGAGCAGGCCGTTTTCCTTCTCGAAGACGGGCAGCACAGCCTTGCGCGAGGCGGAAGTCCAGCAGCCGAACACGGCGGCCACGCGGTCGTTGACCAGCAGTTTCTTGGATTTTTCGGCAAACGTGGGCCAGTCGGACGCGCCGTCTTCCTTGATCACCTTGATCTTGCGGCCGAGGATGCCGCCGGCCGCGTTGATCTGGTCGATGGCGAGCTGTTCGGCCTGGATGGAGCCGGTTTCCGAGATCGCCATGGTGCCGGTGGCCGAATGGAGCTGGCCGACGGTGACCTCGGTATCGGTCACGGCGAGCTTGGTCGTATTGACGGTGCCGGTGGGCAGGTTGGCGCCATGCGCCTGGGCGGCCATGCCGGCCAGCGGCAGCGCGGGCAGGGCGGCGAGGCCCTGCATCAGCCGGCGGCGCGGCAGCGAGACTGCGCCGCCGGCGGTGGATGGGGACCGGTTCGTATCGTTATCGCTATCGTTGTCACGCATGATCGACGCTCCTTTGGTAAAAGTGATCCTGCGGGCCAATCATGCTGCGGTGCGGCGTGGGGAGCCATACGTCATTCAACGTACGGGGGATGCGTATGCGCCAGGTTTTGCTCACCTCTCCCGCCTGCGGGAGAGGGGCTGGGGGAGAGGGATTGAGGTCAATGTGCGATATCGCTTCGTGGAAGACCAACCCGCCAGGCCCAGGCCCGCCTCTTGCATCTGCGCCGCACGATCCCTTGCCACGTGCCCCCCGGCACCTTCCCTCCATGTCGAGCGCCAGCCAGCCCGTTCAGCGCATCAGCAAGATCCGGCGCGACTACAACCGCTGGGTCGCCGACGAGACCCTCGAGGACTACGCGCTGCGCTTTGCACCAAGGTCGTTCCGCAAATGGAGCGCGTTCCGGGTGGCCAATACCGCTTTTGGTGCAGTCGCCTTCCTCGCGCTCGAGGCCATCGGCGCCGCCATCACGCTCAGCTATGGCTTTACCAACGCGATGTGGGCCATCGCCGTGGTCAGCCTCGTGATCTTCCTGACCGGGCTGCCGATCGCCTACTACGCCGCCCGCCACGGCCTGGACATGGACCTGCTCGCGCGCGGCGCCGGCTTCGGCTACCTCGGCTCCACCATCACCTCGCTGATCTACGCCAGCTTCACCTTCATCTTCTTCGCGCTCGAGGCCGCGATCATGGCGCAGGCGTTCGAGCTGCTGTTCGGCCTGCCGCGCCCCTTTGGCTACCTGCTGTCCGCCATCGTCGTCATTCCGCTGGTCACCCACGGCGTCACGCTGCTCTCGCGCATCCAGCTCTGGACCCAGCCGCTCTGGCTGGTGCTGCTGGTGCTGCCCTATGCGCTGATCCTGTGGCGCGAGCCGCAGCGCTATGCCGAATTCCTCTCCCTCAACGGCCGGCTGGCCGAGGGCGACGGGTTCTCGTGGCAGGCGTTCGGCGCGGCCGCCACCGTGGCCGCCGCGCTGATCGCGCAGATCGGCGAACAGGTGGACTTCCTGCGCTTCATGCCGCCGCTCACGCGCCGCAACCGCGTGCGCTGGTGGAGCGCGCTGATCGCGGCCGGGCCGGGGTGGATTGTTCTGGGCGCGGCCAAGATGGCCGGCGGCGCGTTCCTCGCCTTCGTGGTGCTTCAATCGGAACTGCCCATCGCCCATGCGCTTGAGCCCACGCAGATGTACCTGGCCGGCTTTGCGCGCGGCCTCGGCAATGGCTGGCCCGGCTGGGTCGCCGTGGCGCTGACCGGGCTGCTGGTGCTGGTCTCGCAAACCAAGATCAACATCACCAACGCCTATGCGGGCTCGCTGGCCTGGTCCAATGTGTTCGCGCGGCTCACGCACAGTCATCCGGGCCGGGTGGTATGGCTCGCGTTCAATGTGCTGATCGCGGTCATGCTGATGGCGATGGGCGTGTTCGAGGCGCTCGAGCAGGTGCTGGCGCTCTATGCCCACCTGGCCGTGGCATGGGTCGGGGCGATCTTCGGCGACCTGGTCATCAGCAAGCCGCTCGGCCTGTCGCCGCGCGACATCGAGTTCCGCCGCGCCTATCTGTTCGATATCAACCCGGCCGGCTTCGGCGGCATGATGCTGGCCTCGGCACTGTCGATGCTGGTCTACCTGGGCGTGTTCGGCGATACGCTGCGCCCCGCTTCGATTGGCGTGGGGCTGGCGCTGGCGATAGGCCTGCCGCCCGTGATCGCGTTCGCCACGCAGCGCCGCTATTTCATCGCACGCACGCCGGTGGACTTCGGCAAGCGCCACGCGGTGATCCGCTGCGCGATCTGCCGCAATCCGTTCGAGCAGGAGGATGTGGCCGCGTGCCCGGCCTATCGTGGCCCGATCTGTTCGCTGTGCTGCACGCTCGATGCGCGCTGCGGCGACCGCTGCAAGCCCGGCGCCAGCGCGCAGGAGCAGATCGCCACGGCGCTCACGCGCGTGCTGCCGGCCGGCACGCCACCGGTCATGGCCCGCCGCATCGGCCAGTTCGGCCTGGTGCTGGCCGGCATGGTGTTCGCGTTCGGCACGCTGCTGTGGCTGCTCTACACGCAGGAGCAACTGTCAAGCCCGCTGGTGCTGGCCGTCGCCCCGCGCGCGAGCCTGTTCTTGAAGATCGGCGCGGGACTGGCGCTGTTTGCCGCGGTGGCCGCATGGTGGCTCGTGCTGGCCAATGAAAGCCGCGCCGTGGCGCAGGAGGAATCGGAGCGCCAGAACGTGCTGCTGCAAAAGGAAATCGACGCGCACCGCCGCACCGACGCGCTGCTCCAGCACGCCAAGGAGGTGGCTGAGAAGGCCAACGTGGCCAAGAGCCGCTTCATCACCGGCATGAGCCACGAGATGCGCGCGGGGCTCAATTCCATCCTCGGCTATTCGCAGTTGCTGCTGCGGGTGCCGGCGCTGCCCGCCGCCTGCCGCGAGGACGTGCGGACCATCGGCCGGGCCGGCGAGCACCTGTCGAGCCTGGTGGACGGGCTGCTCGAACTGTCGCGCATCGAGGCCGGCAAGCTCCGGCTGGAAAACGATGCGGTGGCGCTGGAGAGCCTGTTCGACGACCTGGTTCGCATGTTCCGCCCGCTGGCGGCGGCGCGCGGCCTGACGTTCCACTATCGCGTTGCCGGCACGCTGCCGGCCCATGTGCATGGCGACTCCAAGCGCCTGCGCCAGATCGTCATCAACCTGGTCAGCAACGCGATCAAGTTCACCGAGCACGGCGCGGTGACGCTTGCCGTGCGCCATCAGCGCGAACTGGCTACGATTACCGTCAGCGACACGGGCCCCGGCATCGCGCCCGAAGACCAGGCGCGCATCTTCGATCCGTTCGAGCGCGCCACGCCGCACGACGACCGCGAAGGCATCGGCCTGGGACTGGCCATCGTGCGGCTGCTGGTGGACCTGATGGGCGGCGAGGTCCGCGTGCGCAGCGCGCCGGGCGAGGGCAGCGAGTTCTCCGTCCGGCTCTATCTGCCGACGCTGCCGGTGGCGCCGGCACGGCCCCCCGCCTTGCCGGCCGCGCCACTGCCGGCCCATGCCCGCGTGCTGATCGTGGATGACCGTGCGACGCACCGCGCGGTGCTGCGCGGCTTTCTGGCGCCGCTGGGCCTGGCCGTGCACGAGGTGGGCGAGGGGAGCGGCGTGCTGCCTGCGCTGCGGCGGTGGCGTCCGCGGTTGGTCCTGCTGGACCTGAACCTGCCCGATGCGTCGGGCTGGGATCTCTGCCGCCAAATCCGCGCCGAGCCCGACGCGCCGCAGGTGGTGATCGTCTCCGCCAACGCGCACGAGAACACCGAGGAAGCGCGCGTGCAGCACGGCTATCTCGGCTTTGTCAGCAAGCCGGTGCGCGAGCCCGAGCTGATCGAGATGGTGCGCCGCGCGCTGGCGCCGCAGACGGCCGCGGCGCCAGCGCCGGACCTGCTGCGGGAGATGCTGCAAATGGGCGCCACGGGCCGGCTGCGCGCGCTGGAAGCCCAATTGTCGGAACTGGCGGAAGGGGGCGGTGCGGTGGCCGCGTGGGCGTTGCAGATGCTGGCGCTGGCCCGCACCGATGGCGCTGCCCTGACCGCATCACTTGGCGAGGCCCTCCATGCATCCCGAACCTGATACCGCCAGCCTGCCGGGCATCGAGACCCGCGTCCTGGTCGTGGACGACAACGCCGACGCGCGCGGCTTCCTGCTCCGCGCGCTCGGTGGCGCGGCGATGCAGGTCCACGCCGCCGCCAGCGGCAACGCCGCGCTCGATGCGCTCGCGCATTTCGCGCCCGATGCCGTACTGCTCGACGTCGACATGCCCGGCATGGACGGCTTTGCCACCTGCGAGGCATTGATGAACCGCCACGCGGACCTGCCTGTGATCTTCATGACCGGGCTCGGCGATACGGGCCACATCGTGCGCGGCTTCGAGGTTGGTGGGTGCGATTACGTGACCAAGCCGGTGGCGATCGACGAAGTGGTGGCGCGCGTGCGTTCGCATGCCGGCAAGGCGCGGCAGGCGCGCGCGCTGCGAGACACCGTGCTGCGCCTGTACGGCGAGTCGGAGGCGACGCCAGTATCCGCCGTGGCCACGCCGGCACTGACACCGCGCGAAGCCGAAGTGATGGCCTGGGTGGCGCGCGGCAAGACCAATCGCGACATCGCCGACATCCTCGGCATGAGCCCGCGCACGGTCAACAAGCACCTGGAGCACATCTTCGAGAAGCTGGGCGTGGAGACGCGCACGGCGGCCGTGGCGGCGGCGCGGCGTTCCGTCTGAGCCCGCCGGCGGAGCTAGGCGCGCGGAAAATGCAGTGCCACGGTGAGCCCGCCGCCACGGGTCTCGCCAAGCACGATGGCGGCGCCGTGCAGCCGCGCAATCTCGCGCACGATGGACAGCCCGAGTCCGCTGCCCGCGCGCGCCGCGCTGGCCTCGCCACGATAGAAGCGCCGGAACACCGCCTCGCGTTCATGGCCGGCTATGCCCGGGCCGTTGTCCTCTACCCGCAGCGATGCGCCATCCACGCGCACGGTGACCATGGCGCCATTGCCCGCGTAGCGAATCGCGTTGTCGATCAGGTTGCCGAGCAATTCCTGCAGCAGTTCGGGCTGGCCATCGACTTCGTCGCCCTCGTCGCGTCCGTCGCCTTCATCGCCCTCGAATCCAAGGTCCACGCCATCGCGTCGCGCCAGCGGCGCCCATTCCAGCGCCACGGCCTGCGCCAGCGTGCCAAGCCGCAGCCGTTGCAGCGTCGGCGCGTAGCCGCTGTCCGGCTCGAGCCGTGACAGCGAGAGCAATTGCTCCACTTCCTTGGCGGCCTGCCGCACCGAACCGTTGAGTTGCGTCAGATGCGCCCGGGCGCCGTCGAGATCGCGCTCGCGCAGCGCCAGTTCCGATTCGGCCTGGATAATGGCAAGTGGCGTCTTGAGCTGGTGCGCCGCATCGGCAAAGAACCGCTTGCGACCCTGCACCATGCGCTGGAGCCGCGCCGCGTACTGGTTCACGGCCGTGACCAGCGGGTGCGTCTCCACGGGCAGCGCGGCGGCATCCAGCGGCTCCAGGTCGTCGGGCCCGCGCGCGGCCATCGCATCGGAAAGCCGATGCAGCGGGCGCAGTCCGCGCCGCACGCCAAACCAGACGATGGCCAGCGCCAGGCCGATCAGCATCAGTTCCTGCTGCAGCGATCCCAGCAGGATGTCATTGGCCAGCTGCGCGCGCGGCTCGGTGGTCTCCGCCACCAGCACCCAGACCAATTGCGTGCGTGCCGAGCGCACGTCGTGCAGCGGCAGCGGCATCGCGGCCATGCGCACGGGCTCGCCCCGGTAGGCCGCATCATAGAACTGCGTGCGATAGAGCGAGCGCACCGGCTGCGCCGGCATCGGCAGGTCGGGGTAGCCGGTGATCGTGGCGCCATGCTCGTCGCGGATCTCGTAGTAGATGCGCGATCCGGCCTCGGCGTCGAAGACTTCGAGCGCCAGGTAGGGCACTTCCACCTCCACGCGGCCGTCGCGCAGGATGATGCCTTCACGCATGGCCTTGAGCGAGGCTGCCAGCGTGCGATCGAACGCCTGGTGGGCCGCCGCCATGGCGCGCCGGTCGGTCAGCCATGCGTCGAGCGCCAGCAGTCCCAGCAGCGGCAGCAGCAGCCACAGCGTGAGCTGCAGCCGCAGGCTGGCCGACTTCATGGCCGCCCGGCCAAGCCGGCTGCGGCGTCTTCGGCGGGGGGGCGCGCCTCGAGCAGGTAGCCGAGTCCGCGCAGCGTGACGATGCCCACGCCGCTGCCTTCAAGCTTCTTGCGCAGTCGGTAGACGTAGATCTCGATGGCGTCGGGATTCACGGACTCGTCAATGCCGAAGATCTTCTCCGAGAGCGCCGCCTTGTTGACCGCGCGGCCATCGCGCAACAGCAGCACCTCCAGCACGGCGCGTTCGCGTCCGGTCAGCGCCAGCAGCGCGCCATGCAGCGTGAAGGCGCGGCTGACGGTGTCGTAGTGCAGCGGGCCGCAATGCAGCGCCGTGCGGTCATGGCCGTGGCTGCGGCGGATCAGCGCGCGGGCGCGCGCCTCCAGCTCAGTCAGCGCGAACGGCTTCGCCAGGTAGTCATCGGCGCCCAGGTCCAGGCCGCGCACGCGGTCTTCCACCGAGCCATGGGCTGTCAGGATCAGGACCGGCACCGGATTGCGGCGCTGGCGCAGCCGGCGCAGGACTTCCAGGCCATCAAGGCGGGGCAGGCCGATGTCGAGGATGGCCAGCGCGTAGTCCTGTGTGGTCAGCAAGTGATCGGCACTGGCGCCGTCGTGCATGCAATCGACCGTAAAGCCGCTCTGGCTCAGCGACGCCACGAGGGAGGCGGCCAGTTTCAGGTTGTCTTCGGCAAGCAGGATACGCATGGCGGGCAGTGGACGGCGGGGGAGCAACGACAGCGCGTGAGTGATACCCGAGAAGCGGCGCCGCAGGCTAGCTAGGGAAAGCCCCAATCGGCCCGCGCGCAACGGCCCGCATCGAAAGGATTTTCGAAAGCAATCTGAAAGTGAGCCTCCCATACCATCCGTGCCGTTACATCACAACAAGACATCAGGAGACTGGCATGAAACGGAAGGCATTGGTCCTGGCTGCATGGGGTTGCGGGGCAGTCGGCTGCGTGGCGTCGGGGGGCGCGCTGGCGCAGTCGAGCGTGACGCTGTACGGCATCGTGGACTCGGGCGTGGAGTACCTGAACCACGCGGGCCCGGGCGGCGGCTCCACGGCCAAGGTGATTTCCGGCGGCAAGAATACCTCGCGCTGGGGCCTGCGGGGCACCGAGGACCTGGGCGGCGGCCTGAAGGCCGTGTTCCAGCTGGAGAGCGGCATCGCCCTGGACACCGGCAAGCTCGACACCGACAACACGCTGTTCGACCGCCGCGCCACGGTCGGGCTCTCGAACAACTGGGGCCGCCTGCTGCTGGGCCGCGATTTCACCACCACCTACGATTTCATGCTGCCCTTCGACCCGATGGGCTATGCACCGAACTACTCGTGGGCCACGTCGGCCACGGCCACGGGCGGGCGCAAGGATGGCATGTTCTCGCGCGCGACCAACGTGGTCCGCTACGACGGCAAGTTCGGCGGCGTGAAAGTGGGCGCCACGGTCTCGCTGGGCGAGGTGCCGGGCGAGTTCAAGTCGTCGTCCAAGTACGACCTGGGCGTGGGCTACAGCAGCGGCGGCTTTGCCACCGCCGTGACCTGGGACCGCCAGAACGGCGCGGGCAACGGCACCACGCCGGCCGATACCGTGGACTACATCCAGGGCATCCATGCGGGCGCCAGCTACGACTTCGGCGCGCTGGCGCTCTATGCCGGCTATCGCAACTACAAGCGCACGTTTACCACGGCGGCGGCCAAGCAACTGAGCGACATGTACTGGGTCGGCGCGGCTTACGACTTCTCGCCCGCGTTCACGCTCTACGGCGCGGTATACAAGCAGAACATCAAGGGCGCCACGGACGGGGACCCGATCCTGTTCTCGCTGCGCGCTCAGTACAATCTTTCCAAACGCACCATGGCCTACCTGTCCGCAGGCTATGCCAAGGCGCGCAACGGTCAGAACGTGAGTCTTTCGCGGGATTTCCTCGGCTACGCCAACAACCAGGTCGGCGCAACCCTGGGCCTGCAGCACCGCTTCTGATTCTTCACGTTCCGATTGTTGTTTCGGACCATCGTGGTGGATGGTCTTGCGGCGGCGCGAGGGGCTCGCGCCGCCGGTTTTTGCATTGCCCGATCACTTCTCGCCCGTCACGCGCCAGATGACGTTGCCCACGTCGTCGGCCACCAGCAGGCCGCCGCGCTTGTCCACGGCCACGCCCACCGGGCGCCCCTGCGCCTCGCCATCCTCGTTCAGGAACCCGGTCAGCACGTCGAACGGCGCGCCCTTGGGCTTGCCCTGGTCGAACGGCACGAAGATCACCTTGTAGCCAGAACGCGGCTTGCGGTTCCAGGAGCCGTGCTGGCCCACGAACATGCCATGTTGGAAGCGCGCGGGCAGGCTGTTGCCGGCGGCACTGGCCAGGCCAAGCGATGCCGTGTGTGCGCCCACCGCGTAATCCGGCACGATGGCCTTGGCGACCATGTCCGGCGCGGGCGGGCGCACGCGGTCGTCCACATGTTGTCCGTAGTAGCTGTACGGCCAGCCATAGAAGCCGCCATCGCGCACCGAGGTGATGTAGTCGGGCACGAGGTCGCTGCCGATTTCATCGCGCTCGTTCACGGCCGTCCACAGCATGCCGCTGGCGGGCTCCCATGCCATGCCGTTGGGATTGCGCAGGCCGCTGGCGAATACGCGGTGCTGCCCGGTCTGCCGATCCACCTCCCAGATGGCCGCGCGGCCGGCTTCCTTGTCGATGCCGTGCTCGGCCACGTTGCTGTTGGAGCCCACGGTCACGTAGAGCCTGGCGCCGTCCGGGCTGGCAATGATGTTCTTGGTCCAGTGGTGATTGAGCGGGCCGGCGGGCAGGTCCACGACCTTCTCGCCCGGCGCGGTGATGCTGGTCTGTCCCGGTGAGTAAGGAAAGCGCACCACGGCGTCGGTATTGGCCACGTAGAACGCATTGCCCACCAGCACCATGCCAAATGGCGAGTTCAGGTCCTTCAGGAACACCGAGCGCTCATCGGCCACGCCGTCGCCGTTGGTGTCGCGCAGCAGCGTGATCCGGTTGGCGCTTGGCACGCCCGCGCCGGCACGTTTCATGACGCGTCCCATGATCCATCCACGCAGGCCCTTGTTGTCGTCCGGCTTGGGTGGGGCGTTCGATTCCGCCACGAGCACATCGCCGTTGGGCAGCACGTAGACCCAGCGCGGATGGTCGAGCTTGTCAGCGAACGCCACCACCGACATGCCCTCGGCCGCGACCGGCGTCTTGCTGTTCTCCCAGCCCCTGGCCGGCGCGATATGCACCGTCGGGAACAAGGTCTTGTTGGGGGCGGGCAGTTGCGGGGTCGGGCCGAAGCCGGCTGACTCCGGCAGCTTGGCAGACTCGCTGCAGCCTGCCGCGAGCAGCGCGGCGGAGGCCGCCACGCAGGCGGCAAGGGGGAGGCGGAAACTGGGCATGGTCAGGCTCCTTGCGCCGCTGGGCGCTTGCCTTGAGCTTAGTAGATCACTTGCGTGGCGTCTGTCCGCCAGTGTCCGACTTTGCATGGGATTTGCCGCTCAAGACAGCAGGCCGTGCCGCGCATGCCATTCGCGCAAGGATTCCGATGGCCATGTTTCGCAGTGCGGGTGGCCCTTGCCGCGCGGCACATCGACCCATGGCGGCACGAATGCCAGCGCGGCTTCCATCACCTCCGGCGGCCTGGGCAACGGCGTGTCGATGGCGCTGGCGTTCGGGTGGACCAGTTCCGGCCAGCGCGGGTCCCAGAGCCAGAGCGGACTGCCACACTGCGAACAGAAATGGCGGAACGCCTTCGAGCGTGTGGGCCGTTTGCCGGGTTCGCGCATCACGGCATGGAATCGCGCCACGTGCTTTTTGCCGCGGACGCGCAAGGTGGCGGCGTCTCCGCCAAGATTGACCGCATAGCCACCCCCGCCGCCGGTCTTGCGGCAGATCGAGCAATGGCAGTGCATGAACGGGTAGGGGGAGTCCGATTCCAGGCTGAACTGCACGGCGCCGCATTGGCACGAGCCTTCGAGATGCATGGCGATTCCTGTCTCACGTGTGGACGATGCGTTCCAGTTTGGTGGACGATGCCCGCCACATCAAGCCCGGCGATCCAGCGCGGCCGCCGCAAAAAGTGTGGCGTTGTCGGGCGCTGTCTGTCAGCGCGGGTGGATTTTTGTAAGGAGATGTTTGAATGCGGCAGGTGCGGCACGAGACGCCTTCTAGACTACCGTCACTGTCCGATGACGACACTTTGAGGAGGCGTCATATGTCCACGAACCGCATCATCCTTGCTATCTCGCTGGCCGGCGCCCTGGTCGCCGGCCTGTTGTCCGCCACCGCGGCCGCGCAGACCACCGCGGCGCCGGCTGGCGATACGTCGGCCGTGCCGCCGGGCATGACGCAGATCCAGCCGCCGAAGGACCCGCTGGTGGAACGCCGCGAAGCGCGCCATGCCGCTCAGCAGCAGTACAAGACCGAGAAGTCGGGGGCGAAGGCCGAATACAAGCAGGATGTTGGCGCCGCCAAGGCGGAGCGCAAGGACGCCAACAAGGCGGCCGACGAAGCGGCCAAGCAGGAGATGCAGGCACCGAAGCAGTAAGGCGCGCCTGCCCGGGGGCGCGGCGCTCGGTCTTCTCCCCTCTCCCTCCGGGAGAGGGGCCGGGGGAGAGGGCGAGCGTGTCAAGTCATGACGCCGCCCTAAACCAGCCGCGCCCCCGGCCAGGCCCCGGACATCACGATATTCCGGACCGACTGCCTGACCGTCTGCATGATGTCCCACAACTCCGGCACCACGGGCCGGTTGCGCGCCGTGGCCAACGCCACCTGGCGCGTGACTACGGGGTCGACCAGCCGTGCCGAATGCAGCCGCCCCTGCGCCACGCGGTCGGCCACCGCCGCAAACGGCAGCAACGTGGCGCCGCAGCCGTCTTCCACCAGCCGCATCGACACCGTATTCGAGGCATCGCATTCGAGCGCCATGTTCAGCGTCGTGCCCATGCGCGTGGCCAATCCCTCGGCCAGCACGCGCAGCCCGTGTCCGGTGCTGGGCAGGATCATCGGTACCTCGCCCAGGCGCCTGGCCGGGAACGTCGGCCCCAGATGGCTCCACGACGTCGGCGTCACGAGCGTGAGGTCTTCTTCCAGCAGGATGTCCACCTTCAGCGCGCCCTGCTGCTCGGGCAGGTAGAGCAGCGCGACATCGATCTCGCCCGCGGCAAGCCAGGCGAGGATCGGACTCGCCAGTCCTTCCACAAACCGCAGCTTCGTCGCGGGGAAGCGCTGCTTGAGCGCCGTGCCGATGGCCGCGAACGCGGTATTGGCAATGGTGGGCTGCGCGGCGATGACCAGTTGCGCCGGCCCCTGGGCCGTGGACTTGCGCACGGCGGCGCGGGCCTCGGTGAGCGTGGCGGCCACTTGCCGCGCATAGCCGAGCAGCGTGGTGCCGGACTCTGTCAGCACCACGCCGCGCCCGCTGCGATGGAACAGCCGCGTATCGAGCGCCGCCTCGAGCCGCGCGATCTGGCGGCTCACCGTGGACTGGTCCGCGCCAAGCTCCAGGGCCGCGCGCGAGATGCTCTGCGTGTTGGCCACGCAGACAAAGCACGCCAGGTCGTCGGAGTTCAGCGCCGACATCAGCCCGCCGTACTGGCCTTGCCGGGCTTGTCGCCAATGGCGAACGCGGCCATGTGCTCGATGGCCCTGACCAGCCCCGAATGATCCCAGCCCGCGCCGCCCTGGGCCACGCACACGTTGAACAATTGCTGGCACGAGGCCGTACTGGGCAGGCCCAGGCCCAGCGCCTTGGCCGTGGACAGCGCCAGGTTCAAGTCCTTCTGGTGCAGTGCGATGCGGAAGCCGGGATCGAACTTGCGCTGGATCATCCGTTCGCCGTGCACCTCCAGGATGCGCGAGCTGGCAAAGCCGCCCATCAGCGCCTGGCGCACGCGCGCGGGATCGGCGCCGGCCTTGGCGGCCAGCACCAGCGCCTCGCCCACGGCCTCGATGGTCAGCGCCACGATGACCTGGTTGGCCACCTTGGCCACCTGCCCGTCGCCCACGTTGCCCACCAGCGTGATGTTCTTGCCCATCAGCTGCAGCAGCGGCAGCACGCGGTCGAAGACCTCCTGCTTGCCGCCCGCCATGATCGACAGCGTGGCGGCCTTGGCGCCCACCTCGCCGCCAGACACCGGCGCATCGACGTACTCGCCGCCGAGTTGCTCGATGCGCGCGGCGAACTCGCGCGTCTCGATCGGCGAGATCGAGCTCATGTCCACCACGATCTTGCCCTGGCCCAGGCCATCGGCCACGCCGTGCTCGCCGAACAGCACGCGCGCCACGTCGGGGGTGTCCGGCAGCATCAGGATGATGATGTCGGCCTGGCGCGCCACCTCGGCGGCATTGGCGCACGCCTGCATGCCGGCATCCTTGAGCGCCTGCGGCACGCCGCTGCGCGTGTGGGCGTAGACCGTGTGGCCGCCCGCCTGAAGATGTTGCGCCATGGGCGTGCCCATCACGCCAAGTCCGATGAATCCGATCTTGCTCATGTCAGTGTCCCCCTGAGGATGCGGGTCATTGCGCAAAACGCTCGCGCAGCGCGCGCGAGGCATCGCGCAACATCACGTGGTCGAGCCCCACGGCCACGAAATGGGCGCCCATGTCCAGGTAGCGGCGCGCGTCCGCCTCTACCGGGGTGAGCGTGCCGATGGCCTTGCCGGCGCGGTTGGCGGCGTCGTAGATGCGGGCCATCGCCGCCTGCACGTCGGGATGGTTCGGGTTGCCCAGGTGGCCATAGGCGGCGGCCAGGTCGTTGGGGCCGATGAAGATGCCGTCCACGCCGGGCTCGGCGCAGATCTCGTCGGCGGCTTCCACGCCCTTGCGGCTCTCGATCTGCACCAGCACGCAGATGTTCTCGTTGATGGTCTGGAAGAAGTCCGCCAGCGTGCCATAGCGGTTCTGGCGCTGCACGCCCGAGACCCCGCGCATGCCGTCCGGCGGGTAGCGCGTGGCACGCACCGCGCGGCGCGCTTCCTCGGCCGACTCCACGAACGGCACGAGGAAGTTGTAGAAGCCGATGTCCAGCAGCCGCTTGATCAGCACCGGATCGTTCCACGGCGGGCGCACCACGGGCGCGCTGCGGCTGTCCTTGAGCGCCATCAGTTGCGGCACGAACGAGAGCACGTCATTGGGTGCGTGCTCGCCATCGAGCAGCATCCAGTCGAAGCCGGCCAGGCCGATGATCTCGGTGGTCACGGGCTGGCCCAGCGAGGTCCAGCAGCCGATCAGCCGCTTGCGCGCGAGGATGTCCGCGCGGAACCGGTTGGGCAGCGGCGAGATCTGGGGCAGGTGGGGCGTGGTCATGACGGGGGTTCCTTGAGGTCAGTCCGCCGCCAGGGCGGACAACGGGCCGGGCGATTCGCCGCGCGCCTGCCGCACGCGCGCGGCGGCGTCGTCGAGCTGGGCCAGCGTGCCGGCATCCACGGGAATGAAGTCGGCGCGGGCGCGGCGCCAGGCGCGCTCGGGATCGCCGGGCAGGCGGATGGCGTCGTTGCCCGGCTGCAGGCGCGAAGCCTTCAACCATTCGACGAACGATGCCACCTCGTGGCCGAACGTGGTGCTGCTGCCGAGTCGGGCCGGATCGAAGATGATCGCCAGCATGTTGTTCCAGACGGCATGCTCGTGCGTGAGCGTCTCGGGGCGGATGGTGTGGCCGCCGGTCACGGCCGCGCCCAGCAGCTCGCACATCACGGCCAGCACGTAGCCCTTGTGCTCGCCGAACGTGCGCAGCGCGCCCTGCGGCACGCCGGCCGGCGGGAACATGACCGATGGGTCGTCGGTGGGATGCCCGTCCGGGTCCATCAGGCTGCCCGCGGGCGCCGGCACGCCCTTGTTGTGGGCCACGCGCACCTTGCCCATGGCGACGGCGCTGGTGGCAAAGTCCAGCACCAGCGGCGGGGCGCCAGCCACCGGCACGCCTATCGTGAACGGATTGGTCCCGAAGCGCGCGTCATAGCCGCCATGCGGCGCCACGAGCGGCTTGGACAGCACATTCACGAAATGGATCGAAATCATGCCGGCCGCCGTGGCCTGTTCGGCCCAGTGGCCGACGCGGCCCAGATGGTGGGACCGCCGCAAGCCCAGCACGCAGACGCCGTGCTCCCGCGCGCGCTCGATGCCCATGCGCATGGCTTCCTCGGTCACCGCCTGGCCCATGCCGCGGTTGCCGTCCAGGCTCAGGATGCCGCCCGATTCGTGGACCACGCCCACGTGCTGGTTGAGCTGCAACTGCTCGCCCTGCCACGACATCACGTACTTGGGAATCATGCCCACGCCGTGCGAGTCGTGGCCCGAGAGGTTCGCGCCGACCAGATGATCGGCGGTCAGCTGCGCCTCGCGCGCGTCGGACCCCGCCGCCAGCCACAGGTCAACGACCCACCGATGCAGGCCAGCGGTGGGGATGCGGTGTTCTGCCATGCTTACTCCAGGTGAATGTTGGCGACCTTGATCAGGTTGGCCCATTTGGCCACCTCGCTCTTCTGAAAACTGGCCAGTTCCGCGGGGCCGGCGCCCGAGGGCTCCACGCCCATGCCGGCCAGCCGCGCCTTGATGTCGGGCTGGCGGATGATCTTGCCGATTTCGGCGGCAAGCTTGTTGACGATGGGCATCGGCGTGCCGGCCGGCGCGAAGATGGCCTGCCACGACACGATCTCGTAGCCGGCCAGGCCCGATTCGGCGATCGTCGGCACCTCGGGCAGTTCGGCGGCGCGCCTGGCGCCCGTGGTGGCCAGCGCGCGGAACTTGCCGGACTGGATCATCGGCATGGCGGCCACGCTGTTCTCGAACACGATGTCCACCTGGTTGCCCAGCAGCGCCTGCACGGCCTGGCTGCTGCCCTTGTAGGGCACATGGGTCATGCGCAGGCCGGCCATGTTGGCGAACAGTTCGGCGGCCAGGTGCTGCGACGTGCCATTGCCCGACGAGCCAAAGTTGATCGACCCCGGCTTGGCCTTGGCGGCGGCCACCACGTCCTGCACGGACTTCCACGGGCTGTTGACATTGACCACGAGCACGTTGGGCAGTGTGCCGATCAGCGCCACGGGCTGGAAGTTTTTCACCGGGTCGTAGGGCATCTTGGGGTACAGGCTCACGTTGATGGCGTGCGAGCTGATGGTGCCGCCCAGCAGCGTGTACCCATCGGGCGCGGCCTTGGCCACGTAGTCGGAGCCGATATTGCCACCGGCCCCGGCGCGGTTTTCCACCACGACCGACTGGCCGAGCGCCTGCGACAGCTTCTGGCCGATCATCCGGCCCAGCAGGTCCGTGGTGCCACCGGCGGCAAACGGCACGACATAGGTGATCGGCTTGCCTGGATAGCCATCGGCGGACTGCGCGCCGGCCTGCTGGGCGGCGGTCATGCATCCAAGGCAAAGCACGGCCAGCATGGGCCGCATCAGTCGATGAGGGAAGGGCATTGCGTGGTCTCCGGTTGCGCGAGCGTTATCGTTGTGTTGTCGCGGGTGGGCGTCTTGGTGTGGTTGCGGCGCCTCGGCAGCCAATCTACACGCGCGGACGGCAGGCCGCCTTGCGTAAAATGCATAACAGAAATGCACGATAGACCGCGCGGCGGCGACCGTCAAACGGAAAAATCGCTGTCGTCCCGCTTATTCCGTTCCTTCCGCTCGCCTCGTTTATTCGCCAGGGCCATACTCGCCACCATGACCGCTCAAACCCCCATCTCCCAGCCCCGCACCGGCGGCCGTGTCCTTGTGGACCAACTGCGCATCCATGGCACGGAACGCATCTTCTGCGTGCCGGGCGAGAGTTTCCTGGACGTACTCGACGCGCTGCACGACCAGCCGGCCATCGACCTCGTGGTCTGCAAGCATGAAGGCGCCGCGGCCAACATGGCCGAGGCCGACGGCAAGCTCACGGGCCGCCCCGGGGTATGCATCGTCACGCGCGGGCCGGGCGCCACGCACGCCAGCATCGGCGTGCATATCGCCCAGCAGGACTCCACGCCGATGATCCTGTTCGTGGGGCAGATCGCCCGCGCGCACAAGGGCCGGGAGGCGTTCCAGGAGGTGGACTACGCGGCGGTGTTCGGCTCGATGGCCAAGTGGGCGGCCGAGATCGACGATCCGGCCCGCATTCCGGAGATGGTGGCGCGGGCGTTCCAGGTGGCCACGTCGGGCCGGCCGGGGCCGGTGGTGCTGGCGCTGCCCGAGGACGTGCTCGACAACCTCGTCGCATGCGCCGATGCCGCGCCGTACCGGCCCGTGGCCGCCGCGCCGCGCGCCGAGGATGCGAAGGCGCTTGCCGCCGCGCTGGCCGGGGCGAAGCATCCGCTGGTCATTGCCGGCGGCGCCGGCTGGACCGATGCGGCCGTGCGCGACTTCGCCGCATTCGTCAAGGCGTGGGATCTGCCCGTGGCCTGCGCATTCCGTCGCCAGGACGTGATCGACAACCGCGACCCGCATTACATCGGCCACCTGAGCCTGGGCGTGAGCCCCAAGCTGGCCGAGCGCGTGAAGACGGCGGACCTGATCGTGGCGTTCGGCACCCGGCTCGGCGATATCGCCACCGATGGCTACACGCTGCTGGAGGCGCCACTGCCCCGGCAGACGCTCGTGCACATCCATGCCGACAGCGCCGAGCTGGGCCGCGTGTACCAGGCCGCGCTGCCGATCCAGGCGGGCATCGGCCCGGGCGCGGCGATGCTGGCGGGGCTGCCGGCGCCATCGGCCCCGGCCTGGCACGACTGGACGGCCGGCGCGCGTGCCGAGCACGAGGCGTTCGTCGCGCGCCCCAAGCCCCACCCCGAACTGTCCGGCGTGGACATGGCCGCGGCCATGGCGCACCTCGATGCGGTGCTGCCCGAGGACGCCATGATCAGTAACGGCGCGGGCAACTATACGATCTGGCTGCACCGCTTCTACGCCTACAAGCGTCCGCGCACCCAACTGGCGCCCACCTGCGGCGCGATGGGCTACGGGCTGCCGGCCGGCATCGCGGCCAAGCTGCGCGCGCCCGGGAAAACCGTGGTCTGCCTGGCTGGCGACGGCTGTTTCCTGATGTATCCGCAGGAAATTGCCACCGCCGCCGCGCATGGCGCCAACCTGATCGTGATTGTGGTGAACAACGGCATGTACGGCACGATCCGCATGCACCAGGAACGGCGCTATCCGGGCCGCCAGAGCGGCACGACCATCGCCAATCCCGACTTCGTGGCCATGGCGCGCGCCTGCGGCGCGTGGGCCGAGCGCGTGGAGCGGACTGAAGACTTCGCCGCCGCGTTCGAGCGGGCCCGCAACGCTGGGCAGCCGGCCGTCCTGGAACTGATGACCGATCCCCGCCAGATCACGCCCGCCATGCGCGCGACCGAACTGCCGGCCTGATCCGATCCCGGATTCGGATGGTTCCTAGAACAGCAATGCTTGCGACCGGGCCGCGTGCCCGGTCTTTTCATGACCGGACGCGGGTTGGGCAAGAATCTGCCGGATCTTCTCCAGATAGCGCTCGCCGATGGCCCGATGCGTCTTGCGCGCCTCGTCCGCAAACGCGCGGCGTGATGGCGGACGGATATTCAACAGGCGGCAAATCGTTGATAGATAAGGCTTTTTGCCGTCGCTGGCGACACAGCGCGCGGCGGACAGCAGGGCCGCATCGCCAATGCGTCCACGCAGCCAGACCAGGATCTGGCGGTCATATTCGTTTTGCACACGGATCAGGTGTTCCATGCCCACGCTCCGATACTGTTCATTTGTACAGTTACTGTAAATATATACAGTGCATCGGATTTTTCAAGGGATGGCCAGGAAATTGGCCAGGAACCCCCTTGCATGCGCAGGCGTGGCGCCGCCACCATACTGGCATGCCGCATAGCAATGGACACCGATACGCCAATGGAAACCAAGACCGCCGGGATGGATGACACGACCGGGACTTTTCACAAACTCCGGCCGCGCCTGCAGGGCATTGCCTACCGGATGCTGGGTATCGTGGCCGAGGCGGAGGACGTGGTGCAGGACACATGGCTGCGCTGGCACGCGGCCGAGCACGCCGCGATCGATAACGCCGAGGCGTGGCTCGTGTCCGTCACCACGCGGATCGCCATCGACCGCCTGCGCGCCGCCAAGATCCAGCGCGAGCACTACGCCGGCATCTGGCTGCCCGAGCCGCTGATCACCGAAGGCCCGGACACCCCCGAGGACATCAAGGCGCGCGCCGACGACATCTCCGTGGCGTTCCTGCTGTTGCTGGAGCGGCTGACGCCCGAGGCGCGCGCGGCCTTCCTGCTGCGCGAGGTCTTCGACAACGACTACGACGAGGTGGCGCGCGTGATCGGCAAGAGCGAGGCAGCCTGCCGCCAGTTGGTGAGCCGCGCGAAGAGCCAGTTGCGCGACGACAAGCCGCGCTTCCCAGTGTCGGCGGACGCCCATCGGAACATGGTCGAGGCGTTCGTCCAGGCGATGCAGCGCGGCGATTTTGCCGGCATCCATGCGCTACTGGCCGACGACGCCACGCTGGACGGCGACGGTGGCGGCAAGGTCCGGAGCTTTCCCAGGCCGCTCGAGGGCGGGCGCCGCATCGCGCAACTGTACTACGCGGTCCGGCTCAAGCATCGCGGCGACGGGTTGCAGGTCCGGCTGGTGCAGCTCAATGGCCAATGGGCGCTGCTGCGCTACTTCGACGGCGCGCTGGAATCGGCGCAGACCTTTGTCGTCGAAGGCGACCGCATCGCCCGCATCCACGTGCAGCGCAACCCGGACAAGCTGGTGCGCCTTGCGGCGCACTTTGGCGGCGTATGAGAAAGGGGCTTCACCGATTTCCGGGGGAAAGCATGCCGGGCACATCCATGTCGATACGCAGGATCTCTCCTGCTGTGGAGTCGGTCATGTAGAGCGTCTTGCGGTCCGCGCCGCCGAACGCCAGGTTGGTCAGCGAGTTGCCCGGAGTGCCGCAAATCACCTCGACGGGTTCCGCGCGGTGGTTAAGCACCCATACGTAGGCCAGCCCCGGGTTGGCGACCAGCAGGCGGCCGGACTGGTCCATCGCGAGCCCGTCGGGTCCGCTGGGACCATACGAAGTGAAGAACTGCCCCGTCTTGGACACATTCCCGTCGGCGAGCAGCGGCATCCGCCATACACAATTGCCCCGGGTGACCGCCACGAACAGGAAGCGTTCGTCCGGAGACAGGACGATGCCGTTTGGACTCGGCACGTTGGACAGGAGCAGTTCCAGCCGGCCTTCGCGCGTCAGGCGATATACCCGGCCGGTTGGGTCATGCAGGCCGGTCTGGCCCTGGTCTGTGAAGTACACGTTGCCATGCGAATCGAGCGTCAGGTCGTTCACGCCCTTGAAGCTCTCCGTGTTACGGCGCGCGAGGTAAGGCCGGACGTTGCCCGTGCGGGTCTCGACGATCATCAGCCCGTTGCGGTAGTCAGTCACCAGGAGTTCGTTCGGGCAGAGAAATTTCATGCCGTTTGGCTCGCCGTCCCATTCGGCGATCATGTCCCACTCTCCCGCGGTGCCGATCCTGAAGATGCGGCCGTTGGGAATATCCGTCACGTAGAGATTGCCCTCATCGTCGACGACTGGACCTTCGAGAAACGAGTCGATTGCCCGTCCCCCCTGGTTGGCGTCGGACCATTCGGTCTGACGATGTTGGCGATAACGCTCCGGCAGGCTGCTGAACAGCACTGCCTGGCGGATCGTTGGTGGAGTCATGAGGAACATGTGGGTTACCTGAGGATGGTTGCGCAGTGAGCTTGTGCCCGGTTACTGCTTCTCGAAGCCGGTCCCACTGGCGACCTTACCCCAGAATGCCGTTCGCGCTCCCATCTCTTTGCGAAACGCCCTTGCGTCCCAATAGCCGGCATCGGCCCCGATGCTTTCAGCGTAGTTGCGCATGTCCGGCGTGGCCATTGCCGTGGCGACTTCCTTCTGGAGGCGGGCGAGTACATCCGCGGGCGTGCCCTTCGGCGCCCAGAGGCCGGTGAAGTTCGTGACGCCATAGCCAGGCACACCCGCCTCGGCGAATGTGGGAACACCGGACAACGCCGGCAGGCGCTTGTCGCCGCTCACGGCGAGCACGCGTAGCTTGTTGCCTTGTACCTGCCCGATCACGCCCGAGATGGAAGCCATCTGGAAGTCCACCGTACCGCCCAGTAGCGCCACGGTTGCCTCGCCCGCTCCCTTGAATGGCACATGCATGAAGTGCGCGCCCGTCGCCAGCCCGAGCGCCTCGCTGGCGAAATGGGGCGTCGATCCCGGACCACCAGACCCATACGAGACCTTGTTGTCCGCGCCTTTCGCGGAAGCGACCAGATCGTTCAGTGTCTTGAACTTGCTGTCCGCCTTGACGACTACCCCCATTGGGGCAAACACGTACGCGCAAACCGGCTGCAGGTCTTGTGCGTAATCGAAGGGGAGCTTCTTGAAGATGTGGGGCAGCAGCGCGTAGGTCGTGTCGTTGGCCAACAGCGTATAACCATCCGGCGCCGAGCGAGCAACCTGGAGCGATCCGATCGTGCCCGTCGCCCCGGCCTTGTTTTCGACGAAGAAGCTCTGCCCGGTCTGTTCGGTGAGGCGCTGCGCCATCTTTCGCGTGACCGCGTCGACGGCACCGCCGGGCGGATAAGGAACGACGATCTTCACGGGCTTGGCTGGCCAGGTCTCCGCTTGTACGCTGATTGAGATGAAGGCGAGCGCCGCCAGTGCCAGGCGCAATGCCGCCCGGCGTTGTTTCGTTTTCATTTGTGTCTCCAACCTGCTGTTTCTTATTGGTCGCCCCGCACCAGGCGGGACGCCATGCGTGTCGCGGACGGTGATGACCGCCGTCTAGCTTTTCGCCAGTTCCGGCTCCCGTTTGCGGCCCAGCACCGCCAGCGCGTTGTTAGCCGCCGCAACGCCCATGTTTACATAGGCCGCGCTGGTCACGCCACCGATATGCGGGGTCAGGATAATCCCCGGCTGCCCTTGGAAGACATGCGGGGAGGTCATCGGTTCGACGGCAAAACTGTCGAGCCCGGCCGCGGCCACCTGCCCGGACCGGACCGCGGCCAGAAGGGAGGGCTCATCGATCAGCCCGCCACGCGCAGTGTTGACGAGGATCACGCCAGGCTTGCAGCGAGCGAGCACGTTGAAGTCCAGCATCTTCCGGTTGTCTTCGGTGAGTGGGCAATGGAGCGAGATGACGTCGGACTCAGACCAGATCGCTTCGATCGCGACCGGTTGCACGTAGTCGGGCAGGCTCCCGGCGAAGGGATCGAAGCCGATCACGCGCATGTCCATGGCGTTGCACATCCTGGCAAAGCGCAGCCCGATGGTACCCAAACCGACCAGTCCCACGGTGCGGCCGCTCAGTTCGATGCTCTTGTGAGTCGCCTTGTCCCAGTGTCCGGCGTGCATGCGCGCATCGAGCGGCACGATCGATTTGGCACACGCCAGCATCAGCGCCAGCGCGTGCTCCGCCACGGCTGCGGCATTGGCGCCCACTGCCGCCAGCACCTCGATGCCGCGCGCTGCGGCCGCAGCCTTGTCGATGGTGTCGGTGCCGCTGCCGTGCTTGGCAATCACCCGAAGCGACGGGGCAGCGTCCATGACTTCGGCCGTCACGCCGCCGTAGCGGACGATGATCGCGACCGGGTCATGTTGTTTTCCGAGGGCGACGAGGTCATCGGTTTGCGGCGTCTTTCCGGCGAACACGATTGAATAGTCGTGGAGGATCGCGAGGGCTTCGGGAGCAAGGTCCGCTCCCGTCACAATGATCGCGCGCTGGGTCGTCACAGCGTTTCTCCCTGTTTCAGCACGCCCGCGGTCACGAGCGAGGCAAGCAGCCACGGCGCCGTCGTATTGCCTTCCTTGATCTGCGCGATCCGCTTGGCTTCGGACGCTTCCTTGTGTTCGGCCGCGACGAGCAGCGACTCGATCTTGTCCCGCTCGACAACCACGACGCCATCGGCGTCGCCGCAGATGAAGTCGCCCGGGTACACCGTCACGCCACCAACGCAGACGGGGTGGCCGATGCGACCGGCGACTTCCTTGGTGGGGCCGTTCGGGTTGGTGCCCACGGAGAAGACGGGGAATTTCATTTCCTCCAACTCGATGCTATCGCGCACGGCGCCGTCGATGACCACACCGGCCAGGCCGCGCTGGCGTGCCGCGTTCATCATGATGGTGCCCATCAGCGCGGAGGTCTGGTCGCCCTTGCCGTCGATGACGAGGACGTCGCCGGGTTGGGCCAACGCCAGCGCGGCGTGGATCATCAGGTTGTCGCCGGGGCGAACCTCGACCGTAAACGCCGTTCCGGCCAGCTTCATGCTCGGTCGCAAAGCCCTGATGCGGCCATGCAGCGCGCCGCGGCGACCCGCGACGTCGGCGAGGATCGCCGGCTGGAATTTCGCGGCCTTGGCGACGATGGCGGCCGATACGCGGTCAAACGATTGATTGATGTTGGGCAGGGTCATGACTTGACTCCGGTAAGCGGGGGAATGGTTGATGGACTAGTCCAGCCTGGTGCCGGATTCCTTGATGATCGAGGCCCAGCGGGCAATGTCCTGCCGGACCTGCGTGCCGAATTTCTCGGGGGTGCCACCAAGGACCAGGGCGCCTTGGTCGTTCAGCTTCTTCGCGAGGTCGGGTGACTGGAGCGCCTTGTTGAACTCGGCGTTCAGCCGCGCGACGACATCTTTCGGCGTGGCGGTTGGCGCGGCGAAGCCGAACCAGGTTGAGGCTTCGAAACCGGGGTAGCCGGACTCGGCGATAGTGGGAACCTGAGGCAGGTCGTCCACCCGCTTGAGCGAGGTAACCGCGAGCGCGCGCAGTTTGCCGTTCTTGACATGCGCCAGCAGGGTTGGCACCGACGAGAGATACAGGTCGACCTGACCACCGATCAGGTCATTGACCGCCTGGGCGGCGCCCTTGTAAGGCACGTGGGTCAGCTTGATGCCGGCAGTCTTCTGCAGCAGTTCGCCCGAGAGATGGGCGACCGTGCCATTGCCGGGCGAGGCGATGTTGAGCACGCCCGGCTTTGCCTTGCTGGCCTTGATGACATCGGCCAAGGTCTTGTATGGCGACCCGACGGGCGTCACCAGTACGAGCGGCGCGCTGGCCACGAGGCTGATTGGCGTCAGGTCCTTGATCGGGTCATAAGGCAGGTGGAGGAACAGCGTGGGGTTGATTGCCAGGTTGCTGGTCTGCCCCAGCACGATGGTGTAGCCGTCGGCGGGCGCCTTCGCTGCGGCGTCCACCCCCAGGTTGCCGCCCGAGCCAGGCTTGTTGTCGATCACGAAGGTCCAGCCCGTCGACATGGCGACCTTGTTGGTGACCTCTCGCGCAATGATGTCGGTGCCACCGCCTGCCGGGAACGGCACGATGACGCGAATGGGCTTGGATGGATAGGGCGGAGCGGCGCTTGCGACGTGCGTGACGGCAAGCATGCCGAGGGCAAGGGTGAATATGCAGCGGCGAATCGCGCTCATGACTGTCTCCGAATCTCGTTTTGTTGTGAGATGGATTGTTGCTGAGCGTTTCACCACATACAATGGTGTTTCGCACCTCGCAACGCATTTCGCGCCATGAACCTGAAAAGTGATGAAATAGCTGCTTCCAATCCCGAGGAGGGCGCGAGCGGTGTGATCGCGGTAACGCGTGCGCTGCGCGTGCTGGAGGCCTTTGGGGTCAACGATCCACAATTGTCCCTGGCGGAGCTGAGCCGCAGGACGGGTATCCACAAGACCACGGTGCTGCGGTTGGCGCGCACTCTGGCGGCGGACAACTACCTGGTACAGAAGGAAGACGGCAGTTGGCGGCTTGGGCGCGCGGCTGGTTGGCTGGGCGCGTGCTACCAGGCAACCTTCAATGTCCAGGAGGTGGTGGAGCCGGTCTTGCGCGAGCTGACCATCAAGACCGGGGAGAGCGCATCGTTCTATGTTCGCGAAGGACAACAACGGACTTGCCTGGTTCGCGTGGAAGGTCCGCAGGCGATCCGGCACCACGTCCGGATTGGCGCGGCCTTGCCGCTCGACAGCGGATCTCCCGGACGCGTGATCCTCGCCTTCTCAGGCGAGTCCGGCGAATTCTATGAAACGATCCGGCGTCGCGGTTTCCATTTGTCGCTTGGCGAGCGCGAAGCGGAGGTATCGAGTGTCTCGGCGCCCGTATTCGGACTTCACTGGCGGTTGCTCGGATCCATGTGTATTTCGGGGCCGACAGCTCGTCTGGGGGAAGACCGGCTGCTGGAGCTCGCGCAAACCGTCGTGGACGCTGCGAACAAGCTTTCGTATGCCATGGCGGGTAGCCAGCGGACCGCCATGCATGTCGAGAAACCTTCGACATGGCATCCGTGATCGAACTCAGTCATTTCGTCAGGTCGCCCCCTGTTTCCCGTTGCGCGTCATGAAGGCCGCTGCCTACCCTTATCAAGTGCCACAGGAACGGGGAACGCTGAAGTGTTTCCTGCTGGCGCTGTTCATGCACGTGCTGCTGGGCATACTGCTCTACCATGCGGTCCACTGGCAAAGCCGGACCCCGACTGGGGTGGAAGCCGAGTTGTGGGATGCGGTACCCGACGATTCACCCCAGCCCGTGGCCCAGCCGGAGCCGGAGAAACCCCAACCGGGGGCAAAGCCGGAGCCGGAGCCGGAGCAAGACGCCGACATCGCCCTGCAGGCGCAGAAGCGCCGCCAGGCGGCCAAGGCAGCCGAGCAGGCTGAGCAGCGCGAGCGCAAAACACGCGAGGCCGAGCGCCAGGCGGCTGCGAAGCAGCAGCGCCAGAGTGAACTGGCACGCCTGCAGGCAATGGCCAAAAGCGCCCCTGCCACTGGCGGGGCGGGCAGCCGCGCAGGCACCGGCGCGGGGACGGGCGGCACCGCTTCGCCAGGCTATCCGGACAAGGTGCGGCGCCGCGTCTTGCCGAACATCATCTTCAACGAAGAGGTCGCCGGCAACCCGACCGCGGTGGTCGCGGTGCACTTGGCGCCAGACGGCTCATTGCTGTCGGCACGCCTTGCCAAGTCCAGCGGAAATGTCGGCTGGGACAACGCGGTGCTGCGCGCCGTGGAACGGTCCGACCCTCTGCCTCGCGACGAGAACGGCGTGGCGCCCGCCAACATCAACATCTACTTCCAGCCAAGGGAATAGCCAGGAGCGGCCGTTCGAGCCCGGCTCGAAAGCCTGAAAAAAGAGCCCACCAAGGCGGGCCCGAAGACGAAGGGAAAGGCTCCGTCAAGTGGTTGGTTGTCGGCGTCGGCGCGCCGCGATCAGAAGCGGTGGCGGATGCCGACGATCGCGCCGAACTGGTTCTGGCCGGCGCCGACCTGTTCGGACGTGGCCGTCAGCGTGCGGGCGCTGCCGTTCAGCGACGGACCGAAGCCCGACAGGCCCATGGACGAACCATCGCGGTTTTTGGCAAAGGCCACGATCGTGTACAGGTCGGTGCGCTTGGAGAACGCGTAGGTGCCCGACAGCACGAAGCTGTATGGGTCGCCGCCGTTGTTGCGCACGTCGGTGTAGTAGGCCGCGCCGGTCAGCGTGATGGCCGGGGTCACCTGGTAGTTCGCGCCGATCCAGTACAGATTGGTGCGCAGCGAACTGCTGGCAAAGTCGCCGTAGTACCAGCGATAGCCCGCGAAGGCGCGGCCACGGCCATAGTCGTAGCTGGCGCCGATGCTGGCGCGGCGCTCGCGGTTGTCGGCGGTGGCGACGGTGCTGCCGCGCACTTCGTCATAGATCACGCGCGCGGACAGCGGACCGGCCGTGTAGCCGACGCTGGCGCTGAAGTCGCGGCCGGCCTTGTAGTTGCCCGGCAGTTCGCCACCGGCGGTGCTGTCGTAGCCGGTGCTGTAGAACAGGCCGTAGTACAGCGCGCCGGTCTGGCCCGTGAACTTCAGCGAATTGTCGGCACGGCCCGACATCCACTTGTCGTGCATCAGCAACGAGTAGCGCGTGGCGATGGCCATCGGGTCATAGGCCAGCGAGAAGTCGTACAACACGGTCTGATGGCGGCCCAGCGACAGCGTGCCGTATTGGTTCTGCAAGCCCACGAACGCCTGGCGGCCGAATATGCGGCCGCCCTGGTTGGTGCTGCCGGTGTCGAGGTCGAAACCGTTTTCCAGCGTGAAGACGGCCTTCAGGCCGCCGCCCAGGTCTTCGGTGCCGCGCAGGCCCCAGCGCGACGTCGACAGGTTGCCGGCGGACATCCGCGCGACGTTGTTGCTGCCGCCGGTGGCCGCATTCGGCACATTGGTCAGGAATTCCACGCCGGCATCGACAACGCCGTAGAGCGTGATGCTGCCCTGGGCATGAGCCGCGGCAGGCAGGGCAGGGAGGACGGCCATGGTGGCCAGGCAGGCGAGGCGGGTCTTCATGTTCTTCGTGATCCTTGTTATGGCGCCGCAGGCACGCCCCATATGGGCTCGGGCGTGCCGCGGCGATTGCAATGTAACGAGGGATCAGGAACGGGAGAAGCGCGTCCGGCGTAACAGACTGTCCTTGCGGCTGGACAATCAGGCGAACATCAGGTGAACAATCAGGTGAGCAATCGGGCCTCGCCTTGCGCGTCGGCGGCGGGTCAGCGCCCCTTCAATAGCGGGCATTGCGACTTGGCCGGCGGCATGAACGCCTGGTCGCCCGGCACCGTGGCCAGTACCTTGTAGTAGTCCCACGGATATTTCGACTCGGACGGCGCCTTGACCTCGAACAGGTACATGTCATGCACCATGCGCCCGTCCGCGCGGATGCGGCCGTTCTTCGCGAAGAAGTCGTTGATCGGCATCGCCTTCATCTTCGCCATGGTCGCCGCGGTCTCGTCGGTGCCGGCCGCCTGGACCGCCTTCAGGTAGTGCGTGACCGATGAATAGACGCCCGCCTGGCTCATGTTCGGCATCTTCCTGACCTTGTCGAAGTACCTGCGCGACCACGCGCGCGTGGCGTCGTTCATGTCCCAGTAGAACGCTTCGGTCAGCACCAGGCCCTGCGCGGTCTTGAGGCCGAGCGCGTGGATGTCGTTGATATAGAGCAGGAGCCCGGCCATGCGCTGCTTGCCGTCGCGCGTCAGGCCAAACTCCGAGGCCGCCTTGATGGCGTTGACCGTATCGCCGCCCGCGTTGGCCAGGCCCACCACCTGCGCCTTGCTCGCCTGGGCCTGGAGCAGGTACGAGGCGAAATCGCTGGTATTGAGCGGATGGCGCGCGGCGCCGAGCACCTGCCCGCCGGCCTCGGTCACGACCGCCGTGGCCGACTGCTGGAGCGTGTGGCCGAACGCGTAGTCGGCGGTCAGGAAGAACCACGTCTTGCCGCCGCGCTGGACCATCGCGCGGGCCGTGGTGTTGGCCAGCGCGTAGGTGTCGTAGGCATAGTGGACCGACACCGGCGTGCACAGGTCGTTCGTGATGCGCTCGCTGCCGGGGCCCGAGAACACCACGATCTTGTTCTTCTGCTTCGCCACGTCGAGCACGGCCAGCGCCGGCGCCGAGGCGGCCACGTCGAGGATCGCGTCCACCTTGTCCGTGTCGAACCACTCGCGCGCCTTGTTGGCGGCGATGTCGGCCTTGTTCTGGTGGTCGACCACCACCAGTTCGATCTTCTTGCCGAGCACCTTGCCGCCGAAGTCGTCGATGGCCATCTGCGCCGCCGTGGCGCTGCCGCGCCCGGTCACGTCGGCGTAGAGGCCGCTCATGTCGAGCAGCAGGCCGATCTTGACCACGTCATCGGAAATACCTGCCTTCGGCTGGGCCGAGGCAATCCCGGCCATCCCGCTCGCACCGGCCAAGGCCAGCAGCGCGGCCGTGGCCCGCCGCCATGTCGCGGATTTCGTCATGATTGTCTCCTCCTGCTATGTTTTTTTGATGGCGCCTCAGTGCGCCTCAGTGCGCCTCAGACCGTGGCGACCGGTGTCACCGGCGAGCCCACCGCGCCCGGCAGCCGCAGCGGCGGCGCGGTCAGCATGAAGCGCGAGCGGCGGTGCGCGCGCAGCCAGTCGGCCAGCTCCTTGAGGTACCAGAGTTCGCCGAGCGGCAGGCCCAGCTTGAACAGGCAATGATGATGGAGCGGCAGCAGCGGATGCGTCTTCGCGTCGTCGGGCGGCGGCAGGGCCGGGTAGCGCTCCACGGCGTAGTTGTCGGCGATCAGGGCCGCGATGCCGGAATCGGTGATCCAGTTCAGCAGCCGCGCGTCGCGGCCGTTCAGGGCGCTGCAACTGTGGTGCAGCACCGCCTCGTCGGGGTCGCGCTGCATCGACAGCACGACCTCGGCAAAGCCGGTGCGCAGCAGCAGCATGTCGCCGGGCTCCACCTCCACCTGGTGGGCTTCCATCGCGTGCATCAGGTCGTCGTAGCCGACGTTGCGGAATTCGGTGCCGAACACGTCGGCCAGATCCACCAGCACGCCGCGGCCCTGCATGCCCTTGACGGCGAAATTCTCGATGCCGAGCGCGTCGGCGTGGCTGTGGGCATGGCCGTGGCCACAATCGTGCGCGGCGAACTGGTCGTCATCGGCATAGTCGACGGGGCCGACGATGTCCGTATGGGCCCGATAGCCGTTGTAATAGACGCGCTCGGGCCGGCCGTCGCCGTCCGCGTCGAACAGCGCGCCCACGTGGGCCAGCGCGTCCCATTGGGTCGAGTACTGGAGACACAGCAGCACCTGGTCGTCGCTGATCACGTCGGTCGCGGCCGGGTTCAACTTGGCCAGCGGGAAGTTCATGTACGGGGAATCGTCGCGGAAGGTGGGACGCAACTCGGGCGGGTGGCGGCGCGGATTGAGCTTGCTGCCGCCGGGATAGTCGAGCGGCAGCGAGAGGCAGAAACTGCGCCCCGCCTGGATCTCGCGCGCTCCCTTGACCACCTGCTCGGGGCCGATCAGGTTGACGCGGCCCAGTTGATCGTCTGGACCAAAATCGCCCCAGTTGGAGCCCTGCGGACGTTGCTGCCAACGCATGCCTGATACCTCCCTCGCCAAAGATGCTGCCGGTTGAAATACGCCGCCGTCAGATCGCGGCGCAGCATTCGCTTATACGTGATTCATGCGGGGCGGTCATTCTGCGTCGCATCAAGTTCCGCATGGCGAAATGGCCTGGGCGGGGCGTTCAGCGGTTGCCGCAGGGCGCGGCAGGGCAGCAAAGCAAAAGCCCGGTCTCGTGAACCGGGCTTCCGGGATTGAGGGATTGACGTGGTTGGCGTCTCAGCGCATCAGCGTGGAATGTTCGTCGGCATGGGGGCGGTGGCCTCCGCTGGTCTGTTTCAGCAGCGGATCATTCTTGAGCACCCAACGGGCGCCGAAGGCCAGTGCGACAATACACGCCAGCATATACGCAACGATCGCAGTGAGGGTCAGCATGGCATCACAGGAGTGGGTTGCGACCGCAATGCCAGCTTTCGTTGGCGGGCCGGATGGGAACGGATTGTATGTGACACAAGACGTTTCGCCAGCCCCACATTGCCTGAAATTTTCTGTATGCCGATCTAAGCCTCACTAATATCGGCACGTTCTGCTATGTCTCTATATGGATGCCGATGCTGGCCTAGAAATAGCACCCCATCTCGTATTGCTGCGAGCGCAGCGCGTGGACATCGCCGCGGTAGCGATCGGCACGGCTCCAGTACTCGGTCTGTTGCATGGCCCGTTCGGCGGCCCGCGCCTGGTACTCGAGTGCCCGGCACTGGTTCCAGAACGCATTCTGCGCATGCCAGTCCAGTTCCTCCTCGCGCCCCTGCCAGTCTTGAATCTGCTCGGACAGCCGGGTGCGGCTGCGCAGGTACGCCTGCTCGTCCTGGCGGATCTTCGCGGTCTTGCTGATGGTGGTCACGTTGGCGCGCATGCCGGCCGTGACGTCGCGATAGCCGGCCGGACAAGATGCCGTGGTATACAGCGTTTCCCCTGTGCTCTGGCACTTGGTCACGGCATGGGCCGCCCCGGAGGCGGCCAGCGCCAGCAGCAGCACGGCAAATTGTCTCGACATGGCAGCATATTGGACGGATTGCGATGTCCTCAATGTAGGCAGCGATCCGGCGTGTTGCCAGTGCGGCAAGGTATCCAGATATTTCAATGCCGGGATTTCTGCCCCTTTTGGCTGAAGTTCATGCGCGAATCACGCGCGAAGAAGGTGCCAGACGCCCTCGGCCTCGCGCGTCACGCCATCGGCCTCGAGCTTGCGCAGGTGGGCCAGCAGCGAGCGCTGCGCCACGGGATGCATGCGCTCGGGCACATCGTCATAGACGCTTGCCAGCAGTGCGCCGATATCGGCCGGCGCCAGCGCCCGCAGTGCGTTCAGGACCTTGGCCTCGCGTTGCTGCCGATGCCGGATCAGCAGCCGGATCGCGTCCTTCGGCCGCGCCATCAGGAAGCCATGGCCCGGTGCGATCCATTCCAGGTCTTCGTCGAGCAGCGCATGCAGCGATGCCAGATAGGCGCGCATGTCGCCATCGGGCGGGTTGATGACCACCGAGGAGCCCTGCATGACGTGGTCGCCCGTGAACAGCGTGTGTTCTTCCTCGAGCAGGTAGCACAGGTGATTGGACGCATGCCCCGGCGTGTGGATCACGCGCAGCGTGGCGTGCGGCCCGAGCACGATGCGTTCGCCGTGTTCCGGCATGCGGTCCGGGGCAAAAGTCTGGTCCTGGCGATCCGGCACGGCCGTGACCCGGCCCCAGACCGGCGCGCCGGTGGCCTCGCGCACCTGTACCGACGCGGGCGAGTGGTCCAGGTGCGTATGCGTGACCAGCACCCACTTCACCGGGCCAGGCGCGGCGGCCAGCACGGCGGCGATGTGCGCGGGATCGGCGGGGCCGGGGTCGATCATCGCCCAGGCATTGTCGGGGCCACCCCCGACAAAATAGGTGTTGGTGCCCGGCCCGGTCATGACGTTGCCGTTGTCGGCCGTGACGCGCCAGACCCGTTCGGACAGCTTCACGGCAATGCCGGGGGCCAGCGCGTAGCGGCCGTGACCTGCGCCATCGGGATCGATCCGGGCGATTTCGGCATAGGGTGCTTCCTCGGGCATCACCGGCCGCACGCCCTTGGGCCCGGTCGCCAGCCGCGGCATGACCTGCACGATGTTGCGCAACTGCCGGGCATGGTCGAAACACGCCTGCGCCGTCTGGAAATGCGCAATCGACTGGAGCATCTTGCGCGTGACATTGACCAGCGAGATCTGGTTGGCGGGGTCGAGCGCATCCACCGGCCGCACCCAGCGGTGCTCCACGGCTTCCACGCCGTCATGCGCGGCGGCCTGGCCGGCCGGGGCCAGCGCCAGGAAGAAGCGCGTATCGAAACGCTTGGGCAGGCCCGGCGGCGTCAGCCAATGGCTGCAATACGCCAGCAGATCCACGGCGATGCACACCCCAAGCCGTTCGCAGACATGGGCAAAGCCCTCGCCGCCATAGCCGGCCGCCGCGCGCAGGCTGGCGTAAGTGGCGGCATCAAGTGAATCCAGCATCACGTTCTGGCCGTTGGCATCGCGCACGAACAGCAGGCCGGCTTCCTCGAATGCCTCGCGCACCGCGCACAGGTAATAGTCGAGCCCGTTGGCTTGCACATTGAGCCGGGCGCTTGCGGCGGCATCGTCGAGCCCCGTGCAGAGCGGATGCAATGCGGTGTCCTGGGCATCGAGCGTGCCGCCCGGGAAGACGAAGGCGCCGGCGCTGCGGTCATCGTCGCGCTGCGGGCGGCGCATCATCAGCACTTCCATGCCTTGCGGGCCGTCGCGCAGCACCAGCACGCTGGCGGCGGCACGCAGGGCCTTGGAACGGACAGGGCTGGGGGTGGTGACGGTCTCTGGCATGGTGGGCGGATGAAGGAAAGGCGCCAGTGTAATAGGTGAAGCGCGTTCGCATTGCGCTGCGGTGCAGCAGGAAAGGCGCGCTGATCGGGCGATTGGCGGCGATCTGCGGGCAATCAGCGGGCGAAGCGGCTAGTCGGGAAACAGCGCCATCTGGCCGGTCAGCAGCGTCTCGAAGCCATCGTCCAGAAAGGGCAGGATGGCGTCGGCGATCGGCTGGAGCTGCCGGGTGATGTAATGGCCATAATCGATCGGCGACTGGCGGGTATCGAGTGTTTCCATCGGCATTGGCCCCGCCACGGTCATCACATAGCTGATCCAGCCGCCGTTCTGGTATTGGCGCGGGCGGCCCTGGCTATCGTTATAGGCGTCGGCCAGGCGCGCGGCGCGCACATGGGGCGGCACGTTGCGCTGGTAGTCGCCCAACTGGCGGCGCAGGCGCTTGCGGTAGACCAGTTGCGCGTCGAGTTCGCCGGCCAGTGTGCGGCGCACGATGTCGCGCACATAGTCGCGGTAGGGCTCGCGGTTGAAGATCTTCTCGTAGAGCGTCTGCTGGAACTGCTGCGCCAGCGGCGACCAGTCCGTGCGCACGGTCTCGAGGCCCTTGAACACCATCTCGGCGCGGCCATCGGCCCGCACCACCTGGCCGGCATAGCGCTTCTTGCTGCCCAGTTCCGCGCCACGGATCGTCGGCATCAGAAAGCGCCGGAAGTGGGTCTCGAACTGGAGTTCCAGCGCGCACTCCAGGCCAAACGCCTGGCGCAGGTGGTCGCGCCACCAGTCGTTGACGTACGCCACCAGCTCGCGGCCGATGCGGGCCGCGTCGTCCTCGGCATGGGCGCGGCGCAGCCAGACGAACGTGGAATCGGTGTCGCCATAGATCACGTCGTAGCCGCGCGCCTCGATCAGCAGCCGCGTCTGGCGCATGATCTCGTGGCCGCGCATGGTGATGGACGACGCCAGGCGCGGGTCGAAGAAGCGGCAGCCGCTGGAGCCCAGCACGCCGTAGAACGCATTCATGATGATCTTGAGCGCCTGCGACAGCGGCTTGTTCTGGTCGCGCTTGGCCGCCTCGCGGCCCTGCCAGACGCGCGACACGATGGCCGGCAGGCAGTGTGCCGTGCGCGAGAACCGCGCGCCGCGGAAGCCGGGCACCGAATCGGCATCGCCGGGATGCGCCAGTCCTTCCACCAGCCCGATCGGATCGATCAGGAACGTGCGGATGATCGACGGATACAGGCTCTTGTAGTCGAGCACCAGTACCGATTCATAGAGGCCGGGCCGCGAATCCATGACGAACCCGCCGGGACTGGCCTCGGGCGCCAGCTCGCCCAGGTTGGGCGCCACGTAGCCCTGCCGGTGCATCAGCGGCATGTACAAGTGCGTGAAGGCCGCCACCGATCCGCCGCTGCGGTCGGTGGGCAGGCCCGTCACGGTGGCGCGCTCGAGCAGGAAGGTCAGCAGCTCGGTCTTCCCGAAGATGCGCGTCACCAGCTCGCAGTCGCGCAGGTTGTAGCGGGCCAGCGCAGGCTTGTCCTCGGCAAACATCCGGTCGATGGCATCCATGCGGTCGTACGGGTTGTCGATGGCCTTGCCTTCGCCGAGCAGCGTCTGCGCCACGGACTCGAGGCTGAACGACGGAAAGCTCCACGTGGCCGAGCGCAGCGCCTCGATGCCGTCGATGATCAGCCGCCCGGCCGCCGCCGCGAAGTAGTGCTGCTGCCGGCCATGCTCGCGCCACTCCATCTCGGCCCCGCCACGGCCGAGCCGCAACGGCACCTGGAACTGGCCGGCGTGGGCCTGCAGCACGCGCAGGTCGAACTGGACGAGGTTCCAGCCGATGATGGCATCGGGGTCGTGTTGCGCCAGCCACTGGTTGAGCTTGTGGAGCAGGGCGGGGCGGGTGTCGCAGTATTCGAGCGAGAAATCCAGCGGGGGCGCGTCGCCCGGCGGCGCGGGGCCGAGCATATAGACCTGCCGCTGGCCGCAGCCTTCGAGCGCAATCGAATACAGCTCGCCATGGGCGGTGGTCTCGATGTCCAGCGAGACCAGCCGCAGCGCGGGGCGGTAGTCGGACGCGGGCTTCATCTGCGCCTGGCGCAGCACGCCGGCGTCGTCCGGCAGGCCATCGAACCAGACCGGCGCGGTGATGAAGCGCTCCATCAGGTAGCGCTCGGGTGGGCGGATGTCGGCCTCGTAGACGTCCGCGCCGGCCTGGCGCAGGGCCTTGTCCAGCCGGATCAGCTGGCGGTGCTGCGGACAGTAGAGGCCCAGCACGGGCCGGCGGTGGAAGTCCTGAAGCTGGAGCGGGCGCAGTTCGGCATCGCGCTCATTGCGCAGCAGCGCCTCGGCCTGGTCGCGCTGGGATTCGGGAACAAAGGCAACGGAGGGTTGCGGCGGCAGCCGGAGCAGGCGCGGCCCGTGGTCGGTGGCGAGCCAGAAGTCGACCTCGGTGCCGGCGGGGGTGTCGCGCCAGTGCCGGGTCAGGATGAATCCCTGCTGAAGTGCCACGCTGAAAGCCTGTTGGGGACGTTGCTGGGCAGGATTCTAGCGGAGGCAGGCGGTCTTCAGCCGGGTGTCTGCAGGAATGCCAGCAAATCGCTGATTTCCCGGTCGTCGCCAATGCCCCAGAAGCGCATCTTGTTGCCCGGCACGACCTTGTCCGGGGTATGGATGAAGGCGCGCAGCCGGTCGGGTGTCCAGACCAGGTTTGATGCCTTCATGGCGTCGGAGTAGCGGAAATCAGTTGTGCTGCCGGCGGTGCGGCCGACGATGGCGTTCAGATGCGGACCGAAAGCGGCGCGTGCGGACGGACCGATTTTGTGACATGACGCGCACCTGCGGTCGAAGATGGCCTTGCCAGCCTGCGGGTCGCCCGCGGCGTGAACCTGAGCCTGGGCCTGCAAGGCGAGGCCGGCAATCAATACGAGAATTCTGAAATACATGCTCTGACTAGAGGGAAGGGAAAGCGCCTGAGATCCACACCCAGCATCCGTAGGCAATGGCCGTCCAGACCACCACGACCAGCGCCACGCCCCAGCGGCTGCGCGGCTTCCTGCCTTCCGTGGCCAGCCACCGGACGGCCTGGTCGCGGCTCGCGGCCATGACCGGCGCCGGCATCAGCCTGACGGCAAGCCAGATCAATGCGGGCAGCAACAGCACATCGTCCACGTAGCCAAGGACCGGGATGAAGTCGGGAATGAGGTCGATCGGGCTCAGCGCGTAGGCCACCACAAAGACACACAGCGCCTTGACCCACCACGGCGTGCCGGGATGCCGGCATGCAAACCAGAGCGCCACGCCGTCGCGCTTGATACGGCGTGCCCATTGGCGGAGCCGGCTGCCGGTGCCGAAAGCGGGGGAATCCATGGACGAACGACTTCCTGAGATGCGACGCGGCATTCTACCCGCCATGCGCGGCGGGCAGTTCGTCATGCCTTGCGCATCCCCTCGTTATCGCCTTAGTCCATCGGTCGAGATAATCACAGTTATCAAGGTATGCGGATTTGTGTTTGGCGGTGCCGTCACTGGCTGTCCGCCCGTGCCACGGGGGCGGAGGCCGGTGCGGCGGCCGGTGCGGCAGCGGCCGGCGTGTCGGGGCGGGTGGCCACTGTGGATTGCGTCCAGCCGCCGCCCAGCGCCTTGTACAGGCCCACCCGGCTGGTCAGCCGCGCGAGCCGGATCGTCACCAGCGTCTGCTGCGCGGTGTATAGCTGCCGCTGCGCATCGAAGACGGCAAAGTAGTCGTCCACCCCGTTCTTGAAGCGCATCTCGGACAGGCGCCGCGTTTCCGAGATGTCCTTCGACAGCGCCTCCTGGGCCGCCGTCTGGCGGTCATAGGTGCCGCGCGAGGCCAGCCCGTCGGCCACCTCGCGGAACGCGCCCTGGATGGTCTTCTCGTACGTTGCCACGTTGATGTCCTTTTGCACCTCGGCCACGGTGAGGCGGGCCTTGTTCTCGCCCGCGTTGAAGATCGGTATGGACATCTGCGGGGCGAATATCCACGCCATGCCGCTCGAGAACAGGCCGGCCAGCGTGCTGCTGGCCACCCCCACGCTGGCCGTCAGCGAGATATTCGGGAAGAACGCCGCGCGCGCCGCGCCGATGTTGGCATTGGCGGCCTTGAGCCGATGCTCGGCGGCCATGATGTCTGGCCGCTGTTCCAGCAGCGAGGAGGGCAGGCCGGCCGGCAACTCCGCCACGAACGAGGTGTTCTGGAATGGCTGCGGCGGCGGCAGGTCGGCCGGGATCTGTCCGCCGATCAGCAGGGCCAGCGCGTTCTCGTCCTGCGCCACCTGGCGGGTGTACTGTTCCACGCCCACGCGCGCCGTTTCCAGCTGCGTCTGCGCGCGATGCATGTCTATTTGCGCCATGCCCCCGGCGCGCTTGCTTCGGCTGATCATCTCGGCGGCGTCTTGCTGCACCTTGAGCGTGTCCTGCGAAATCTTCAGCAGCTCCTGGTCAGCCTGCAACGTCAGGTAGGCGCTGGCCACCTCGGCCACGAGGCTTATTTGTGCGCTGCGGCGCACTTCTTCGATGGCAAGATACTGCTCCAGCGCCTCGTGCTTGAGGCTTCGTACGCGGCCGAACAGGTCGAGTTCGAACGCATTGAAGCCCACGCCGGCGTTCCACGCATTGATGACCGGGTCTTGGCCCGGTGGCCGCAGGTCGCTGCTGATGCGCGAACTGTTAAAGCCGGCGCCGCCGTCGATCTTCGGAAACTGCGCCGCCCGCTGGATGCGGTACTGCGCGCGCGCCTGGTCGATCGACAGCGTGGCAATGCGCAGGTCCCGATTGTTGGCAAGCGCCAGTTCGATCAGCCGGCGCAGCCGCGCATCGGTAAAGAAGTCTTCCCAGCCAAGGCTGGCTGCCGGCGCCGCCTGGGGCTGGGCCTGGCCCGGCGCCTGTGGCGTGCCCTGTGCGCCGGACTGGTAGGCGGGGCCGGTGGGCCACTCCTGCGGGACCGGGGCCTCGGGCCGCTGGTACGTGGGTTCGAGCGTGCAGGCGGCCAGCGCCAGCGGGAGGAGGGGGGTGAGGTAGCGCATTGGTATTGTCGTCATAGTGCAATCATCCCGAGAAAGCGCGTCGCAGCAACTGGGCGATGGCCACGCCGGGCCGGCCACGATCGGCGATGTTGTGGGCCGGCTCGCTGAACAGCAGCCGGATCAACTGGTGGCGCGTGGCCATGTCCGGGCGCAGCGCCACGCCGGCAAGGTTGCCGTGCGTGCGCGCCACGCGGCAGGGCACCCAGCCCAGCGAGGCGAGCCAGAACGCGCCCTCGGCGCCATCCATGCCGCGTGTGACCGCTGGATTGCCCGCGAGCGCGACCCCCACGCCGTTGCAGGACAGGTCGCGCGTGACGCCGGGGAACTCGTAGGGCTGGCCATCCTTGCCATAGAGCCGCAGCAATGCATGCTCGCGGTGCGGAAACCGTTCCTCCTTGCGGGGCCGTGGCAGCTCGAAGCACACCAGCAGCGAAGCGAAGTACAGCACCATCGACACCAGCGTCCAGGCGATGTTGAACACCAGCCCGGGGGCCGCGCCGTCGGCCGCCACGGCGCGCGCCAGCCCGAAGCCGGCGAGCGCGAACAGGCCGCCGTACAACGCGGCGAACTTGCCGTGGATGACCAGCTTCGAACGATCCAGCCCCTTGTTGGTGACCTTGAACGGGCGCCCGAACGGCTTGATGACGGCACTGGCCAGCGTGGCCGTAACCGCCAGCGCGGCCACGATCTGCGTGACCTCGGTAAAGATCGGCATCGCGCGCGAGCCGGTGATCCAGATGCTGTACGCCCAGTACAGCAACAGCGCCGGCACGCCATAGGCCAGGAACTGCATCGGATCGCCGTAGAGCGTGGGCACGTTGAAGTACCAGTACAGCAATGGCCCGGCCAGCAGCATCAGCGTAAACGGGCGGCTGACCCAGTGCAGCAGGCCGTGCACGTAGTGCAGCCGCTGCCGCAGCGAATAGCCGCGCCCGCGCAGCGGGCCGTCCGCCGTGAGCGCCACCTGGATCGTGCCCAGGCCCCAGCGGCTGCGCTGGCTGATGTACTCGGGCAGCCCTTCGGCGGACAGCCCCACGCTCAGCCGCTCATTGAGCCAGCGCGTGACGTAGCCGTGCGGCATCAGCCGGTAGGTCAGGTGGATGTCCTCGGTAACCGTCCCCGTGGGAAAACCGCCGATCTTCGTCAGCGCATCGCGCCGCACCACGAACGACGTGCCGATGCAGAACGCTGTGCCCCAGGCATCCTTGGCCGGCTGCATGACGTCGAAGAACGCGCGCTGCTCGTCCACCCAGCATTCGGTCGAGCGCAGGTTGTACTGGATCGGATCGGCGTTGTAGTAGAACTGCGGCGTCTGCACCACGCCCACGATCGGATCGTCGAACAGGCCGATGATGCGCAGCAGGATGTTCCGGTTCGGCGCGAAATCCGCATCGAGGACCATGATGAACGGCGCGCCGCCTGCTTCCTCGCTGTGGCGCAGGCCGTTGTTCAGGTTGCCGGCCTTGGCGTGCGTGTTGTCGGGCCGCGTGACATAGCGTGCGCCAACCTGCGCGCAGAAGTCCTTGAGCCAGTCGCGCCGCGTGTCGTCGAGCACCCAGACGCGGAAGTTCGGATAGTCGATGGCCAGCGCGGCGACGATGGTTTTCTCGAGCACGTCGAGCCCTTCGTTGTAGGTGGCGATGAAAATGTCCACCTGTGGCACGTCGCGGCGGCCGCGCAGCGCGGCCTCGCCGGCATCGGCCGCCGCGCCGTGGTCCGACGTGCGCGTGAGCGTGACGATGGATATCAGCGTATAGGCGATGGTCAGCGTCTCGAACCCGAAGAACACATACGACCACAGGCTCGGGAAGTCCATGCGCCAGTCGGGCAGCGTCTGGGTGCTGCGCCAGACGTAGTAGCACGTGAGCAGCACCCCGGCGGAGAGGCCGAACAGCCACCGGTCGGCCGCCCGATAGCGGTTGCCGCGCAGGCACAGCAGCGCGATCAGGAATGCGCCGGCATTGATCTCCACCAGCATGCGGCTTTCCAGGAAATCGGCGAACATCGTTACTCCTTTGCGGTATCGGTCTGACGTCCGCCGGGCTGGAACGGATTCCAGCCGGTCGCGGCCAGGATGGCCCACGCCGTGGCACCCAGATGGGGCAGGTGGTAGTAGTAGAAATCGTCGGTGGTGCTGTCGGGGCCGATCTGCAACCCGGTACGGATGCGGCGTTCCGGCGTGGCGTAGAGATAGCCGGACGGCGCGCGCTGCGACAGCAGCAGCGGCCAGAGCGGGCCCGCCTCGTCCTCGCGGCCGCTGGCGCGCAGGACCAGCGCGGCCTGGCCGGTGCCTTCGGTCCAGACGCCATCGGGATTGGCATTGAAACCATAGCCGCCGCCCACGGCGTGGTGCGTGCGCGTCCAGTCCAGCGCGCGGCGCCAGTTGTTGGCCGACTCCGGCACCGCGATCAGCGGCCACAGCGATGCATCGAGCGCGGATGGGCCACCGTTGAGCGTGCGGCCGTCGTCACGCGTGCCGATGGCGAAGCGGCCTTCGCCCGGTTGCCACATCGTCTCCACGAAGCGTCGCGCCCGGTCCGCGCCGGTGCGCCAGCGCGGATCGTTGCTGTAGCGGCCCAGCCAGCGGAATGCCGCATAGGCATCGACATTGTGCTCGGTCGACTTCCAGCCCTGCCGCTGCGGTTCCGGCTCGTGCCCGAAGAAGCCGCCGATATAGGCAGCCGGCGGCTCGCTGGCGAAGGTCTGCTTGTCGACCCATCCCATCAAGGTGCCCGCGGTGTCCAGGTAGCGGCGATCCTGCGTGGACTCATAGACGGCCAGCAGCATCAGTGCGGCCCATGCGACATTGCCGGTGGCCGTGCCAACCTGATAGCGGTCTTCGAACCATTTCTTGCTCGGCGCGTCCCACCAGCCCGGCAGCGGCACGGGGCCGTCCGGCACGGCGCCGGCCCGGTAGGCATTGCGCACGCGGCCATCGTGATAATGCCGGTCGCGCGTGACGCCGGCCACCATCCCATCGGCGATGCGGCGCGCGGCGGCCGGTTGCCCGCAGGCAATCAACGCAATGCCGGCCAGCGCGTTGTCATAGACGAAGGCCGACTGCTGCAGCGGCGGGGGCAGCGCCTCGCCGCCGGGCGCGGCCTCATAACTGCCCAGCATGACCGGGCCCTTGCCGGGCAGCGCGGCCACGCGGGCGGAGAGCGCCTGGCACGCGCCGTCGCGCAACTGCTGGCGTGCCTCGGGGGGCGCCTGCGCGGCCAGGGCTGGGGGCGGCGTGGCGAGCGCGGCGGCCATCAGGCATACCCCTGCGCAAGTCAATGCCGAAGAGGGTAGGGAATAACGCTGCACGGCGAGGTCTCCTTCCTGCGGGCGTGGGTGTACATGGCGGCGTGCGGCTGATATCGGGCGGTTCAGATCAGGCCCTTGAACCATGGGCGGTCCAGGCTGACCTTGGCCCAGTGTCCGAGCGCGCATCGGTCGGTGCCGGCACCGCTGCTGCCCGGCAGGTCCGGCAATGGCTTGTTGAGCTTGGCGATCAGGTAGATCTCGTTCTTCTCGATCGGTGGGAACGGCACGAAATAGCGCGCCTGGTCGCCATCGGGCGCGCGGGGCAGGATCTCGGCCACGGCGCCGGAGAGCGGTACCGCCACGCCATCGACCTGCACCTTCACCTTGGCGCCGGGCAGCAGGTCCTTGCTCAGGCTGCGCGGGAACACGGCCACCACGCTGGGCTGGGCACAATTGGTGGTGCGCATCAGTGTGGCGCCCGCCGCCACGCGCGTGCCGGGCGGGGCCATCACGTCTTCGACGATGCCGCCGCCATAGGCCTTGATCTCGAGGTTCGAGACCCGATCCACGCGCTCCTGCTCGGTGGCGACAAGCTTGTCGACCGAGCGGCCGTATTCCTCCAGCTGTGTCAGCTCGGCCTGCAACTGGACGTTCTCCGCACGCAGCTCTTCCTGCCGCTGCGTCAGCGTGCTCAATGCGCCATCGGTGCTGGACGTGTACACCTTGCCGCGCGCGGCCTCGCTGGTGCCGCGTGCGCTGTCCAGTTCGGCCTGGATGGCATCGCGCGAGCCGGCCAGCACGGTCAGCTGGTTGCGCGACGCATCGGTATAAGCCTCGCTGACCGCGCCGGCCCACTGCATGGCCTGGTTGCGGTTGACCACGTCGGTCTGCTGGTCGATCTGCTGCTTGGCCACGGCAAGCCGCGCCTCGATGCCTCGTATCTTGGACCCATGCTCGCGTTGCGCGGCGGACTGGTACCGCTTCATGTCATCGCCGGTGGCTGCCAGCCGCGCCTGGTTGCCCTCGAGCTTGGCCTTGGCGGCTTCATAGCGCTTCTGGTTGTCGAGCTGCTTGCCTGTCAGTTCCATCAGCAGGGCGCGGTCGATATTGGGATTTTGCAGCGTCATCAGCGGCTGCCCGGGCGTGAATGCACTGCCCACGGACACGATCTGCTTGGTGACGATGCCCTCGACGGGGGTGGTGACAAGATTGACCGGGCTGTTCACCACGGCGCGCTCGGAGGATCGCGTGAAAACAGGCGGAAACATCACGGACAGGATGATCCAGATGATGAAGGCGACCATGCCATAGCTGGCCAGCCGCGGCACGATCTGCCAGAGTGGCCGCAGGCTCAGCGCGCCGCCGCGCCGCGCGACGAGGGGGTCGTCGGGCTTGGCGCCGGGGGTGGCCGGGGAGGCGGGCCGCCGCGTCGGCAACGAGGGCTTGTTGTCGTGTTTGTCGTTCATGGCATCCTCCCTGGCAAAAAAAAGCAAAAAATCGTCCTCGCCGCGATGGCCGAAGCCAAACGCGGTTGTCGCGGACGAAGTGCGCCCCGCACGCGTTCTCAGCGTGCAGATACGCAACGTCACAGTCCCCTAGCTAGTTCTTATGCACGTGGTCCCGGGCTGTTGCTACGCGCCGGAACAGGCTTGCTTCCAGACCGGGCAGGCCGGTCATTTGAGTGGTCCTTGCAAGGACCGGTACAGCGTGGCGCTGAGCGCCGTTGATGCTCCGTAACGCCAACATCGCAGATGAATCGGCACTGCGTTGCCGGAGCGTTTCAAAGGTAGTCAGTTTGACTGGTGCATGCTGTAAGGAAGTGTAAGGGCTGTATTTCGCAACACTTTCTACGGCCGGCCGTTGGTGTGACACGAGATGCACTCATGCCGCAATGATGCTCTTGACGACGTGTTGTCGTTTGTCGGCCCGTCGCGCAAATGTCACAGCCACATAGGCTCGCTAGAGCCTTAGTATGTCCCTGGCGATAAGGCCGAGTTGCACTTCCGATGCGCCGCCGAAGATGGTAAAAGCCCGACTGTTGAGGAATTCGGGCAACAGACTGTCGCGTAGCGCAATCTCATCCTCCTCGGGGCTGAGCAACATGCGAGACGATTCGCCAGGCGCCCGCCACCGCAATCCGTCGGTACCGAGCATTTCCACACCGAGTTCACCAATTGCCTGCTTGAGCCGGCTCGCACGCAGCTTCAAAATCGACGAGACAGCGCCCGGATTTTCGCCGGGAGCAAGGCGACTCAAGGTCTTGAGCTCGAGCATCTCGAAGGCATCGAGATCCGCGCAAACCTCTCCGAAGCGGGAATCCAGGAGCACGCGCAGCGAGGTATCGCTCGCCACGTCGGTCCGACCAGCATGACCAGGTCCACGCGAAGCACTGCGTATGCGCAGGGCATTGACGACATCGCCCACGCGCTTGAGTTGCGAGCGCAGTCGAGGACTAAAAATGCCTGCACCTCGCTCGAACTCCAGCAGGTATTTCGCGCAGGCCCAGCCTTCGTTCTCGGCGCCGATGCGATTGACTCGAGGCACACGGACATTGTCGAAGAACACGGCATTGACGTCATGATCGCCGCCAATGGTCGGGATGGGTCGCACCGAAATGCCTGGCGCTGCCAAATCGATCAGCAGAAAGCTGATCCCAGCCTGGCGCCGGCCTTCGGTGCTGGTACGAACAAGGGCGAACATGCGATTGGCATGGTGCGCATGCGTGGTCCACAGCTTGGCGCCGTTCACCACATAATCGTCGCCATCCGCTTCCGCCCGGGTACGTAGCGACGCGAGGTCGGAGCCGGCGCCCGGTTCGGAAAACCCCTGACACCAGTAGTCCGCTCCAGACAGGATACGCGGCAGATGCTCGCGCTTCTGGTCTTCGGTGCCGTACCGCAGGATCACGGGGCCAACCAGCCGGGTCCCCATGGGATGCACGAGCGGGGCGCCCACGAGCGCGCACTCGGTCTCGAACAGAAACCTCTCGATCGCCGTCCAGCCCGTGCCGCCCCATTCGCACGGCCACAGCGGCACAAGCCATCCCTTCTTCCACAACAGCGCTTGCCAGGGCGCGGAGATTTCAGGCTCCGGATACATTGCGGTGGTCAACCGCTGTCCGCGCCGCAATTCGGTCGTCAAATTCTCGCGCAGGAAAGCCCGAACCTCGTCGCGAAACCTGCTTAGTTCAGGGGACAGGTCAAGCTGCATGATGGGATGGCGTATAAGGTGAAGCAGTTGGAGAAATCAAGGTCTGGCTCAGGCGCCAGTCGCCGCCTGAAAGCAGCCGCGTACCGAGCCGCGCGGAATGAAATCCGGTGGGGCCGCCCTGTTGCTGGTACTGGGTGAGCTTTCTGAACAGAGCGGCCACCGGCAACTCCTCCGAGACCCCCATGGCGCCGTGCAATTGCACGGCCTGCTCCGCGACGTATCGGGCCGCACGGCCCACCTTGGATTTGGCCATCGAAGCCGCAGTCTCGGCGAACTGCGGGTCATGCTGCACCCGCAGCGCCGCGAGTTCGCATGCCGCAATGGCTTCCTCGCACGCGACCGACATCTCCGCGAGTCTATGTTGAACGACCTGGAACGAAGCAAGAGCACGTCCAAACTGCTCACGCTGCGCGGTGTATTGCACAGTCATCTCCAGCGCCGACCGCATCGCGCCGCTTGCCTCCCAAGACAGGGCAATCAATCCCTCGGATATCACGCGAGACAGCGCGCTGGCCGCGCAAGCCGGAACTTCCGGCGTCAGCCCGGCACCGAGCATGGCCGTGTCTGGCATCCACACACCATCGAGCCATAAGTCGGCTGCCGGGGTGCCGTCCGCCGCGCGTGTCGGGACTGATCGCACGCCGTCTGTCGCGCCCGGCGCCACCAGGAACAGACCCTGCCGGAGCGGAAATTGCCCCGCCTCGACGCCGGCATCATTTGCGCCCGCTTCCTGCAGGCTGGCACTGACGACCAAGACGTCGGCTGCAGGGGCACCCATCACCATCGCCTTCTCCCCGTGGAGACGCCAGCCATTGGCGTCTCGCTGCGCGAGGGTCCTTCGTGGCGCCCATGGGCTGGGGTTTCCCGATTCGTCGTGCGCCATCGCGGCGCGTCGATCCCCCGCGGTCAGCGCGGGCAACCATAGCTGCCGTTGCAGTTCCGTGCCGGTATCGGCAATCAATCGGGTTGCAAGCAGTACGCTGCTGAAATACAAAGCGCCAGCTGGTGCGGTGGCGGGATATCGTCCGAACGCGCGCATCAGCAGGCCTGATTCCAACACGCCGCCATCGAAGCCACCGTGCGCTTCGGCCAGCGGCATGCCGAGCCACCCCGTGTTCGCGAAATCCCTCCAGGCCCTTGACGCCGAGGCAGCGACATCCTCATCGCGGGATGCCGCCGTGTCTAATCGAGACAGCAGGCGAATGGCACTTTCCTCGATCAGCCGTTGTGATTCTGTTAGCGAGAGGTTCATGCTCGTCTCAATCCGCTTGCGCGCCAGAGGCCTTGGCCACCTTGGCCCACTTGACCGCGTCGAGCTTGATGAAGTCGGCGAACTGGGCCGGCGTGTTGCCAATGATGTCCAGGCCCAGGCCATGAAACTGCTCGATCAGCGCCGGGTCCTTCAAGGCTTGCTGCGTGGCGGCATGAACGCGCTTGACGACGTTCGGCGGCGCGCCAGCGGGTGCCAGCAAGCCGAGCCAGGGCATGGCCTCATAGCCGGGCAGTCCGGACTCCGCCACGGTCGGCAAGTCGGGAAGCGTCGCGGAGCGCCTGGCGGTCGTGACGGCGAGCGCGCGCACACTGCCACTCTTGATAAACGGCGCGGATGACGCATAGGCATCCACCATGACCTGGACGTTGCCGCCGACAAGGTCGGTCAGCGCGGGAGCGCTGCCCTTGTACGGTATATGAGTCATGTCCACGCCCGCCATCGTCTTGAGCAGTTCGGCCTCAAGGTGCGTTGATGTGCCGGTGCCCGCCGAACTATAGCTAAGGGGCTTGCCGCTGGTCTTCATATACTCGACCAGCTCCTTGACGTTGTGCACCGGTAGCTTGGCGTTGACTTCCAGCACATGGACGACCGACGCCACCAGGGTGATCGGCGTGAAGTCCTTGATCGGATCATAGTTGACGGTCTTGTAGATACTTGGCGCGATGCCAAGGGAGGACGCCGCCATCAGCAACGTGTAGCCGTCCGGCGCCTGCTTGGCCACGTAATCCGAGGCGATGACCGTCCCCGCGCCAGGCTTGTTCTCGATCAGGACTGGCTGCCCGAGTTGTTGCCGGAGTCGCTCGCCGAGTGCCCGCGTCATGATGTCCGCGGCGCCGCCCGGAGGGAATGGCACGATGATCCGTACGGGCCTGGCCGGATAGGCGTCTGCGGCGGCGGCCGGCATGGCAGTCACCGCGGCGGCGATGGCGACCGCCACCGTCGCAATCCATGGCTTGAACATGATCTGTCTCCTCTCGTTGGATGGACCGTACCGCCGGGTGGTCCCCGCTGGTCCGGTTGATGCCATGCATGGCATCGGTCCGCGCGATTCACGCATGGAAGGTCAAACTGCGTTGGCAACGATCAGTGAATCGAGCATTGCCACCCCTTGGCCACGCTCGCGCACCACCAAGGGGTTGATCTCTACTTCGGTAGCTGCCGGCCCCAATTCCATCACGGCGCGGGAGAACGCGGCAATGGCGTCGCAAGCGGCGTCGACATCGCGAAGCGGGGCATTGCGGAAGCCGTCGAGCAAGGGAAACGCCTTCAGCTCCCGGAGCATCTCGCGCGCCGTGTCCGCATTGATCGGCAGCAATCGGTGGCTGACGTCGCGGTACAACTCGGTCAGCACGCCGCCCAAGCCCACGGTAAGCGCGGGACCGAACACGGGGTCGCGCGTCGCGCCCACGATCAGCTCGACGCCGCCGGCGGCCATTGCCTGGACCAACATGCCATCGATGCGCGCGTGCGGAACGTGACGATCAACGCTTGCGAGGATCGTTGCGTAGGCATCGCGTACCGCGTCGGCATTCTTCAGGTTCAGGCGCACGCCGCCGGCTTCGGTCTTGTGGGGAACGTCGGCGCTGAGCACCTTCAGGACAACTGGGTAGCCAAGTGCGCTGGCCGCGGCCACGGTCTCGTCCGCGCTGCGTGCCACGCGTTCGGCGACGCCAGGCACACCATGTGCGGACAAGTATTGGCGCGCCTCGTACTCGTTGCATGCTGGTGAGATCGGTGCGGTCTCCGCCTTCCCCGCCTTCGCATTGCCACGTGCGGCAAGTGCACGCCAAGGCTTGCACGCCCTGCGTTCATGCCAGCGAAGGAAAGGCGCCAGCGCGGCCACCGTCATGCCGATGTCGGTCATCACCGGAATGCCATGCTTGCGAAGATCATCGCGTCGCCTGGCACGGCCCGTATCGACCGCGACGATGAGACGCCGATGCTCCGCCGCCGTTGCGACGAGGTCGTCGGTCATGCGGTCGAGCAGGTAGCCGGGGGCGTAGACAATGATGGCATCGATGGCATCGGTGGTGGCAAGCGCGGTCAGAGCCGTGCGGAAGAAGCCCGGATCATTGACCACGTTGCCGGTCACGTCGACCGGATTGGACACCATGCCGTAATCGGGAATTCCCGCGCGCAGCGTGTCCTGCAATGCCTGGGGCAGCGTAGGGACGTGGAGCCCGTTGCCGATGCATTTGTCGGCGAGGATCGCGCCCACCGCTCCGGAGATGCTGACGATGGCGACACGACGGCCCGCCGCGCGGTCGCGATATCGCGCCAGCTCCGCCATCTGCGCCATTTGCGCGAAGTCCTGGCATTCGATGACATTGAGCTGGGCAAATGCCGCGCGATAGATCTCCTGGTCTCCCGCCAGCGCGGAGGTGTGGGATCGCACGGCTTCTCTGCCCTTGTCGGTTTCTCCTGCCTTGTAGAGAATCAACGGCTTGTCCGCCTCGGCGCAGGCCGACGCAGCCTCGATGAAACGTTGGCCATTGCGCAGCTCCTCGATGTAACCGACCACCACCTCGGTATCCTTATCTTGCGCGAGATACTCAAGGTATGCCGAGAAATCGACGCACGCCTCGTTACCGGTGTTGATGAAATGGCTGAACGGCACGCCCAACTCGCGCGCAATCGCGAACACGGCGGCGCAGACATTGCCGCTCTGCGTGAGCAGACTCACGCGCCCCCGTTCGTTCTGGGCCGGTGCCGTGCGGAACACCGATGCAAATGCGGTGTAGACATGGCTGTTCAGGTTGGCGAAACCCATGCAGTTGGGGCCGGCAACCATCATGCCGCTCTCGTGTACGAATGCCTCCATGGTTGCCTGCAAGGCGGCACCGGCCTCGCCGGCCTCGGCAAAGCCAGCGGCATAGACGATTGCCGCACGGATGCCTCGCGCATGACAGCGTGCAAGCATCGCCGTGACATCCGCGGCGCCAATGGCCAGCACCGCCAGGTCGATGTTCTCCGGAACGTCTTCGATGCAGGACAGGCACGGGAGGCCAAACACCGCGTCGTACTTCGGATTCACGGGGTAGATGTTCCCCGCGTAGCCGAAGCGTGTCAGCAGGTCGATCGGCATTCCGCCGATCCTGTCCGGGTTGTCGCTGGCGCCGATGATGGCGATTGAGCGAGGATTCAGCAGCGGCTCAAGCCTGTGCGCCATGATTGAGGCTCTCCTCGTTGCGAACTTCATTTGACGGGCTTCGTACGATGGCCTTTGCCAGGCCCGCGTCGCGCGCGCGCAGGAATCCCTCGCTGAGATGCGATAACTGATGGGTGTCGAAATGCGCGGACAGCGCGGCGCGCAGTCCTTGTGAATCCAGCGTGCGGTTCAGGGAGCGTTTGATGAGACGCAGCCCGAATGGTGGTGCCTGAGCGATATGGGCGGCGAGCTCATCAGTCTGTGCCGTCAGTTCGGCATCTGGCACCACGCGATTTACCATGCCAATGCGTAATGCCTCGGCCGCATCGACGCGACCGCCCGCGAACAGCATTTCCTTTGCCTTGCGCACCCCCATCACCCAAGGATGGATCAGGACTTCCGTTGCAGCCGCACCGAGCGTCTGACCGACCGGGTCGGAGAAGTAGGCGGATTCCGAAGCAACCACGAGATCGCACATGTTCGCGATCATGAATCCGCCGGACACGCACGCACCCTGCACCTGCGCGATGGTGGGCTTGGGAAAATCCCAGATTCGCATGCAGTAGTCGAAGTACCGCAGGCTTTCGTAGGCCCAGCGTTCTTCCACGGTGAAGTTGGCGCGCTTGGCCTGCGCTTCCTTCAGGTCGTGCCCCGCCGAGAAATGCTGGCCGCGCCCGCCGATCACCACCACGCGCACGCCGTCGTCAGCCGCTGCTTCGCTCAACGCGTGGTCGAGTTCATCCAGCATCTGCTGGCTTTGCGCATTGCGAGCGCTATCGCGGGCAAGCCAGATTCGCCTCACTGCGTCGTGCTGTTCGATCTCGATGGTGGCGTAGTTCATGCCGTCTCCTCCCATGTTGTGTTGTGGTCCCCGACTCGGCACCGCAAAAAAGTGGATTGGAGTGTAGAAGCGCGTGCTTCTACAATACAAACAGAATCCACCATAACGACCACTATATGGACATCGTAAAAACCCGCCGTCGCGCCCCGAAGATCGCAGGTGCGGCCGGCAAGGCAGTGAAGTCAGACGCCCGCAGCGTTGCGGAACCAGGCGTTCGAGCGAGCAGCCCGGACAGGCAGACAGCAGGCGCACAGAGCCTGAGACGAGGGCTCGAACTGATGCGAATGCTCGCGCAGCGGCAGGAGGACGGCGCCACGTTAAGCGAACTTGTTGAGGTCACGGGCCTGGAGCGTCCGACCGCCTATCGGCTGCTGTGCTGCCTGGAGGAAGAGCGATTCGCGGAGCGTCATCCGCAGAACAAGCGCTACAGGCTCGGGCTCGATGCGTTGCAGCTCGGTGCGGCGGCTGGAGAGAAGGCGCCCGTGGTGGATCGGATAGCGCCTGTGATGAAGAAGCTCGCGCGGTTGACCGGCGATACTGTGTTCCTCGTGGTGCCTCAAGGCGATTTCACTGTCTGTCTTCACCGAGAAGAAGGCCCGTTCCCGGTGCGCGTATTCACGACCGTGCCGGGCCAGCGCAGGCTGCTTGGTATTGGCGCTGGGGGGCTTGCACTGATGGCCCGAATGTCCGACACGTTGATTCTTGATATCCACCGGCGTCGGAGTGCGCTCTATGCGGAAGCGGGCATGCCGCTCACGCGGCTGATGGCGGCCGTAGAGAAGGCGCGCAAGAAGGGGTATTCCGAGATCGCCGATACCATTACCACTGGCGTGTCTGGCATTGGCTGCGCATTCGGCTTGCCGTTCGGTACGGCTGCCGCGCTGAGCCTTGGCGCGATTAGCAGCCGCATGGAGCCCGCACGGCGCGCCGAGCTAGGCGCGCTTATGTGCGCCGAACTCGGTGATCTGCCATTAGCGTGATGCTGGGCAGACTTGTCGGTGTGTCAAGACGACGATCTTCCGTCGTCCCGATCTGATGCGAGTTTGGTGCAGATGGATTCTAAATTGTGCAGCGCAATGTACACTAATATAGAATTATTACTATAGCGCTGCTGGAAACGCAGATGGCCTGCATCGGTCACCTGAGCACCGCCCAGATGGTGGGCGCGTTCCAGATGCTGCGCTCGTATGATCTGCTGTGGTCCCGCATGGTCAATGAATACCTGTTGGGGAGCGGGCGCCGATGAGCGATCTGATGGCGTGGAGCGCGGGCAATGCCCGTATGCCTGCAAAAGTGTGTTATCAGTACCTTGGTCGGCTGTTCCTGTTGCTGGGGCTTACGCTGGTTCTGGCCAGTTGCGCTTGGCTGACGCCGAGTTACGAGGTGCCGGCTCTGCCCGTCGCGGCCCGGTATCCCGCAGACGCTGAGCCCGGCACGGATGGCGTCGTTGCCGTACAGACGGACTGGCGCGACTATTTTCCGGACCCGCGCCTCCAGGCGTTGATCGCACAAGCGCTGGCAAACAATCGGGATCTGCGCGCGGCGACTTTACGTGTAGCCGAAGCGCGTTCGCTCTATGGCATTCAGCGCGCGGACCGGTTTCCCAGCGTGAATGCGCAGGCTGACCTGTATCGCTCGCGCACACCGGCCGACCTGAGTGTGACCGGCGCACCCCTGGTAGCCAGCCAATATCAGGTTGCGCTAGGGGCGGCGAGCTGGGAAATCGATTTCTGGGGCCGGGTGCGTAACCTGACGGACGCGGCGCTGGAGAGCTACCTCGCAACCGATGAAGGGCGCCGCGCGGCCACCATCGGCCTGGTCGCCCAGGTCGCCAATAGCTACCTGGTCTTACGCGAACTGGACGAGCGCATCAGGCTGGCGCGGCAGACGATTGCCACGCGTCAGGAATCGTTCCGCATCTTCAGCCGGCGCGTGGCGGTTGGCTCGACCTCACGCCTTGACCTGACGCAGGTCGAGACACTGCTGACGCAGGCGCAAACGCTTGTGGTCCAGCTTGAGCTGGCGCGGGCGCTCCAGGCGCATGCGCTGACGCTGCTGGTGGGCGCGCCGGTGGACCTGCCGCCGCTGCAGGACCGCTTTGACGACCAGGGCCTGGTGCGCGAAGTACGCGCGGGGCTGCCGTCCGACCTGATTGCCGACCGGCCCGACATCATTGCCGCCGAGCATCAACTGAAAGCCGCCAACGCGAATATCGGCGCCGCCCGGGCGGCGTTCTTCCCGCGCGTGACGCTCACTGCCGCATTTGGCACTGCCAGCATGCAGTTCGAGAACCTGTTCGAGCCAGGCTCCGCCGCCTGGAACTTCGCGCCGAGCATTTCGCTGCCGATTTTCAATGCTGGCCGCCTTAGCAACAACCTGAGCCTGAGCGAAGCACGCCGCGACTTGGCCGTGGCGAACTACGAAAGCGTGGTGCAGAACGCTTTTCGCAATGTGTCGGATGCCTTGTCGGCAAGAAAATGGCTGGCCGAGCAGGTAGGGATTCAGCAGCGGGCGCTCGTGGCGCAGACGGAGCGTGCGCGGCTGGCCACGCTGCGTTACGACAGCGGTGCCGCCCGTTACCTTGAAGTGCTGGACGCGCAGCGCGACCTGCTGGACGCCGAACAGCAGCTTGTGCAGACCCGGCGCGCACTGTTGTCCAGCAGTGTGAACCTGTACGCTGCGCTGGGCGGTGGCTGGCAGCTCAGTGCCCCCTTCAGCGACAAGACCGACAAGACCAATTAAGGCCGCCCGCATCCCATGACACTTTCACCCAAGAACAAGGGCATTCTCGTCGCGCTTGCAGCGATCATCGCGGCGGCTTATGCCTGGTTTGCCTTGCGCCCCTCCGGCCCCGGTCCGGGCATGATCAGCGGCAACGGCCGCATCGAGGCCACGGAAGTCGATGTGGCCGCCAAGCTGGGGGGCCGAGTCAAAGATATCTTGGTCGCGGAGGGTGACTTCGTCAGCGCCGGTCAACCGCTCGCGCAGATGGAGGTGCAAGTGCTGGAGGCACAGCGTGACGAGGCGCGTGCCAATCACCAGCAGGCTGTCAACGCTGTTGGCAGCGCCGAGGCGCAGGTGGTGATGCGTGAAAGCGACAAGCATGCGGCGCAGGCGGTGGTGGCGCTCCGCGAGAGCGAACTCGACGCCGCGCGGCGCCGGCTCGTGCGCTCGCAGGCGCTGGTCGCGGAAGGTGCCTCGTCCGCGCAGGAACTCGATGACGACCGTGCGCGCACTGTCGGCGCGCAGGCGGCCGTCAATGCCGCCAAGGCGCAAGTGACCGCCGCGCAAGCTGCGATCGACGCGGCGCGGGCCCAGGTGGTGGGGTCGCGCTCGGCGGTGGTTGCAGCCGAGGCCACTATTGCACGTATCAATGCCGACATCGACGATGGCGTACTCAGGTCGCCGCGGGATGGCCGTATCCAATACCGTATCGCCCAGCCTGGCGAAGTGGTGGCGGCGGGCGGCAAGGTGCTCAATCTCGTCGATGTGAGTGATGTCTACATGACATTCTTCCTGCCCGAGACGATCGCGGGCAAGCTCGCGCTGGGAGGCGAGGTACGCCTGGTGCTGGATGCCGCGCCGCAGTATGTGATCCCCGCCACCGTGTCTTTCGTGGCAAGCACGGCCCAGTTCACGCCCAAGACCGTGGAAACCGCGAGCGAGCGGCAGAAGCTGATGTTCCGGGTAAAGGCCCGGATCGACCGTGAACTGTTGAAGAAACACCTGAAGGTGGTCAAGACCGGCTTGCCGGGCGTTGCCTGGGTCAAATACGAGGCACAGGCAACCTGGCCGCCGGCGCTTGCGGTCAAGGTACCGGAATGAGCGCCGCGCCGTTGCCGGACAGCCCGGTCGTCAACCTGCGCGGCGTCAGCCTGCACTATGGCAAGACCATCGCGCTGGCAGCGATCGACCTCGCGATTCCCTCGGGACGCATGGTTGGCCTGATCGGCCCGGATGGTGTCGGCAAGTCCAGCCTGCTGTCACTCGCCGCCGGAGCCCGTGCCGTGCAGCAGGGCAAGGTGGAGGTGCTGGGCGGCGATATGGCGAGCGCCCAACACCGGGACAGCGTGTGCCCGCGTATCGCCTATATGCCGCAAGGGCTCGGGAAGAATCTCTATCCGACACTGTCGGTGGAGGAGAACCTGCAGTTCTTCGGCCGCCTGTTTGGCCACGATGCGGCAGAACGCCGCCGCCGTATTGACGAGCTCACCGCCAGCACTGGGCTCAAGGCTTTTCTGTCACGTCCCGCCGGAAAACTGTCAGGTGGCATGAAGCAGAAACTCGGCCTGTGCTGTGCGCTGATTCATGACCCCGACCTGCTGATCCTGGATGAGCCCACCACCGGCGTCGATCCACTTTCGCGCAGCCAGTTCTGGGACCTGATCGACCGCATCCGTGTCGAGCGCCGTGGCATGAGCGTGATTGTGGCCACGGCATACATGGATGAAGCCGATCGTTTTGAATGGCTCGTAGCCATGGACGACGGCAAGGTGCTGGCGACCGGCAGTCCACACGAACTGCACGAGCGCACCGGTACCACGGGGCTGGAAGCTGCCTTCATTGCCTTGCTCCCTGAAGAGAAACGGCGTGGCCACAAAGCGGTGGTGCTCACGCCGCTGGCCCTCGGCGACGAAGCCGAGGTGGCCATCGAGGCCAGCGGCCTGACGATGCGCTTCGGCGATTTCGTGGCAGTCGACCACGTCGACTTCCGCATACGCCGCGGCGAGATCTTCGGCTTCCTGGGGTCCAATGGTTGCGGCAAGACCACCACCATGAAGATGCTCACCGGCCTGTTGCCGGCGAGCGAAGGTCAGGCTTGGCTGTTCGGGCGCGAAGTCGATCCGCGGGACATCACCACGCGCAGCCGTGTCGGCTACATGTCGCAGGCGTTCTCGCTGTACAGCGAACTCACGGTGCGCCAGAACCTGGTACTGCATGCGCGTCTGTTCAAGGTGCCTGAGACCGCCATCGCGGCACGGGTAGCGGAGATGGTGGCGCGGTTCGGGCTGGGTGATGCACTCGATACGCTCCCGGACAACCTGCCGCTCGGTATCCGGCAGCGCTTGTCGCTGGCGGTGGCGACTGTGCACAACCCGGAACTGCTGATCCTGGATGAGCCGACATCCGGCGTGGACCCGATTGCGCGCGACATGTTCTGGCAACTGATGATCGACCTGGCGCGCCGCGACGGCGTGACCATCTTCATCTCCACCCACTTCATGAACGAGGCTGAGCGCTGCGATCGCATCTCGTTGATGCACGCGGGGAGGGTGCTGGTCAACGATGTGCCGGCCGAGCTGGTGCGCAAGCGTGGCACAGCAACGTTGGAACAAGCCTTTATCGCCTGGCTTGAAGAAGCCTCGTCCGACGGGACCGAGCCCGTGGCGCCTGCCGGCACCAGTGTAACCGCCACCACCGCGCCAGCGCGCAGGGAAAGCGACAATGGCCGCGTGCCGCCCCGACGCGCGCGCTTCAGCCTCGCCCGCGCCTTCAGCTACACCTTGCGCGAAGCGCTCGAACTGCAGCGTGACCCGGTGCGCGGCACGCTGGCGCTGCTGGGTTCGGTTTTCCTGATGTTCATCATGGGGTATGGGATCAGCTTGGACGTGGAGAATCTGACCTACGCGGTGCTGGACCGCGACCAGACCACGCTGAGCCAGAACTACGCGCTCAACCTGTCCGGTTCACGCTATTTCATTGAACGGCCTCCGATCCAGGATTACGACGAACTCGACAAGCGCATGCGTAGCGGCGAGCTATCGCTTGCCATCGAGATCCCGCCCGGTTTCGCGCGTGACGTGCAACGCGGAACCGCCGTGCAGATCGGTGCCTGGGTCGACGGCTCAATGCCGACGCGGGCCGAGACTGTCCAGGGCTATGTGCAGGGCATGCACCAGGGGTGGCTGCTGGATACGGCCAAGCACCGGCTCGGCATGAGTGCCGAATCGGCCAGCACGATCGAGACGCGCTTTCGCTACAATCCCGACGTGAAAAGCCTGCCGGCGATGGTGCCGGCCGTCATCCCGCTTTTGTTGATGATGATTCCGGCAATGCTGACCGCGCTGTCGGTGGTGCGCGAGAAAGAACTGGGCTCTATCATCAATCTCTATGTGACGCCGGTCACGCGCACGGAATTCCTGCTGGGCAAGCAACTGCCCTATGTGTTGCTGGCGATGGTCAACTTCCTGTTGCTGTCGCTTCTGGCCGTCACGTTATTCGATGTGCCGCTCAAGGGCAGCTTCCCGACACTGGCGCTTGGCGCACTGCTGTTTGTGATCAGTGCGACCGGCATTGGTCTGCTTGCCTCCACCTTCACGCGCAGCCAGATCGCGGCGATGTTCGTGGCAATGATCGGTACCATCGTGCCGACAGTTCAGTTCGCCGGCATGCTCAATCCGGTTTCCTCGATGGAAGGGCCTGGTGCCATGATCGGGCGCATTTTCCCGGCCACGTATTTCCTGACAATCAGCCGGGGCGTGTTCAGCAAGGCGTTAACGTTCGGGGACTTGCATGCCTCGTTCTGGCCGCTATTCATTGCGATTCCAGTGATCCTTAGCCTGGCCGTGGCGTTTCTGAAGAAGCAGGATAGTTGAGCATGAACCGCCTGGCCAACATCTACCGTCTCGGCATCAAGGAACTGTGGAGCCTGGCACGCGACCCGATCATGCTGGCGTTGATTCTCTACTCCTTCACGCTGCAGGTCTACTCGAGCGCCACGGCGATACCAGAGACACTGCACAACGCGCCCATCGCGATCACCGACGAAGACGATTCGCCGCTGTCGGCGCGCATCGTTTCCAGCTTGTATCCGCCCAGTTTCGCGATCCCGAAGGCTGTCAGCCTGAGTGAAGTGGATGCGGGCATGGATGCGGGCGACTACACCTTCGCGCTTAACATCCCGCCGGACTTCCAGCGCGACGTGCTGGCTGGCCGCTCGCCGGCCATCCAGCTCAACATCGACGCGACGCGCATGAGTCAGGCGTTCACCGGCAATATTTATGTCCAGCAGATCGTTCTCGGCGAAGTCAGCGAATTTCTGCAGCGCTACCGCGGCACTACCGTGCCCCCGGTTGATCTGGCGCTGCGCACCCGCTTCAACCCGAACCTGACGCGTTCCTGGTTTGGCGCGCTGACGGCAATTATCGACAACGTCACCATGCTCTCCATCCTGCTGACCGGCGCGGCGCTGATCCGCGAGCGGGAGCACGGCACCATTGAGCACCTGCTGGTGATGCCGGTCACACCAGCGGAAATCATGCTGGCCAAGATCTGGTCCATGGCGCTGGTAGTACTGGTGGCCGTAGCGGCGGCGTTGGTTGCGGTCGTGCAAGGCGCATTGCAGGTACCGATACAGGGCTCGCTGGCGCTGTTTCTGGCCTGTGTCGTGCTGCATTTGTTTGCCACGACGTCCATGGGCATCTTCATGGCCACGCTGGCGCGCTCGATGCCACAGTTTGGCCTGCTGCTGGTACTGACACTGCTGCCGCTGCGGATGCTCTCGGGCGGCGTCACGCCGCGTGAAAGCATGCCGGCCATGGTGCAGCATCTGATGCTGGCTGCCCCGACCACGCACTTCGTGGCGGCGGCGCAAGCGATTCTCTTCCGTGGCGCGGGGCTGGACGCGGTGTGGCCGCAGTTCCTGGCCCTTGCCGTGATCGGCGGCGTGTTATTCGTATTGGCCCTGTTCCGCTTTCGCAGGACCATTGGGCAGATGGCTTAACCGCTAGTACAGGCAATGCTCCGCAACCTGTCAGATGATCTTGCATATATTCGTATAAGCGTTAGAATGTTGGAATGAAAAAACGAGCCATCAAGGACCTCCTGTACGAACAGGTCGCCCGCATCGGTAAGGCCGTCTCGAGTCCGAAGCGACTCGAGTTGCTGGAATTGCTCGCGCAAGGGGAAAAGACGGTGGAGGTGCTGGCGTCCGAATTGTCCGTTGACGTCAAGCTCACCAGTGCCCATTTGAAGGCGCTCAAGGATGCCCGTCTGGTCGCTTCCCGGCGGGAGGGCAAGTACGTGGTGTATCGCCTGAGCGGCAAGGATGTCGCCACCTTGTGGGTTGTCTTGCGAGAAGTGGCCGAGGAGCACTTGCTGGAGTTGCGCGCGGCGCTGGACCAGATGGTGGCCGATCCGGCCCGGCTTGCATCGATCGGGCGGGAGGCGCTGCTGGAGCGGGCACGCCACGGCGAAGTTATCGTTATCGATGTGCGTCCGGCTGAGGAATATGAGGCGGCGCACCTGCCTTTCGCCCGGTCGATGCCGTTGTCCGAAATTGAACAGCTGCTGGCGGAGTTGCCCACCGACAAGGAAATTGTCGCCTATTGCCGCGGCCCATTCTGCCTGATGTCCGATGAAGCCGTGACGCTGCTGGCGTCACGGGGATACCGGGTCAGCAAGATGCTGGACGGCGTGAGCGAGTGGCAGGCTGCTGGGCTTCCACTTCAGGTCGCATGCGACGAGTGAACCGGGTATCAACGAGGACAGGATCATGTTTTTCCGACAGTTGGCAACCAGGGAATCGTCCCTCTCGTACTTCTTCGGCTGTGGCGGCTGCGGAGCGGGCCTGTCCGGCAAGCGGTCGTCGACGGCGGCCTGACGCATGCACGCGCCCCCCGTTCGTCTCGGACTGCGCGAGAACCTCGGTCAGTTCTCGCTGCTGCTGCTGGTCAATGCTTTCGTGGGCGCCATGGTGGGGCAGGAGCGCAGCATTCTGCCCGCCATTGCGGAGCAGGAGTTTCACATCGCGGCCAGGGCCGCGATCCTGTCCTTCATTGTCGTCTTCGGCATCACGAAGGCGCTGACCAACTATTTCGCCGGACGCCTTTCCGATCGTTTCGGTCGTAAGCAGGTGCTGGTGGCCGGTTGGCTGGTGGCGATACCGGTGCCATTCGCGCTGATGTGGGCGCCCGACTGGAACTGGGTGGTCGCCGCAAACGTGCTGCTGGGCGTGAGTCAGGGGCTGACGTGGTCCACCACGGTGATCATGAAGATCGATCTGGTCGGGCCCAGGCAGCGCGGTCTCGCGATGGGCCTCAATGAGTTTTCCGGCTATTTCGCGGTGGCCGGCAGTGCACTGGCCACCGGCTGGATCGCGGCGCATTTCGGGCTCAGGCCTGAGCCTTTTTATCTGGGCATCGCCTATGTCGTTGCCGGACTCCTGCTTTCTGCCCTCGTCGTTCGCGAAACCCGCGATCACGTCGCCCAGGAGTTGCGCGCACATCATCCCGCTGCGACTGGCGAAAGCGGTCTTATGCAAGGCGAGATCTTCCGTCGGACTTCGTTCACCGACCGTAACCTTTCCAGTGTGAGCCAGGCTGGGCTGGTCAACAACCTGAACGACGGCATGGCTTGGGGGCTGTTTCCTTTGGTCTTTGCCGCAGCCGGCATGACCCTGGCGCAAATCGGCATCCTGGCGGCGATCTATCCGGCGGTCTGGGGCATCATGCAGATCTTTACCGGCGCGTTGTCCGACCAGGTCGGCCGCAAATGGCTGATCGTGTGCGGAATGTGGCTCCAGGCCGTGGGTATCGCGGTCACTGTGCTAACGGGGCATTTCACTGGCTTCGCACTCGGCGCCGTGTTGCTCGGCATAGGAACAGCCATGGTGTATCCCACGCTGCTGGCCGCCATCGGCGATGTGGCCCACCCCGCGTGGCGTGCGTCCGCGGTAGGCGTCTATCGGCTCTGGCGCGATCTCGGCTATGCGGTCGGAGCGCTGCTTGCCGGTATCACCGCCGACCAGTTCGGCTTGGCTGCAGCGATGTGGGTGGTGGCGGGGCTGACCTTCGTGTCCGGCGTCATCGCGGCAGTGCGGATGAGCGAGACCCGACAGGTGGCAAGTGGCGCCAAATGACTGGGATGTTGCACGGACAACCACCAGACCTGCGAGATGGCCACGCGCTAGAACACGAGTCAGCGCCGGAGGGGGAAACCCACAAAATTGCTACGTTGCGAGCTTATCCGCAATCTCTTGAGCCGTGGCTCGTGCCGATCGCATGACACCGATGAGCGTGGCCGATGCGAAGCCGGTCCACTCTCCGTAGCCAACCAGCCACAATCGAGGCTCTGCAACTGATTTTGTCCCGGCGACCTCCACCCGGCCATCTGCCCCCAAGATTCCCAGGCCCTCGAGATGGCCGAGCGCCGGTCGAAAACCGGTGCACCAGATAATGGTGTCAAACGCCTCCATATGCCCGTGCGCCCAAATGGCACCGGTTTCCGTGAAACGCTGCGGCATTCGCACGGAAGACAGCACGCCTCTTTCTCTCGCATCCTTGACGGTTGGAATCATGACAACATCGCCTAGGCCGCCGGGGAGATTGTCCACTTGCCGGCCTTCCACCTTCGCCTTCCATCGCTCCGTTGCCCGTTCGAACAGCACGCGGCCGTCTACGTCGTCTGGTAGAAACACCGGTGGCTCCTTGGTTGCCCATAACGTCTTTGCCACCAGGGAAACTTCCGCAAGAATCTGCGCGCCGGAATTGCCACCACCCACGACAAGCACGCGCCTCCCGGCCAGCTCCGCAGCGCTCCGATAATTGGCCGAGTGCAGCTGACCGCCCCGAAATATGGCGGCCCCAGGATAGTGAGGCCAATAGGGATGTCGCCAGGTACCGGTCGCGCTCACGACAGCCCTGGCCGCGTAGGTGCCCGAATCGGAGTGGACCAGAAGCCGGTCCCTTCCTCGCTCCACGGCGTGGACGACCACTGGGCGTCGCACCGGCAGAGAGTACCGCTGCTCGTAGGCGGTCAGATAGTGAACGACATGGTCCTTCGAAGGATAGAGCGCGTCCTCGTTGCGAGGCATCGGCCATCCGGGAAGGGAGCTCCATCGTGCGGGGGAGAACAAGCGCAGCGAGTCCCACGTGTGCTGCCAAGCCCCGCCAGGCGATGGTTCACTATCAAGAATGGTGAACGTCAAGCCGCTACGTCGGAGAAAATAGCTGGTGGCCAAGCCAGACTGACCACCGCCGATCACCAATACATCAACTTCCTCCATGCGTCTCTCCGTACTTAGGCAGTGGGGATTTCAGGGAGCTGGCACTAGCGTCGAACGAGATGCAAGACGCTGCGTCAGCGCTATGCCCTTGGTAGGTGAGAATTGCTGCGATTAAGACGCAAGCCACTGCTCGATCTTGTCGCGGCTCGGGACGCCGTAGCTCACCGGCGCCAGCCTTGGCAGGTTGATGCCTGAATCCAACCCGCCGTGGCCGGTGCGAGCCCCAACCTAAGGCTGACGATGGACGTGCGCCCCATGATCGTTGCGCTGGGCGACGTACCACGCATGAATGGCCGCGATTACGGCAGGGTCGGTGCTCGTAAAGGTCAAACTCGCCCCGGCCGGCATACTCCTGTATGCGATATGAAGCTTGTCGCCCGCGCGGGTCAACTCGGCCAGTCCAGCCATGTCATGGCCGTGGATCTTCGCAGGATCGGAGAAGTCCCCACGCCTGAAGCGTGTTGCCTCGGTTGCGAGATGCGAGCGAATGAGCGCGATCTGCCCGGTGTCGTCCTTGGCGTTTGCCGTAATCGTCTCGATGCCGCCGCTCGCGGTATCTTCGAAAAAATGCGTGGTCCGCGCCAGATCGAATGGCATCACCGCCGCGCCGTTGCGGGCAACTTCAGCCTGGCGCGAGTGCATGTCGTGTTGCGGCATCGCGTCGCCCGATTCCGCCGCCACGGCAATCGATGTGGCTCCGATCAGTGCCCCCGCCGCGCCTATCATGATTCTTTTCATCGCGTCCCTTCTCCTGGAAAGCTGGAGCGGGTTTCCCCGGCTCCGGTACATCAGTCAGCCGATTAATCCGCGTGGCCGCCAATTCCGGGGCCAGAAGCCGCCCCCCGATCCATGATGGTCGGGCAGGGGGGATGCCTTTCTCCTTGGCGCGCTTCTGCATCTCGACGTGCGATGCTGAATCATCAAATGTGGGAGACAGGTGCCACGCTAGCGCAGCGCCACCATCAGGAAGAGAACTCTTCAAACGCTGCCAGTGCATGGGTTGCGTACATCATCGACGGTCCGCCGCCCATGTACGCGGCGGTTCCCAGCACTTCCTCCAACTCGGCTTGCGTGGTTCCCAGCTTGACCAGCGCCTGGACGTGAAAGCCAATGCAGTCGTCGCAACGGCAAGCGACGGCAATACCTAACGCCACCAACTCCCGCGTCTTCTTGCTTAGCGCACCTTCCTTGGTGCCGGCCGCAGCCAGTTGGCTGAAGGCTGTCATCAACTCAGGCTGGGTGTCACGCAAGCGGCGCATTTGCGCGGACACATCTTTTACGACGGTTTTGAATTCTGGAACGCCACTCATGAGGCCTCCATGGTTTGGGAAATGCGGACGGCACTTGAGCCATCGTTCAACCCTTGACATTGATGCGAGCAGCCCCTCGGCGGCTCAACTGGCCGACATCGCATTACTTTGCGCCGGACTTCTGTGTCGAGCATGTCTTCACACCCAGAATGCTGTAAGCGGGGCAGACGCGCACGATGCCGGTAAGAAGTGGCAGGAGGCCAATCCAGCCCCAGACGCCAATGCGTCCGGTCGCGGCCAGGCCAATCAGGACCAGCCCGACAACAATCCGGAGGATTCGGTCAACGTTTCCAACATTTGCTTGCATTGAAGCTCCCTTTCGATAACCAGACGATGTGGATGAATAGCGGAATGGAATTGCTGCTCAGTACATCCAGGTGTTGAAGCAAACGCTTCTTAAGCAGTCTGCTTCTTGTAGGCGCCCGGCTCTTGACATAGCGCAATCACTTGCGAAATGACCATGTCGGCCGCGCCCCGACGAAGCTAGCGTGCATCCTTCGGACGGCCGCCCTTGGGCCAGTCGTTCACGCGTGCGGCGTAATCCGGCCGCGGCTGCTGCGTGAAATAAGCGGCCACGTCAACGGCGTCCTGGGCTGACAACGTTCCACCCTGCCCAAGCGGCATGTTGTGCTTCACGAACGCGGCCGCCGTGTACAGGCGCGCCATGCCGGCCCCCACATTGAACGAGTCCTTGCCCCAGACCGGCGGGAAGACATAGCCGCCTTGCGGATTCTTGGTGCCCTGGCCATCGGCACCGTGGCAGGACGCGCATTGCGTGGTGTAGATGGCCTTGCCATGGGCCGGGTCCGGCGTCAGGGTGGTGTCAATCTTTTCAAAGCCTCGACCCGTCACGTTGGTGCCGGTCGGGACACCCGTCGATAGCCATTTCATGTAGGCCATGATGGCGTTCATTTCGGCTGAGTCGAACGGCAGTGGCTTGCCGTTCATCGAGCGCTGGAAACAGTCATTGACGCGTTCCTGCAGCGAGATAATCTTGCCGCTGCGCGACCGGTATTCGGGGAAAGCGCTGGCCAGGCCCACCCAGGGCGATGCATAGGCGGTTGTCCCGGCATTCAGGTGGCAGCTCGTGCAGTTCAGGCCGTTGCCGACGTTGCGCGGCAGCTGCTTGTGAGTGTCGGTCAGTAATTCCTTGCCGCGCCTGATGGCGTCCCCCATCGCCCCCTTCGGAATCGAGGCCTCGTCAAGTGCGGGCATGGGCACGGTGGGCGACTGGGACAGCGCAGGCACGCTGACTGCCGCCAGCAAGGCCAGGGTCATGGCACGCAGTTTGATGACATTCACAATGTGTCTCCTCGAATAGGTTGGGGCGTGTGATTTGGTTTTGTGTTCGGGCTCAGGCAGCCAGTGCGACTTTCGCTGCCATGCCGATGGCAACGAGGCCAGCGACAATTGCAAAGCCCTGTTGCAGCCTATGGCCGCTTAATCGGCTGGCCATGAGCCGTCCCGCTAGCATGGCAACAATGGCGCCTGCAGCGAACGGCACGCCAACTTGCCAGTTCATGTGCCCGGCAATTGCGGTCGAGATGACACCGGAAGCAGACACCATCGTGATGACGGCAAGCGATGTCGCCACGATGGCGTGAACAGGGGCATTGGTCGCCTTCTTCAGTGCGGGAACCATGACAAAGCCGCCGCCAACACCGAGCAGGCCAGAGAGAAAGCCGGCTCCAACGCCCGAAAGCGTGAGGGCGCGGGTGCAGGAGGCGGTCCAGACGAAGCGGCCAGTACGGCTATCCAGTTGGCAGGGCTGCAATGGCTGGCCAACTCCCGTAGGCTGTTGCGGCTTGCTCAAGTTCGCCTGCCTGAACATCCGCAGCGCCACAAACGCCAGCACGGCGGCGAACAGCAGGGTTAGCGGTCCGTTCGGCAGGCGGTGAGCAAGCCATAGGCCGAGAGGTGAGAACAACGTACCGGCGCCAGCCATCAGCATGGCGGCGCGGTAGCGCACATTGCCGGCGCGTAATCCAATCAAGGCCCCTACGGCGGCAGACAGGCCCACTGCGAGCAGGGCGACCGGCGCGGCCTCCGCGACGCTCAGATGCAGAACGAAGAGCAGCAGCGGCACCGCGAGAATGCCCCCACCCGCGCCGGTCAGCGCCAGGATGAGGCCGACCACGGAGCCTAGCGCTGCGCTGGTGGCTATGACGTTTTCCATTGATTTATTGTTTACCGGGCGTCCTGTTGGGCCTTGTCGCAAGTTGCCGCATGGCGTGCTTACGCGCGTTGCAGGCTCGATCTGGCCCGCTCGGCGACTTCGAAGACGACCATGCCGGCGATCATGGCCACCACAAAGCCAACGGCCTTCGGATAGCCGGCGCCGAGTGCCACCAGCGCAGGGCCCGGGCAGAAGCCAGCCAGCCCCCAGCCGACGCCGAACGCAGCGCTGCCCAGCACCAGCCGCAGCGTCACGGTCGTGCTTGCCGGCAGTTGCACCGGCAGCCCGAGGAAAGAGCGTCTGCGGCGTTTGGCGATGAAAAAGGCGAACGAGCCGATGACAATCGCACCGGCCATGACAAACGCGAGGGACGGGTCCCAGGTTCCTGCCAGGTCGAGGAAGCCCAGTACCTTGCCCGGGTTGGCCATTCCCGAGACCATCAGGCCAACGCCGAAGAGCAGGCCGGCGAGCAGTGCGGCAAGAGCAGTCATGTCAGCCTCCGATCAGGTGACGTTGCACGAAAACGGTCAGGAATCCCGCCGCCATGAAGGTCAGGGTGGCCACCAGCGAGCGGATGGAGCCGCGCGAGATGCCGCACACGCCGTGACCGCTGGTGCAGCCGCTGGCGTACCGGGTGCCAAGTCCCACCAGGAAGCCCGCGACCAGGATCTCGCCCCAGCCGGCCTGGATGTCCGCAATGGCCGGCCTGCCCAGCAGGCTGGCGATGACAGGGGCGCCCACCAGGCCAGCGAGGAATGCCACGCGCCAGGCCATGTCCTTTCGGGGCAGGCTGAGCAGGCCGCCGAGGATGCCGCTGATGCCGGCAATGCGGCCGTTGAACAGGACGAGCACGGCTGCCGCGGCGCCGATGATGACGCCGCCGGCCAGTGACGAGCCGGGCGTGAAATGAGCAAGGTCAATCAGCATGTCGCGTCCTCCGAGGGGTTGGCGCAGAACTCTTGATAAAGCACAGCCATGACGGCCAGCGCCTGAGGGCTTGCCACGGAATAGAAGATGTTCTTGCCGTCGCGGCGCGTTGCCACCAAATCGTTTTCACGGAGCACGGCCAGTTGCTGGGACAGCGTCGGCTGCCGGATACCAAGCTGCTCCTCCAGTTCGCCGACCGACAGTTCACCCTGTGAGAGGCGGCACATCAGCAACAGGCGGTCCGGATTGGCAAGCACCTTGAGCAGGGCGCAGGCGTTCGTCGCAGCGGCTTTCATCGTGGCGAGGTCGATGCTTGGATGAGACTGGTCCATGGTTCCCCCAACACTTTGTTCGCCAATAGTATATTGCAAGATAAAATGTATGTGAATAGAATGTACAGCATCCAAGGAGGCGACATGCACCCAACCATTCAACCTTTCTTCGACCCCGCAACCTGGACCGTGACGTACGTGGTCTATCAGCGGGAGCGCGCCGAGTGCGTCATCATCGACTCTGTCCTGGACTACGACCCGAAGGCGGGGCGGACGTCGACGGAAAGTGCTGATAAGGTCATTGCCTTCGTGCGCGAGCATGCATTGCACGTCGAGTGGATTCTCGAGACCCATGCCCACGCCGACCACCTTTCCGCAGCGCCTTATCTCAAGCACCACCTGGGTGGCCGCATTGCCATCGGCAAGAACATCCGCCATGTGCAGGGGGTGTTCAAGGCGATCTTCAATCTCGAACCGGAGTTCCGGCTGGACGGGTCGCAGTTTGACCACCTGTTCGAAGAGGATGAGACGTTTGCCATCGGCGGCCTGACCGGCAAGGCGATTCATGTGCCAGGCCACACACCTGCCGACATGGCCTACCAGATTGGGGATGCCGTGTTCGTTGGCGATACGCTGTTCATGCCGGACGTGGGCACCGCCCGCTGCGACTTTCCCGGCGGCGACGCGCACGCGCTGTATCGTTCAATCCGCAAATTGCTCGACCTACCGGGTGGTACGCGATTGTTCATGTGTCACGACTATCCACCCGAAGGCCGCGGGCCCGCGTGGGAGACAACGGTCAGCGCCCAGCGCGAGCGCAATATCCACGTCCACGACGGTGTGAGCGAGGCGCAGTTCGTGGCCATGCGCAAGGCACGTGATGCGACGCTGTCGATGCCTACCCTGATACTGCCGTCGGTGCAGGTCAATATCCGGGCCGGGGAGTTGCCGCCGCCCGAGGCCAATGGAATGCGCTACCTCAAGATTCCGCTCAACGCGGTCTGATACGTCGCCAGCATCAAAGAACATCCATCGAGATGTCCATGCTCGCGAGAGCACCGTCTTAACTGCCTTCAGGGAAGTACACCATGGACCCGCGCCCCCTCACTTCGGACCTCTCGGTCTCGCCGCAAATCAGCACCACTGACGTCGCATCACTGAAAACACTGGGGTACGGCGCCATCGTGTGCCACCGCCCGGATGGAGAAGGGGCCGACCAACCCAATTTTGAAGAAATCGCGCAAGCGGCGAGGCAGGCTGGCATACAGGCGGTTTATCAACCCGTCGTACCCGGACAAGCTTCGGTTGAACAGGCGGCGGCATTTGGGGCGCTGTGCGCCGAACTCCCCAAGCCTATCCTGGCCTATTGCCGCACCGGCACCCGGTCCGCAACGCTCTGGGCATTGTCGCAAGCCGATAAGCTGCCTGTGGCAGAGATACTCGATCGAGCGGCCAAGGCGGGCTTCGACCTGGAGGCCGTGGCGCAGCGTGTTACCAGTGCCGGCAAGGTACCCGTAGAGGTCGTCGACGCCGAGCACACCGTGGTCATCGTCGGCGGCGGTGCCGCCGGAATTGCCGTCGCTTCCAGCCTGCACGCACGTGAGCCGGGACTGGACATCGCCATCATCGACCCCGCTGACGTGCACTACTATCAGCCAGGCTGGACCCTGGTCGGCGCCGGTGTCTTCCCGGCCGCTTCGACCGCCCGCACGATGGCCTCGCGCGTGCCGCCCGGCGTTCGCTGGCTCAAGGCTGCCGTGGTGGCATTTGAACCGGAGAGGAATGCCGTTGTTCTCGAGGGCTGCCGAGTTGTGCGCTACCAGCGCCTCATCGTCTGCCCCGGCTTGAAAGTCGACTGGCATGGCATCGACGGTCTCGTCGAGACGCTGGGGCGGAACGGCGTGACGTCCAACTATCGATTCGACCTCGCACCGTACACCTGGGAGCTGGTTCGTGCGCTACGTGGCGGCAAGGCCCTGTTTACGCAGCCCCCGATGCCTATCAAGTGTGCCGGCGCCCCCCAGAAAGCCATGTACATGTCGTGCGATACGTGGCGTCGCAACGGTACGCTTCACGACACGCAGGTCCAGTTCTTCAATGCGGGAGCGGTACTGTTCGGCGTTCCGGACTACGTCCCGGCACTGATGGAGTACGTCAATGCCTATGGCATCGACCTGCGCTTCGGTCATACGCTAAAGAGCATCGATGGCCCGCGCCGCCGGGCGACGTTCTTGCGGGCCCTGCCAGACGGTAGCAATGAACGGGTGGAGACTGACTTCGACATGATTCACGTGGTGCCGCCGCAGACGGCTCCGGACTTCGTTCGGGCCAGCCCACTGGCGGGTGCCGCCGGCTGGGTCGATGTGGACCCCGCCACGTTGCGTCACAGCAAGTTCGAGCATGTCTTTGCCCTCGGCGATGCGACCAACACCACCAACGCGAAAACCGCTGCCGCCGCGCGCAAGCAAGCGCCGGTCGTCGCACACAACGTGCTGGCCAGTCTCGGCTACGTCAAGGGCAACGCGCACTACGACGGCTATGGTTCGTGTCCGCTGACGGTGGAGCGCGGCAAGGTGGTGCTTGCAGAGTTTCTCTATGGCGGCAAGGTTGCGCCGAGCTTCCCCGCGTGGCTTCTCGACGGGACCAGACCGTCCCGGCTCGCGTGGTTCCTGAAGGAACGCATCCTGCCGCCCCTGTACTGGGACGGCATGCTCAAAGGCCGTGAGTGGATGGCGCGGCCGGCACTCAGTGACTAACCAGGTCTGACCTCCCGCCACGACCTAGTACGTCTTGTACGGCAGAAACTTGCCGGACAGCACAACGTTGACGCGATCGCCCTTGGGGTCGGCCTGGCGCTGGATATCCATGGAGAAATCGATTGCGCTCATGATGCCGTCGCCGAATTCCTCGTGAATCAGCTCCTTGATGGTTGTGCCATACACGCTGACGATCTCGTACCAGCGGTAGATCAGCGGATCGGTCGGCACGGCGCTGGGCAGGGAGCCCTTGTAAGGAACGATCTGCAACCAGGCCACTGCCTCGTCGGACAACCCGAACAGTTTGCCGATGATCTCGGCCTGGGCCTTGTCGAATGTCATCTGGCCCAGGCAGGCGGCCGTGGTCCATTCCTTGGACAGCCCGACGGCCTCCGCCACCTGGCTCCATGTGATGCCGTTGCGGACTTTGCTGGAAACGATCATGGCGGTGACGTCTTCGCGACTGGAAATCATTGCGTTCTCCTGTTGAGTGAACTGGGTAATCAGTGTGGTCTTGAGCGGTATGGCCGTGAGCGGTATGGCCGTAAGCGGATCAGGCAACGATGCTCATGCGGGCGCCGCCGCATCCTTGATCGGGATCGGATGGCGGATCCTCCGCCAGGCCGGGTCCTACCACCCGCGTCACGGCCAGCTCGGCGATGTCGGCGCCTGTGCCAGTCATCGCATTGGCTCTGGCTACCTGGATCGCCTTCGAGCGGTGCACCAGGAAGTCCACGAGGTGGTTCCGAATCTTGTAGAACTGGGGGTCGTGGTGGATGGTCTCTCGCGTCCGCTCGCGTGGCAGCGTATTGACGACGATTTCCGCGATCCGTGCGCACGGGCCGTTGCTCATCAGGAAGATGCGATCGGCCAGCAGGATGGCCTCGTCCACGTCGTGCGTGATCATGAACACGGTCTGGTGCGTGGCGGCGCAGATCTTCAGCAACTCCTCCTGGATCATCCCACGCGTGAGCGCATCCAGCGCGCCGAAGGGCTCGTCCATCAGCAGCATCTTCGGTTCCACCGAGAACGCGCGCGCAATGCCCACGCGCTGCTTCATGCCACCGGACAGCTCGGCCGGGCGCTTCCTGGCGGCAGACTCCAGGCCGACCATCTCGATGAAGCGACTGCCGTGCTCGGCCACCTGCCGGCGCGACCAGCGGGGATGGCGCGAACGCACCGCGAAGGCGATGTTCTCCTCCACGGTCAGCCACGGCAGCAGCGCATGGCTCTGGAACACCACACCGCGATCCAGGCTGGGGCCGGAGACCTCGCGGCCGTCCATGATCACGTAGCCCGTGCTGGCGGCTTCCAGCCCCGCCATCACATTGAGGATCGTGCTCTTGCCGCAGCCCGAATGGCCGATGATGCAGATAAATTCACCGCGCTCGATCTCGAAGTCGACGCCTTCGAATACCGGAGGCTGGTCCGGGCGATAACGCTTGGCCAGGCCCTCGACCTTCAGGAACGCGGTGCTGGTCGAATCACTCGGCATAGGTCACCTTTTTTTGCAGCGTTGCGAACATCATGTCCAGCGCCATGCCGACAATGCCGATTACCAACACCGCGAAGATGACGTTGGACAACGACAGGTTGTTCCACTCGTTCCAGACGAAGTAGCCGATGCCGGTGCCGCCGACCAGCATTTCCGCGGCCACGATCACGAGCCAGGCAATCCCCATGGCAATGCGCATGCCCGTGATGATGGTGGGCGCCGCGGCCGGCAGGATCACGCGGAAGGCTTTGCGCAGCGGCCCCACCTCCAGGGTGCTCGCGACGTTGAGCCAGTCCTTGCGCGTGCCCGCAACGCCAAACGCCGTATTGATCAGCATCGGCCAGACCGAGCAGATGAAGATCACGAAGATGGCCGAGATGGACGAGTCCTTGATGGTGTAGAGCGCGATCGGCATCCATGCCAGGGGTGAGATGGGCTTCAGTACCTGGATGAAAGGGTCAAGCGCCTTGTAGATCAACGGCGACGTGCCGATCAGGAACCCCAGCGGCACTGCCACGAGCATGGCAAGCAGGTAGCCGCCGGCCACGCGCACCAGCGAATGCGCGAGCTGGATGCCGATGCCCTTGTCGTTGGGGCCGCGGTCGTAGAACGGGTCGCTCAGCTGGCGCGCCGCGACCTCGGCAAACTGCGCCGGCGTGGGAAAGCCGTTGGTCTTCTTGCTGGCGCCGCTGTTGCCGACCGGCTGGCCCATCAGCGCCGCGTACTCGGCGTCGACCGGCGCGGCCGCGGCGGCCGGCTGCCGTGGCTGGGTGGCCACCTGCCAGATGGCCACCAGCAACACCAGCATGACCAACGAGAGCAGGGCCGCGCGAAGGCGGAAGTGCTTCTTCATGATGTCTCTCCGTCAGGCCCGCTTGATGGCAAAGCTGGCGAGATACCGCTGCGGATTGGCGGGATCGTATTCACGGCCCATGATGTTGAACTTGCGATAGCCGGTGGAAGCGGCCTCCGGCGCGATAGGCATGCCCAGGTTCTTCATCTGGGTGCGCGCGTCTGTCAGCAGGAAGACCTGCTCGGCCAGGCGGCGATAGTCGATCTCGCCCTTGACATAGCCCCAGCGCTTCATCTGCGTCAGCATCCAGGTGGCCATGGAATACCACGGCATCGGGTCGAAGTCCGCGCGATCGGGTTCATTGCGCACGTTGCCCAGGCCGTCGGCAAAATGGCCGCTGATGGCCTGCAGCACCACCGTCTCCGGCTGGTTCAGGTAGTTCGGCGTGGAGATGGCCTTCGCGATCCCGGGCCGGTTCTCGGGCTTGCGGGCGGCCGCGGCGGCATTGAGGATCGCGCGGTAGAGGGCGGCGAATGTATTGGGGTTCTGGTCGATGAACGCCTTCGAAGTGCCGAACGCGCAGCACGGGTGGCCGTTCCAGATGTCCTTTGAGAGGATATGGATAAAGCCGATCTGGTCGTACACGGCGCGCTGGTTGAACGGGTCCGGGCCCAGGAAGCCGTCGATATTGCCCGCGCGCAGGTTGGCGATCATCTCGGCCGGCGGCGTGACGCGCAGTTGCACGTCCTGGTCCGGGTCGATGCCGTGCTCCGCCAGGTAATAGCGCAACAGGAAGTTGTGCATCGAGTATTCGAACGGGATGGCGAACTTGAAGCCCTTCCAGTTGCGCGGGTCGCGGTTGTCCTTGTGCTTCAGCGCCAGCGTGATGGCTTGCCCGTTCTGGTTCTGGATGGTGGCCACGCGCATCGGCTGCGCGGCGGAGCCCAGGCCCATCGAGATCGCCATCGGCATCGGCGCGAGGAAGTGCGAGGCATCCAGTTCCTTGTTGAGCATCTGGTCGCGCACGAGCGCCCAGCCGGCGGTCTTGCTCAGCGTGACATTGAGCCCCTGATCCTGGTAGAAGCCCATCGGCCCCGCCATGATCAGCGGCGTGGCGCAGTTGATGGGAATGAAGCCGATGCGCAGATCCTTCTTTTCCAGCGGACCGGTCTTTTCCGCGGCCATCGCCTGGAAATCCCCGATCGGCAGCACGCTGGCCACGGCGGCCATCAGCGTGGTGCTTCCTACGGCCTTCAGCAGGCGCCGGCGCGTGGCGTCGTGCGGGAAGAGGGCGCGCACCGCCGCCGCCTCGATGAAATCGGCCGACAGCGTTTCCGCGTTTGCAGCCCGCAGCGCGCGGGCGGTGGCGTCCCCGGCCCCGGCATCATGCTCGTGCTGGCTGGCGTGATGGCCACACGAACAGCCACCCAACGAGGAATTCACGGCGTACGGCCGGTACAGGTTTTCGTCTTTCATGTGAGCTTGCCTAAGTTGGTGTGACGTCGAGGTTGTGAAATCAGGCGGCAAGCTGCTGCCGGGGTTGGTCGATACGAAGCGTGGCCACGACAACCCCGTGGCGTGACTGCTCCATGGCCAGGTGGCCGTCGCATTCCTCGGTGACGCGCCATTCGCCGTCGGCGCAGGGCAGTCCGTCGACGGCAACGGACAGGGAGCGGATCTTCAGGCGGATGACGGGCTGGCGGTGCTGGTAACCCGCGTGGTCCCGGCCCAGCAGCGCGTGGGCAACGGCGTTGGCCTGGCTGCCGATCGGCTCGATGAAACGGCACGGCGCGCCCTCCAGGCTGATGCAGTCACCCAGTGCGTAGACGTCTGGCGCGCTGGTGCACAGGGTGCGCGGATCGACGACGATGCCGCGCTCGAAGGCGATCCCGGCGTTGCGGGCCAGGCGGCTGTCGGTCGCCAGCCCGGTCGCGGCCACCACGATATCGGCTTCCAGGGTCTCGGCCTCCACGGTACGCATGGCCACCGGATCGCCTTCCATCGCGGCGGCCAGTGCCAGGCGCTTGCGGCCGTCCTGGTGCGGCTCGATGCCGGTCACCCGCGCCGGCCCGATGAAACGCACGCCGAGCGAGGCCAGGCTGTCGCGCAGGCGTGCCGCCGCCGGCGCGGGCAGCAGCGCGGCCAACGGCGCCGCCTGCATGTCGATCAATGTCACCGCATGCCCGGCCCGGGAAAAATCCTCGGCCAGCTCGCAACCCACCATGCCGGCGCCAACGATGGCAATCCGCCGGCCGGGCTCGGCGAGCGCCTGCCGCAGGCCGCTCCAGCCAGCCAGGTCGTTGACGCGCCAGCAGAGGTGCGCCGGGAGGGTCTGCGGCAGCGCCGGCCGCGCGCCCTGGGCCAGTACCAGCCGGGTATAGCGCAGGGTGCCGCGCGTGGTGCGCAACTGGTGCAGCGCGGGTGTCAGGCCGACCACATGGGTCGCTGCCAGCAGGCGCACGCGCAGGCGCCGGGCGGACTCCCGGCCCGCTTCGCGCACCAGCCCGTCCGGCCGAACGCCACGGCTCAGCGCGATGGACAGTTCCGGCTTGTGATACCGATCGCCTGTACAGGCGGTGACCATGGTGATGGGCACGTCGGCGTCGAGCGCGCGCACCGCTTCCGCGGCCGCCCAGCCCGCCATGCCGGCGCCGACGATGACCACGCCATCTCCCGACGCCGGCGCGGGAGCCGGTTCGCCGTCGATACCGGCCGCGATGCCCTGTTCGGGTGCATAGGGTTCGAAGTCGGCCTTGACCACGCCGCAAAGCGGGCATATCCAGTCGGCCGGGATGTCCTCGAAGCGCGTACCCGGGGCCAGGCCGCTGTCGGCGTCGCCCAGCGCCTCGTCGTAGATCAGCCCGCACGCGCGGCAGATGTAGCGCTTCCAGGCGGCTGTGGTGGTGGCGGTCATGCTGGCATCTCTTCTTTCAACAGGCGCGCCATTTCCCAGCGCAGGTGCTTGAGCGCGGGCGTGACAATCGCCACAAAGTGAGCCTCGCGCACGCGGCGCTGAGGTGCGGCGTTCAGCAGGTATCCGCGCGCGCCCTGGTGCAGCAACGCGGACTGTGATGCCCGTAATGCAAGTTCCGCGCCTTGCGCCCGGACATCGAGAACGTCGAGCAGGTAGTCCTTGCTGCCGTCGTAGGGGGAGACGGTCAGCCGGCCCACGCGCGCGCCCAGGTCGTCGTACTCGGCCTGCAGCGCATCGGGGCGGTCGTGGAGGTACTGGTTCACGTGCCCCAGCAGCGGCTCCACCTCGAGCATCGAGTCGATGCTGCCCTGGGCCACGCCCAGCGCCATGCCGACCTGCAGCAGGATGAAGGCGGCGCGGACGCGGGCGAGGAAGGGCTGCGCGGGATCGGCGATCAGGTTCTCCTCGCCGATGAACAGGTTGTCCAGCCGCACGCCCCAAGTGCTGGTGCCCTCCATGCCCGAGAACTGCGGGCACTGGCGCAGCGCCACCTGGTCCGTACAGTGGAGCAGGAACATGATCTCGTGCGAGCGCGTGCCGTCGCCCCGGTAGACCGTGGCGATGGCACCGCAATACTGGCCGGGGCCAATGTGGCTGACCCATGGCAGCGCCCCGCTGACGCGGTATCCGCCGGGCACCGGGGTGGCCCGCAGCAGCATTTTCTCGATTCCGGTCAGCGCCTTCATCGGATTGGACAGTGCCGTGCCGCCGAACGCGGCGCCGCTGGTGTGGGCCTGCAGCAGCGCGCCGGTGAGGGCGGGATTGCCGGACTGCTCCATATAGAGCCCGCACACGTCATGGGCCCAGGTCAGGAAGCCGGTGGCGCCGCAGCGGCGGCTGATGGCGCGCATGGTCTCCAGCGCCAGGTCGAAACGCGCGCCCTGGCGGTCCAGGTGCGCGCCAAACGCACCCGCCCGCCCCAGCGCGCCCATCACGTCCAGCGGGTAGTAGCCCTCGTGATCCACACGGAACGCCATGTCGGCAAGCGGGCCATCCGCGATCGCGGTGACGGCATCGAGCACAGGGTCCGTTGCGGGCAAGGCATGAGGCCCCGGGACGTGGGATTCGGCAAGATTCATGGCAGGTTCTCCGCGGCGGGAATGGGCAGGCGCGAGGTGCGGGTAAGTGATACGCGTAGGTCAGGGAGTCGCCGGGCCGGCTCAGTCGGCCAGCGCGATGCTGAACGGGATGGGGTTGCGCATGCTGTTGGCCACCGGCGAATAGAAATTGGCGTGGCGGACAATCTCGTCCAGTTGCTCGCGCGTGGCATCGCCCTCCACCAGCACTTTCACGCGGATCTGCTGGAAGCCCATCTGCAGCGGCTGCATCTCCGCGCCACCGGCGCCCCAGGCAGCCGGGTTGCCGATGTCGCCTTCCAGGAACAGCTCCAGCTTGCTCAGCTTCACCTGCTTCCAGGTGGCCACGGCAGTGATACCCACCGCCAGGCAGCCGCCAAGCGCGGACAGAACGATCTCGCCGGGCGCCGGCGCGGTGTCCTGGCCGAACAGGTGCGGCGGCTCATCCACCACCACGGCGTCGTGCTTGCCCACGTAGCTGAGCGTGCGGTACTGGCCCTCGCAGACCGTATGCACTTTGTTGGTGCCGCGGCGGCTCGGATCCTTGCAGCCCTGCTCGGCGAAGGCCATCAGGCCATCGCGGTCAATCGGGCGCAGGTGCGTCTTGATGGTCTTTTCGGGGGCAACAGTTGCGGTAGTCAAGGCGGTACTCCTGTAGAGGATTAGGGGCGGTGGGTCTGCCACCCGGGGCGCGTCGGTACAGTCGACGGTCCTTGTATCGCAACAGCTGTGCCATGCGCTGAAATTCGCATCAAGCCATTGATTTATATGAATTATTCATCGCGACGCCTGGACTTGCCCGAGCCTGCTGAACCCACAAATTGTCGACAAATGTCGACAATTTGTCCGGTCCTGGAGATGTGCCGGAGCTGGCGAGGCTGCATGGCCGGCACCGTTCTTGCGTCACCGTGGCTTTCCTCAACAGCCATTCGAATTCGCTCATGAACGGCAATGCCGAAACGGATTGCGACGCGTCGCCCGTGCTCTGGCGGCAGCAGGAGATGCTGCTGCTGGAGCAGGTCATGGCGCTGATCGGCAAGAGCCTGTCCCCGGACGTCGTCCTGCGGGAGATGCTTCACCTGCTGTCCGAACTTCTTGGGCTCAATCGCGGCCGCGTGGTGCTGCGCGATGAAGGCGCCAGTTCGTCGCGGATCTGCTTCGCGTATGGATTGACCAAGGCCGAGTTCGCACGCGGGGTCTATCAGGCCGGGGAGGGCATCACGGGCCGTGTGCTGCGCAACGGGCAACTGACCATCGTGCAGGACATCGACAATGAGCCGCGCTTCTTGCTGAAGGCGGTCGAGCGGGCGCAATTGCCCGCCGGTCCGGTGTCCTTCATCGCCATGCCGATCAAGATTGGCCACCACACAGCCGGCGTACTGGCCTGCCATCGGATCCGCACGCGCAATCGCGCGCTTGCCGATGACGTGACCGTGCTACGCATCCTGGCGACCCTGACCGGGCAACTGCTGCAATTGCAGGGCATGCTGAAGGCCGAGACCCGGGAGTTGGAGCAGCGCAACGCCATGCTGTCACGCGCATTGCAGACGGACACCGCGCGTTACGGCATTGTCGGCACCTCGCCAGCGCTGCTGCGCGCCATCTCGGAACTGGAACGGGTGTCGGACGCCACGGCCAGCGTGCTGTTGACTGGCGAGTCCGGCACCGGCAAGGAGTTGTTCGCACGGGCGTTGCACCTGGCCAGTCCGCGCCGGGACAAGCCGTTCATCAAGGTCAATTGCGCGGCCATTCCGGACACGCTGTTCGAGTCCGAGTTGTTCGGCAATGAACGCGGTGCGTTCACGGGCGCGCATACGGCACGAGCCGGCTGGTTTGAGCAAGCAAGTGCCGGCACGATCTTTCTGGACGAGATTGGCGAGCTGCCCCTGACACTGCAGACCAAGCTGCTGCGCACGCTGCAGGAGGGCACCATTACGCGGCTGGGCGGCAAGCGCGAGATCCATATCGACGTGCGGTTGGTGGCGGCGACCAATCGCGACCTCGAGCGCGAGGCCGCAAGGGGGCTGTTTCGGCAGGACCTGTTCTATCGCCTGAATGTGATCCCGATCCAGCTGCCGTCACTGGTGGAGCGGCGCGAGGACATCCCGGTGCTTGTCCTGCATTTCCTGAACCATACGAACCAGGCACACCAGCGCAACGTGAACCTGACGCCAGCTGCCATTGCGCGGCTGCAGCAATACGATTGGCCCGGCAACATCCGTGAGCTGTCCAATCTGGTCGAGCGGATGGTGCTGCTGGCCGACCGCCCGATCCTGGAGCAGGCTGATATCGAGCGCTATCTGCCGCGTGGCGACATATCCGGTGCGAAGGAGGGGGCTTTGCAGTACGGCGCGGAGATGCCGGCAGAGGGGTACCGTCCGGCATTCGCGCCGGATTCTGCGTATGGCGGGGTGGTGCGTCCCTATGTGATGGCCGACTCGCACTCGGCTGAGCAACTGCGGGAATCGCTGCTTCGCTGCGGCGGCAACAAGTCGCGCGCCGCCCAGATGCTGGGGCTCACCGCTCGACAGTTTGCGTACCGCTGGCAGAAGCTGCGGCTGGATGGGTCGCCGGAGCGCTAGACGGGAGCAGGGCGGGTGGGTCCGCAGCGATTGAATCCAGCGGCCGGGGCCGCCCCGGCCTAAGATGGCAGGGCGGCCTTCGCGCCTTACCGTGGGAGTTCATCGCATATGGCTAACCTCCGCAACGATTCCCGGCCCCTGCCGATCCGTCCACGGGATGCCATTGCCGAGTTCACCGCCGTGCTCTGGCAACTCCGCTCGATCCTGATCTTCCTGGGCGTGCTGTTCGTGGTGCTGTCGCTGGCGATGCACTACGCCGGCGGCGCGGTCGATGCGGGAAGCCGGGCGCCATCGTCGCTCGGCCGAACCCTGTACTTCTGCGCGATTACCTCGCTGACCATTGGCTATGGCGACGTGATCCCGACCACGGCCCTGGGCCGCATCCTCGCACTGGCCCTAGGCGCGCTCGGCGTACTGGCAACGGGGGTGGTCACCGCCGCCGCCGTACAGGCGATCCAGACGGCGGCAAGGCGGGCGCTGACTTGATTGCCAGCGGCAAGCCGTCGAGGACCACCAGCGGCCGACATTATTTAACATAATCTACATTATGCGTATAAAGGATGTTGGCCATTATTAGATGTCACCTCCGTTGTTCCATCCGCCTATGCTGGTCAGCTTCCCATGGCCTCAGGGAGTTCGCCATGCACGGGCAAGGAACGATCACCATGAGCATGCGGGAACTGGATCGGTTGAAGGTCATTCAAGCGGTCGCAGACGGGCATCTGGCGCGCTGGCGCGCGGCTGAGCGCCTGGGTGTCAGCCCTCGTCATGTTCGCCGGATGGTGCTCCGCATGCAGGAGGACGGCCCGGGCGGCCTGGCGTCGCGCAAGCGCGGGCACGACAGCAACCGTCAATTGCCTCCGGGCCTGGAATCCCGCGTGCGCGGTCTAATCCGCGACAGCTACGCCGATTTTGGGCCCACGCTGGCATGCGAGAAGCTGCGCGAGCGCCATGGGATCGACCTGGCCAAGGAGACGGTGCGGCGGATCATGATCGACGCCGGCTTCTGGGTCCCGAGGAAGCTGCGCCCGCCCAAGGTCCACCGGCCGAGGAATCGCCGTGCCTGCGCCGAGGCGTCCGCGCTGCTCAACGGCAACGTCTGCCGCTGCACCGGCTACGGCGGCATCCGGCGCGCGGCCGCCACGCTGTTCCCCGAGGTGGCGCCCGACCGAGCACACATTCGCCTCATCGCGGCTTCACGCTGGCTGCCGATACTCGCTCCCGTTCAACTTCAGGATGGGAGCACAGACATGACGGACAGGGCAGCGGCCGGCGCGGCATTCGATGCGGACGTGACGATCGTCGGGGCGAGCTTCGCGGGGGCCGCGTGCGCGCTCGCGGCGGCGCGGGCAGGGTTGCGCGTGGTGGTGCTCGAGCGGAAGGTCGATCCGGGCGAGAAGCTGCACACGACCGGCATCGTCGTCAGGGAAGCCGCCGAGCAGACCTGGCTGCGCCACGCGCCGGCGGAATGCTTCCACCGCGTGGAACAGGTGCGGCTCTACGCGCCGAGCCTGCGCAGCCTGGCGCTGCGTGCCCCCGGCTACTACTTCCTGACCACGGACACGCCGCGCCTGATGCGTTGGCTCGCGGCGGAACTGGTCTGCCATGGCGTGGACCTGCGCCTCGGCACCGCCTTCACGGGCGCGCAGCTGTGCCAGGGCGGCTGGCACGTGCCCGGCATCGGCCGCACGCGCTACCTCGTGGGCGCCGACGGCGTGCGGTCGCGCGTCGCTGTGACGGCCGGACTGGGGCGCGTGCGGGACTTCCTGTACGGCATCGAATACGAATTCCCGGGCCTGACGCTGCCCGGGCCGGACGCGCTCCACTGTTTCGTCAGCAAACGGCTCGCGCCGGGCTACATCGGCTGGGTGGCGCGCAATCCCACCGGCGTGCAGGCCGGGCTGGCGCTGCGCCATGCCCCCGGCCGCACCTGCACGCCGGACATCGACGGCTTCCTGCAACGCGTGCGTCACCTGCTCCAGATTCCAGACGATGCCGCGCCCGGCGCCACGCGCGCGGGGCTGATTCCGTGCGGTGGCCCGGTCGCCCGGATCGCCCGCCCCGGCGTGATGCTGACCGGCGATGCTGCCGGGGTCGTGTCGCCCGTCACCGCCGGCGGCATCTATTCGGCGTGGCGCCACGGCGAGGCGATCGGGCAGGCGATGGCGGGGCACCTGCTCCACGGCGGCGTCGCGCCCGAGCGCGTGGCCCTGGAGAGCGCCCCGCGGTTTCTAACCAAGCGCGCGCTGCGCTGGCTATTCGACCGCCTGCAGTTCGACTGGCCGTTCGAGGTGCTGCTGCATACGCCGCCGCTGCGGCTTGCCGCCGAGCGCGTGTATTTCCACCGGCGCGGCGTCCGCGCCTGCTAAGATCGGCCCCACCACCACCCGAGCAGGACCCGAAGCGATGCACACCGTCGTCGTGGTCGAAGACGAAGCCGCCATCGCGGACACCATCCTCTATGCGCTACGCACCGATGGCATGCGGGCCGAGCACTACGCGCTCGGCGGCGAGGCGCTGCAGCGGCTGCGCACCGCGCCACCGGACCTCGTCATCCTCGACGTGGGCCTGCCGGACATGAACGGCTTCGAGGTCTGCCGCACGCTGCGCACGTTTTCGGATGTGCCGGTGATCATCCTGACCGCGCGCCACGAGGAGATCGACCGCATTGTCGGCCTCGAGATCGGCGCGGACGACTATGTGGTCAAGCCGTTCTCGCCACGCGAGCTGGCCGCACGGGTGCGGGTGATCCTGCGCCGCGCCGGTGGCCGAGCGGCGGCAGCCGTCCCTCCCCCTCGCTTCACCCACGATGCCGACGGCGCGCGCATCGCGTTCCTCGGGCAGTGGCTGGCCCTCACCCGCTACGAATACCGGCTGCTGGCGCTGCTCGCGCAGCAGCCCGGCCGCATCTACTCGCGCGCGCAGCTGATGGACCTCGTCTGGCACGACGCAGCCGAAACCATCGACCGTACCGTCGACACCCACATCAAGACCGTACGCGCCAAGCTGCGCGCGATCGACCCCGGCTTCGACGCGATCCGCACACATCGCGGCATGGGCTACTCGCTGGAACCCTGAGCGGTCACGACTCATGCATATCGGACTCCGCATCTTCTTCGGCTTCTTCCTGATCGTCGGGCTGGCCGCGTTCCTCACGCTGCGCGTGTTCGTGCAGGAGGTGAAGCCCGGCGTGCGCCAGTCGATGGAAGCCACGCTGGCCGATACGGCCCACGTGCTCGCGCTGCTGGCCGCCGACGACATGCAGCAGGGCCACATCGCTAACGGCGCCTTCGCGCGGCGGCTGGCCGGGCTGGCGCAGGAACCGGTCAACGCGACGATCTCGGGCGTGCGCAAGGAGAGCGTGGACTATCGCGTGACCGTCACCGATGTGCGCGGCATCGTCAGCTTCGACTCGGCGGGCACCGATGTCGGCGCCGACTACTCGCGCTGGAACGATGTCTACCGGACGCTGCGCGGCCAGTACGGCGCGCGTAGCACACGGACCGATCCGGCCGACGAGGACAGCACGGTGATGTACGTGGCCGCCCCGATCCGCACCGATGCCACGGAGGGCGGCCGCACCCTCGGCGTGCTGACCGTCTCCAAGCCGAACGCCACCATGGCGCCGTTCATTGCCCGCAGCCGCGAGAAGATCCTGCTGCACGGCCTGCTGCTGATGGGCTGCGCGTTCGGCATCGGGCTGGCATGTACGCTGTGGCTCGTGCACGGGCTACGCAAGCTGCAACGCTATGCGCGCGCGGTGGCCGTCGGGCAGCGCGCCGAGATGCCGCTGCGCGGCGCGGGCGAACTCGCCGAACTGGGCCGCGCGGTGGAGACCATGCGGCTGCGGCTCGAGGACAAACAATACGTCGAGCACTACATCCACACGCTGACGCACGAGATGAAAAGCCCGCTGGCGGCCATCGGCGGGGCGGCTGAGCTGTTGCAGGAGGAGGTGCCGCCCGCTGACCGCCGGCGCTTCGCCGCCAATATCCAGGGCCAGACGCGCCGGCTGGAACTGATGATCGGCAAGCTGCTGACGCTGGCCGCCGTCGAGCAGAAGCAGCAAATCGAGGCCAGCGAGCCGGTGGCGTTGCTGCCGCTGCTTGCGCAACTCGTGGAGGAATCCGAGCCGCGCGCACGCCAGCGCAATGTGACGCTGCAACTGCGGACGGTGCCACCCGACGAGGCGGCGCCCGTGGTCGAGGGCGAGCCGTTCCTGCTGCGCCAGGCGCTCGCGAACCTGATCGAGAACGCCATCGATTTCTCACCGGCGCACGGCACGGTGGACATCGCGGTGGTGGGCGAGCCCTGCGCGGCGGGCGCCGCCATCGTCCGCATCGACGACGACGGCCCCGGCATCCCGGACTATGCCCTGCCTCGGCTGTTCGAACGGTTCTACTCGCTGCCCCGGCCGGACGGGCGCGACAAGAGCACCGGGCTGGGCCTCTGCTTCGTGCGCGAGGTGGCGGCGCTCCATCGCGGCCATGTCACCGTCGCGAACCGCGCGGGCGGCGGGGCCTGCGCCACGCTGTCACTGCCTGCCGCACGCCGATGAGGTCGCGGCGATATTGGAAATGATTTTCATTCTTATTCTTCATGCGAGCATAGGACAGCCCTGCTCCGACACACCAACGCACGACCTGTGCGATCGCAGCGGGTCTCGGACTTCCAATTTCAATCTAGGTGCCACCTCGATAGCACGGTTGACCTAAGTCAACGAGGCACGGATACGACCGGGATCTCGCGCCCGCCTGCTTCGCTTTCCTCTATGCACGCGAGATATCCGAAGCAACCAAGTACACAGCGCTATCGTTTCCTCAAAGGCCACCTTAAACAAATGCAAATTGCGTGTCCGGCGGGCGTGTCGCACAGTCTCCCTCAACAGAACCTGATACAGAAACAGGAGGAGACCATGCTGCGAATAATGCTCGCCGGCGCGCTATTCGCGCTGGTCCACGGGGCGGCCCTTGCCGACACCTATCCATCTCGACCTGTCAGGCTGCTGGTGGGCTATGCGCCGGGTGGGCCGGTCGACACTGCCGCGCGCATCTATGCTGACTACCTCGGCCGCGTGCTCAAGCAGCCCGTGATTGTCGATAATCGCGCCGGCGCCAGCGGTGCCATCGCGGCCAGCATGACGACAAGCGCCAAACCGGACGGCTACACGCTCTACTTCGTGGCCAGCCCCACCATGACGATGACACCGCTCATCCAGAAATCGGTCAACTTCAAGCCGGCACAGGATTTCACCTATATCGGCCTGATCACCGACTACACGAATGTCCTGCTAATCAACAAGGACTTTCCGGCCAAAAACGTCGAGGAACTGGTCTCGTATGCGCGCAAGCATCCTGGCGACGTGAGCTTCGGTTCGGCGGGTGTCGGCGCGTCGAACCATCTCTCGGCCGAACTGCTGGCGCAGATGACAGGTGTCAAGATGCTGCACGTGCCTTACAAGGGCAATGCGCCCGCCATGGCCGATGTCATCAGCGGCAAGGTGACCTTCATGTTCGACATCACCGGTACGGCCATCGGCCATATCCAGGGTGGCAAGGTTCGTGCCCTGGCCGTCACGTCGAAGACGCGCAATGCCGCGCTGCCGAATGTCCCCACGCTGGTCGAATCCGGGCTCAAGCAGTATGACCTGACAGGCTGGTATGGCCTCGTGGGTCCGCTCGGGATGCCCGCCGATGTGACCGAGCGTCTCGTGAAAGCCCAGCAGACGGTAGGCCAGGACCCGGCCTTCCGGACACGGATGTCCGACGGCGGCTACGACCTCAATGTAACGGGCCCGGCTCCGCTGCAGCAGCGCATCAAGAAGGAGCTCGCGCTCTGGGGCAATGTCGTCAAGACGGCGAATATCGAAGTGGAATAGCGACATGGCGGCCAGCTCTGGCAGTTCCGCGCCGGTGAAGTACCGCTTTCCCGATGGCGAATTGCCGCGCCGCTTGGCGGCCCGTACACTGCGAGGTGCCGGACTGTCTCCGGCCCCAAAGGACCCCATTCCAACCAAGGACTTGAGCGAGATGCCGCAGGACCGAGAGATCGCACAACGGATCAGCGATATCCCCCGCCACTGGGCAACCTGCACCCCGGACAACGTCGCGGTGTACGAGGGCGAGCGCACGGTGCGCTTTGCGCAGCTCTGGGACGGTGTCGCGCTGGCCCAGCGCTATCTGGAGGCGCAGGGCGTCGGTGCTGGCGATCGCGTGCTGATCATCAGCGAAAATTGCCTGGCCCTGATCACGCTGGTCTTTGCCCTGTCGGAACTCGGCGCGTGGCCTGTCGTCACCAATGCCCGCCTGACGGCGCGTGAGATCGAGGAAATCCGCGCGCATTGCAGGCCAAGGCTGATGCTCTTCACCCACGCCGCCTCGCCCGATGCCTTGCGCCATGGCCTGCGCTACCGCGCCCGCGAAATCGCGCCACCGGGGCTGGGTCCGCTGATGGCGGCCGACGTGGACGAAGGCAGCGAGCGCGAGCCGGCGGAGCTTGCGCGTGACGTAGCGGCACTGATCTACACGTCTGGCACCACAGGCCAGCCGAAGGGCGTGATGGTCACGCATCGCGGCTTGCTGCACTATGCCCGCGTGACAGCCGAAAGCCGCAAGATGGGGCCCGAGGACTGCGCCTATGCGGTCATGCCGATGTCCCATATCTTTGGCCTGGCCACGCTGCTGCTCGCCACCTTCCAGGCCGGCGGCAGCCTGTACCTGGCGGCCCGCTTCAACGTCAACGATGCCTGCGCCGCGCTGCAGCGCGACGCGATTTCCATTCTGCAAGGCGTGCCCGCGATGTTCAGCCGCATCCTTGCACACCTGAACAAGCAAGGCGTGGCAACGCTGCATTCGCCACGGCTACGCTACCTGTACACCGGTGGCGGGCCCCTCGAGCCCACGCTCAAGCGCAATGTCGAAGCGACATTTGGCCAGCCGCTGCACCACGGCTACGGCATGACCGAATATGCCGGTTCGCTGTTCATCACGCGCATGGACCGGCCGCGCAGCGACTGTTCCGCCGGCGAGATCGTCGAGGGCGCGGAACTGCGCGTGGTCGGGCCGAACGGCGAGCCTGTGCCGCAAGGCACACCAGGAGAGCTCTGGGTGAGAGGGCCAGGCGTCATGCGCGGTTACTATCGCGCGCCGGCGCAGACGGCCGAAGCCCTGCGCCCGGACGGGTGGCTCAACACGGGCGACATCGGGCGCCTCGGCCCCGACGGCGCGCTATTCATCGTCGGCAGGACGCGCGACCTGATCATTCGCTCGGGCTTCAGTGTCTATCCGATAGAGGTGGAGGCGGTCATCAACTCCCATCCGTCGGTGCGCCTGTCTGCCGTGGTCGGCAATCCGACGGAAGATGGCAATGAGGAAATCATTGCATTTGTCGAACTCCGCGAAGGTGAAACGTTCGATGCCGCGGAGCTTCACGCCTACCTTGCCGAGCGGCTGTCACCGTACAAACGTCCGGCACGCATCGTGCGCGTGTCCGCGATACCCACCACGGCAAGCGGCAAGCTTCACAAACACCAGCTGCGAGGTATGGTCGCCGAACTGTCCTGACGGCGCGGCAACAGTCAGGCCGGATTACCGATGCCGTCCTCGACCAGCAGGTCGACGAGCTTGCGTGCGAATACCGGCAGCGCATCGAGGTCCGCCACGCAGATCTGGAGCTTGCGCTCCGCCCAGTCGTCCTCGATCTGCACAATGTTGAGCGCCATCGTTTGCGCATGGCGCCGTGCCGTGCTTTCGGGCAGCACGCCGATACCGACATTGGCCTCGATCATGCGCCCGGCCGTCTCGAAATTGCTGACCTGGATGCGCCAGTTCAGCGTGCGCTGCAGGTCGGCGGCGGCACGTTTCAGGAAGTTATGGATCGCGCTTTCCTCGGGCAGACCCACGAAATCGTAGTCCAGCGTATCGACGAAGCGCACCCGCTTGCGCTGGGCAAGCGGGTGACTCAGCGCGGTCGCGAGCACGAGCCGGTCGAGGCGGTATGGCATCACTTCAAGACCTTCCATGTTCACGCCCCCGGCGGCGATGCCGATATCGACCATGCCCTCCTGCACGGCCCTAACGATATCCGGGCTGAGCCGTTCCCGGATATCGACTGTCACATCGGGGTGATTGACGAGGTACGTGCGCAGCACGCCGGGCAGGAACTCGCTCATCGCCGTGGTATTGGCGAATACGCGCACGTGTCCCTTGATGCCCGATGCAAATTCCTGCAAGTCCCCGCTCAGTTGCTCGATCTGGCGCAGCACGCGGCGCGCGTGCACGAGCAATGTTTCCCCTGCGGGTGTGACCTTGACGCCCTGGCTGCTGCGGCTCAACAGCTTGACGCCGACCTGGTTTTCAAGGTTCTTGATGCGCGTGCTTGCCGCCGGCAAGGACAGGTGACAACGTTCTGCACCGCGGGTCAAGCTGCTGGCCTCCACGATATGCGTGAAGAGATTCAGATCGACCAGATCGAAGCGCATGACGTTGTCTCCATAGTAGTCGTCAATTATCCCTCGATTGCGGGCGTCTTTTCTATTCTCGCAATCACGGGGGCTTCATGTCAGGCGAATGCCGGTTTCAAAACATGCAAATAGCCGGGCGGCCGCACATCGGTCAAGCTATATCCTCGAACACGCATGGAGGCATCGAATGGCAGACGAAGAAACCTTGCTCGTGGAGGTCGTGGAAGGTGTCGCGACACTGACGCTCAACCGGCCGCAACAGAAGAACGCGCTGAACTTCCCCATGCGTGACGCGCTGCGCGAGGCCGTACAGCGCATCCGCGCCGACCGTACGGTGTGCGCCGTGGTATTGCGCGGCGCGGGGACCGACTTCTGTTCCGGCGGCGACATTCGCGCCATGAACGCTATCGAGGCCGATGCCGGGCGAAACCGCGTGGACGACCTGCACGGCTGGATCGCCATGCTCATCGACCTGGACCGCCCCGTCGTGGCGGCGGTCGATGGCGTGGCGTACGGCGCCGGCTTCAGCCTGGCCCTGCTCGCAGATTTTATCGTGGCATCGCCGCGCGCACGCTTCTGCATGCCGTTCATGAACGTCGGACTCGTGCCCGACTGCGCCGCGCTGTACACGCTGCCGCGTGTGGTGGGCATGGCGCGGGCCAGGGATCTGGTATTCAGTGCGCGCGCGATCGGCGCGGAGGAAGCGCGTCAGATCGGCGCCGTCTTCGAGATCGTGCAGCAGGACCAGCTTCACGCACGTGCCGACCAGCTGGCGCGGAGCCTGGCCAGCGCCTCTCCGGTGGCGTTCGGCCTGGCCAAGCGCGCACTGAACCAGTCGATCGGCAGCGACGTGCGTACAATGCTGGAGCTCGAATCGCTCGGGCAAGGCATTGCGTTCACCACCGCCTATCACCGCGAGGCCGTACGCCGCTTCAAGGCCAAGGAGCCACCGCTGTTCCAGTGGCCCGCCTCCTTGTCCAGTTAGGGGCGTGCGGCGCCGCCCACTTCAGCCGGAAGTGATGCCGGCGGTCTGGATCACCTTTCTCCACTTCTCGATTTCGCTGTGGAGCCGCTGGCGCATTTGCTCCTGGCTGCCGGGGTCCGCTTCGGCGCCGGCCTGAAGCAGCCGCTGACGCACGCCGGCATCGTTCATCGCGATATTGAAGTCAGCGTTGATCTTGCCGAGGACCGGCTTGGGCACATGGGCTGGCGCGAACAGCGCCGCCCATGAATAGGCCTCGTAGCCAGGCAGGCCCGATTCCGCGACGGTCGGCACGTCGGGCAGCATGTCGAGCGCTTGCGGCTGGCCACGCCGAGCACCTTGATGCGTCCGGACTTGATATGTTGCAGCGCGGTAGGCGCGTCGCTGAACATCAGCTGCACCTGGCCGCCGAGCAGGTCGTTCATGGCCGGACCACTGCCCTTGTAAGGGATGTGCTGCAGCTTCGTGCCGGCTTCCATATTGAACAGTTCGCCCGCCAGATGCGTGCCGCCGCCATTGCCCGATGATCCGTAAGCAAGCGTCCGGCCGCCCTGCTTCGCATACGCAATCAGTTCCTTGATGTTGTTGGCAGGCACCGACGGATGCGCGACGACGAAAACCGGGAACATTGCCGCGAAGCTGACCGGCGCGAAGTCCTTCTCGATGTCGTAGGGCAGCCTGCCCATCAGCGTTGGATTGACGGCGTGATGGATCGAGCCAAGGAACAGCGTGTAGCCGTCGGGCGCCTCCTTGGCCGCGACGGTAGCGCCGATCGTGCCGCCTGCACCGGCGCGGTTGTCGATGACGACCGGGTATTGCCACATTTCGCCAAGCTTCTGGCTGAAAATGCGCGCCGTGCTGTCCACCGGACCGCCTGGCGGAAATGGCACGATCAAACGCACCGGCTTGGCGGGCCACGCATCGGTGGCGAGCGCGGAAAGCGGACGCGCGGCGATGCCCAGCAGGCCGGTGGCGATGAGCCGTCTGCGCATGGCGGAGGAACAGGTCATATTGAGTCTCCTTGGGTCGACATCGAACCGGCCTGCTCCTGCAGCACGCGCTTGAGGATCTTGCCGTTGTTATTGGTGGGCAGTTCGGCAAGCGCCACGATGCGCGCGGGGCGCTTGTACGGGGCCAGGCGGCTGTGCAGGTGGCTCTGCAGGGCGGTGAGCTCCAGCGCGGCGCCGGGACGCAGTTCCACGAAGGCCACTATTTCCTCATTGCCGTCGCTTTCGGAGCATCCGACCACCGCCGAGCGCTGGATGCTTGGATGGGTGTTGAGCGCGTTTTCCACCTCCGCCGGATACACGTTGAAGCCGGAGCGGATGATCATCTCCTTGAGGCGGCCCACCACGAAGAGCGCGCCGTCGGCGTGCATCTCGCCAAGATCGCCGCTGGCATACCAGCCGCCCTTGCGCATCACCGCCGCGGTGGCGGCGGGATCGCGGAAGTAGCCGGGCATCAGCCCCCTGCCCCGCAGCCAGAGTTCACCGCGCTCGCCCAGCGGCAACGGTTGCCCTGTCACGGGATCGGTCACCTGTACCTCGGCCTCGGCCACCGCGTAGCCCGCGCTGGTATCGGCACGCTGCTCGCCAAGGCGCGTCACGTGGACCGATCCGGCATACTCGGACAGCCCATAGCCATGGTGCAGCGTCAGGCCGAAGGTCGCCTCCACTCTTTGCTTGAGCGCCAGGTCCAATGGACCCGCCCCGGTATAGAGGTACCGCAATGCCGGCGCGGCAGGTTGCGTGATGCCTTGCTGCTGCAGATGCGCCAGCAGGCGCGAGAACAGCGTGGGCGGACCTTGCAGCTGCGTGACGCCGTGGTGGGCCAGCGCATCGAGAAGATCGGCGGGATCGTATTGCGGACGCATCACCAGCTGCGCCCCGGCCAGCAAGGAACTCAGAAGCACGGTTCCGAGGCCGAAAATGTGGGTCATCGGCACGAACGCATAGCTTCGGTCCACGGGGCCCAGCGCTCGGGCATCGCGGGTCACGCGGGCGAAATGAATCAGGGCGTCGTGCGTCAGCATCACGCCCTTCGGTTCGCCGGTGGTGCCCGACGTGAAGATCAGTGCGGCAACCTGGTCGCGCAGCGGTTGCGCTTCGGGTACGGCATCTTCGCGCACCGCGGCGCGCTCCATGCCGGGCAACGCCGAAGGCACGGCGTTGAAGCGACGCGCGTGCGCGGTGGCGGCACGCGAGGCCGCGGCAGTGAAGTAGACCACGCGGGCATCGGCCCTGGCGGCGAAGGCATCGATCTCGCCAGGCGCCATGCGTGCATTGACGCCGCACGACCACGCGCCCACGCGGCTGCAGGCCAGGATCAGCGCGGCGTGCTCTGGACAGTTCTCCGCGACGCCCATGACGCGATCGCCCGGCCTGACGCCAAGTGCCTGCAACTCCGCCTCTGCCGCATCGGTCAATGCGCCCAGATCGGCAAAGGTCAGGCTGCGGCCGTCCGGCAAATGGATGAACGGTTGATCGGGTGCCTCGGTCAACCAATGGTCAAGCAGCTGATGGATTCGCGTGGTCACGCTGGCCGTCCTTTGCAATGCGGGGGAGTGATCGGCGCAGCATGACCGTAAAGCCCTTCCGGCGCCATTCGTAAATGGCAAGGGGCGCCTTTGACGGACTGAAACCCGCGTGGCGCCCGCATTGCGCCGCATATTCCGCATTATCAAAGGCCGGATTCGGCAATCTCGAACCAGCGTGCCGCGCGGGCCCCTAAAATCGGCTTCACTGACCGGAGACAGATTCATGGACCTGCGTTTCACCAGAGAAGAAGAGGCCTTCCGCCAGGAAGTCAGCGCCTTTGTCCAGGCGCGGCTGCCGACCGATATCCGCGACAAGGTGCTCGGCCACCACCGCGTGGAGAAAGACGACTACGTGCGCTGGCATCGCGTTCTGCATGCGCACGGTTGGGGCGCGCCGAACTGGCCGAAGGAATGGGGCGGCACGGGCTGGAACGCAATGCAACGGCTGATATTCGAAATCGAGACGCTGCGTGCCGGCGCGCCGCGCCTGCTGCCATTCGGACTCACGATGATCGGTCCGGTACTGATGAAGTATGCAAGCCGCGAGCACAAGGAGCGCTTCCTGCCGCGCATCCCGACCGTGGAGGACTTCTGGTGCCAGGGCTATTCGGAACCGGGCGCCGGCTCCGATCTTGCATCGCTTCGGACGCGTGCCGTGCGCCACGGCGACAGGTACATCGTCAACGGGCAGAAGACATGGACGACCATGGCCCACTTCGCCGACTGGATCTTCTGCCTCGTGCGGACCGACCCGGAAGCGAAGGCCCAGGAGGGCATCTCGATGCTGCTGATCGACATGAAATCCCCTGGCGTCACCGTGCGCCCGATCAAGACGCTCGACGGCAGCCATGACGTCAATGAGACCTGGTTCGAGGATGTCGAAGTCCCGGTCGAGAACCTGCTCGGCGAGGAAAACAAGGGCTGGACCTACGCCAAGTACCTGCTTGGCCATGAGCGTACCGGCATTGCCGGCATCGGTCACTGCTATCGCGAGCTGGACCAGCTCAAGCACTACGCCGCCGTGGCAACCGACGGCCGCGGACGCCCACTGATCGAAGAACCGCGCATGCGCGACAAGATCGCCCGCATCGAGATCGACCTGATGGCGCTCGAGATGCTGCTGCTCCGCGTGGCCACCCAGGCCGCCGGCACACCGGGCCCCGAGGCGTCGCTCGTCAAGATCCGTGGTTCCGAACTGCAGCAGGACATCGCCATGTTGCAGATGGAAGTCGCCGGCCCGAACGGCTGGCCATACTCGCCAGAATGGATGGAGTCCGGCGCGCCCCAGCCGGTCATCGGTCCGGATTGGGCCGCACCCGCCGCATCGACCTACTATGACATGCGCAAAACCACGATCTACGGCGGCTCGACCGAGGTCCAGAAGAACATCATCTCGAAGATGATCATCGGTTTCTAAGCGAAAGGACGACAGGCATGGATTTCACCTACAGCGAAGAACAGCAGATGCTGGCCGACAGCCTGCGTCGCTTTGTCGCATCCGAGTGCACCTTCGAGACGCGCCGCCGCAATGCGCGCGAGCATGGCAGCTTTGACCGTGCGGTCTGGTCGTCACTGGCCGAGATTGGGGTGCTCGGCCTTGCCGTGCCAGCGGAGTACGGCGGCGTTGGCGAAGGTCCGGCAAGCCAGGCCGTCGTGCAGCGCGAGCTGGGCCGGGGGCTCGTACAGGAACCCGTGATTCCGGGCGCGGTCATTGCCACGGCGATCCTCAGGCAATTCGCACCGGCCGCGCTGCAGGCCGAATGGCTGCCCGCGCTCGCGAATGGCGAGAAGGTATTTGCCGTGGCCTATCTCGAGCCGACCACACGCTATCGCGCCGATACCGCGCATGCCGAGGCCCGGAAGCAGGAGGCGAACGGCTACGTGCTGAACGGAACCAAATCGGTCGTATGGCATGGTGACGCCGCCGACACCTATCTCGTCTCCGCGAAGCTGGACGGCGTACTGGCCCTGTTCCTGATGCGGCGCGATGCGCCCGGACTAACCGTGTCCGGCTATCCGACCATGGATCGCCTGTCGGGCGCCGACCTGAAACTCGTCGACGTGCCCGTAACGCTGGTGACGACGAACGGCCTCGATGCCCTCGAACTTGGTCTCGACCACGGCATCGCCGCGCAGTGTGCCGCCGCGGCGGGCACCATGGAGCGGCTGATCGAGATCACCGCCGAATACCTTGCAACACGCAAGCAGTTCGGCAAGCCGCTGGCATCGTTCCAGGCGCTGCAGCACCGCGTGGCGGAGATGCTGATGCAGAAGGAACTGGCGCTGTCGATGGCCTATGTTGCCGCACAGGGGCTGGATGCCACCGATATCGCCGAGCGCCGCCGCAAGGTGTCGGCTGCGAAGGTCGTCACGGCCAGGGCCGCACGATTCGTCGGCCAGCAGGCGGTGCAACTGCATGGCGGCATGGGCATGACCGACGAGCTAGAGGTCGGCGACTATTTCAAAGCGCTGACCATGGTCGACGTGCTGCTGGGCGACACCGACCTTCACATGGAACGCTACACCGAAGCCATGGCGGCCTGACAGGACCCGCAAACGGATGAATATCGATGACCATCAATAGCAAGGCCTATATCGTCGGCGCCTACGAGCATCCGACCCGCAAGGCACCGGACAAGACCGTGCCGCAACTACACGCCGAATGCGCCAAAGGCGCCCTCGAAGATGCCGGCCTGACGCTGTCCGATGTCGACGGCTACTTCTGCGCGGGCGACGCACCCGGCCTCGGCATGGTCAACATGGTGGACTACCTCGGCCTGAACGTGCGCCACGTGGACTCCAGCGAGATGGGCGGTTCGTCCTATATCGCGCATGTCTCGCATGCTGCGCAGGCCATCGCCGCTGGCAAGTGCAACGTGGCGTTGATCACGCTGGCCGGCCGGCCGCGCTCGGAAGGTTCGAGCGGCACGCAGGCGCGCAACTGGGGCGCGAACCTGCCGGACCAGCCGTTCGAAACTCCGTTCAATGCTGTCACGGTCAACCTGTATGCGATGGTCGCCCAGCGGCATATGTACGAGTTCGGCACCACGCCCGAGCAACTCGCATGGATCAAGGTGGCGGCATCCCATCATGCGCAGCACAACCCGCATGCGATGTTACGTGAGGTGGTGACCGTCGAAGACGTGCTGAACTCCCCGATGATTTCCGACCCGCTGCACAGGCTCGACTGCTGCGTGGTATCGGACGGCGGCGGCGCGCTCCTCGTGGCGCGCCCGGAGATCGCGGCCACGCTCAAGCGCCCGAAGATCAAGATCCTGGGTGCGGGCGAGCATGTGAAGGGCCTGCTGGGCGGACAGGTGGATCTGTCATGGTCCGCGGCGCGAATCTCCGGCGCCGCGGCCTTTGCCGAAGCCGGTGTCACCCCGGCCGACATCAAGTACGCATCGATCTACGACAGCTTCACGATCACCGTGCTGATGCAGCTCGAGGATCTCGGCTTCTGCAAGAAGGGCGAAGGCGGCAAGTTCGTGATGGACGGCAACCTGATCTCCGGCGTTGGCAAGCTGCCCGTCAACACGGATGGCGGCGGCCTCTGCAACAACCATCCGGCCAACCGCGGCGGGATCACGAAGGTGATCGAGGCCGTGCGCCAGTTGCGGGGCGAAGCCAATCCGGCTGTGCAGGTGAAGAACTGCAACCTGGCGCTGGCCCAGGGGACCGGCGGCTACATGGGCTCGCGCCATGGCTCCGCCACCCTGATCCTCGAACGCGAATAAAAGGGAGACAACCGATGACCACGCCTTATGTCCCGACCCTGTACAAAGCGCCCGACGAGCTGCCGGACAACGCTGCGTTCTGGCAGGCCGCGCGCGAAGGCCAGCTCCTGGTCCGCCATTGCACCGCCTGCGGCAAGCCCCATTGGTATCCCCGCGTGCTGTGCCCGTTCTGCATGGGGGAAACCGAATGGAAGACCGCAACTGGACTCGGCGAAGTCTATTCGTACAGCATCACGCGACGCGCTGGCCCGCATCCATTCTGCATCGCCTATGTGAGGCTCGACGAAGGGGTAACGATGCTGACCCATATCGTCGATACGGACCTCGATAGCGTTCGGATCGGGCAGCGCGTCAAGGTCCGGTTTGCCGAGACCGATGGCGGCCCACCCGTGCCGGTCTTTGCGCCGGCCTGAGCGGCGCAGCACGCGAAATACCAACACTCTCCTTGCTGTGCAAGGGAATGACAGGAAACGGAAATGACGCAGATGATGGATGGAAAGGTAGTGGTGGTGACGGGCGCCGGTGGCGGAATCGGCCGGGAGATGGCATTGGCCATGGCCGCAGAGGGGGCCTGCGTGGTCGTCAACGACATTGGCACGTCCACCAGCGGAGAGGGACAGGACTCCGGTCCCGCCCAGAACGTGGTGCGAGAGATCCGCGACGCCGGCGGACGCGCGGTTGCGAACACGGATAGCGTCGCCGAAGCGGCTGGCGCAGCGCGTATCGTCGAATGCGCCGTGGACAGCTTCGGCCGCATCGACGGCGTGGTCAACAACGCCGGGATTCTGCGCGACCGCTTCTTCCACAAGATGGGCCAGGACGAATGGGATGCGGTGATCCGGGTACACCTGTACGGCAGCTACTATATGAGCCGTGCCGCCGCCACGCATTTCAAGGAACAGGAATCGGGCGCGTTCGTCCATATGACATCGACATCCGGCCTGATCGGCAACCTGGGCCAGGCCAACTACTCCGCGGCCAAGCTCGGATTGGTGGCACTATCCAAGAGCATCGCGCTGGACATGCAAAAGTTCAACGTGCGGTCGAACTGCATTGCGCCCTTTGCCTGGAGTCGCATGATCGGGTCGATTCCCACCGACACGCCCGAACAGCAGGCACGTGTTGCCAAGATCCAGCAGATGACCCCGAACAAGATTGCGCCGTTGGCCGTGTATCTGCTGTCGGATGCCGCCTCCGAGGTCAACGCGCAAGTCTTCGCGGTACGCAACAACGAGATCTTCGTCATGAGCCAGCCACGCCCGCTGCGTTCCGTGCATCGCAGCGAAGGCTGGACGCCCGCATTCATCGCAGAGCACGGCATGCCGGCGCTCAAGGCGTCCTTTGTGCCGATGGATCGTTCGGCCGATGTGTTCTGCTGGGATCCGGTGTAGGCACGGAGCCGCCATGACGAACCCTTTCGATTCGACCAACGGGCTGCCTCCGCCGTCCCCGCAGACCGGCGCACTGAGCCATATCCGCGTACTGGATCTGTCGCGCGTGCTGGCGGGCCCGTGGTGTACGCAGAACCTCGCCGACATGGGCGCCGATGTCATCAAGATCGAAAAGCCCGGCGCAGGCGACGACACCCGCCACTGGGGCCCGCCCTATCTTGGCGGCGATAACGTTGGCGGCGATAACGGCCCGGCGCGCCAGGCCAGCTACTTCGCCGCGTGCAATCGAAACAAGCGTTCGGTGACCGTCGACATCGCCACGCCCGACGGACAGAAGCTGATCCGCGATCTGGCAATGAAGAGCGACGTCGTCATTGAAAACTACAAGACCGGCGGGCTGAAGCGCTACGGGCTCGACTACGAGACGCTCGGCGCGCTGAACCCGCGTCTGATCTACTGCTCGATCACGGGCTTTGGCCAGACCGGACCCTATGCGGCGCGTCCCGGATACGATCTGCTGATCCAGGCGATGAGTGGCCTGATGAGCATCACCGGGCAGGCCGACGGCGAACCCGGCGCCGGACCGATGCGGGTCGGTGTCGCCGTGATCGACGTGTTCACTGGAATGTATGCCACGACGGCGATCCTGGGCGCGCTCGAGGCGCGCCACCACACGGGGCGTGGGCAGTGCATCGATATTGCCCTGCTCGATGTCGCCATGGCGGTGCTGGCGAACCAGAGCGCGGGCTACCTGAACGCTGGCGTGGTACCGACACGCCAGGGCAACGTGCATCCAAGCGTCGTTCCCTATCAGGATTTCCCGACGCAGGATGGCAACATGCTGCTGGCCATCGGCAATGACGGGCAGTTCGCGCGTTTCTGTGAGGTGGCCAACGTCGACTGGGCCCGCGACGAGCGCTACGCCACGAATAGCAATCGTGTCACCCATCGCGGGAAGCTGATTCCGATGATGTGCGAGATCACACGGACCAAGCCGACCAGCGAGTGGGTCGGTCTGCTCGAAGCCGCGTCGGTGCCCTGCGGCCCGATCAACAATATTGCACAGGCGTTTGCGGACGATCATGTCCAGCATCGCGGGCTTCGCGTCGAACAATACCGCTACCCGTCTTCGGAATCCCCCTCGTCGGACGCCGTGAACCGGATCTATACCTCGGCCAGCCCCTTGCGGCTGTCCGAGACGCCGACCACCCTTCGCCACGCGCCACCGGCGCTCGGCCAGCATACGGAAGAGGTGCTGCGCGACTGGCTCGATCTTGGCGCTCAGGAGGTCGCGGACCTGCGCGCCAGAGGCATCCTGTAGTACAGGTCGATTCAAATGTCATACCCGTGGCCGGCCCGATCTTCAACAATCAATCCTTGCCAGCCCCTTTGCTCTTCGTCCCGGCAGTGAACACACCGTCGTCGTATGCGGTGCAATACGTGCGCCAATCTTCGTCGGCTTGCGACGCGCACTGCTGGGCGATCTCGATCAACGCCCCCGGCCATTTCTTCTGGCTGCCGAACGCGATCAGCTCGTCGATCACGGCTGAGCCTTGCCGGCCACCACTGCGAAGCTGCGCCCAGGCAGTCAGTTCGGCCATGTTCTTCATCACCAGTTCGAGACGAGGCAGCTTGCCGTTCCAGCCGGCGAGTGCGACGCGGTCGTCTACAGGCTGCAGGGCACGCAGGATATAGGGCCTTCCCTCCAGCATCACCGCACGCAGAAATGCGGCCGGGACAGCCTGCGACCACCATTCGACCTCCACCACGCGCTGCGCTTCACTCTCCCAGCCAGGCTGCTGATTGTGCAAATGGCGCGCCACCGCCGACGGCGCTGCCTCCTTCAGGTCGAGCAAATAGTTCCCATTCGGCGATCCCTTGCCTTCGATCAGGATCACGTACCGGTCCAGTCCCAGGCTGCCAGTGCCGGCGATCCGCCGGGCCACATCCAGCATCCGGTAGAACCCCGGGTTATCTTGCGTGCGCGCAAATTCGGCCATGAAGGCGGCGACCTTTTCGCGCTGCTTCCCAGTGACCGGCAGTGCCTTCTTGCCGTCGAGACGCAGGATGCGCTTCCGCCCCTTGAGTTCCGTGCGCCGATCCAGCAGGTCGACCCGCGCGCGCCCCTTCAGTTGATCAAGGAGTTCACCTACCATGCCCTCGGCCGTATCCCGCTCTATCCAGCGCGCTTTTCCTGTGCGCAGCGTCGCCGTATAGGCTTCCAGGGCGGTGTAACAGAGCGCCATGGCCTCGGCGCGGCTGACACCAAGAGACGCGGTGCCAACCAGAACGCTGGTCAGAAAACGCACCAGTTCCCAGGTACATGGGGCCAGGCAGGCTTCGTCGAAATCGTTGATATCGAAATAGACCAGGCGGTTGTCACCCTTATAGCTGCCGAAGTTCTCGAAGTGCAGGTCACCGCTGATCCACGCGAGCGGGGACTTTCGCAGGACATCGGCGGCCGGCAGCCTTTCGTAAAAGAGATGACAGGTACCTCGGAGAAAGGCGAAGGGTCCGGCTCGCATGAGCTTGTACTTAAGGCTCAGGCGTTCCGGATCCCGTCCCGCGTTGAACGTGGCGATATGCGACGCAATATCCGTCATGCCTTGCCTCCGATAATGGTGTTCCGTACCTGGGTTTCGAACGATAAGTTTAGTGTGTCGATAAGAATGCCGGCGCCTTCCATGAACGTAGCCCATCGGCGCGCCAACCCGGGATGTGCCTGAAAAGCCGCTTGCCCTTCGTCAGCCGTGCATGGCCGACAGAAACTGCTGCAGTTCCGGCGTTCGTGGGCTGCCGAAGACCTGCTCGGGCGTGCCGGCCTCGTGCACCCTGCCCTGGTGCATGAAGACGATTCGGTCGCTGACCTTGCGCGCAAAGTTCATCTCATGCGTGACCATGATCAGTGTCATGCCGTCGGCGGCGAGCGACTCGACCACACTCAGCACCTCTCCCACCAGTTCCGGGTCCAGCGCCGAAGTGATCTCGTCGCACAGCAGCACGGCCGGGTCCATCGCCAGCGCGCGGGCAATCGCCACGCGTTGCTGCTGTCCGCCACTAAGCTGGTCGGGGTGGCTGTCGAACTTCTCGCCCAGGCCAACGCGTTGCAGCAGTGCCTGCGCGCGCCGGCGCGCATCCGCCTTCGGCACGTCCTTGACCAGCGTGGGCGCGAGCATCACGTTCTGGCCTACGGTCAGGTGCGGGAACAGGTTGAAGTTCTGGAAGATCATGCCGACGTTCTGCCGCAGTTCGCGCATCGCCTTCGCGTCGCCGTGGCGCAGCACCTGGCCGTCGATCGACAGCTTGCCTTGCTGGAAAGCCTCGAGCCCGTTCAGGCAGCGCAGCAGCGTGCTCTTGCCGGAGCCGCTGCGGCCGATGATGCAGACAACCTCCCGCCGGCCGATCTGCAAATCGATGCCCTTCAGGACTTCATTCTCGCCGTACTGCTTATGGAGGCCCGCGATGTCGACGAGGGCGAATGGCTGGCTGGTAGCGTGTGACGTGGTGGACATGGATATGCGGCTCGGTAAGGTCTTGGCCTGGTAGTCGGTGGAAATCGCCGTGGCGATGCTGCCCGCGGATTCAGGCATGCACCCGCCACCTGCGTTCGAGCCTGCGGCTCCAGAGCGACAGCGGGAAGCACAGTGCGAAATACAGCAACGCGACGCAGCCATAGACCAGGAAGGGCTGGAAGGTCGCGTTCGAGATCATCTGCCCGGCCTTGGTCACCTCGACGAAGCCGATCACCGAAGCCAGCGCGGTGCCCTTGACAACCTGCACCATGAAGCCCACCGTCGGCGCCACCGCGATGCGCGCCGCCTGCGGCAGGATCACGTAGCGCAATTGCTCGCGCAGGTTCAGCGCAAGGCTGGCCGATGCTTCCCACTGCCCGCGCGGAATCGCATCGACACAGCCGCGCCAGATCTCGGTCAGGTAGGCGCTGGCATAAAGCGTGAGACACAATGCGGCGGCGAACAGCGCCGAGGTTTCAATGCCGATCAGCGCCAGCCCGAAATAGGCCAGGAAAAGCTGCATCAGCAATGGCGTGCCCTGAAACAGCTGGACGTACCACGCAATGCCCCGCCCTGCCCCCGGCACCCTGGCAATGCGCGCCACCAGCAACAGCAGGCCGACGATGCCGCCGCCGACGAAAGCAATCAGCGACAGTCCAACGGTCCAGCGCAGCGCCAGAAGCAGGTTGCGGAAGATGTCCCACAGTGAAAACTCGATCATTGCCGTCTCCCGTCAGCGTCCGAACAAAAAGCGCGGCCCGATCCAGTTCAGGGCCTGGCGCACCGCGACGGCCAGCGCCAGATACGCGGCGGCAACGACGATATACGCCTCGAAGTTCCGGAAGGTGCGGCTTGCGATCAGGTTTGCCGCATAGGACATCTCCTCCGCGGAGATCTGGCTGCAGACCGACGAGCCAAGCATCACGATGATGATCTGGCCCACCAACGCCGGCCAGACGCGCTTGAGCGCGGGCGGCAGCACCACGCGCGTGAAAATCTGCCAGCGGTCGAGCGCCAGGCTCTGCGCGGCTTCGATCTGCCCGCGCGGCGTGGATTCAAGGCCGGCGCGGATGATCTCGCTGGCGTAGGCCCCCAGGTTGAGCGTCATCGACAACACACTGGCCACCTCCGGGGTCAGCCGCACGCCAATCGTCGGCAGGCCGAAGAAGATGAAGAACAGCTGAATGATGTAAGGCGTGTTGCGGATCGCCTCCACATAGCCCCCGACCACAGCGCGGCCCCAAGCCGGCGCGTGCACGCGCGACCATGCGCAGCCGATGCCGAGCACGGTGCCGGCGATTGCCGAGACGGCAGTCAGCAGAACGGTCAGCCAGAGGCCCCGCAGCAGCATCGGCCATTGCGAGAGGACAGGCTCGAAATCGAAGGAAATCATGCGGAACGGCTACACGGAAAGCAAAGGTGGGGTCCGCGACGGCGCGCCGCCGCCGCGGGGTGGGTCCTGGCGGGGTCTTATTCGGGCAGCTCGCCGGTACCGCGGCCGAGCCAGCGTTGCGCATAGTTGCCCAGCGTGCCGTCGGTCTTGGCCTGGCGCAGGATCTCATTGACCTTGGTCAGCAGCGCGGTTTCGCCTTTGCGCACGCCGATGAAGTTGGGCGAGTCCTTCAGCAGCAGCTTGTACTCGGCGTCCGCCTTCGGATACTTCTGGATCGCCATCGCGGCGACCGCGGCCCCCGTGGCAACCAGTTGGGTCTGCTGCGTCACGAAGGCGGCCACCGTCGAGTTGTCATCCTCGAAGCGCTGGATCTTCAGCGTGGGCGGCGCAACCTGTTGCAGCACGTCGTCCTGGATGGTGCCGCGCGTCACGGCGATGGTCTTGCCCCCGAGGTCGGCAAAGCTCTTGATGCTCAGGCTCTTCGGCCCGAACACCGCCTGGTAGAACGGCGCATAGGCAATCGTGAAGTCGATCACCTTGGCACGCTCGGCGTTCTTGCCCAGCGCCGACACGATCAGGTCGATCTTCCTGGTCTGCAGATAAGGAATGCGGTTAGGCGTGCTCACCGGCACCAGGTCGGCCTTGACGCCCATCTTGTCGGCAATCATCTGCGCCACGGCCACATCGAGGCCCTGCGGCTTCAGATCAGGGCCCATGAAGCCGTACGGCGCGAAATCGACCGGGATGCCAATGGCAATCGACTTCTTCGCCATCACCGCGCTCAGGGAGTCGTCGGCCTTCGCGGGCGCCATGGCGAACATGGCGGCAGTGGCGAGGATGGTGGCAACGGCGGTGAACTGTCTGCGTTTCATAAAACACCCTTTCTTCAGTCGGTCGAGGAGAACAAAGGGTTAATTCGCAAGATGCATGCCACGGTCCCATATGGCGCCACCCGGCGCCGCGAAGAGACAAAATTCCCTTTGGATTCAAAGGATTATGCGAGATCCGGCAAGTCACGACCACGGTTGGCATCGTCTTTGCATCGGGGTAGCCGAAACATGGAACAGCAGTTTCATATGCATCATTCTGAGAAACTCATGTTTCACAACTGTGCGAGGCGGCGCCAAAACGGTGCAGCCGGGACGAAACCCAGGTATCGCAATCGATCGCTCCGACATGACCACTTTTGATGCGCTCGAAGCGCAGATCATCCAGTGCTACGGCGAGTTCTCCGGCACCGACAAGAAGCTCGCCGACGTGCTGCTCAGCCGCAAATCCGAACTGCTCGGATACTCCGCCACCGAACTCGCCGACATGGCGAGCGTGTCCAAGGCGAGCGCCGCGCGCTTCTTCCGGCGGCTCGGCTATGCCGATTTCGGCGCGTTCCGGCAGGCGTTGCGCGACCTGCGCGCCAGCCAGTCTCCGCTGGCCAAGATGGATCGGACCGACACCACGCAGGGCGCTCGTGCTGGTGCGGCCTTACCCGCGCTCGCCGGGCTGGAGGCGCATGTGCAGCTCGACGCGCAACGGCTGGCCGCCCTGCCCGAGCAGCTCGGCGAACGGGTACTCGATACCACCCTGAACGAACTGGCCGATGCGCGCCGGGTCTGGGTGGTCGGCTATCGCAACAGCTTCATGCTGGCTTTCTATGCCAACGCCCTGCTGTCGCAAGTACGGCCGGAGGTCTACCTGCTCAACGAGCAGGCCGGCAAGGATGCCGAACTGATCGCGGAAATCGACAGCAAGGACGCGCTGCTCGCGGTCGATTTCCGGCGCCGCGCGCGCCGGCTCGCGCCGATGGTCACGCTGGCCGCCGAGGCGGGTGCGAAGATCATCCTGCTCAGCGATGCGCCGGTCTCCGTGCTGACGGCGCATGCCACCGCCGTGCTACGCTGCTCGCACCACGGTGACCAGGTGTTCGATTCCTACGTGGCCGGAACCAGCCTCGTCAATTACCTCGCCACCGCCATGGCGCGGCGCGCCCACAAGCGCACGCGTGCGCGGATGGCGCGGGTCGAGCGCGCGCATGACCTGCTCGACGACCTCGACCTGCAAGCGTGAACGCCGCGCATCCCGAATACAGCGCGAGCGCGGCTTGCGCCATTCCCTGTCCTGTCAGCACCGGAAATTCCATGTCTACGTTACCGCAGCTCAAGCTCGATCTCTTCATCAACCCCGCGCGCACCCGCAGCGAAGCCTATGGCAGCGCGCGCGAGGCCATTCTCGGCGCACCGGCCCTGGCCACCGCGCAGCGCGCCATCTCAGCCTGGGAGGGCTACCGGCCTACCCCGCTGCACGCGCTCCCGGCAATGGCCGCCGCGCTCGGCGTCGGCACGATCCACTACAAGGACGAAGGCTCGCGCTTCGGCCTCGGCAGCTTCAAGGCGCTGGGCGGCGCCTATGCGGTGGGCCGCCTGCTGGCGCGCGAGATCGGCAGGCGGACCGGCCGCACGCTGAGCCCCGCGGACCTCGCCGCACCCGAGCTGCGCGCGCTGTGCGCCGATTACACGGTAACCTGCGCCACCGATGGCAACCACGGCCGTTCGGTCGCATGGGGCGCCCGGCAGTTCGGCTGCGCCTGCGTGATCTACATCCACGCCACCGTCAGTGAAGGACGCAAGGCGGCGATCGAGCAGTTTGGCGCAACCGTGGTACGCACCGCCGGCAACTACGACCAGGCGGTCCAGCAGGCCGACCGCGATGCGCGCGAGCACGGCTGGCATGTGATCTCCGACACTTCGTACCCTGGGTACATGGATGTGCCGAGAGATGTCATGCAGGGCTACCAGGTGATGGTCGCCGAGGCTGCCGAGGCACTGCCCGAGTGGCCGACGCACGTGTTCATCCAGGCCGGCGTGGGTGGTTTCGCCGCCGCGGTCTGCGCCTACTTCTGGGAGCGCAACGCGGCGCAGCGGCCGGTATTCGTGGTCGTCGAGCCAAACGCCGCCGACTGCCTGTACCAGAGCGCGCGCAACGGCCAGGTGACGGCGGTGACCGGCAATCTCGATACGCTGATGGCGGGCCTCGCCTGCGGAGAAGTATCGCTGCTGGCGTGGGAAGTGCTGGCCCACGGTGCGGATGCCTTCTGCACCGTCGATGACGACGCGGCGGTGGCGACCATGCGCCTGCTGGCGAATCCGGCAGATAGTGATCCCGCCATCGTCGCTGGTGAATCCGCGGTAGCGGGCCTGGCCGCCGCCATTGCGGCCATGCAGGATCCGCAGGCGCGTGCAGCGCTGGGCCTCGGCGCGGACAGCCGCCTGCTGTTCATTGGCAGCGAGGCCGATACCGATGCCGAGCTGTACGCGCGGCTGGTCGGGCGCAGTGCCGACGCCGTGCGCGCGGGAGTGCAAGCATGATGCGCGACGCAGAATTCCCGGCCATCGATGGCGCGCGGCTGCTGCGCCGGCTCGACGAACTGAATGCGCACGGCGCCATCGACGGCGGCGGCGTCTGCCGGCTGGCGCTGACCGACGCCGACCGCGCCGGGCGCGACTGGACCGTCGCGCAAATGCGCGCGCTTGGCATGACGGTCACCATCGACGCCATCGGCAACGGCATCGCCATCCATGCCGGCGATGAAGACCTGCCGCCGGTCATGATCGGCTCGCACATCGATACGGTACGCACCGGCGGCAGGTACGACGGCAACTATGGCGTGATGGCCGGACTGGAAGTGGTCGCAACGCTGCGCGATGCCGGCGTCCGGCTGCGCCGCCCCCTGGCGATCGCCTTCTTCACAAACGAGGAAGGCGCCCGCTTCCATCCGGACATGATGGGCTCGCTGGTCTACGTGGGCGGTATGCCGCTTGACGAAGCGCTCGCGTCGGGCGGCATCGACGGCTGCACGGTCGGCGCGGAACTGGCGCGCATCGGCTATCGCGGCGATGCACCGGTTGGCCGGCCCGAGGTCGACAGCTTTGTCGAACTGCATATCGAACAAGGCCCCGTGCTGGACCGCATGGGCGTGCAGATCGGCGTGGTCGAAGGCGTGCAGGGCATCAGCTGGACCGAATTCGTGCTGGAAGGCGTGTCCAACCATGCCGGCACCACGCCGATGGACCTGCGGCACGACGCCGGCTACTGCGCCGCGCGCATTGCCACCTTCGTGCACGATCTGGCGCTGCGCTACGGCGGCCGCCAGATCGGCACGGTCGGCGCGATCCGCTTCGAGCCGAACCTCGTCAATGTGATTCCGAACCGCGCGACCTTTACCGTCGATCTGCGCAACACCGACGGCACGGCGCTCGTGCAGGCAGAGGCCGAGGTGCTCGCCTTCGCACTGCAGACCTGCGCGACGGAAGGCGTCGCGCTGCGCCATCGCTCGCTGGCGCGCTTCGACCCGGTGGCATTCGACCCGCTGGTGACCGGCCTGGTGCAGCAGCACGGCGACGCGCTCGGCCTGTCGACCATGCGGATGCCGAGCGGCGCGGGCCACGATGCGCAGATGCTGGCGCGCGTCTGCCCCGCCGGCATGATCTTCGTGCCCAGCGTGGACGGGCTCAGCCACAACGTGCGCGAGTTCACCGAACCGGCCGACCTGGTGCGGGGCGCGCAGTTGCTGATGCGCGTGGCCGTCAGCCTGGCCAACCGTCCCTGAACGACCCCGCCCCGGTCCAACGCCCTCCCTTCACCCGAATTCCAGGAGTCAATCTTGTCCCGTTTCATCCATGTCGCACTTGGCCAGTTGGGCCCGATCGCACGCGCGGATTCGCGCACGCAGGTGGTCTCCCGCCTGTGCGAAATGATGCGCGAGGCCCACGCCTGCGGCGCGCACCTGATCGTCTACCCCGAACTGGCCCTGACCACGTTCTTCCCGCGCTGGTATATAGACAGTGATGAGGAGATCAACAGCTTCTTTGAACACGAGATGCCCAGTGCCGACACGCTGCCGCTGTTCGCGTTGTCGCGCGAGCTCGGCGTGGGCTTCTACCTCGGCTATGCGGAACTGGCCAACGAGCGCGGGCGCAAGGTGCGCTACAACACCTCGATCCTGGTTGACCGCAGCGGCGCCATCGTCGGCAAATACCGCAAGGTGCATCTGCCCGGCCACCGCGAGCACGAGCCATGGCGCCGCTTCCAGCACCTGGAGAAGCGCTACTTCACGCCGGGGGACCGCTTCGGCGTCACAGAGGCCTACGGCGGCAAGATCGGCATGGCCATCTGCAACGACCGGCGCTGGGCCGAGACCTATCGGGTGATGGGCCTGCAGGGGGTGGAGATGGTCCTGATCGGGTACAACACGCCGGTCCACAACGCGCCGGCGCCCGAGCACGACGACCTGTCCCTGTTCCACAACCAGCTTTCGATGCAGGCCGGCGCCTACCAGAACGGCACCTGGGTGGTCGGCGTGGCAAAGGCCGGGCTCGAGGAAGGCGTCGACAGCATCGGCGGCAGCTGCATCATCGCGCCATCCGGTGAAGTGGTCGCAAGCTGCATCACCAAGGGCGACGAAGTGGCCATCGCACGCTGCGACCTCGACTTCTGCGCGCTGTACAAGCGCACCACCTTCAACTTCGACCTCCACCGGCAACCGCACGCCTACGGCATGATCGTGGAGCGCAAGGGCGAGACGCTGCGCGCCGATGGGTCGCCGCTGGGCTAGCCTGGACGCCCCACCGGTGTGAACAAGGCGCGCAGCTCGGTCTTCAGGACTTTGCCGTAGTTGTTCTTGGGAAGGCTGGACACGAAGTGGTATTCCTTTGGCCGCTTGAAGCGCGCGATGTGTTCAAGGCACAGCGCGTCGAGTTCGGCGGCGGTCACCCCGTCCGCGGCGACAAAGGCCACGACCACTTCGCCCCACTCGGGATCTTCGCGCCCAATGACGGACACCTCTTGCACGGCCGGGTGTTTGAGCAGGACTTCCTCGACTTCGCGCGGATAGATGTTCGAGCCGCCTGAAACGATCATGTCCTTGGAGCGATCCTTGAGCGTGAGGAAGCCGTCTTCGTCCATGCAACCCATGTCTCCGGTCCACAGCCAACCATCGCGAATCGCCTGCGTGGTTGCGGCCGGATTGCGCCAGTAGCCTGCCATCACCGCATCGCCGCGCACGAGCACCTCGCCGATCTCGCCGGCCGGCAGCGTGCAGCCGGACGCATCCGCGACCCGGACTTCGGCGAGCGATTGGGCCGCGCCAACGGAAGCGATGCGTTCGGCCCAACGCGGATGCCCACGATTGGCGAGGTGCGTGCGCCCAAGCGAGGTGATCGTCATCGGCGACTCGCCTTGCCCGTAGATCTGCACGAAGCGGGGGCCCATCACGTCGAGCGCGCGGCAGATGTCCTCAACATACATCGGGCCACCCCCGTAGACGATGGTCTTGATGCCATCCACCTCGGCGTTCGTCGCGGCGACATGATCGACAAGGCGCCGGACCATCGTCGGCGCGGCAAACATCGATATCCGTCCCACGCGCTGCGCCAGCGCCACGACCTCGGGCGCCTCGAAGCCTCCGGAGAGCGGTACCACGTGGCGCGCCCCCTTGAGAATGTGCACGAAGTTGTACAGTCCGGCGCCGTGCGACATGGGTGCCGCATAGACGATTGCATCATCCGCGCTGACCTCGTCGACGTCCGCCAGATACGCCATCGTCATCGTGACGAGATTGCGATGCGTGATCATCACGCCCTTCGGCCGGCCAGTGGTGCCCGATGTGTAGAAGAGCCATGCGAGATCCGCCGGCGCGCGATGCTGCAGTGCCAGCGGCTCGGCGGCGAGCATGGCCTGGTAGCCCGGCGTCGCCGGGATGATCGTCAGCCTGGATGCGGGCGGCACGCCCTCGGCAAGGTCGTCGCTGACGAAGAGCGCGGCCGCCTCGGCATCCTGCAAGATGAACTCGAGCTCCCTGGGGTGCAGCTTCGCATTGACGGGCACGGCGACCAGACCGGCCCACCAGATGCCATGCAGGACTTCGAGGTATTCCGGACAGTTGGCCATGAACACCGCCACGCGATCGCCTTCGGCCAGGCCACCGGGACCACGAAGATGGCCGGCGATCCGGGCCGCGCGATCGCGGAACGTGCGGTAGTCATACAGGCAGCGATCGCCGGCGAATACCGCGGGGCGTTCGGGAAAGATGCGCGCGGTACGGTCCAGGAGTTCTGCGATGTTCATCTGGCTCTCTCTTGATGTGTTCGTCTTCTCGGAGGACACTCTAGTTGCCGAGCCGCTGCGCAGCCAGTCGTATCGCTACGCTATGGTATTTCCACTTAAGTAAAAACCCGCCCCGCCCTTCCTCGCAATGTCGACCCCCGGTCAGAAACATGGTGCGCTGCCAGACAGCGACGTGATACTTGCTTTCGACCTGGCGCCGGTCGGGCTCTGTGTCTCCCGCAACCGCGTGATCGAGCGCTGCAACGGCGCCCTGGCGGCGATGTTCGGCTACCCGCCGGAAGCGCTGGAACACAAGCCGTTCGACATGCTGTATCCCTCGCAAGAGGAGTCGGACCGCATCGGCCACATGGGTTTCGCGGAGATGCGGGACAAGGGCTGCTACAGCGACGAACGCATCATGCGCCATCACGATGGGCACCTGTTCTGGTGTCACGTTTCCGGCCGCGCGCTTTACCGCACGGACCCGTTCGCCTGCGCGGTCTGGATGTTCGAGGACTTGTCGGCACGGCGCCCGGTAACCGCCGCGCTGACCGGGCGCGAGCGCCAGATCGCCCAGCAATTGCTGCTGGGCAGGACAAGCAAGGAGATTGGGCGCTTCCTGTCCATCAGTCCGCGCACGGTCGAAGCGCACCGCGCACGCATGATGAAAAAGCTGGGCGTTAGCACGCCCGGCGAGGCGATCTCGCGGCTGAGCGGCGCGCTGCCGTGATGCGCCGTGCGGGGGCATCGTCATAGCCAGTGGGCTGCCGCGCCGGAGATTTGATCCAATCGAGGTTTTTGGCGTGCGCGGTTGCGATAAAGTGTCAGATTCGACATTTATTGGCAATTATCCACCCACCATGATGCACACCACTATGAAAGGTTTTCGCGTTTTCGCGCCGTTGCTCACTGGCGCCCTGCTGGCTGGCTGTGCCGGCAGCACTCCTGACCTGAACGGGCTGGTGACGGCCGGCTCTTCGCTGGCAAAAGCCGCCACGTTGTCCGATGCGGACGTCAAGACGCTGTCCGACCAGGCATGCGCCGACGCCGATCAGTCGAACAAGATCGCGGCGGCAAACAGCAACTACGGCAAGCGGCTGACCAGGATCATGTCGGGCCTCAAGAACAGCGACGTGCCGAATGTCAACGTCAGGGTCTATCAAACCAAGGACATCAATGCCTGGGCGATGGCGAACGGCTGCGTGCGGGTCTACAGCGGCCTGATGGACATGATGAACGACGACGAAGTCCGCGGCGTGGTGGGTCACGAACTCGGCCACGTGGCGCTTGGCCACACCAAGAAGGCCATGCAGGTTGCCTATACGGCCACCGCCGCGCGAAGCGCCGTGGCCGCCAGCGGCAACAGCGCGGTGACCGCGCTGTCGTCGTCCCAACTGGGCGAACTTGGCGAAAAGCTGATCAATGCGCAGTTCTCGCAGACGCAGGAAAGCGAGGCCGATGACTACGCCTTCGACCTGCTGACCCGGAACAAGGCCAGCACCCGCGGCCTGGTCACCGCGTTCCAGAAAATGGCCAAGCTCGACGGCGGCAAGTCGAGCATGTTCTCGTCGCACCCTGGCTCGGAAGACCGCGCCCGGCGCATCCAGGAGCGGGCGAAGAGCGTCGCGTCGAAGTAAGGCCGGCGCTCAGGCGGCGCGGCCATGCGCGGCAACCCGGTGTGGCGAGGCAGCCACAGCGGGTTGCGGCGCGGCCATGCGCGGCAACCCGGTGTGGCGAGGCAGCCACAGCGGGTTGCCGCGCATGGCGCGCCGTACTGCATGCATTCGGCGCAGGAAATGGGCCGGAGAACGCTGCCGGCTTCCCTGTCCAGAGGAAACCTGATCTAGAACAAAGGTGCGCGCTACGGGACACCTACGCTGAAAGCGAAGGATGTCAGCGGGCCAAGCCGCCATCCTCCCCCATCCTTGACAGGAGCCCCTCATGTACGAACGCATTCTCTTGGCCGTCGACGGCAGCACGTCCTCCGATCTGGCCACCACCCAGGCGCGTCAAGTGGCAAAGGCCATGAATGCCGAAATCAAGGCGATCTTCGTGGTGGACGACAGCGACATGTTCTTCGAGACCAGCTATATCGATCCGAACGACGTGCTGCGCGGCATCATGAGTGTCGGCCAGCGCACCCTGGCGATCGTGGCACAGTCGATGAGCGACGCCGGCGTGCGCTGCATGACCGAATTGATCGAGAAGCCCATCTCGCCGGGCAAGATCTCGTCCACCATCGTTGCCCAGGCCGATGCCTGGAACGCCGATCTCATCGTGATGGGCACGCATGGCCGGCGCGGCATGCGGCGCCTGATCATGGGCAGTGTCTCGGAAGGCGTGATCGCCAAAACCAACAAGCCCGTGCTGCTGGTGCGCACCGAACTGGAAGACTGATCGCCTCGCCTGCTCCGCTCGCTGCATGCCGGCGGACCGGCCGCCCATCCGTCAGGACCATGACCGCAACGCCAGCGCGGTCGCCCATGCCGCCGTGAGCGACACCACCAGGGCGATCCCGATGCGCATGGCGAACCATCGCGACCCGCCTGCCCTCGCCGCGACGATCTTGCCCATTGTGTTGGTCGACAATCCGGCCAGGATCGGCAGCGCGGCCGTGTGCGCCTGCACCTTGCCCGTGGCGACGAGGCTGGCCACCGAAGTGCCAACCGCATGGGCGTCGGCAACCCCCACGGCCGCGCTGATGGCGATCAGTCCCCCCGTGCCCAGCCACGCGCCCAGTGCCGCCCCAACCAGTTGCAGGGCCGCCACCAGCACGGCAAACACCACCGCGGCACGCCAGTCGAACAGCTTGGGGGGCGGCGCGCCGGCGGACGCCGAGGGCGCCTCTTCCAGGCAGCGCCAGAGCCAGTATCCGGCGCTGACCAGTGTGGCGAGCATGCCGGCGGCAAGCGGCAGCGCCAGCGCGCGGAGCGTGGGCACACTGGTCGCCGCCAGCACCAGCATCATCTGGATGAACGTCGTCACGCTGGAAAGCAGCGCAGCCGCCAGCGCCGCGCGCGCCTGGCCGGCTTCCTTGCCGGCCACGACGGCCATGGCGCCCGTCGTGGCCAGGCTCGAGGCAAAGCCGCCGAAGAACCCCACCACCGGCAGGCCGATGCGCGCGCCAAACAGCCGGGAGCCGGCGCGGCCCGCCGCGCCCGTCGTCATGACAATCAGCACCACGAGCCAGAGCTTGTGCGGATTCCAGGCATCGAACGGCCCCAGGTAGCGGTCCGGCAGAAGCGGCCAGATGACCAGGGCCGCCGTGCACAGCAGCAGCACATCGTTGACGTCTTCGTCGCTCAGGGTCTCGCGCACCACGCGGTGCATCGCCCGCTTGGCATGGAGCAGCACCACCGCCACGGTGGCGATGCCGGCCGCCAGTTCGATGGCGGATACGGCCAGTGCGCCAAGCAGCACCGTCAGCACGAGCGCGAATTCACTGGTCAGGCCGGGGTCGTTGCCGGCGCCGCGCCAATAGCCCGCCAGCGCCAGCGCGGCCGTGCCGGCGACGAGTGCCGGCAGCATCCATGGATAAGGCAGGATCGCCGCCACCGCGCCGGACAGCGCCACAATGGCATGGGTGCGCAGGCCGGCCGGCAGGTCGGTGTCCGACCCGGCCTGGCTGCGCTGGCGCTCCAGGCCAATCGCCAGCCCGATGCCGAGCGCCACGCACAATGACAAAATCGAACGGTCCACGCGGGCTCCCGTGAGGTAGAGGAATCCGACGGCGGCCCGTCAGTGCGCCATCAGCACGGGCAGCGGCGACCGCTGCAGCAGCGCGCGCGTGGTGCCGCCGATGACCAGCTCGCGCACGCGCGAGTGGCCATAGCAACCGGCCACGATCATGTCCGCCCCGGCCTGCCTGGCCACGGAAAGTATGCGGTCGGCCACCGGTTCGCGGCCCGCCGGCAGGCCCAGTTGGGCCGCCACAATGCCGTGCCGCAGCAACCAGCCACGCAGCCCGGTGGCGCTGCCGCCATGGCGATCGACATCGCCGTCATGGGGATCGGTCGGGTCTCCGTTGCCGATCACGCTCACGTGGCGCGCATGGCACAGCATCGGCAGCGCGTCGGCCACCGCGCGCGCGGCTTCCCGGCCACCGTCCCAGGCGATCGCCACATGGCCGCCGTGCAGCAGCGGCGGCCCCTGGGGCACGAGGATCGCGGGCCGCCCCGTGGCCAGCAGCACCTGTTCGGGCAGATCGGTCACCAGCGCGGGCACCATGCCCGTGCGTGGCCGCTGCGCCAGCAGCACCAGATCCGCATAGCGGCCCTTGCGGATGAAGGCGGCACCCTCCTCGTCCTCCACCACCTCGTGTGAGCACCCGATGTCCACGCCGGCTTCCGCCACCATGTCGCGCATCAATTCGCCAAAAGCCACGGCGTGGCTGCGGAGCCGGTCGCGCTCCAGCTCGGCCAGCCGCGCGGTGCCGTCCGGGCCGCCGCGTGGCGCGCCCAGCCTGACGCCGGTAGCGGTCAGCCCGGTCAGGTGGGCGCCGAAGCGGGCCGCCAGCAAGGCCGCCGCACGCAGGCGGTCGCGGCAGCCCGCATCGTGCCCCACTTCAACGAGCATGGTCTTGTAGCTCATGCGTTGGTCCCGTTCATCCGTCCCGCCCGTGTTTTCCGTGTTGTCCATTCGTCTTATTGTCTTTTCATGCGGTCAATGCGCCATCAGGACCGGCACCGTCATCGATGCCATCATGGTCCGGGTCACGCCGCCCAGCGCAAGCTCGCGGAAGCGGCCGTGTCCGTAGGCGCCCATCACGATCAGGTTCGCGCCGAAGTCCGCGGCGCAGGAGAGTATCCGCTCGCCGATCACCATGTCGGCGCCGGCGGGACTGTGATGGATCGATGCACTCGCGCCCTGCCGCTCGAGCATCCGTGCCGCGACGCTGGCCGGCGCGGCGTCCTGGCGCAGCGACTGGCTGGCGGTACTGGCGCAGAACACCTGCACCGTCCCGCCCGCCAGCAGCGGCAGCGCGTCATGCAGCGCGCGCGCAGCCTCGCGCCCGCCGTCCCACGCCACCACGGCGCGCCCGCCCACCTGAGTGGCCTCGCCCATCGCGGGCACCAGCAGCACGGGGCGGCCGGATTCCAGCACCAGCGCCTCCGCGAACTGCGTGGCGACGAAACCGTAGGGATCGGCCGCGTCATACTGGCCGGCCACGATCAGGCTGGCTTCCCTCGCCTCGCGCAGCACACCGGTGATGGGGTCGCCCTCGACGGCACGCCATTCCCATTCCAACGCGCCATCGGCCATCGTGCGCTGGAACCGCTGGCGCACCGCCTCCCGGCGCGCCTCGCGGCGCGCGCGATCCTCGGCAAGGTACTGTGCGGCCTCTTTCATCAGGTACAGCCACGTCGTCTCGGGCGCAAAGCCGGCGAACAGGCCGACCAGCCGGCTCTGGTGCGCGGTAGCCAGCTGTATCGCCATCGCCAGGCGGTCCCAGCTGCGTACGCTGTCGTCGAGGTGGACGAAGATGGTGTGGTAGGTCATGGCAGGCTCCGGGAGGGGTCGGGCGGCGAGTGCGGCGCGCCATCCGGCTCAGTACGACATGTCAGTGCGACATAAACAACGGCACCGTGCTGCCCCGCAGCAATGTGCGGGTCGTGCCGCCGAGAATGAGTTCGCCAAGGCGCGAATGACCGTATCCGCCCGCGACCAGCAAGGCGGGTTTTTCATGGCCGATCACGCGCAGCAGCGCGTCCTCCACCGAGGCCGCCTCTTCGATCCGTATCGTCGCGTGCACGCCATGCCTGGCCAGCCACGGCACGAGGTCGCCGGCGCCCTTGTCGTCGGCCCCGATCTCGTTCTCGCTGGTAAACACGCAGATCGTGACTTGCCCGGCGAGCGCGAGCAGCGGCAGGGCATCGGCCAGCACGCGCGATGCCTCGCGCCGGCCGTCCCAGGCCACGATGACGTGTCCATCGAGTCGCAGGTGCATATTAGGGCGCATCATCAGCATCGGCCGCCCGGCGTGCAGCAACGCGTATTCGGCCGCCTGCGCCATTGGCGCGGAGACCGATTCGTTCCTGCCCGGCGGCGCCGGCAGCAGCAGGTCGGCGGCACGCCCGTGCACCGCCAGCGCCCAGCCCGCCTCGCCGTCGGTGATGATGTGGGAGGCAGAGACCGACGGCGCCACGCGGGCCAGCACCCGGCGCAGAACCTCCGCATCGCGTTCGGCCAGGCGCCGGCGCGGGCCTTCGGGCCAATCGGCATCGTTCGCGGCCTCGGCCCCGCCACGATGCGGCGGCTCCAGCAGGCCACCCGTGGCCGTGATGCCAAGCACACAGCCCTGGGTCCGCGCGGCCAGCACACCGGCCGCCTCGATGCGCGCCTCGCGCGCCGCATCGTCGCCCAGATCCACCAGTATCGTCCTGAAGTCCATTTACGCCTCTCGCGGTAGGAATTGCCCGCGCTGCCATCAATCTAGCTCGGGCAAGCCGGCACAGGTTGCGAAAAATCAAGATTTTTACGATGTCGCATGCCCCTCTCTGCCGGCGGGTCAGAACTCGCCGTCGCTGCCAAAGACGGCGTGATGGATCGCGTACCGCACCAGTGCGGCGTCGCTGCGGACCTGAAGCTTTTCCATCAACCGCATCTTGTAGGTGCTGACCGTCTTGGCGCTGACGCAGAGCGCCGTGGCGATCTCGCCCAGCGACTGGCCCGCCACGATCCGGCGGAAGACTTCCAGCTCGCGGTCGGACAGCGACTCATGCAATACCTGCGTGGCCTGCCCCTGCAGGCCGGTGGCCAGCTTCTCGGCCACGGCCGGGCTCACGTAGCTGCCGCCGCCGGCCACCTTGTGCAGCGCGCTGACCAGCTCGGTGGCCGCGCTCTCCTTGGTCAGGTACCCGGCGGCGCCGGCCCGGAACGCGCGCATGACATATTGCTCTTCGGCATGCATGGTCAGCACCACCACGCGCAGCGCCGGGTGCTCGGCGCGCAGTTGTCCAATCAGTTCGAGCCCGTTGCGTCCCGGCATCGACAGGTCGAGCAGGATCACCTGCGCCGGATGGTCGCGCACCATCTGGGGCACGGCCGCGCCGTCGGCGGCCTCGCCGACGATCTCGAAGCCGCCCGCGCGTTCCAGGATGTGGCGCAGGCCATTGCGCACCACGGTGTGATCATCCGCGATCAGGAGCCGGATCATGCTGTCGCCTCCCGGTGTTCCGCCACGACCGGAAAGCGCACGGTCAGGCGGAAGCCTTCGCCCGGCGCGTACTGGAACGCCGCCACGCCGCCCATCAGGCGCGCGCGCTCACGGATGCCGAGCAGGCCGAACGAGCGGCGCTCGCCTGACGGCATGCCGTCCCAGCCCCGGCCATCGTCGCCGACGACCAGCACCTGGTCGCGCCCCTCGTGCTGCAGCCTGATGTCCACGCGGTTTGCGCTGGCATGGTGCGCCACATTGCTCAATGCTTCCTGGACGATGCGGAAGACCGCGGTGGCCATCTGCTCGCCAAGCGGCACCTCCTCGGGCATGTCGGTCTGGATCTCGAGCCCGTAGCGCCGGCCGAAGTCCTTGGCCAGCCACTCGATCGCGGCGACGATGCCCAGTTCGTCGAGCAGCGCCGGGCGCAGGTCGGCGGCAATTTGCCGGACCGACGCCACGGTGTCATCGATCACGCCGTGCATGGTGGCCACCTGCTTCACGACCGGGGTCGGGATTGCCGCGTCGGCAAGGTCCGCCTCTAGGATCACCAGGTCCATCTTCAGCGCGCTCAGGCGCTGGCCCAGGTCGTCGTGCAGCTCGCGCGCCACGCGCCGGCGCTCGGCCTCGCGCGCCGCCAGGATGTTCTCGGACAACTGCTGCATTTCCTCGCGCGAGCGGCGCAGCGCGGCCTCGGCATTGGCCCGCTCGGTGGTGTCGCGCAGCATCACCGTGAACAGCTTGCCGGAGTCTTCCAGGGTCTGCGAGATCGACGCCTCGATCGGAAATTCCACGCCATCGCGCCGCCGCGCGTAGAGCATGCGCTGCTGCCCCATCTGGCGCTCGCTCACGCCGGTCACGCTGAACCGGCGCACATGGGCCGCATGGGCTTCACGATAACGCTCGGGGATGAAGTCGGCCAGCGGGCGGCCGATGGCCTCCGACGCCGGCCAGCCGAACAGCGTCTCGGCCATGGGATTGAACAGCACCACGTGCTGCTGCTCGTCGATGGTGATGATGGCCTCCATCGACGATCGGATGATGCCCGCCAGCCGCGATTCGCTGCGCGCCAGTTGCAACAGGTGGTCGGTGGCGTCGTGGCGGAGCCGGCGGATGCTGCGCCGGGTCAGCAGCGTGGCGCCGCCGGCCAGCAGCATGGCCGCCAGCGCCGCGGCCCCCAACGCCGGGGCACCCAGATAGAGCGCGGCCGCGCCGAGCGCGACGGCCGCGAGGCCGCACCCCAGCGTCAAGGACACCGTGGCTTCCGCCCGCCCCGATTGCTCCGTCAGCGTGCCGGGTATGGCGGCCAGCCTGTGCCTCGCCTCCGCCCCTCGCTCGCGCATCTTCTCTGAGCTCATCGTCGTCCCGTGTCCACCTGTGACTAAAAATGAAGTTTCTACTATTCCAGGCATTGTTCCAGATATCCGTACCGGCGCATAGTTCACATTACGCCGGAGGCGCCCGATGCATCACATTTGTAATAAGTGCGGAAATAGCCGCACCCGGTGTCAGGATTTCCTGACACGGGCTGCCGCCGCCCTGACAGCCATCTCAGCAACGCCTGATTTGCCAGCCCGGCGCCACCCTCGATACTGCATGCATGAAATCGAATGACCTCGCCCATCGACGCGGCACGCTCAGGGCCTACCTGGTCGAAGGGTCCGGCCTGCTGAGGGCGCGGCTGGCACGGATCATCGTGGCGCTCGAGGGCGTGGAACTGGTCGGCACAGCCCAGGATATCGCCACGGCGGCGCCGTCGCTGGGGGTGCTGGTGCCGGACGTGGTGATCCTCGGCCTGACATCGGGGCAGCCCGCCACGCGCCAGTGGCTGGGCGCGCTGACCACGCTGGGACAGGATTGCAGGCTCATTGTGCTGATGCCTGGCGGCGCGGGGCCGCTACGAAGAATTTACCTGGACGCTGGCGCGCACCATGCGTTCGATAAAACCGCGGAAATCGCGGAACTGCGCAAGACGCTGATCCGCATGAGCGGACATGCCGGGCCCCGGACCGGCATGACAAGGACGCCCCCAAAGCAGGAGAACGACAATGTTTGATACCTTTCGCCCCCAAGCCGACATGCGCTCCGACATGCCCGTGATCGATCCCGCTGCCCCGAACCGGACGGCGCCGCCGTCCACCATCGCATTCGCCTTCCAGCGGCGTGAGAACCCGTGCGGCAGCCAGTGCTCAGCCTGCGCGATGCGGCGCCTCTGCATTGCCGCCAGCCTCACCGATGCCGAGGCCGAGCGGCTCGATACCGTCATCACCACCTGGCGCACCGTGGCCAAGGGCGACGTGCTGCTGCGCGCCGGCGACCCCTTCCGCAATCTCTACATGGTGCGCAGCGGGTCGTTCAAGTCGGTGACGTCGCACGCCAGCGGCCGCGAGCATATCACCGCATTCTTCCTGCCCGGCGACACGCTCGGGCTGGACGGCATCTGCCAGGAATACCTCGAGAGCGATGTCATGGCGCTCGAGGACAGCACGGTCTGCGTGGTGCCGTTTGCCCTGCTGGAGACGCTGTGCCGCGAGGTCAAGGGGCTGCAGAAGCAGTTCCACCGCATGCTCAGCTCGGAAATCGTGCGCGAGGCCGAACTGCTGCTCCTGGTGGGCAGCATGCCGGCCGAGCAGCGCATCGCGGCATTCCTGCTCAATATCTCGCGCCGCCTGCGCGCCCGGGGGTTCTCGCCCACCGACTTCACGCTGCGCATGACGCGCGAGGACATCGGCAACTACCTCGGGATGAAGCTGGAGACCGTGAGCCGCACATTCTCGCGCTTCCAGCGCGAGGGCCTGATCCGCGTGCAGGGCAAGCGCATCATCCTGCTCGACCCCGAGGCGCTGGACCTGCTCTGAGCGCGCCGGCCACGAATGACGGCGGCGTTGCGGCGCCGGATTGGTGCAATGGTTACTTGACAGCACTCGTCCCACTTCCTTAAATGATCTCGCTAGCCCGCCGCAATCCATTCCGGACCCTGTCATGGCCCCCATCGACGATCCGCAGCGCAGGAAGGAAGAGATACGCAGTTTTCTGTTTCTGACCGCCGTCATGGTGCCGGTGCTGTCCGTCGTCGTGGTCGCGGGCTATGGGTTCGCGGTCTGGATGACCCAGATGGTCAGCGGCCCCCCCACGCACTGATGGAATCGGCAATTGCCGCAAGGACAATCATGTCAGGTGCGAGCCCCGTCATCCCCATCCACCCGCTGCCGGCTGCGCAGCAGGACGCCGACGGCGCCGACGAATGGCACATCGCCGGGGTGCTCGTGCATGTGCGCCCCGGCAGCCTGGACGACGTGCGCGACACCATCGCCGGCATGACCGGCGCCGAGATCCACGCAGCCAGCGACACCGGCAAGCTGGTCGTCACATTGGAAGCCCCCACCACACGCGCGATTGCCGCGCACCTGATGCTCCTGCACCAGCTTGACGGCGTGCTTGGAGCGACCCTGGTTTACCAGCACAACGAGGACGCGTGCGCCATGCACGAGGAGATCGTCCATGACGCTCACCCGCCGGGACTTTATTAAGCAGACCGCCGTGGCCGCCACCGCATCGGTGGGCGGCATTCCTCTGGCCACGGACGCCGCGAACTTCGTCACCGACAGCGACCTGACCCGCCTGAAATGGGACAAGGCGCCCTGCCGCTTCTGCGGCACCGGCTGCGGCGTGACCGTGGCGGTCAAGGACAACAAGGTGGTCGCCACGCAGGGCGACCCGCTGTGCGAGGTCAACAAGGGCCTGAACTGCGTGAAGGGCTACTTCCTCTCCAAGATCATGTACGGGCAGGACCGGCTGACGAAGCCGCTGCTGCGGATGAAGAATGGCCAGTACGACAAGAACGGCGAGTTCCAGCCGGTGAGCTGGGACAAGGCGTTCGACGTGATGGCGGCCCAGTTCAAGCGCGTGCTGAAGGAAAAAGGCCCGACCGCCGTGGGCATGTTCGGCTCGGGACAGTGGACGGTCTGGGAGGGCTATGCGGCCTCCAAGCTCATGAAGGCCGGTTTCCGCTCCAACAACATCGACCCCAATGCGCGCCACTGCATGGCGTCCGCCGTGGCCGGCTTCATGCGCACGTTCGGCATGGACGAGCCGATGGGCTGCTACGACGACTTCGAGGCGGCCGACGCGTTCGTGCTGTGGGGCTCGAACATGGCCGAGATGCACCCGATCCTGTGGACGCGCGTGACGGACCGCCGGCTCTCCGCGCCCAAGACCAGGGTGGTGGTGCTCTCCACGTTCACGCACCGCTCGTACGAACTGGCCGACCTGCCCATTATCTTCACGCCGCAGACGGACCTGGCGATTCTGAACTACATCGCGCACTACATCATCGTCAACAACAAGGTCAACAAGGACTTCGTCAACAAGCACACGGTGTTCAAGCAGGGCGTGACGGACATCGGCTACGGCCTGCGGCCCGAGCATCCGCTGCAGAAGGCAGCCAAGAACGCGGCGGACCCCAATGCGTCCACGCCCATCACCTTCGACGAATTCGCCAAGTTCGTGGCGAAGTACGACGTCACCTACGTCAGCAAGCTCTCGGGCGTGCCGCGCGACAAGCTCGAGCAACTGGCCGCGCTCTACGCCGATCCGAAGATCAAGGTGGTGTCGCTGTGGACCATGGGCTTCAACCAGCACACGCGCGGCAGCTGGGCCAACAACATGGTCTACAACCTGCACCTGCTGACCGGCAAGATCTCCACGCCGGGCAACAGCCCGTTCTCGCTGACCGGGCAGCCGTCCGCGTGCGGCACAGCGCGCGAGGTGGGCACGTTCTCGCACCGGCTGCCGGCGGACATGCTGGTGGCCAATCCCAAGCACCGCGAGATCGCCGAGCGCATCTGGAAGCTGCCGCCGGGCACCATCCCGGAAAAGCCCGGCTACCACGCCGTGCTGCAAAACCGCATGCTCAAGGACGGCAAGCTCAATGCCTATTGGGTGCAGGTCAACAACAACATCCAGGCGGGCGCCAACCTGATGGAGGAAGGCTTGCCCGGCTACCGGAACCCCGACAACTTCATCGTGGTCTCCGACGCCTATCCCACGGTGACCGCGCTGGCCGCCGACCTGATCCTGCCCGCCGCCATGTGGGTGGAGAAGGAAGGCGCCTACGGCAATGCCGAGCGGCGCACGCAGTTCTGGCACCAGCTCGTCGATCCGCCCGGCGAGGCGCGCTCCGACCTGTGGCAACTGGTGGAGTTCTCCAAGCGGTTCAAGGTGGAGGAAGTCTGGCCGGCCGAGCTGATCGCCAAGCGGCCCGACGTCAAGGGCAAGACGCTCTACGACGTGCTCTTCCGCAACGGCCAGGTGGACAAGTTCCCGCTCAAGGACGCCAACTCGGACTACCACAACGACGAGTCCAAGGCGTTCGGCTTCTATCTCCAGAAGGGGCTGTTCGAGGAATACGCGAGCTTCGGGCGCGGCCATGGGCACGACCTGGCGCCGTTCGACGCCTACCACGAGGCGCGCGGCCTGCGCTGGCCCGTGGTCAACGGCAAGGAAACGCTGTGGCGCTACCGCGAGGGCAGCGACCCGTACGTGAAGGCCGGCACCGGCTTCGAGTTCTACGGCAACCCGGACGGACGCGCGGTGATCTTCGCCCTGCCCTACGAGCCGCCCGCCGAGGCGCCGGACAAGGAATACCCGTTCTGGCTGGCCACGGGCCGGGTGCTGGAGCACTGGCACTCGGGGTCGATGACGCGCCGCGTGCCGGAGCTGTACCGCGCGTTTCCCAACGCCGTGGTCTTCATGCATCCCGAGGACGCGCGCGCGATGGGCCTGCGGCGCGGCTCCGAGGTGGAAGTGGTCTCGCGGCGCGGGCGCATGCGGTCGCGGCTGGAAACGCGCGGGCGCGACCAGCCGCCGCGCGGGCTGGTCTTCGTGCCGTGGTTCGATGCCAGCCAGCTCATCAACAAGGTGACGCTCGACGCCACCTGCCCGATCTCGCTCCAGACCGACTTCAAGAAGTGCGCGGTCAAGATCGTGAAGGTATAGGGGACCGCCATGCGACCGTCAATCTGGCTGCTGATACTGCCGACGCTGCTGATCGGCGCCGCGCAGGCGCAGGGACTCGTCGATGCGATGCGGGGGCCGGTCCCCATCGCCAGCGAAACCCGGCCGCCGCTGCTCTATCCCACCGAGAACAAGGACGTGCGGCGCACGCGCAACTACACCATGCAGCCGCCCACCATCCCGCACAAGATCGACGGCTACCAGCTCGACAAGGACTACAACCGCTGCATGTTCTGCCACGCGCGCACGCGGACGGAGGAAACCCAGGCCATTCCGGTCAGCATCACGCACTACATGGACCGCAACAACAACGTGCTGGCCGATGTGTCGCCACGGCGCTACTTCTGCACGCAGTGCCACGTGCCGCAGGCCGAGGCCAAGCCCCTGGTCGTCAACACCTTCACGGACGTGGAGACGCTGCTCAAGCGTCCGGCGGGCGGGCGTGCCGCCACCAAAAAATAGCGGATGCGCGCTTATGTTCGATCTGATCAAACGATACTGGCACACGATCAACCGGCCTAGCGCCTATTTCAGCCTGGGCTTCCTCACGCTGGGCGGCTTCATCGCCGGCGTGCTGTTCTGGGGCGCGTTCAACACGGCGCTGGAATTCACCAACACCGAGACCTTCTGCACCGGCTGCCACGAGATGCGCGACAACGTGTACCAGGAACTCCAGGGCACCATCCACTTCACCAACCGCAGCGGCGTGCGCGCCAAGTGCTCGGACTGCCACGTGCCGCACAACTGGACCGACAAGATGGCGCGCAAGATGCAGGCGTCGAAGGAGGTCTGGGGCAAGATCTTCGGCACCATCGACACGCGCGAGAAATTCACCGCCCACCGGCTGGAACTGGCCCAGCACGAATGGGCGCGCTTCAAGGCCAACGATTCGCTGGAATGCCGCAACTGCCACGACTACCAGTCGATGGACTTCACGCGGCAGAGCCCGCGCGCGCAGACCATGCACTCCACCTACCTGGCCAACAAGGAGCGCACCTGCATCGACTGCCACAAGGGCATCGCGCACCGGCTGCCGGACGTCTCCAAGGCGGAAGGGGGCGAATGACCGGCGCCGTCCACGCCTTGTCCGGCTGAGGATCGGCCCGTGCTCGCCGCCCACCAGCTCGCCTTTGCCCGCGCCGGCCGCGCGGTATTCCACCGCATCGACGTGACCCTGGCGCCCGGGCAGGCATTGGTGCTCCGGGGGCCGAACGGCAGCGGCAAGACCACGCTGCTGCGCGTGCTGGCGGGACTGCTCGCGCCGGCGGCCGGCGAGGTCACGTGGCACGGCCGTCCGGTGCGGAGCGGCGATGCGGCCTTCGGCCAGTCGGTGGCCTACGTCGGGCACGCCAACGGGCTCGATGCCGACCTGAGCGCCACGGAACAGTTGGTTTACGCGGCACGGCTCGCCGGTCGCCGCGTCACGCCCGACACGGCGCGCGCGGCGCTGGCCGATGCGGGACTCGGCCGCGTGGCCGATGCGCGCGTGAGAACGCTGTCCCAGGGCCAGCGCCGGCGCATTGCGCTGGCGCGGCTGGCGCTGGTCGCCCGCCCGCTCTGGCTGCTGGACGAGCCCTTCACCGCGATGGACGACGATGCCACGGCGCGCTTCCAGGCCCGCCTCGATGCCCATCTGGCGGCCGGCGGCATGGCCGTGGTGGCCACGCACGGCCCGCTCTCCCTCGCGGCTGGCCCGCCTGCCGCGCTCACGCTCGGGGGCGGCGCCTGATGCACGCCTTCACCGCTACGCTCCGCCACGACCTCACACTGGCCTGGCGCCGCCGCGACGCGCTCATCGCCACGCTGATCTTCTTCGTGATCGCCACCAGCCTGTTCCCGCTCGCCATCGGGCCCGACCCCGCGCAATTGCGGCTGCTGGCGCCCGGCATCCTCTGGGTGACCGCGCTGCTGGCGTCGATGCTGTCGCTCTCCCGCCTGTTCGCGCAGGACTATGCCGAAGGCGGGGTGGAGCAGTTGCTGCTGTCGCCGGAGCCGCTCGCGCTGCTGGTATTGGCCAAGATCTGCGCGCACTGGCTGACCAGCGGCCTGCCGCTGCTGATACTGACCCCGGTGCTCGCGCAGCAGTACGGCCTGCCGGCCAGCGCGGCCGTGTGGCTGGCGGCGTCGCTGCTGGTGGGCACGCCGGTGCTGAGCCTGATCGGCGCGGTGGGCGCGGCGCTGACGCTGGGCGTGCGTGGCGGCGCCGTGCTGCTGTGCATCCTGGTCCTGCCGCTGTGCGTGCCGGTGCTGGTCTTCGGGGCTGGCGCCGGGGCGGCCGCCGACGCGGGGCTCGACGTCATGCCGCAGTTCTCGCTGCTGGGCGCCTGCCTGGCGCTGGCGCTGTGCCTGTGCCCGCCGGCCGCCGCCGCCGGATTGCGCATTGCGATGGAGTGACACTGGAGCGACACCATGGGATCTTCGGCAGACCTGCCAGGCGTGGCGCGCCTGACCCCGCCGCTCCGCGCGCGGTGGCTGGCCTATGCCTCGCCGGCGCGGTTCGCCCCGCTGGCCCGCCGGCTGGCGCCGTGGTTCGGCGCCGCCGCGCTCCTGTGCCTGCTGGCCGGCCTGTACGTGGGGTTTGCGGTGGCCCCCACCGACGCGCAGCAGGGCGAGGTGTACCGCATCCTCTTCATCCACGTGCCGGCCGCGTGGATGTCGATGTTCATCTACCTGGTCATGGCCGGCTACTGCGCGCTGGCGCTGGTGCTGCGCACGCGGCTGTCGTCGATGATGGCCTCGGCGCTGGCCCCCACCGGCGCGCTGTTCACGTTCATCGCACTCTGGACCGGCGCCCTGTGGGGCCAGCCGACCTGGGGCACCTGGTGGGTCTGGGATGCGCGGCTGACCTCCGAGTTGATCCTGCTGTTCCTCTACCTGGGCTTCCTGGCGCTAGAGAACGCCATCGACGACCACCGCCGCGCCGAGCGGGCCTGTGCCGTGCTGGCGCTGGTGGGCGTTGCCAACATCCCGATCATCTATTTCTCGGTGCAATGGTGGAACACGCTGCACCAGGGTGCTTCGATCAGACTGACCACCGCGCCGTCGATGGCCGCGCCCATGCTGGCCGGCGTGCTGCTGATGACGCTGGCGTGCTGGATGTACACGGTGGCCGTGGCGCTGGTGCGGGTGCGCTGCATTCTGCGCGAGCGCGCCGAGCCAGTTCTTGCCGTGATATCCGCCATGAACCGGAGCCGATCATGACCGCTTCCCTGCTCACGCTACCTTCTGGCCACCTGGGCTACGTGGCCGGCGCGTTCGGCGTGGCATTTGCCGCGCTGGCGCTGGAGCTGGCGCTGCTGGCACGGCGCGCGCGCCGAGCCAGCAGCCTTGCTCCCCTCTCCCGCCTTGCGGGAGAGGGGCCGGGGGAGAGGGACGATAGGCCAGACGAAGTGATGCGATATCGCGTTGCCACCGCCCGCCCTCTCCCCCACCCCTCTCCCAAAGGGAGAGGGGAGAAAACAACCGGACATATGCCATGACCGCCAGGCGGCGCCGGCTGGCCTGGTTGCTCGCGGCCCTGGCATGCGGCGGGGTGGCCACGGCGCTCGTGCTCAATGCCTTCCGGGGCAACCTCGTCTTCTTCTTCAGCCCGACGCAGGTGGCCACCCATCAAGCGCCCGCCGCGCGCGCCTTCCGCCTGGGCGGGCTGGTGGCGCCTGGTTCGATGCGCCGCGAGGGCGACGGCATGACCATCCGCTTCGTGGTGACCGACACCGCGCGCGAAGTGCCCGTGGTCTATCGCGGACTGCTGCCGGACCTGTTCCGCGAGGGACGCGGTGTGGTGGCACGCGGGCAGCTGCGCGATGGCGTCTTCCAGGCCACGGAAGTGCTGGCCAAGCATGACGAGAACTACATGCCGCCCGAAGCCGCCGATGCCTTGAAGCAGGCGCGGAGCGCGGCGCGATGATCGTCGAACTGGGACACTTCGCGCTCATCCTGGCACTGCTGGTGGCGGTGATGCAGGCCGTGCTGCCCATCGTGGGGGCCGCGCGCGGCGATGCCGCGTTGATGGCGGTGGCGCGGCCGGCTGCCGGCGCGCAGGCAGGGCTGGTCCTGCTGGCCTATGGCGCGCTGACGCTGGCCTTCCTCGACAACGACTTCAGCGTGCGCTACGTGGCTGCCAACTCGAACACGGCGCTGCCGCCGGTCTATCGGGCGGCGGCGGTCTGGGGCGGCCACGAGGGCTCGATGCTGCTGTGGACGCTGATGCTGGGGCTCTGGACGCTGGCCGTGGCGCGCTTCAGCCGTGCGCTGCCCGCCGCGCTGCTGGCGCGCGTGCTGGGCGTGCTCGGCGCCATCAGTGCCGCATTCCTGCTGTTCCTGCTGTTCGCGTCGAATCCGTTCATCCGCCTGCTGCCGCCGGCCATGGAGGGCCGCGACCTCAACCCGCTGCTGCAGGACCCCGGCATGGTGTTTCATCCGCCGCAACTCTATATGGGCTACGTGGGTTTTGCCGTGGTGTTCGCGTTCGCCGTGGCGGCGCTGCTGGGAGGCCGCCTGGACGCCGCCTGGGCACGCTGGGCGCGCCCGTGGACCACGCTGGCCTGGAGCTTCCTGACGGTGGGCATCCTGCTGGGCAGCGCGTGGGCGTATTACGAGCTGGGCTGGGGCGGCTGGTGGTTCTGGGACCCCGTGGAGAATGCGTCGCTGATGCCGTGGCTGGCCGGCACGGCGCTGATGCATTCGCTGGCCGTCACCGAGAAGCGCGGGGCGTTCCGCGCCTGGACCGCCCTGCTGGCCATTTTCACGTTCTCGCTGAGCCTGCTCGGCACGTTCCTGGTCCGCTCGGGCGTGCTGACCTCGGTGCATGCCTTTGCCGTGGACCCCAGGCGCGGCATCTTCATCCTGGCGCTGCTGGGGCTGGTCACAGGCGGCGCGCTCGCGCTCTATGCCTGGCGCGCGCCGCGCGTGTCGGTGCGCGTGGCGTTTGGCGCGGTATCGCGGGAATCGTTCCTGCTGGCCAACAACGTGCTGCTGGCCGTGGCGGCGGCCACGGTGCTGCTCGGCACGCTCTATCCCCTTCTGCTCGATGTGCTGGGCCTGGGCAAGATCTCGGTGGGGCCAGCCTATTTCGAACAGGTCTTCGTGCCGCTGATGGCGCCCGCCGTGCTGCTGATGGGCGCGGCGCCGCTGGCCCGCTGGCGCCAGGCCGCGCTGCCGGCGCTGGCGGCACGGCTGCGCTGGGCGGCCTGCGGCAGCCTGCTGGTGGCCATTGCGCTGCTGGCGGTGCTGCGCAATGCATCGGCGCTGACCGGGCTCGGGCTGTGGCTGGCCGCGTGGTGTCTGGCCGGCGCCCTGGCCAGCCTGGCGGGCCGCCTGCGCCATCGCGGCCAGCGCCTGGCGGCGTTGCGCCAGTTGTCCGCCGGGTATTACGGCATGCTGCTGGCCCACGCCGGGGTTGGCGTGTTCATCGCCGGGGTCACGCTCGTGAAAAGCCAGGAGAGCCTGCGCGAACTGCCCATGCGCGTGCAGGAGGTAGCCAGCGTGGGCGGCTATGCGTTCCGCTTCGAGGGCGTGGTGCCGGTGCGCGGGCCCAATTACGCGGCGTTCCGGGCCACCATCACCGCCAGCCGCGACGGGCGGACCGTGGCCACGCTGCGGCCCGAGCGGCGCGTCTACCGCAGCCAGGACATGCCCACGACCGAGGCCGCCATCGACAACGGCTTCACGCGCGACCTCTATGTGGCGATCGGCGAGCGCGTGGGCGATGACCGCTGGGCCGTCAGGCTCCATGTGAAGCCATTTATCGGCTGGATCTGGGGCGGCTGCGTGCTGATGGCGCTGGGCGGGCTGCTGGCCGCGTGCGACCGCCGCTACCGGCGCCGCGCCGCTTTGCCGACGAAGGAAACACACCCCGAAGCCAGCCCCGCCCTGCCGCTGGCCGCGCGCGAGGAGCCCTTGCGATGAGCCGCTTCCTGCTGCCGCTGGCGGTATTCGTGGCGCTGGCCGCCGCGCTGGCGGCCGGGCTGCGGCACGATCCGCGCGAGTTGCCATCGGCGATGATCGGCAAGCCGGCGCCAGCCTTCCGGCTGCCGCTGCTGGCCCCGCCGGACCGCACGCTTGCCGCCACGGACATGCGCGGCAAGGTCTGGCTGCTCAATGTGTGGGCCTCGTGGTGTGCGGCCTGCCGGACCGAGCATCCGGTGCTGGTGGACTTTGCCGGCGCCTCGCAGGTGCCGGTGTACGGGCTCAACTACAAGGACCAGCCCGATGCCGCCCGCGACTGGCTGCGGCGCATGGGCGATCCGTATGTGGCATCGCTGGTCGATGCCGACGGCAAGGCCGGCATCGATCTTGGCGTCTATGGCGTGCCGGAAACCTACGTGATCGACCGTGCCGGCGTGGTGCGTTACCGGCAGGTGGGGCCGGTCACGCCGCAGGTGCTGGACCAGAAGATCCTGCCGCTGCTGCGCGCGCTGGAGCGGGAGCCTGGCCATGCGTAGGCTTTGCCTTGCCTGCCTGTTGTGGATGGCGTTTTCCGCGCAGGCCGCCGAAGACGCCGCGCTCGACGCGCGCGCGCACGCGCTGGCGGACCAGTTGCGTTGCCTGGTCTGCCAGAATCAGTCGCTCGCCGATTCCGATGCGGATCTTGCCGTGGACCTGCGCGGGCAGATCCGCGAGCAACTGCGCCAGGGCGCCAGCGAGGCCGCGGTCAAGGACTATCTGGTGGCGCGTTATGGAGACTTCGTGCTCTATGAGCCGCCGATGCGCCCGCAGACCTGGCTGCTGTGGTTCGGGCCGCTGTTGCTGGTGGTGGGGGCCACGGCGGCCATCGTACGGCAGCGCAGGCGGCATCCGGCCGGACCACGGCCAGCCCTGGCGGCGCGGCACCCGCCAGCCGGTGCCGGTGCGCCACCGGGGCGCTCGCGTTGGGTGGTCGGCGCCACGCTGGCCACGCTGCCGGTGGCCGCCACGCTGCTCTATCTGCATCTTGGCCGCCCTGGCGTGCTTTGGGGGGCGTGGTCGGATGCACCCCTGGCGGCGCCGGGTGGCGGCGAGCACTCCGCTGACATGGGGCAGGTCGAGGCGATGGTGTCGCGGCTGGCGCTGCGGCTGCGCAAGACCCCGGACGATCCAGGTGGCTGGTACACGCTGGCGCGCTCGTATGGCGCGATGGAGCGCTTCGACGATGCGGCGGCCGCCTACGCGCGGGCCGTGGCGCTGGTGCCAGATGCGGCCGCATTGCGTGCCGACTATGCCGATGCGCTGGCCAGCGCCGGCGGCGGGCAACTGGAAGGCCCGGCGATGGAACAGGTGAGGATCGCCCTGGCGCTGGACCCCGATGAGCCGAAGGCGCTGGCTTTGGCAGGTACGGCGGCAGCCGAACGCGGGGCGCTGGCCGAAGCCATCGGCTACTGGGAACACCTGTATCGGCTGCTGCCGGCTGATTCCGATACTGCCAGGCGTGTTGCTGGCAATATTGCGGCGGCACGGGGTGGGTCTTGAGTCGTTATAGCTCGCTTGCGGATACTTTCACGCCGTCTGGGCCAGCGAACTCGGCATCATTCCGCGTCACGACGCACGGTGGGCAGTTGTTTCAGCAACGCCGGCAGCGCCGTCTGTACCGTCTCCCACACCACATCGAGGTTGATGTCGAAATCGAGGTAGTCGGAGAGGCGGTTCTCGCTCATACCGGCTGCGCCTCCGCGAGCACCTTGGCCCGGAACTTCGGAGGCAGGTCGGTGGGGGTCAGCAAATCGACGTGAATGCCCAGCAGCGATTCCAGCTCGTCTTGCAGTCCGCCCAGGTCGAACAGCGTTGCACCGGGCAGGGCATCAACCAGCAGATCAAGGTCGCTGCCGTCCCGGTCGGTACCGTGCAGCACCGAGCCGAAGACACGCGGGTTCGCCACGCGAAAGCGGCTTGCCGCTTCACGGACAGCACTGCGCTTGAGGTCAAGCACGAGTGAAGGTCGCATGGGCACTTTTCCTTATCGAAACTCAATGTAATGATAAGGGAGCAAGAATCGCATATCCAGAACCGTTTTCGAGAATTGCAGCGCCCGCAGGGCGATGTGGAACAGGCCATTGGGCTCAAAACCTCAGAACCCAACTCAACCATCCTTAAACAGATAACTATAAGCACTAAGCGCCGGCACCCCCCCAAGGTGCGCATAAAGCACACGCGACCCTTCAGGAAACTCCCCCTGCCGGACCATATCGATCATGCCCTGCATCGATTTGCCCTCATAGACCGGGTCGGTCATCACACCTTCAAGCCGCGCGCAAAGCCGGATAGCCTCGAGCGTGCCATCAGACGGCAGACCATATTCCGGCCCGCCATAACGTGTATCAAGCACCACATCCTGCGCCGTAATCGGCCGTCCCAGCGCCACAAGCTCAGCCGTATGCCGCGCGATGCGCAGGATCTGCGCATGGGTCTGTTCAGGCTTGGCCGAGGCATCGATGCCGATCACCCTGTCGGCCCGCCCATCGGCCGCGAATCCCACAACCATCCCGGCCTGCGTGCTGCCCGTGACCGAGCAGACCACGATGTAGTCAAAACGGAACCCGAGTTCGGCTTCCTGCGCCCGCACTTCCTCGGCAAAGCCGACAAAGCCCAGCCCGCCCAGCGGATGCTCCGAGCAGCCGGCCGGGATCGGATACGGCTTGCCGCCCGCATCGCGCACGCTTTGCATGGCGTCCTCCCAACTGCGGCGGATGCCGATGTCGAAGCCATCGGGCACCAGCCGCACGTCGGCGCCCATGATGCGCGACATCTGGATATTGCCCACGCGGTCATAGACCGCATCGGCGTAGTTGACCCAGTTTTCCTGCACCAGCACGCACTTCATGCCCAGATGCGCGGCCACGGCCGCTACCTGGCGCGTCTGGTTGGATTGCACGCCGCCAATCGACACCAGCGTGTCAGCCCCCTGCGCCAGCGCATCGGGCACCAGGTATTCGAGCTTGCGCGTCTTGTTGCCGCCAAAGGCCAGGCCGCTGTTGCAGTCCTCGCGCTTGGCAAATAGCTGGACCTTGCCGCCCAGATGCGCGGAAAGCCGCGGCAGCGGCTGGATGGGCGTGGGGCCGAACGTCAGCGGGTAGCGGGGAAATTTGTCGAGGTTCATGGGGCGCATCTCCAATCGAAAGCCGGAGAAGCTATGGTAGCCAGACGCGCACGAAACGTGCTTGCAAAGACAGCGCCACCGGCACACCATCGATATCAGATTTTTCTCATTGACCTTCTTTTATTCCGACACAATGCCAGCAAGCAAAACAAAATTTCGTGCTAATTCGACGCCCGGCCCGGAGGCCGCGCCGGCATTGGATCGGACGGACCGGGCCATCCTGCGCGCGTTGCAGAAGGACGCCTCGGTCTCCAACGTGGCGCTGGCCGCCAAGGTGAACCTGAGCCCGCCCGCCTGCCTGCGGCGCGTGGAACGGCTCAAGGAACTGGGGATGATCCGTGGCATCGTGGCCCTGCTCGACCCCGCCCGGCTCGATGCCGGCATGCTGGTGGTGATTGGCGTGGTGCTCGACCGCTCCACCCCGGAGTCGTTCGCCGCATTCGAGAAAGCCGCGCAGAAGGTGTCCGGCTGCATGGAATGCCATGTCGTCACCGGCGAGTTCGACTACTTCATGATGGTGCGCACCCGCGACAGCGAGAGCTTCAACCGCCTGCACGCCGAACAACTGCTCTACCTGCCCGGCGTCAGGCAGATCCGCTCATTCATGGTGCTCAAGCAGGTGCTGTCAACGACGCAGTTTCCGGTGTGATGAACCCAGGCTGAAACCAGGCGTTTACCCCAGGTTTTCAGATAACCAGAAAAGGGTAAGGTGTCGTCCCATGCAGACGAGGCCCATCACCCTGACCGAACGCGTCATCCAGCAACTCCGCGCGGAGATTGCCGATGGCACCTATCCCGTTGGCGCGCGCCTGCCCACGGGCAAGCAGCTGGCCGAACAGTACGGCGTCAGTGCCGCCGTGATCCGCGAAGTGACCGAGCATCTGCGCTCGCAAGGGATGATCGAGAGCCGCCAGGGGTTGGGCAGCACGGTGCGGTCGCGCGTCAGCGATGCCGGCTTCCGCCTGACCAGTCATGCCGATGCCGCCGACCTGGCCGAGATCTACGAACTGCGTCTAGACCTGGAAAGCGCCGCCGCCGCCATGGCCGCGCGGCGCCGTACCGATGACGATGTCCGGCGCATGGCCACCCTGCTCGATACCCTCGCCGCGCAGTTGCACGATACCGAACGCGGCGCGGAGTCCGATACCCGGTTCCATGTGGCCATCGCCACGGCCACGCACAACAAGTATTACCAACAACTGCTGGAATACCTGAACCTGCAACTGCACCACGCGGTGCGCACCGCGCGCCTGAATTCCCGCACGCAGCCGGGCCTGCCCGAGCAGGTGCATGGCGAGCACGTGGCCATCTTCGAGGCCATCCGTGCCGGGCAGCCCGATGCCGCGCGCCTGGCCGCCGCCACCCATCTGCGCAATGCCGCCACGCGGCTCGGCCTGCCGCTGCGCCAATCCGCCTGATTCATCTCTATATAGACAGGATGCCATGTCTGACCTCGCCTTCCTCCAACGCCTGACCGACACCCTGGGCCCCGACGTGGTGGCCACCGCGCCCGACGACGTGGCGCCGTGGACCGCCGACTGGCGCGGCCTCTACAAGGGCCAGGCCCAGGCCGTGCTCCGCCCGCGCACCACCGCACAGGTGGCCCAGGCCCTGGCGCTGTGCCAGCAGGCCGGCGTGCCCGTGGTGCCGCGCGGCGGCAATACCGGCCTGTGCGGCGGCGCCGCGCCGGACAACCGGCCCGTCAACGTGGTCCTGAGCCTGGACCGGATGGACAAAATACGATCGATCGACACCATCGCCAACACGATGGTCGTGGAGGCCGGCTGCATCCTGGGCAACCTGCGCCGCGCGGCCGAGGACGCCGGCCGGCTGTTCCCGCTGTCGCTGGCGGCCGAGGATTCCTGCCAGATCGGCGGCAACCTGGCCACCAACGCCGGCGGCGTGAACGTGGTGCGCTACGGCATGACGCGCGAACTGGTGCTCGGCGTGGAAGCGGTGCTGCCCAGCGGCGAGGTCTTCCACGGCCTGCGCACGCTGCGCAAGGACAATACCGGCTACGACCTCAAGCAACTGCTGATCGGGTCCGAAGGCACACTCGGCGTGATCACCGCCGCCGCGCTGCGGCTGCTGCCGCGCGCCGATTCGCGGGCCGTGGTGCTGGCCGCCGTGGACTCGGCGGACCAGGCGCTGAAGCTGTTCTCCCTGCTGTTCGCCCGTTGCGGCGCGCGGCTGCAGGCGTTCGAGTTCTTCACCGGGGCGTGCCTGGACCTGGTGCTGACCCATGCCGAGGGCGTGCAGGCGCCCTTCTCCGACCGCTATCCGGCCTATGTGCTGGTGGAAATCGCCGATACGGCGCCCGAGGACGTGCTCAACGCGCTGCTGGAATCGGTGATCGGCGATGCGCTGGAACAGGGGCTGTGCCTGGATGCGGCGGTGTCGGCCTCGCTGGCGCAGTTGCAGGGCCTGTGGCGGCTGCGCGAGGAGATTTCCGAGGCCCAGCGCGCCGACGGCCTGCACCTGAAGCACGATGTCTCGCTGCCGATCGAGCGCATTCCCGCGTTCATGGCGTCCATGGAAGCGCGGCTGCTGGCCCGGCATCCAGGCATCCGCCCGTTCATCTTCGGCCATTTTGGCGACGGCAACCTGCACTACAACCTGTCCCGGCCGCTCGGCGCCGATCCCGGCTGGGCGCTCGGCGAGGGCAAGGCGGTCAGCGAGGAGGTATTGGATGAGGTGGCCCGTTTCGACGGCAGCATCAGCGCCGAGCACGGCATCGGGCAATTGAAGCGCGATGCGTTCCTGGCGCTGAAAGACCCGTTGGAGCTGCGCCTGATGCGCGCGATCAAGCAGGTATTCGATCCCACCGGGATCATGAATCCCGGCAAGCTGCTCTGAGTCGTTGCCTTGGTCGGCGCATGCGGCGCAAATACCATCGCTAGCAGTTAACCCCCTTGGCATTGATAAATGTCCGGCTCGACGTTCCGGTCGGACTAATATCGATATGATTTGTCAGATCCTGAAGCAGCACGTCGGTGTAACTGACGCAAGCCAGCTCGAGCTCCTGCCCGGAAGGGCAAGTAAAAGTCCCGGAATCCGGTGGCCCCACCGTGATACTGGCCCTGATACGCCCGTTCTTTGGCTTCAGATTCGTGATATCCGCGGAGAGCGAGGAGGGACCCACCTTGTTCAAGCTCTGCGGGTGTTTTCCACCATTATTGATACAGGCATACACGGCAGTTGCGCTTGCCGTCAAATGATAGCTGACATCAGCGTTGCCCAACCCGCGCTCATCGAAAGCGACAACAAGCGCGCCATTACCATCGACACTGGACTCGGCACTAAAGAAAAAAGCAGCCAAGGCTGTACCAGCGACAACAGCAAGCGCTGCCGCCAATATTGACTTTTTCATCTTCCACCCCAAATCGCCATTAGCCCCGGGTGATTTAGCTAATATTCTCCAATATCGATTTTCTTTTCATTATTCAGCCCTCATCCAATAAGTACCCTCCTTTCTACAATGAAAAACAAGCACCTGTCGCTTGACGTAACAGGTGTTGCTGTCCAGTATAGATTCCCAAAATGACCGGGACAAATACTGCAAGGTCATCTTCCGGAGTCCGCCGTGAAGAGGTTTCATTTATGCAACCATTCGGATATATAGAGTGACACCCCGAAGACACCTGTACCGGGTGACGGCGCCGGGATCACACGGCGCTATACTGTCAGCCCCTCCTCCCGCACCGTCCCCATCCCCGGACGGGTTGAAAATTGGCTGACCAAGATCTGAACAGGCTGAAGATCGATCGCAGTGCCATGGCGCCCGCCACGCGCGGGCGCCATCGCTGGATCCGCTATGCGGTCATCGCGCTGATCCTGCTGGCCGTGGCCGGCGTGGTGGCCCGGCTGGCCGGGCCCCAGGCCGTGGAGGTGGTCACCGTGGCCTCCGCCTACCCCTCGCAGAACTACACGCTGCTGAACGCCACGGGCTACGTCGTGCCCCAGCGCAAGGCCGCCCTGGGCTCGAAGGCGCAGGGCCGGCTCGAATGGCTGGGCGTGCTCGAAGGCTCGCGCATCAAGAAGAACGAGATCATCGCGCGGATCGAAAGCCGGGACGTGGAGGCGTCGCTGGCGCAGGCGTCCGCCCAGGTGCGCGTGGCGCAGGCCAACCTGCAGCTCCAGCAGGCCGAACTGCGCGATGCAGAAGTGAACCTGCGCCGCTCCGAGGAGCTGCTGGCGCCCAAGGCGATCTCGGTGCAACAGTACGATGCCGACCTGGCGCGCTTCAACAAGGCCCGCGCATCGATCAACAACTCGCAGGCCGCGATCGTGTCGGCGCAGGCCAATGCCCGCGTGGCCGAGGTGGCCGTCGAGCAGACCGTGATCCGCGCGCCGTTCGACGGCGTGGTGCTGGTCAAGCATGCCAACGTGGGCGACAACATCACGCCGTTCTCCGCCGCCTCGGACACCAAGGGCGCCGTCGTGACCATCGCCGACATGGAAACGCTCGAGGTGGAGGCCGATGTGTCCGAGTCGAACATCGCCAGGATCACCGTCGGCCAGCCCTGCGAACTGCTGCTGGACGCCCTGCCCGCGCAGCGCATGGCCGGCCGCGTGTCGCGCATCGTGCCTACCGTGGACCGCTCGAAGGCCACGGTGCTGGTCAAGGTGCAATTCATCGACCGCGACCCGCGCGTGCTGCCCGACATGAGCGCCAAGATCGCCTTCCTCTCGAAGCCGGTGCCGCCCGAGGACCGCAAGCCGCTGGTGGCCGTGCAGCCCGCCGCCGTGGCCGAGCGCGACGGCAAGAAGGTGGTCTTCGTGGTCAGTGGCGGAAAAGTCACGCAGGTGCCGGTCACCACGGGCGCGCGCGTGGGCGAACTGGTGGCCGTGCAGGGCGTGAAGCCGGGCGATACGCTGGTGCTGGCGCCGACCGACAAGCTGTCAGACGGCGGCAAGGTCACCGTGGCGAAGAAATAAGGTGACAAGCAACGTGACCAGTAACGCACCAAGCCACCTGCCGATCCCTCCGCATGGCGAGCCGCTCGTCTCCATCCATCACCTGGCCAAGTCGTACCGGCGTGGCGCGCAGATCGTGCCGGTGCTGTCCGACATCACGCTGGACATTGCCGAGGGCGATTTCATCGCGTTGATGGGGCCGTCCGGCTCCGGCAAGAGCACGCTGCTGAACCTGATCGCGGGCATCGACCGCCCCGACAGTGGCGAATTGCACGTGGCCGGGGTGGACATCGCCGAATTGCCCGAGTCGTCGCTGGCCGACTGGCGCGCGGCGAACGTCGGCTTCATTTTTCAGTTCTACAACCTGATGCCGGTGCTGACCGCGTTCGAGAACGTGGAATTGCCGCTGATGCTCACGCCCCTCTCCCGCGCCGAGCGGCGCGAGCGCGTGGAAATGGTGCTGGGCATGGTCAACCTGGCCGATCGCATGGATCACTACCCCTCGGAGCTGTCGGGCGGCCAGCAGCAGCGCGTGGCGATTGCGCGGGCGCTGATCACCGACCCCACGCTGATCGTGGCCGACGAGCCCACCGGCGACCTCGACCGGACGTCCGCCGCCGAGATCCTGTCCATGCTGCAGCGGCTCAACGCCAAGGCTGGCAAGACCATCATCATGGTCACCCACGACGTCCATGCCGCCGAGGCGGCCAAGTCGATCGTCCGGCTGGAAAAGGGCGAGCTGCTGGTGGACGCCCGCTAGCACCCCGGCCAGGACCGCCCCGCCATGTACCTGCCCCGGCTGATCCTCCGCAACGCCATGCGCCACAAGTTGCGCACGGCGCTGACCGTGCTCGGGCTGGTCATCGCCGTGCTGGCCTACGGCCTGCTCCAGACCGTGGTGGACGCCTGGTATGCGGGCGCGGCGGCCGCCTCCAACGCGCGGCTGGTCACGCGCAACTCGATCTCGCTGGTCTTTCCGCTGCCGCTGAGCTACGAGAACCGCATCCGCGGCGTGGAAGGCGTGACCCAGGTGGCGCGCTCGAACTGGTTTGCCGGTGTCTATCGCGATCCGAAGAACTTCTTCGCCCAGTTTGGCGTCTCCGACAACTATCTGGACCTGTATCCGGAGTTCATCGTCCCGCCGCTGCAGCGCGCCGACTACCAGCGCGACCGCCGTGGCGCGCTGGTGGGCCGCCAGCTGGCCGACCTGTACGGCTTCAAGGTGGGCGATGTCATCCCGCTCAAGGGCACGATCTACCCCGGCACCTGGGATTTCGTCGTGCGCGGCATCATGGAGGGCCGCGACGAGAGCACCATCACGCGCCATATGCTGTTCCACTGGGAATACCTGAACGAGAGCGTGCGCAAGAAGGCCGGGGGCAAGCCCGACCAGGTGGGCGTGTTCATCCTCGGCATCGACAACCCCGACAACGCGGCGGCGGTCTCGCGCCGGGTGGACGAGGTGTTCCGCAACTCGCTGGCCGAGACGCTGACCGAGACCGAGCAGGCGTTCCAGCTTGGCTTCGTGGCGATGTCCAACCAGATCATCGCGGCGATCCGCATCGTGTCGTACGTGGTGATCGTGATCGTGATGGCCGTGATGGCCAACGCCATGGCGATGAGCGCGCGCGAGCGCACCACCGAATACGCCACGCTCAAGGCGCTGGGGTTCGGGCCGGGCTTCCTGTCGCTGCTGGTGTTCGGGGAGTCGCTGCTCATCTGCATCGTGGGCGGCGCCATCGGCATGCTGCTGACGCCACCGGCGGCCACCCTCTTCAAGCAGTCCGTGGGCGGCGTGTTCCCAGTCTTCACCGTCTCGAACCAGACCGCCGCCATGCAGGCGGCCTGCGCGCTGGTGGTTGGGCTGGCCGCCGCCATCGTGCCGGCGGTGCAGGCCGCGCGCGTGCGCATCGTCGATGGCCTGCGGGCCATCGGCTGAGATCATGGCGATCCCGCTCCACTACATCGCGCGCAATGTCTGGGCCCGGCGGCTCACCACCACGCTCACGGCCGGCGGGCTGGCGCTCGTGGTCTTCGTGTTCGCCACCATGCTGATGCTCGACGCGGGGCTCAAGAAGACGCTGGTGACCACGGGCGAGCCTGACAACGTGGTCCTGATCCGCAAGGGCGCCGAGACCGAGATCCAGAGCGCCATCACGCGCGACCAGGCCGCCGCCATGGAGATGCACCCGGCCGTGGCGATGAATGCCGAGGGCCGGCCGATGGCCTCGCGCGAGGCCGTGGTGCTGATCTCGCTGACCAAGACCGGCGCGGCGTCGCCATCGAACGTGGTGATCCGGGGCGCCTCGCCGCAGGGCCTGACGCTGCGGCCACAGGTGCGCATGGTGGCCGGGCGCTTGTTCCGGCCGGGGTCGTCCGAGATCATCGTCGGCAGCAGCATCGCCAGGGGCTTCGGCAACGTGCGCCTTGGCGATCACTTGCGCTTCGCCCAGCGCGACTGGACCGTGGTGGGCCACTTCGACGCGGGCGGCAGCGGCTTCGACTCCGAAATCTGGGGCGACGTGGACCAGCTCATGCAGTCGTTCCGGCGCACGGGCTATTCGTCGATGGTGGTGCGGCTGGCGGAGGCGGACCGCTTCGACAGGTTCCGCGCCGATATCGACGTGGACCCCCGGCTGTCCAACGAGGCCAAGCGCGAGCAGGTGTTCTACAGCGACCAGTCGCGCGCGCTGTCCACCTTCATCAACATCCTGGGCCTGACGCTGACCTTGATCTTCTCGGTGGCGGCGATGATCGGCGCCATGATCACGATGTATGCCTCGGTATCCAACCGCGTGGGCGAGATCGGCACGCTGCGCGCGCTGGGCTTCCAGCGCATCAACGTGCTGGCGGCGTTTCTTGTGGAGGCCGTGCTGCTGGGGTTGGTGGGCGGCGTGGCCGGGCTCGCGTGCGCGGCGCTGATGCAGTTTGCGTCATTTTCCACGACGAACTTCCAGACCTTCGCCGACCTGTCGTTCCGCTTCCTGCTCACGCCGGGCATCGCCCTCAAGACGCTGCTGTTCTCCATGGCGATGGGGCTGGTCGGCGGCTTCCTGCCGGCGCTGCGCGCGTCGCGCCTCAATATCGTCGACGCGCTGCGCGCGCGCTGACGCGCCCATCAGCCAAGCACTTCCTCGCACACCGCCAGCCACGCGCGCGCCGCGTGCGACATGTAGCGCCCCGGCAGCCAGACATGGGCCAGCGCCCAGTCCATGGTCGGCTCGGTCAGGCGCGCCACGGCCAGCTTGTCGCGCCCGTCCAGGCGGTCCAGCAGCGGCTCGGGCAGGAACGTGGTGCCCAGCCCGGCGGCGGCCATCGACACCAGAAAGTCCCAGTGGCCGCTCTGCGCCACCACGCGCGGCACCATGCGGGCCTCCAGGAACGCCTGGCGCAGCTTGCGGGTCAGCGAGAACTCGTCGGTCAGCAGCACCAGCGGCGCGGCGCGCAGCGCGTCGAGCGTGACCGTGCGCCCGCCGGCCCATGGCGCGCCGCCCGGCCCCACCACCCAGATCGGGTAGCGGGCAAACTCGCGCGTGCCCAGGTCCAGCCCGCTGTCGCCGGGCAGCACCGTGGCGCCCACCTCCAGCTCGCCGCTGGCCACCTGCTGTTCCACCACCTGCCCGCCGTGCTCGGATAGCGTGAGTTCCAGGGTTGGATAACGCTGCCGGAACGCGCTGACGGCCGGCGAGAAGAACAGGTTGGCCATAGGCGGCAGGCCCACGGTCAACTGCCCGCGCCCCAGCGACGAGAGATCGGCCACCTCCAGCGTCAGCCGGTGCACCACGCCCAGCGCCTCCTGGCCACGGTCATAGACCACGCGGCCCACGTCGGTCAGCCGCACGGACTTGCCCTCGCGGATCAGCAGCGGCTGTCCTACCTCGTCTTCCAGTTGCCGCACCATCTTGCTGATGGTGGATTGGGTCACGAAGAGCGACGTGGCCGCCTGCGTGAAACTCTTGAGCCGCGCGGTCTCCACGAAGTAGCGCAGCGCGCGGATATCGATGGGCATGGGTTCTCCGATTCTCCATCAGGCAATCGCCATGAAAAAAGCGACTTGATTGACGAATATTAAATCATGAATGGAATGACCGCCAGTTCGTTACACTCCCGGCACATCTTCACGACTTCCGCCCCCGGAAGATAAGAATCATGGCTAGCTGGCCGCATGCCCGACAGTGGCTGTTTTCGCTGAAGGCATTCGCGGCGGCGATGCTGGCACTCTACGTTGCGCTGTCCTTCGGCCTGCCGCGCCCTTATTGGGCCATGGCAACGGTCTACTTCGTCTCGCATCCGCTCACGGGCGCCACACGCTCGAAGGCCGCCTATCGCGTGGCCGGCACCGTGCTGGGGGCCACGGCCGCCGTGGCCACCGTGCCGTTGCTGGTGAACATGCCGATCGTGCTGATGGGCGCCATCGCGCTATGGATCGTGCTGCTGGTCTACCTGTCGTTGCTCGAGCGCGGCCCGCGCAGCTATGTCTTCCTGCTGGCGGCGTACACGCTGCCGATCGTGGCGCTGCCGACCGTGGGCAATCCTTCGGAGATCTTCGATGTGGCCGTGGCGCGCATCGAGGAGATCGTCATCGGCATCGTCTGCGCGGGTCTGGTCGGCGCCGTCATCCTGCCGGCCAACGTGGCGCCGGCGCTGCGCGAGCGCGCCGGGGTGTGGATCCGCGACGCGTCCGCGTGGGCCGCCGACATCGTCGGCGCCAATCCCCGCGCCAATGCCGGCCGGCACCGGCTGGCCACGGACATGCTGGCGCTGGACCAGTTGATCGCGCAGTTGTCGTTCGATACCGAAAGCCGCCATACGCTGGCGCATGCGCGCGCGTTGCGCGAGACCATGTCGATGCTGATGCCGACGCTGTCGGCGCTAGACAGCGTGCTGCACGCGCTGCGATGTGGCGCAAGCACCGTGCAATCGCGCGCCGCGCTGGAGGCCACGGCCGACTTTTTGCGCGGCAGAATGGCCGAATTGCTACAAGCCTGCGACACGCTGCAACGTGGCATGGTCGACGGGACGCCGCCGCTGCGCCGGACGCCCGCGCGGGGGTCTCCGGCACCGCAGGCGCGCTATCACGATCACGGCATGCTGCTGTTCGGCGCCGTCTCCACCGGGCTGGCCGTGTTCTGCGCGGGGCTGTTCTGGATGTTTTCCGGATGGGAGGATGGTGGCGGGCCGGTCGCGGTGGCGGCCATCGCCTGCTGCTTCTTCGCCACGCTCGAGGAGCCGCGCCGCATGGCGGCATCGTTCCTGCGCTGGAGCACGGCCTGCCTGCTGGTGTCGTCGTACTACCTGTTCCTGGTGGTGCCGCACGCGCAGACCTTCGAGGCGCTGGTTGGCCTGCTGGCCGTGCCCTACCTCGGCATCGGGCTGCTGATCACGCGGCCCGGCTTCCAGCTGATTGCGATGCTGCTGTCAGTGAACACGGCCTCATTCGCCAACGTCCAGAGTATTTACGATGCCAACCTGATCGGCATCTTCAACACCAGCCTGGCGAATGCGGCGGCGATGGTGTTTGCCCCGCTGTGGGCCATGATGGCGCGCCCGTTCGGCGCCCACGTGGCCGCGCACCGGCTGATCCGCGCCAGTTGGCAAGACCTGGCGCAGGCGGCCACGTGGCGCGCGGCGGACACGCACACCCGCATCGGGGCGCGCATGCTGGACCGGCTGGGGCAGTTGATGCCGCGGCTTGGCGCCAACCGGGATCGCCTGGCTTCCGATGGTTTCACCGAGTTGCAGGTGGGCTATTGCACGCTGACGCTGCAACGCGCGCTGCCGCGGATGCCGGCCACGGCGCGCAAGCCGGTCCGGCGCGTGCTGAGCATCGTGGCGCGGCACTATCGGGCGCGGTTGAAACGCGGGAATGCCGTGGCCGTGCCGGATGAACTGGCGCGGCAGATCGAGCTGGCAATCGACGGTATTGCCAACATGCAAGACTGCGAAGCCGTGGTGAGTGCGCTGGTGGTGCTGCAGATCACGCTTGCCGATGGCGTTTGAACGACGCGCGGTTGTCGCCCCTCTCCCAAAGGGAGAGGGGAGAAAAACCTCTCAACGCGCCACCGTTTCCAGGTACGTCCCCAGCCCGTCCAGCAGCAGGCCCGAGCCATGCTCGCGCGACCCCGCATCGTCGTAGCCGTCGAGGTAAGCCCCCTGCTCCGTCATGACCAGCCGCGTGCCGCTGCCCGCCGGCTTCATCTCGAACGTTGCCAGCGACACCGAGATCTTGCGCGCGCCCAGATGCATCTCGTAGGCATAAACAATGCGCGCACCCTGGATCACGTCGTAGTAGATCGCGTCGAAGGTGGAAACCAGGCCGTTCGGCCAGCCGCCCTTCAGATGCTCGCGGCCGCCGGGGCGCACGTCCATCGTCCGCGCCAGTTCCTTGTAGCCATCGCCGCCATGGAACCACCGCGCCTTGGCGTCCGGGTCAGTCAGGGCGTGGAATACCTGCGCCGGCGTGGCGTTGTAGGTGCGCTCGATCGTAAACATGCCATGCACCACTGACCGCGCCGCCGGCGGCGTGCCCGCGATGCGGGCCACTTCGCCCTCGAGCCGGTCCAGCGTCTGCGCCCAGCCCTGCTCGGCACCGCGCGTAAACTCGCCGGCCGACGGGTGGAGCATCGTATAACGCTGCGTCACCTCCAGCTGCGTGCCGCCGCACACGCCCTCGAACAACACCGTGGTGTACGCGTTGAACAGCGCCGTGCCGTCGTTGGACACCGCCGTCAAGTCGAGCACCAGCCGCGCGTTGGGCACAATCTCCACGTAATGGCCGCGGACCCAGTGCAGATCCCCTTCCGGCGACCGCATGCAGAAGTCGAACTTGCCGCCCACGCGGAAATCGATCTCGGCCTCGGGAATCGTAAAAGCTGCCGGGCAGAACCAGTGCCGGATGTGCTCGGCCGATGTCCACGCCTGGAACACCAGTTCCTTCGGCGCGTTGAACGCGCGCGCCACGGTCAGCGGCGCCAGCTTGCCGGCCGTGGGTTCAGTTGCTGTCGTCATTGCGGGATGCCTCCTTCTTCATGGTTTCCAGGTATTCGCCCAGCCGGTCGAAATGGCCTTCCCACTCGGCCCGCCGTGCGTTGATCCATTGTTCCGCCTGGCTGAGCGCATTGGGCGCCATCCGGCACGTGCGAACACGTCCGACCTTCTGCGACTGCACCAGCCCCGCCTGCTCCAGCACCGCCAGGTGCTGCATCACGGCGGGCAACGACATGGCCAGCGGGCGCGCCAGATCAGTCACCGAGGCCGGACCCTGTGCCAGTTGCACCAGCATCGTCCGCCGCGTGGTGTCCGCCAGCGCCTGGAAAGTCATGTCGAGGGGATCGGATTGGTTAAGCATGGGCTTTAGTATAGCGACGACAAATAGTTAAGCAAGAACTTTAGTGAAGGGCATCATGGAGGGGGCCGCCGGCCCTGCGCGCCCGTGCGCCATCTCGCAAAAAGGCGTATTCTCATGCGCTTGTCATTCCCGCGCCACGGGGGTAGTGTTGGGCATCGCCTCGCGCCCCGGCCTGAAGCCGGCGACCTGTGCCGGGAAGCGTTCCACCTGATTGTTAACGGATGAACCAGAAATCCCCGAACTACCCGGATGAGCCACCACTGCCGCCCACCTGGGACGCCCGCCTTGCCCGCCGCCTCGTGCGGCCCCTCCGGAATACCCGAGTCACCCCGAACCACCTGACCACGCTGCGCCTGATCATCGGCCTGGCCGGCGTGGCATGCCTGGCGCAAGGCGGCTTCGCCTGGACGAACTACGGCGCGCTGCTGATCGTGCTTTCGAACTTTGTCGATCACACCGACGGCGAACTGGCGCGGATCAGCGGCAAAAGCAGCAAGATCGGCCACTTTTATGACCTGGCCAGCGATGCACTGATCACGGTGCTGCTGTTCGTCAGCATGGGCATGGCGGTTGCCAGCCAGGCGCCCGCCATGGCCGAGGCGCTCGGCCCCGTGGGGCGCGGCACGCTGGCCGGCCTGGCGGTGGCGCTGATCTTTTTCCTGCGCATGCGTATAGAATCGCGTGTTGGCAAAAGTGGCACCAAGCAGGCATCGGCGGCCGGATTCGAGACCGAAGACGTGCTGTACCTGTTGCCGCTGGTCACCCTGACCGGCAGCATCGGGCCGTTCCTGGCGCTGGCCTCGGTTGGCGCGCCGCTGTTTGCCCTCCTTGTCATCATCGACTACTGGCGCGTCATGCGACGCCCCCAGCCGGTCACGACCCCAACGGATCACTGAGGCAGCAAATGAGTGAGCAGGCCACCCGCGACATGGCGCTCGACCCACCGCGCACCGCGCCGGCCGCGCGCCAGCCCGCCACGGGGCACCCCGATGCCGCCGTGGCACGCGCAACGGCGCAACTGGACACCCCGGCGCTGCGCGCCGACTTCGAACGCCAGGGCGCGTTCCTCTATCTCGACCAGTTCCTGGCCCCCGAGGAATGCGCCCAACTGGTGGCGCTGGTCCGCGCGCTACAGCCGGACCTGAACCGCAACTACCTGCCCGGCCACAAGCAGGGCGGCAGCGTGAGCCGGCACACCATCGACGAAAAAGCGCCGTTCATTGCCGAACTCTATCGGTCGCGCACGCTGATTCACTGGCTGGAACAAATCAGCGGCGACAAGCTCCAGGTCTGCCCCGCCACCGACCCGCACGCCTACGCGCTCTATTACTACACGCGCCAGGGCGACCATATCGGCTGGCACTACGACACGTCGTACTACGACGGCCGGCGCTACACGCTGCTGATCGGCGTGCTGGACGAATCGTCCTGCCGGCTGGAATACGAATTGCACACGCGCAACCCGGACCTGCCGGACGAGGCGGGCTCGGTGCGGATTCCGCCCGGCGGCATCGTGCTGTTCGATGGCGACAAGCTGCGCCACCGCATCACGCCGGCCGGCCCGAACGAGATCCGCGTGTCGCTGACATTCGAATACGTGACCGATCCGGGCATGCGCCCGTGGCTGCGTTTCATCTCCAACATGAAGGATGCGGTGGCCTATTTCGGCTTCCGGCAGGTCTTCAGGCGCCTGCTTTCGCGCGGAAAGCCGGCCGGAGAACCACGCGCGTGACCCGTGCCGCCATGTTCCTGCTGTCGATCGGCGCGGCGCTGTTCGTCGCGCTGCTGGCGTGGCAAGGCTTTGGCGCGGTCACCAGCACGCTGATGTCGGCCGGCTGGGGGCTGGCGGTGGTGGCCGCGTACCACGTGCTGCCGCTGGCCTTCGACGCCGCCGCCATCGCCGTGCTGCTGGACCGCTCCGCGCGCCACGGCTCGTTCTGCAACGCGCTGCGCGCGCGCTGGGCCGGCGAATCGGTCAACAGCCTGCTGCCGGTGGGCCAGATCGGCGGGCCGGTGCTGATGGTGCGCTACCTGGCGCACCGTGGCGCGCGCATGCGCGACGCCGCCGCCGCCATCACGGTCAGCACCACCACGCAGGCGCTCTCGCAAATGCTCTTCGCGCTGCTCGGCATCGTGCTGTTCGGCGCCCAGGGCGACCTGTCCGACCAGCGCGCGCCAATCATCATCGTCACCATCATCCTGGCGCTGTGCATCGTGGTGTTCTGCGTCCTGCAGCGGCGCGGCATGTTCGGTCGCGTGCTGCGCGTGGCGGCCAGGCTGTTCGGCAAGCGCGACTGGGACGGCCTGACGCTGCACGCGGACGCCGTGGACGCGGCCATCCGCAACCTGTACCGCAACCGCCGCAAGGTGGCGGCGAGCTTCATGCTGAACCTCGCGGGCTGGATCGCCGGCACCGGCGAGGTATGGCTGATTCTTTATTTCCTGGGCCATCCCGTGAGCTGGCACGAGGCGTTGCTGCTGGAAAGCGTGGGCCAGGCCATCCGGGGCGCGGCGTTCGCCATTCCCGGTTCGCTGGGCGCGCAGGAAGGCGGCTACCTGCTGCTGGCCCCGCTGGTGGGCCTGCCGCCCGACATGGCGCTGGCGCTGTCGCTGGCCAAGCGCGTGCGGGAACTGATCCTCGGCATTCCGGGCTTGCTCTATCTGCACCGCAGCGAGCGAAAATTCCAGCGCCGGCGGCGCGCCTCGGCGGCCTTGCAGGGCTCCGACTAATCCGTCAACTGACAGTTGAGAACAAGATAATGCGAGCAATCATTCTTGCCGCGGGCCTTGGCCTGCGGCTGCAGCAACAGCCGGGCAAGCAGTTTCCCAAGTGCCTGTTGCGCTTCGACGGGATCACGCTGCTCGAGCGGCACCTGCGCATGCTGGATGCGGCCGGTGTCAAGGAGATCGTGCTGGCACTGGGCTTCGCGCCCGAGCAGGTGCAGGCCGAACTGGCAAGGCTGGATCGCCCCACGCCGGTCGAGATCGTGCTGAATCCGCGCTACGACCTGGGCAGCGTGCTGACCGTGCACACCGTGGCCGACGCGCTCACGCGGGGCGGCGACGTGCTGCTGATGGACGCCGACGTGCTCTACGATGAACGCATCCTCAACGCGCTGGTGGCCGGCGAGACCACCAACCGCCTGCTGATCGACCGCGACTTCGAGGCCGGCGACGAGCCCGTGAAGCTGTGCCTGCGCGACGGCGTGCCCGTGGAACTGCGCAAGCAGCTGATGGCCGACCTGCAATACGACACCATCGGTGAATCCGTCGGATTTTTCCGATTCCGCGAGGACACCGCGCGCCGGCTGGCCGAGATCGTCAAGGATTACGTCGATTCGGGCCGCGCCAACATGCCGCACGAGGAAGCCGTGCGCGACCTGCTGCTGGAGTCGCTGCAGCAACGCAGCCACCAGTTCGACACGGCCGACGTGACCGGCGCGCCGTGGATCGAGATCGATTTCCCCGGCGACGTCGAACGCGCCGCCACTGAAGTCCTGCCCCAACTTCTGCCCACTGTGGGAGTCGCACAATGAACGCCATCGACCCGAACCTGCTTGCCACCTCGCGCGCCGCCCGGCTGCGCCAGATGCTGCGCTCGAACCAGCTCGAATTCATCATGGAAGCCCACAACGGGCTGTCCGCGCGCATCGTGCGCGAGGCCGGCTTCAAGGGCATCTGGGCCTCGGGCCTGGCCATCTCGGCCCAGTTCGGCGTGCGCGACAACAACGAGGCCAGCTGGACCCAGGTGGTGGACAACCTGGAGTTCATGGCCGATGCCAGCGACCTGCCGATCCTGCTGGACGGCGATACCGGCTACGGCAATTTCAACAATGTCCGGCGCCTGGTGCGCAAGCTCGAGCAGCGCGGCATTGCCGGGGTCTGCATCGAGGACAAGCAGTTTCCGAAGACCAACAGCTTCATCGACGGCGAGCGCCAGCCGCTGGCCGAGATCGACGAGTTCTGCGGCAAGATCAAGGCCGGCAAGGATTCGCAGGCCGATGACGACTTCTCGATCGTCGCCCGCGTGGAGGCGCTGATCGCCGGCTGGGGCATGGAAGAGGCCCTGCGCCGCGCCGAGGCGTACCGCCAGGCCGGTGCCGATGCCATCCTGATCCATAGCAAATTGTCCAAGCCGGACGAGATCCTGACGTTCGCGCGCGAGTGGGCCGGCCGTGGGCCGCTGGTGATCGTGCCGACCAAGTACTACAGCACGCCGACCGAGGCGTTCCGCAAGGCCGGCATCAGCCTGGTGATCTGGGCCAACCACCTGGTGCGCGTGGCGGCGTCGTCGATGCAGGCGGTTGCCAAGGAAATCCACGACAGCGAAACGCTGGTCAACGTGGAAGACCGCATCGCATCGGTCAACGAGATCTTCCGCCTGCAGGATGCCGACGAATACTCGGCCGCCGAGAAGATCTACCTGTCCGGCACGCAGGTGCCCGGCGCCGCCGTGGTACTGGCCGCCGGCCGTGGCAAGGGGCTTGAGGCGCTGACCGAGGACAAGCCCAAGATCATGCTGCCCGTGGCCGGCAAGCCGCTGCTGCGCTGGCTCGTGGACGGGTTCAAGAAGCAGGGCATCAACGACATCACCGTGGTGGGCGGCTACCAGGCGCAGGCCATCGACACGGCCGGCATCAAGCTGGCCGTCAACCCGCGCCACGCCCAGACCGGCGAACTGGCCTCGCTGGCGTGCGCGGCGGAGGCCATGCAGACCGACACCGTGATCGCCTACGGCGACCTGCTGTTCCGCAGCTACATCCTGCGCGACCTGCTGGAGTCCGACGCGCCGTTCAGCGTGGTGGTGGATTCGTCCCAGACCGCGCCGTCCAACCAGAGCGTGCGCGACTTCGCGTGGTGCTCGGCCGCCGACGACCGCGACCTGTTCGGCCAGACCGTCACGCTGAAGAAGATTGCCGACGCCCTGCCCCCCGCCGGCGAGGCCCAGCCCCATTCCCACCATGGCCGCTGGATCGGCCTGATGAGCGTCCGTGGCGAAGGCCGCGCGCGCCTGCAGGCGCTGCTGGCGCAACTGCGCGAGCGCCCCGACTTCGACCAGCTTGACCTGCCCGACCTGCTCAACGCGCTGGTCGAGGCCGGCGAGCAGATCGAGGTCAAGTACGTGCACGGCCACTGGCGTGGCGTGAACGATCTGGACGATTTCCGACGCGCCGGCGATTTCGCGCACACGCAGACGCCGTACGCGCTGGGCAACCCCGACGGCGAGGCAGCCCGATGATCGAGGCGGTCCAGTTCGTGGAGGCCGCGCGCGAGCGTGGCTTCCAGTGGTATGCGGGCGTGCCGTGCTCGTACCTGACGCCGTTCATCAACTACGTGGTGCAGGACGCCTCGCTGCATTACGTGTCCGCCGCCAATGAAGGCGATGCGGTGGCGTTTATCGCCGGGGTGACGCAAGGCGCACAACATGGTGTGCGCGGCGTGACGATGATGCAGAACTCGGGACTCGGCAACGCGGTGAGTCCGCTGACGTCGCTGACGTGGACGTTCCGGCTGCCGCAACTGCTGATCGTGACGTGGCGCGGCCAGCCGGGCGTGCCCGACGAGCCGCAGCACGCGCTGATGGGCCCGGTCACGCCGGCCATGCTCGACACCATGGAGATTCCATGGGAGCTGTTCCCGACCGAGCCCGAGGCCGTGGGCCCGGCGCTGGACCGCGCGGTGGCGCATATGGACACCACCGGCCGGCCGTACGCGCTGGTCATGCAGAAGGGCAGCGTCGCGCCCTACCCGCTTAACGCCCAGACGCCGCCCGTGGCGCGGCCCAAGGCCACGCCGCAGGTATCGCGCCAGGGGGCCTCGGGCGCCTTGCCGAGCCGCCGCGAGGCGCTGGCGCGGGTGATCGCCCATACGCCGGTGGACGGCACCGTGGTGCTGGCCTCCACCGGATTCTGTGGCCGTGAACTGTATGCGCTTGATGACCGGCCCAACCAGCTCTACATGGTTGGGTCGATGGGCTGCCTGACGCCGTTCGCGCTGGGCCTGGCGCTGGCGCGGCCGGACCTGAAGGTGGTGGCTGTGGATGGCGACGGCGCCGCGCTGATGCGCATGGGCGTGTTCGCCACGCTGGGCGCCTATGGCCCGGCCAACCTCACGCACGTGCTGCTGGACAACCACGTGCACGACTCCACCGGCGGGCAGGCCACGGTCTCGCACAATGTGTCGTTCGCCTCGGTGGCGGCTGCCTGCGGCTACGCATCGGCCATCGAGGGCGATCATCTCGACATGCTCGACACGGTGCTGATGGGCGCCGCCACGGCCACCAGCGGGCCAAACTTCGTCTGCCTGCAAACGCGCGCGGGGACGCCGGACGGCCTGCCCCGCCCGACCGTGACGCCGGTGGAAGTCAAGACACGCCTCGGCCGCCAGATTGGCGCCGATCAAGGAACGGACCGAGGAGCCGCCCATGCTGCTGCTTAATCCCGGCCCCGTCACGCTCAGCGAGCGTGTGCGCAGGAGCCTGCTGCAAACCGACCTGTGCCACCGCGAGAGCGAGTTCTTCGACCTGCAGGACGAGGCGCGCGCGCGGCTGCTGAACATCTACGCGCTCGATCCGGCCGCCTGGACCGCCGTGCTGATGACCGGCTCGGGCACCGCCGCCGTGGAGAGCATGATCGCCGGGCTGGTGCCCGAGCAGGGCAAGCTGCTGATCGTGCAGAACGGCGTCTATGGCGAGCGCATCGCGCAGATCGCCACCCAGTACCGCATCGATCACATCCTGGTCAAGCATGAGTGGATGGAGGCGCCCGACCTCGACCGGATCGCCGCCGCGCTGGCCGGCGACAAGGCCATCACGCACGTGGCCGTGATCCATCACGAGACCACCACGGGCCGGCTGAACGACCTGCCGGCCATCGACCGGCTCTGCCAGGCGCACGGCGTGCGGCTGCTGGTGGATGCGGTGAGCAGTTTTGGCGCCGAGGCCATCGACTTCGGCGGCAGCATTGACGCGGTATCCGCCACGGCCAACAAGTGCCTGCACGGCGTGCCCGGCGCGGCGTTCGTGGTGGCGCGCCGCACGGCGCTGACGCAAGCGGCCAGCCGCACGTACTACCTGGACATCGGCCGCCTGGCCAAGCTGCAGGACCAGCGCAACACGCCGTTCACGCCGTCGGTGCACGCGTACTACGCGCTGGTGGAAGCCCTGCGCGAACACCATGAAGAAGGCGGCTGGCAGGCCCGGCATCAACGCTACGCGGCGCTGGCCGAGCAGGCGCGCGTGGCGCTGGCGGCACTTGGCATCGAGGCGCTGTGGCCGGCGGAACAATCGTCGGTGGTGTTGCGCGCGTACAAGCTGCCGCAGGGCGTGACGTACGAGCAATTGCACGACGGGCTCAAGGCACGCGGCTTCGTGATCTACGCCGGCCAGGGCGGACTGTCGTCGCAGCTGTTCCGTATCTCGACCATGGGCGCGATCACGCCGGCCGATATCGACCGGCTGATCGACGGCTTCAAGGCGCTGGTGCAGCGCTGACTTATTAGAGGGTGTCCGGCAGCGGGGTAAAGCACCCCGCCCAATCCTCCGCTTCCTGGTCGCCGAGACCCTCGTCCCGCAGGACCTGCCTCCATCGCGTCTGCACCGTCGCCTCGATCTCGTCCAGGATCTCCCGGGCTTGTTCACGATGCAGGCCAAAGACCGCGCAGTCGCTCAGGATATTGCGTCGGGTGGCCACGAAGCCATCTTCGCCGATGGCCAGCGCATGCTCCCTGCGCCGGGTGGCGTGCTTGCGCGGCACCATGTCGTAGGCGGGCGAGAGCGTGTACAGGCCAGGCGTATCGCCGGCAAGGAAGCCGTGGTTGCGCTCGTGGTCATCCGTGTTGGAGATGCAGCAGTTGAACACCATGCGGCGATAGAGTTGCACCCGGTCCGCGGCCAGGGCCTCGCTGAACCTGGCCATCTCGCGTGACAGCCTGGCGTAGCTGCCTGCGAACGCATAGGCCTGCACATCGACATTGGCGTGGAACACGGCCTGGGCGCTCAGGAACGCGTCGCGCCGCCAGCCGGTGCCATCGGCACTGCGCGCCCGGTCGAAGCGTTCCACCAGCAGGACGTCGCCAGCCACCACCTGCGCGTTGGCCGAACGGATACCGCAGGCGTCCGCCAGCACCAGCATGGCGCGCTCGATGCGCGCAATGGGCGCGCCGCGGTCCTCCTGCGCCGGGTACTTCGCGATCCACTGCCTGCCTTGATGCTCGATCGTCAACTTCGGCCGGGCACCGCCCAGGTTGGTGTTCGGGCGCACCAGCCCCACCAGCGCGGGATCCACAGGCCGGCGCGCCTCCAGGCCCTGGAGCGCCAGGCGTGCCGGCTCCAGGATGTCCCAGCCGGGAAGCGGCCGCGTCTCGGGCGGCTGGCCGGGCGCGGTGCTGAAGCCCAGATTGCCGATAGAGTCGCCCCCGCCACGCAGGAGGTAGCCGGTCAGTTCGGCCTGCGGGCCATACATCCTGTCGATCACATAGCGGCCCCAGTCGTCGGGCATCGCATCGCGTAGCGGCCCGAAGAAGCCTTCCAGCGTCGCGGTTTCGTAGGCGCGGCCCACCAGCCGCAACTGAATCGGGTCGAGCGCGAGCGCATTTGGATTGCTCAGGTAGGAGCGGCCGTAGACAAACTCGCCCCGGTACCGCGGCGTGCCGCCCCCGGGCAGTTTCGCGTGGCGGAAGCGGCCGGCCAGCGTGGGCAGGGTGTCTCCGGGCAGCCAGGACCAGACCCAGACTTCAGAAGTCATTGTCCAGCGCCCTTCGTACCCGCACGCGGCGCTCGCCGGGCTTGTACTCGAGTGCGGCGCCTTCCTGGTCAAGGGCCGTGTCCGCCACCACGTCGAGCTCGCGATCGAGCCCCATTACCCAGAGAACCCGGGCGAAGGCGCCGATTGCGGTGTCGGCGCTTCCGCGCTCGATCGCCTCGATGGTCGAGCGGGACAGCCCTGCCCGCTCCGCCAGATCGACCTGGCGGAGCTTGCGGTGCAGCCTGGCGTCCCGGATACGGGTGCCGAGGGCTTCCAGGCGCGAGCCGACTTCAGGCGGCAGCGGAGAGGCAATGGGGCGTGACATAACATGCATTATTGGCGATAACGCTTGCTATAGCAAGCACAGCGATGAATCTGACGAAAGAGACGCGGCGCCGCGCTCAAAGCTCCGACTCCACCGGCAAGAGCCGCAAGACCCCCTGCCCGAAGCGGTTCCAGCCGCTCATGTCGGGCTCGCTGTAATAGGTCCGCAGCACGCCGCCCTCGCGCGTGATCCACGCCAGCCCTTCCTGCCCGGTCCGCGGATCGGGCAGCCACACCACCTGGTAGGCCGCATCGAGCAACGCATCGTCGAGGCCCTTGCCCAGCATCGCGCATAGCGGCGCGCTGTCCACGACGATGCCCATCTCGGTATTGAGCCGCGCCGAGCGCGGGTCAAGATTGAGCGAGCCGATGAACAGCAGGCGCCGGTCCACCATATAGGTCTTGGCGTGCAGGCTGGCCCGGCTGCTGCCGCCCGGGCCATGCCGCTTCTTCTCCTTCGCCATTTCCGCATAGGCCGACGGCTTCAGCTCATAGAGCAGCACGCCGTCCTTGAGCAACGCCTTGCGCCGGGGCGCGTAGCCGGCATGCACCGCCCGCACGTCGGTGGCGCCGAACGAGTTGGTAAGCAGGTGCACCTGCACGCCGCGCTTCTGCAACCCGGACAGCCACGCCATGCCCGGATCGCCGGGCACGAAATATGGCGAAATCAGCGTCAGGTCATGTTGTGCGCTGTTCAGCACATTGATCAGCACCGGGATTGCGTGGGTCGAGTCGTCGTGGGGCGGCAGCGTGACCTTGGCGGCACGATCGGCGATCACCGTGGCACGCCCCCAGAATGCCGGCAGGGCTTCCTGCTGCATCGCGCGCAACACGCCCGATTCCAGCACGGCCTTGCCATAGGGCGTGGCGCGCAACGCCGTCTTGCGGTCGTCCAGGTGCTGCCGCACCTGCTGCTGCAGCGCGGCGGTCTCGTCGGCGGCAAGCGGCCGGGCCACCGACGCCAGCGGCCAGGCGGCCTCGGCGTTCCAGTAGTCGTCGAATACCGCCGATACCTGGGGCACCACGGGCCCCGCCGCCAGCAGGTCCAGGTCGCTGAAATCCAGGTCGGTCGTGGCCGCGAAGTAGGCGTCGCCCACGTTGCGGCCTCCCACCACGGTGAGCTGGTTGTCCGCCGTCATCGACTTGTTGTGCATGCGCCGGTCCACGCGGCGGAAATCGGTGATGAACTCGAACAGCCGCACGCCCCGGTTGGCGAACGGGTTGAACAGCCGCACCTCCACATTGGGATGCGCATCGATAGCGGCCAGCGCCTTGTCCTGGCCCGACGTGTGCAGGTCGTCGAGCAGCAGCCGCACGCGCACGCCCCGGTCGGCGGCGGCCATGATCTCGGCCAGCAGCGTCAGGCCGGTGTCATCGGCATCGTAGATGTAGTACTGGATATCCAGGCTGCGCTGCGCGGTGCGCGCCAGGGCCACGCGCACCGCGAAGGCATCGGCGCCGGCCGTGAGCGGATAGAAGACCGACTCCCCGGGATGCTGCGCCAGCCGCGGCGCCAGCGCGCGGCCCAGCGCGGTATCGGCGGTGTCCGCCAGCGCCACCGTCGGCGGCTGCGCCGGACGCGGCGGCAAGCTGGCGCACCCCGCGCCTAATAGAGATGCCGCGGCCACCCCTCCTGCCACGACCCACCTGGACATGTGCATCGCCTGCTCCTTGATTGTTCCAGATAGAACAATTGAGTTGGTCGAAACCGACGGTTGCGATCTTACCGCGCGCTGCTAAGCTTTCGATACTTGCATTTTGCAAGCCATATAACCATCACGGATATCGTTATGCCCACCCTCTTCGATCCCCTGCTGATTGGCGACCTGAAGCTACCCAACCGCATCGTCATGGCGCCGCTGACTCGGATGCGCGCCGCCCAGCCTGCACACGTGCCCAATGCCATCATGGCCGAGTACTACGCGCAGCGCGCCGCCGCCGGCCTGCTGATCTCGGAAGGCGTGCCGGTCTCCGAGGATGGCGTGGGCTACCAGAACGTGCCGGGGCTGTGGTCGGACGAGCAGGTGGAAGGCTGGAAGCAGGTGACCGATGCCGTGCACCGGGCTGGCGGCCGGATCGTGGCGCAGTTGTGGCACGTGGGCCGGATCTCCGATCCGAGCCTGCTGAACGGACGCCTGCCCGTGGCGCCGAGCCCGCTTGCCGCCGGCGGCAACGTGAGCCTGCTGCGCCCGCAACGCCCGTTCGTGGTGCCGCGCGCGCTGACCCGCGACGAGATCCGGGGCATCGTGGCCGATTTCGGCCGTGCCGCCGCCAATGCCAAGGCGGCCGGGTTCGATGGCGTGACGATCCACGGCGCCAACGGCTACCTGCTCGACCAGTTCCTGCAGGACGGCAGCAACGTGCGCACCGACGAGTACGGCGGTTCGGTCGAGAACCGGGCGCGCATCCTGCTGGAAGTGGCCGATGCGGTGACGGCGGTCTGGGACCCGAAGCGCGTGGGCGTGCACCTGGCGCCGCGCTCGCCGGCCCATTCGATGACCGACAGCCAGCCGGCGGAGACGTTCGGCTACGTGGCCAAGGCGCTGGGCCAGCGCGGCCTGGGCTTCCTGTTCATCCGCGAGTCGCGGGGCGAAGGCGCGCTGCTGCCGCTGCTGAAGCGTGAATTCGGCGGCGCGATCATCGCCAATGATGGCTTCGACCTGAACGCGGCCAATGCGGTGCTGGCGCAGGGCGATGCCGACGCGGTGGCGTTTGGCCGCGCGTACATCGCCAATCCGGATCTGGTGGAGCGGCTGCGGTTGCGTACGGCACTGAACGCGCCGGACCCGGCCACGATGTACGACACCGGCGGCATCGGCGCGCGGGGGTATACGGATTATCCGACGCTGGAAACGGCCTAGTCTTTCTCCCCTCTCCCTTTGGGAGAGGGGCCGGGGGAGAGGGCAGGCGGTTCCACGAAGCGACGCCGCAAATTCAGCTCAATCCCTCTCCCCCAACCCCTCTCCCGCAAAGCGGGAGAGGGGAGAAAAAACCTCACACCTTCTGGATCGGGATCACCGTCCGGCCGCCGTATTCCCGCAGCAGCTCACGCAGTTCGCGAATGACCGGAAACACCTCGTGGTTCCAGTCGGCGCCCTGCTTGTCGTGCGCCGCCTGCTCCATTTCCACGATCTCGCGGTCTTCCTTGAAGATCCGCTCGGTGAACCACACCAGCAGCGGCCACGCCAGGTCCAGCGCAAACGGCACGCCCGGCCGGCGGATCGAGAGCATGCCGAACGTGCGATTGGTGCGCTGCGCCGCGTCAAGCGGCACATAGGCGATCCACAGATCCATCACCAGCGTGCCGCTGCCGGACCGGATCTGCAACGTCTGGTACGGATAGCCGGTCCGCACGGTCATCACGTCCTTGTTGTTCTGGCCGCCCTCCTTGCCGAACACCAGCGCCTCGCCCACGGGCTGCTTGCCGCCTTCGCGCGTGAACGTGTAATCCACCTCGACAAAGCCATCGCCACGCCGCCGGCCAAGCGACCGCGCGCGCATCATGCCCATCTGGCGCCGATGCAGGAACTGATGGTTCATGTCCATCAGGTTCTCGTGCATGAACGAATAATGACAATTGACCTCGCGGCCGAAGCGGCGCGTCTTGTAGTGCTTGTCCGTCACCGATGCGAACGCCGGCAGCGGCTTGGCGTCGGCCAGCGCGGGGTCGCCGGGAAACACGAAGATCAGCCCGGCCTGCTCGCGGCACGGATACGCGCGCACGCCGTTGGGCAGGCGCTCCTTGCCCAGGTAGGGCACGTCGATGCAGCGGCCGGAGCAATCGTAGGTCCAGCCGTGATAGCAGCAGCGAATCGCCTCGCCATCGACCACGCCCGCGTGCAGCGGCACCTGCCGATGCGCGCAGCGGTCCTCGAGCGCAAATACGTTGCCCGATGCCGTGCGCACCAGCACGATGGGATCGCCGGCAAACCGCACGCCATGCGCCTTGCCGCGCTTGACCTCGCGCGACCACGCCAGCGGATACCAGTAGTCCGGATGGATCGGCACGCGGCGCAGGTCCCGCACCGAGGCGTCGCCGCGCGACACTTCCGGCTCGGCGGCGCCCCCCAGGGCGGGTGGATCGATGGTACGGCGGTCAAGCGCTGGCTCTGCATACATGCGGGGCGTCTCCTAGCGTCCTTCGATCAGGCATCGAATCCAACGAGTCTACCCGATCGCCGCCGACCGGTCTGTCGGCATTTCTCCGACTACACCCCTACACCACCCCCGCCTCCCGCAACGCCGCGATCTCCGCCGGCGTCAGCCCCATTTCCCCATAGACCGCCGCGTTGTGCTCCCCCACCCCCGGCCCGCTGCGCGCCGGTTGCGGCGCATGCCCCGAGAACCTCGGCACCACGCAGGGCCCGGGGATCGTGCCCAGGTCGGGATCGGGCATCCGCACAATGGCCTGCCGCGCCTGGAAGTGCGGGTCCTCGACAATGTCCGCGATCGAAAAAATCTTGCTGAACGGGATCTCGCTGGCCTCGAGCACCGCCGCCGCCTCGCCGTACATGCGGGCGCGGAACCAGCCGGCAATCGCGGCATCGAGCTCATCGATATGCGCCATGCGCGCCTGATTGGTGGCAAAGTGCGGATCGCCGGCCATCTCCGGCTGCCCGATGGCCGCGCACAGCCTGCGGAAGGTCGCGCCCGACGAGGCCACCAGTGACACCCATTGCCCGTCGGCCGTGGCATACATGTTCGACGGCGCCGTGTACGTGGCGCGGTTGCCCGCGCGCTGGCGCACCTGGCCCAGCTGCTCGTACTCCACCGCCAGCGGCTCCAGCACGCGCAACAGCGCCTCGGTGGCGGACAGGTCGATCTCCTGCCCCGGCATGCCGGCGTTGCCCGGCCGGCGCCGCTCGGCCACGGCGCTGGCAATCGCAAACGCGCCGAACAGGCCCGCCACCATGTCGCCCATCGGATAGTTCATGTGCAGCGGCGGCCCGCCGGCCTCGCCGGTCAGGTTGGTGAAGCCGCTCATGGCCTCGAACACGCGCGCAAACCCGGCGCGCCGCGCGTACGGCCCGGTCTGGCCGAAGCCGGTCAGCCGCAGCACCGTGAGGCGCGGATTGGCACGCCGGAGCGTGGCCAGGTCCAGCCCCCAGCCGTCCAGCGTGCCGGTGCGGAAGTTCTCCACCAGCACGTCGAAGCGCGGCAGCATCCGCAGGAACAGGTCGCGCCCGGCCGGCTTGCGCACGTCGAGCGTGATGCCGCGCTTGCCGCGGTTGGTCACCTTCCAGTACAGCGCAAGGTTGTCCTTGACCGGCGCCAGCGTGCGCAGCGCGTCGCTGCCGTCGGGCAGTTCGAGCTTGACCACTTCGGCGCCCATGTCGGCGCACAGCGTGCTGGCGAACGGCGCGGCGATCACCGTGGCCATGTCGAGAATGCGGATGCCGGCCAGCGGCCCGCGAGAATGGGAGGCTGACATATCAATCCAGTGAGGTTCCCGTGGACTTGACCAGGCCCGCCCACCACGTGGTATCGGCGCGGATCTGCTGCGCGAACTGCTCGGGCGTGTTGCCCACCGGCTCGGCGCCCTGCTCCACCAGCCGCCTGGCCACTTCCGGCCGCGCCAGGATCTTCACCGTGGCCTGGTTGAGCTTGTCGATGATCGGGCGCGGCGTGCCGGCCGGCACCATCAGGCCCTTCCAGGCGGTGACCACGAACCCCTTCAGGCCGGCTTCCTCGGCCGTGGGCACGTCCGGCGCGCCCGATGCGCGCTTCTCGCTGGCCACCGCCAGCGCGCGCAGCCTGCCCGACTGCACGTGCGGCAACAACGCCGGCATGTTGTCGATCATCAGCGTGATATGGCCCGCCACCAGGTCCGCCACGGCCGGGGCGCTGCCCTTGTAGGGCACATGCTGCATCCTGAGCCCGGCGCTCTGGTTCAGCAGCTCTCCGGCCAATTGGGCCGGCGTGCCGTTGCCGGGCGAGCCGAACGTCAGTTGCCCGTTATGCGCGCGGGCGTAGGCGATGAACTCGCCCACGGTCTTCACCGGCAGCGCGGCATTGACCGCCATCAGGTTGTGATCGCGTGAAATCATTGTCACCGGCGCCAGGTCGCGCGCGGGGTCGTACGACATCTTGGCGTACAGGCTCGGATTGATCACCGTGGGCCCCGCCGCGGCCAGCAGCAGCGTGTAGCCATCGGGCGCCGCCTTGGCCACGAGGTCGCCGCCGATATTGCCGCCCGCGCCGGGCTTGTTCTCCACCACGACGGTCTGGCCCAGTGCCTCGCGCAATGGCTCGGCCAGCATCCGCGCCACGATATCGGTCGAGCCGCCCGGCGCGAACGGCACGATCAGGCGGATCACCCTATTGGGGTATGCGGAGGATGCGCCTTGCGCGTGCGCCGTGCCGGATACGCCCCAGGCGCCCAGGACCAGGCTTGCGGCCGCAAGCAGTGTTTTAATCATTTTTATTATCTCCGGTGACTTTGCCCGGTGGTGACATTACACGTTCAGCCCCTCCCCGTGGCCCTCGCGATCGTGCGCTTGGCAATATTCAGCTGGTGGATCTGGCTGGTACCCTCGTACAGGCGGAACAGCCGCACGTCGCGGTAGAAGCGTTCGATGCCGTAGTCCGCGATATAGCCGTAGCCGCCGAACATCTGCACGCAGCGGTCGGCCACGCGGCCGCACATCTCGGACGCGAAGTACTTGCAGATGGACGCCTCCATGGTCACGTCCTCGCCGTCGTCGCGCTTGCGCGCGGTATCGAGGATCAGCGCCCGCGCCGCGTGGATCTCGGTCTGGCAATCGGCAATCAGGCCCTGCACCAGCTGGAAGTCCGCCAGCGCCTGGCCGAACTGCTTGCGTGCCGTGACAAAGCGCACGGCATCGTCGAGCATGCGGATGGCCGGCCCCGTGCACAGCGCGGCCAGGTGGATGCGCTGCTTGTTCAGCACCTTCATGGCCGTGCGGAACCCCTGGCCTTCCACGCCGCCGATCAGGTTGGCGGCAGGCACGCGGCAATCGCGCAGATGCACCTCGGAAACCGGCGAGCCCGCCTGCCCCATCTTCTGGTACGGCCGGCTGGTGGCGAGCCCTGGCGTATCGCGCGGCACGATGAACGCCGAGATGCCGGCCGCGCCCGGCTGGTCCGGATCGGTGCGGGCCATGACCGTGAACAGGCCCGCGATGGGCGCATTGGTGATGAAGCACTTGGTGCCGTTCAGCAGATAGTGGTCGCCGTCGCGCCGGGCCGTGGTCTGCAGTGCGGTGGCGTCGGAGCCGGCCTCGGGTTCGGTCAGCGCGAATGCGCCGGTCACCTCGCCGCTCGCCAGTTGCGGCAGATAGCGGCGCTTCTGGGCAAGCGTGCCGTCGGCCACCAGCGCCTCGGAGCCGATGCCGGTGTTGGTGCCCACGCGGGCACGGAATGCCACCGAGCACTGCGACAGCTCCATCGCCGCCAGGACCAGTTCCTCGGTCGTCATGCCCGCGCCGCCATACTCCTCGGGAATCGAATAGCCGAACATGCCTTGCGCGGCCATGGCGTCGACGAGTTCGCATGGCACCTCGTCCCGCTCCGCGACCTCGGCCTCGCGCGGCACCAGCCGTTCACGCACAAAACGCCGCAACGCATGCAGGAAGGAGGTAAAGACTTCCGGGTCTCTGATCATCGTGGCTTTCTCGCTCCGGGCTACGTGGTGATGGGTTCCTGGCCGCACTGGAGCGTACGCCGGGGGCGATCTCGCCGGCATCTTTGTTTCGCTATCTTGAACATCGTCTACCCTAATGGAACGCCGCGCCGGTAAGATGACCCGTCGCCCCCCGATCGCATCGCCTCCTCGCGTTTACCCCATGTCCGGACGCCCCCATCATCCCGATCCCGCGTTCTCGACCACGCTGGCGCATGGCCTGGCGCTGCTGCAGTGCTTCCGCGCGGGCGAGACGGTGCTGAGCAACAAGGAACTGGCCGAGCGCACCGGGCTGTCGAAAGCCACCATCAGCCGGCTCACGTACACGCTGGTGGCGCGCGGCCTGCTGCTCTACGACACCCACCTGCGCCGCTACCGGCTGGGTTCCACGGCGCTCTCGCTCGGCTATCCGCTGCTGGCCAGCCTGGGCGTGCGCCAGCTGGCGCGGCCACTGATGAAGGCGCTGAGCGACCGCATGCTGGGATCGGTCTCGCTGGGCATGCACGACCGCCTGCAGATGATCTACGTGGAAACCATCCGCCGGCACGACGCCATCGCATTTCGTCCAGATATCGGCGCCTCGCTACCGCTGCTGACCACGGCGATGGGCCGCGCGTGGCTGGCGCAGGCGCCCGAAGCCGCGCGCGCGCCAATCCTTCAGACACTGCGCGACACCGAGCCCGACACCTGGCGCCACCATGCCGATGCCGTGCCGGCCGCCATCGCCGACCTGGCGGCGCTGGGCTTCGTGCGAGGGGTCGGCGCCTGGCAGCCCGATGTCCACGCGGTGGCGGTGCCGATGCGCACCCGCATCGATGGCGAGGTCATGGTCTTCAACTGCGGCGTGCTGGCCTGCCGCCTGACGCCGGGCAAGCTGGAGCGCGAGGTGGGCCCCCGCCTGCGGGACATGGTGTTCGAGGTGGAAATGCGGGTGGCGGGAGGCTGACGGTCATGGCAGGCGCGCCGGATCACAACAACGATGTCGCCAAGGACCGCCAGTTCGCGTCCACGCTGGCCCATGGCATCGACATCCTGCTCGCGTACCGCGCCGGGGAATCGCTGCTGGGCAACAAGGATTTCGTGCTGCGCACGGGGCTGTCGAAGTCCACGGTGGCGCGGCTCACGCACACGCTCACGGTGCTGGGCTACCTGCGCCACGATGTGGCGCTGGGCAAATACCGCCTCGGGGCCCCGGTGCTGGCGCCGGCCTATCCGCTGCTGGCCGGCATGCCTATCCGCCAGCTTGCGCGGCCGCTCATGCAGACGCTGGCCAACGAAATCGGCGGCGCCGTCTCGCTGGGCGTGCGCGACAGGACCGAGATGCTCTATGTGGAGACGGCGCGCGCCACCGACGGCCTGGTGATGGCGCCCGACATTGGCGCCGCGCTGCCAATGCTGACCACCGCCATCGGCAAGGCCTGGCTATGCCGGGCACCGGCCGACGCGCGCGAAACCGTGCTGAACCGCCTGCGGCTGCAAGACCCCGACGCGGTCCGCCGTGCCGCGCCGGCCCTGGCCCAGGCAAGCAAGGATCTGGCGCAGCTTGGCTATTGCGTGAATGGGGTCGAATGGCGGCACGACCTGTTCGGCTTTGCCGTGCCCTTGTGCAAGCCTGTGGATTCGCAGTGGTTCGCCGTCAATTGCGGCGTGCCGGCGCAGCCGGGCATGTTCCACACCGTGGAGAAGTTCGTCGGCCCTCGGCTCGTGACCATCGCGCATCGCCTGGAAGTGCTGCTGGGATTACGTTAACGGCAGCTCCGGGGCTGCTCCCGGGCGCCGCGGTCATGCGGCGCGTATGGCAAAAACGCCACATTTCTCCCTGATCTTGCGGGCTTTTCCTTGACGGGTCGATGACCGGATGGGCATCATGCGGCTTTCTTATTTAACGCGAATCGTTCGCATTATCGTTAACATTCGCACCATCGAGCCAAGATAACAATGCCTTCCAGCTTGCCCAATGCCGCGCACCGGCTTCACGCGCCGTCGCGCGTCCGCCCTCTGGCCGCCCTCGTCCGCATGGCCGTCCTGACCGGATTCCCGTTCTGCGGCGCCGCATTCGCCCAGACCGCCACGGAACCGGCCGCGCCGGCCGCCACCGCCGAGCAGGCACTGCCGGCGGTGACCGTGAGCGCCGCGCAGGAAATCGAGATTGGGCAGCCGCTGAAGAAGAAGGCATCGGGCGGCGCGTTGGGCAGCCGTGCGCAGCTCGACACGCCGTTTTCGACGACTGTCGTGACTGGCGAGGATCTGGCCGACCGCCAGGTGACCAAGATCGGCGACGTGTTTTTCAACGACGCCTCGGTCTCGGACAACAGCAATGCCAATAACGCGTGGGCGTCGTACACCACGGTGCGCGGCCTGCAACTCGACTGGCGCAACGCCTACAAGATCAACGGCATGCCGTTCATCGCCTACGGCCTGACGCTGCCCTATGAGCAACTGGAGCAGGTGGAGTTGCTCAAGGGCGCGTCCGGCTTCATGTACGGTTTTGGCAACCCGGGCGGCACGGTCAACTATGTCACGAAGCGGCCAACCGACCAGTTCACGGCGAGCGTGGAACTGGGCTACCGGTCGTCGCACGTCTGGACCGAGCACGTCGACGTGGGCGGCCGCGCCGGCCCGGACAACATGTTCGGCTATCGCCTGAACCTGACGCACGAGGAAGGCAAGCCCAGCAACGCCGTGGGCCTGAACCGCAACGCGGTGTCACTGGGGCTGGACGCGCGCATCACGCGCGACCTGACCTGGACCTTCGATGGCATCTATCAGGACCGCAACACCTGGGGCGCCACGCCGACGTTCTACGTCGGGAGGATTCCTGCCGGCGGCCAGCTCCCGGGCGTGGTCAGCGGCCGCGGCGGCCGCTACGCCGGCCCGGACGCGCACTTCTATTCGAACCTGCAGGGGTACCAGACCGGGCTGCGCTACCGGCTCAACGACGACTGGACCGTCAGCACGGCCTACAGCTTCAGCAAGCAGTCGCGCAGCCGCAATGAAACCACGCTCAACCTGTTGAATGCGGCGGGCGACTACACCGACTTCCGTTACGACGGCGCCGAAAGCCAGCAGTTCACCAACTGGACGTCGATGGTCGAAGGCAGGTTCCGCACGGGCCCCTTCCGGCATGAACTGGTGGCTGGGCTGAGCTGGCAGAAGCAGATCGACCGCTACAGCACCAATTCGGTCTACACGCAACTGGCCAGCGGCAACCTCTTCGCGCCCTACACCGGCGTGTACTACAGCCAGACCGGCTTCAACAAGTACCGCGCCGGCGACACCGAGCAGAAGGCGGCGTTCGTCAGCGACACCATGCACCTGACCGATCAATGGTACGTGCT